>SKEP01000125.1_pt1 | contig 56756 bp, 44 predicted proteins | sample 4826901 | NCBI WGS metagenome assembly SKEP01 (sample SAMN11008806, study PRJNA524170) | human gut metagenome | biome: Human fecal sample; material: Feces; isolation source: fecal sample from pouch patient p4, p43, p49, p54, p55 | host: Homo sapiens | place: Israel: Tel-Aviv | collected 2014-03-20
CATCCGCGGCGGCAACGTCGCCCCCCGCCAGGGTGCGCAGGCCATGATCGACGCCGGCGTCGACGCCGTCAAGGTCGGCGTCGGCCCGGGCTCCATCTGCACCACCCGCGTGGTCGCCGGTGTCGGCGTCCCGCAGCTCACCGCCGTGTACGAGGCCGCCCAGGCCTGCCGCGCCGCTGGCGTGCCGTGCATCGCCGACGGTGGCATCCACTACTCCGGCGACATCGCCAAGGCCCTCGTGGCCGGCGCATCCTCCGTGATGCTCGGCGGCACCCTCGCGGGCTGCGAGGAAGCTCCGGGCGAGAAGGTGCTCCTGCACGGCAAGCAGTACAAACTGTACCGTGGCATGGGCTCCCTGGGCGCCATGGCTCCGCGTGGCAAGAAGTCCTACTCCAAGGACCGTTACTTCCAGGCCGACGTCACCTCCAACGACAAGGTCGTTCCGGAAGGTGTCGAAGGCGAAGTGCCGTACCGCGGACCGCTCAACGCCGTGCTGTACCAGATGATCGGCGGCCTGCACCAGTCCATGTTCTACATTGGCGCGCACAACATCTCCGAAATGCCGGAACGTGGCCGCTTCATCCGCATCACCGACGCTGGCCTGCGCGAATCCCATCCGCACGACATCGTCATGACCGCCGAGGCGCCGAACTACTCCGGCCGTCAGTGATTGGCGAATACCGCGCGAAACGCATACGACGCGACTAAACGCTAGATAATACGAAACCCGTCCGGTGGCAGGAATGCCGCTGGACGGGTTTCGTGCGTTTTCGACAGCCATTGGTCTAGTGACGTTTAGTTAATTGAGCCATGTCGATGGCACCGTATGAACGTCAACTTACGCGTTCCGTGGTGCCACGCAGCACCAGCGACGTCGGCATGACGGTGAACGGCTCGTCAAGCGTCTCGCCATTGAGCAGCGCAAGCGTCTTACGTGCAGCGATACGGCCGATTTCCGCCGGATCCTGATGCATGGTGGTCAGATCCAATGCGGTGGCGGTGTCGTCATCATCGAATCCGACCAGCGACACGTCCTGTGGCACGCGCCATCCCATGCGCCGCAGCTCCTTCAGCAGGGGAGCGGCCACGGCGTCGACGGAGACGCAGATGGCGGTCGGCTGCTTTGGAGCGCTGAGCAGCTGCGCGACGATGCCGGAATAGATGTCCTGCTCGCTGCGAGCATCGATATGGGATAGTGACGGCATGACGATGATGTCTTCATCCGCGTAACCGCAAGCTTGTGAGGCTTCGCTGAATCCCTTCTTGCGCAGCCTGTCGGAGCAGACGAACGGCGTGGTGTTGATGGGCTGTTCGATGTAGGCGAGCGTCTTATGCCCTAACGATTTGAGGAACCGTACAATCGTCGCCATGGAAGCCTCGTCGTCGATGGCGACGCCGGCGTCGAGACCGTGCGTGCTCGGCGCGTTCATGCCGACCACCGGAATGGTCAGATCGCCAAGCACCTGCTTCTTCGCCTCGTCGAAGTCAAATGACGCCTCGATGACCGCGTCGACGTTGCGGTTGCCCGGAAGATTTTGGAAAAACGCATCCAAATCGTCCTGCGTCCACACGATGTAAGGAACGATGTCGTATCCGGCCTTCGACATCACCTCGTAAATGCCTTCGAAGGCGTGGGCGTTGAACCAGCTGCTGATTTCGTTCGGCAGCAGCACGGCGACTCGCATGGTTTTGCCGGACGCCAGGGACGACGCGCTTTTCGAAAAGGAGAAATGCAGGCGCTTCGCCTCCTGCTCGATGCGTTCCCTGGTTTCGGGACTGACCCTGTCGAGCCCGCGAAGCGCGCGGGACACGGTGGAGACGGACACTCCGGCTGCCTGGGCTACGTCTGCGATGGTGGTTCGTGGCATGGTCGGATGGCTCCTTAGGGTGGACTATGCGGGCGGTCGGTTGCCCGCGACTGCTTCACTCTATCACGACACGCTGCTTTTGTAAAAACGCTTGCATGGCTTCAGGTGTTGTTATTGCTTGCTTTTTGAAGTGCTGCCACCTTGTTCTGCCTCCTGTGGTTTGCGCTTTTTTGCACAAGCGTTATTATTGATTATGTCAAGCAATGCGATAACAGCAACGAAGCTACACAGCGCAACATAACCATCGTAGGAAAATCAACGAAAATCGTTCTACGTACGGAGTTGTGATACGTGCGCACGGTGCACAAGCGTTTGTATGAAAGGGGACAACATGACCGAAGTCAACGATCCGTCGCTGTGGTGGAAGCAGGCCGTGGTCTACCAGGTGTATCCACGTTCCTTCAAGGATTCCCGCGGCGGGGGCCTCGGCCAGATCGCCGGCGTCACCGAGAAAATCGGATATCTGAAGGAACTGGGCGTCGACGCCATCTGGCTGAGCCCGTTCTACCCGTCCCAGCTGGCCGACGGCGGCTATGACGTGGACGACTACCGCAACGTCGATCCGAAACTCGGCACCATGGACGATTTCGACGCGCTCGCCAAAGCCGCGCATGCCGACGGCATCAAAATCGTCGTGGACATCGTGCCGAACCACAGCTCCAACCTGCACGAATGGTTCAAGGCCGCGTTGGCCGCGAAACCCGGCTCGCCGGAACGCGACCGCTACATCTTCCGCGACGGCAAGGGGCCGAACGGCGACGAGCCGCCGACCAACTGGCAGAACCACTTCGGCGGCCCTGCATGGACGCGCGTGCCCGACGGCCAATGGTATCTGCACATGTTCACCAAGGAACAGCCGGACTGGAACTGGAAAAACGAGGACGTGCGCGCCGATTTCATCAAAACCCTGCGTTTTTGGCTTGACCACGGTGCCGACGGCTTCCGCGTGGACGTGGCGCACGGCCTGGCCAAGGATCTCGACCGCGATGATCTGGACGATTATGTGGTCTGGTGCACCAACGATCAGCCCGAAGACGGCTCCCATCCGGTGATCGACCGCGACGAAGTGCACGACATCTACCACGAGTGGCGCAAGGTGTTCAACGAGTACGATCCGCCGGCGTTCGCCGTGGCTGAGGCGTGGGTCCGACCAAGCCGCCAGCATCTGTACGCCTCCCCGGACGATCTCGGCCTGATCTTCAACTTCGAGTTCGCCAAGAAGGATTGGATCCGCGACGACATGCACCTCGCCATCGAGGAAGGTCTGGAAAGCGCCGAACGGTCCGGTTCCACCGCCACTTGGGTGATGAGCAACCATGACGTGGTCCGCCATGCCACCCGCTACGCGCTGCCCCAGGTGCCGACCGGCGAATACCATCGACTGCCGCTCGACTGGCTGCTGCGCGACGGCACCACATACCGGGAGGACCGCGCGCTCGGCACCAAGCGCGCCCGCGCCGCGATCATGATGGAGATGGCGCTGCCCGGCTCCGCCTACGTGTATCAAGGCGAGGAACTCGGCCTGTTCGAAGTGGCCGACATTCCCTGGGATGAGCTGGAGGATCCGTCCGCATGGCGCACCTCCCGTTCCGCCAGCACCACAGGCCGTGACGGCTGCCGTGCGCCGCTGCCGTGGGTTGCGGGCGACGCTCCGCAGCTGGACGATCCGAACGATGAGTTCGGCCATGGCGGCTCCTTCGGATTCTCGCCGGCAGACGCGAAGGCCGAGCCGCATCTGCCGCAACCCAAGTGGTACAAGGATTTCGCGGTCGATGTCGAATCGGCCGACCCGGATTCCATGCTGAACCTGTACCGCCGCGTGCTGGCATTGCGACATGAGTTGCAGACCACCGACCTGAGTCTCGAATGGCTTCCGGAAGACCAGCCCGGCAAGGCGCATGACGGCGCCAACGGTTTCCCGGGTGGCACCATCGCGTACCGCCGTGCCAACGGCTGGGCCTCGATCACCAACTTCGGCGAAGAACCGATCACGTTGCCGCAAGGCGAAGTGCTGCTGACATCAGGACCGCTTACCGACGACGGCAAGCTGCCGCAAGATACCAGCGCTTGGCTCAAACTGGCCGATTGACCGCACGCAGGATGCCCCGATCTGAGGGTGTCCGTGCCGGATACCGCACTCGTGCGCTGAACCATCGAACCGGCAGCGCGCTCCAGCCGTCCGCGTCCCTCCATTTGGGCGCGGACGGCTTTCCTGTTTCCAACGACCGTTTTCCAACGATGACGGTCCGACGTACCTACCCTGCGGTATCTTCATATGTTCGGCCTGCGCAGAGGGCGCGACCGCGGACCAATCGAAAGAGGCAACGATGGTAGATGCACACGATGGCGAAACATACACGTCCGAAGGCTCACGTCTGATCTGGATCGACTGCGAGATGACCGGCCTGGATATCTTCGGCGGCGACGAGCTCGTCGAGGTTTCCGTGGTGCCGACCGACTTCGACCTGAACGTGCTCGACGAAGGTGTCGACTATGTGATCAAGCCCAGTCAGAAGGCTGTCGACCACATGAATGACTTCGTGCGCGCCATGCACACCCGTTCCGGCCTGATCAACGAATGGGAACACGGTCTGAGCCTCGACGAAGCGCAAGCCAAGGTCATCGAATACGTCAGGAAATTCACTCCGGCCGGCGTCAAGCCGCTGCTCGCCGGCAACACCATCGGCTCCGACAAGAAGTTCCTTGACCACTACATGCCGGAACTCATGGAGAACCTGCACTACCGCACCATCGACGTGAGCACCTTCAAGGAACTCGCCCGCCGCTGGTATCCGGCCGTCTACCTCAACCGTCCGCCGAAGAACGGCGGCCACCGCGCGCTCGCCGACATCATCGAATCGCTCGACGAACTGCGTTACTACCGCAAGGCGTTCATGGCCCCGGTGCCCGGTCCGAACGAAGCGGAGGCGAAGGCCATCGCCTCTGAAATCCAGGAAACCAGCCTGCTCAACAAGGACTGACAGCACGACTCCAGCGAGAGGAACCGCATGACCGCAGCTGATTGGACCACCATCGGCCAACCGCAGGATATCCGCCTTGTGGTCGCCGACATGGACGGCACGTTACTTGACGAACGAAGCCGAATCCCCGACGGATTCTGGCCCATGCTCGCCCGGCTCAAACGCCGTGGCGTCGAATTCGTGCCCGCGTCCGGACGCCAATACGCCACGCTGCGCAACATGTTCGCCGACAAAGCCGCGGAGATTCTCGACGGGGGAGAACTGTCCTATATCGCGGAAAACGGCAATGTGGTGGCGCTCGACGGCAAAGTCGTGGAAGTGCATGGCGTCGATTTGGACGTCACGCGTCACGTCATCGACCTGGTCGACGACGCCGCTGCCTCCGGCGAGCATAACGTGGGACTGGTGGTGTGTGGCCTCAAATCGGCATACGTGCAGCGTTCCGACAAGCCGTTCCTCGATGAAGTCGGCAAATACTACGCGGCGCTGAGCATCGTGGACGATCTGCACGAAGTGCTCGACTTCGCGCAGGAACCGTCCGCCTACACCCCTGACGGCGACGCCGAAATCGTTCTGAAACTCGCGATCCTCGACCTTGACGGCTCCGAACGATTCACCAACGAAAAGCTCACACATCTGCGCGCGGACTACCAGGTGGTCGTCTCCGGCAAACTGTGGGTGGACATCATGAACATCGAAACCGACAAAAAGCAGGGCGTCGAGGCGTTGCAGCGCGTGCTCGGCGTCACACCCGCGCAGACGGCGGTGTTCGGCGACTACCTCAACGATCTGCTCATGCTTGAGGCGGGCGACTGGTCGTTCGCCATGGGCAACGCACACCCCGATTTGAAGGCCGCCGCGCGCTACATCGCACCGTCGAACGTCGAGCACGGTGTGCTCAAGGTTGTGGACAGGCTGGTTGCCTGACGATTTCGTTGCATGGGGCGCGGTGACGTAAAGAAGGTGGCGTAATGAGGCAATCCGAGGCGCTTGCGATTCTGGGTTCCGGCGCAAGCGTGTTCCTGACGGGCGCGCCCGGTGCCGGCAAAACCTACGTGCTCAACGAATTCATACGGCAGGCGCGTGCCGACGGCGCATCCGTGGCCGTCACCGCATCCACGGGCATCGCTGCCACGCATATCAACGGCACCACCATCCATTCCTGGAGCGGCATCGGCTTGGCCACGGCATTGACCGACAATCTGGTCAAAACCGTTCGCACACGCCGCAAACGCAAGCTGCAGGAAGCCGACATCCTCATCATCGACGAGGTCTCCATGCTGCACGCGTGGCTGTTCGACATGGTTGACCGGATCTGCCGCATCATCCGCCGCGACGAACGTCCGTTCGGCGGGCTGCAGGTGGTGTTGTCCGGCGATTTTTTCCAGCTGCCGCCGGTTTCGGTATCGGGACGCAACAACGACCTGATCGCGCCGTCCGCCGAATATCTGGCCAGTCGCGAACGGTACATGCGCGCCGGACTCAATCCCGAAGGTTTCGTCACCGAATCGTTGGTATGGCGCGAATTGAACCCCGTTGTCTGCTATCTGACCGAACAGCATCGTCAGGATGACGGCCAGCTGTTGAACGTGCTGACCGACATTCGCGAAGGCGCGGTGGACGATGGCGACCGCAATGTGCTGCTGACCCGGTTGGGGGCCATTCCGGAACCCGGGCAGCAGGCGGTGAACCTGTTCCCCGTCAACAGGCAGGCCGACGCGCTTAATGATCTGCGCCTGTTCGAAATCAAGGAGGAGCCGCACGAATACCTCGCCGAATCCGAGGGTGCGGCGAATCTGGTGGAACGGCTCAAAAAGAACATGCTGGCCCCCGAACGGTTGTGTCTCAAGACGGGCGCGGCCGTGATGGCGGTGCGCAACGACACCGACCACCAGTACGTCAACGGGTCGCTCGGCACCGTGCGTGGATTCACCACGCAATCGCAGGGCGGCTGGCCGATCGTCGAATTCGAAAACGGCAACATCGTCACCATGAAGCCGAATTCCTGGCAGATGCAGGACGGCGATACCGTGCTCGCCACGGTCAAACAGGTGCCGTTGCGCTGCGCGTGGGCCATCACCATCCACAAATCGCAAGGCATGACACTCGATCGTGCCGTCATGGATTTGCGACGCACATTCGCGCCGGGCATGGGATACGTGGCGCTGTCGCGAGTGGAAGGGCTCGACGGCCTGTATCTGCAAGGCGTCAACGAGCGCATGTTCCTGGTCTCACCGGACGCGGTCCGTCTTGATGGACAATTGCGATTGGAGTCGGCGCAGGCCGCCGATACGCTTGCCTCCGACGGTGTCGGAGCATTCCGCGCCCGCATGCCGCAACCGGCCGGTGAGGATGACGAATTCGCGCAGGACGTGCTGTTCTGACCCGCTGCTAAATATCAGCCCATCGCCTGCAGGGAACGCGCAAGATCCGGGTCGAGCTCAACTTCGTCCTCGACGCTTTCCGGATCGGGGTCCCAACAGCTGGCGATCACGCAGGCCAGTCCGACGAGCAACCAAAGCGGGTTGCGCTGCAGGAACTCAAGACCTGGAATCGCCCGCGTGACGATGATCCATATCACCATGCCGGCCAGCGCAATCGCATTGAACGGCTTCTTCCATGGCAGGGAAATCAACGTGACGCACAATACGGCCAGGCACAGGCCGATCCATTGGTTGCCTTCGGCCAGCACTTCCGGCGCTGCCGCCGCGAAGACGAAATAGCAGATGATGCCGATCCAGCCGAGTTTGTTCCAAATCGAAATGTGCGCGGTGACGTGACGCATGCTGCGTCCTTTCCTTATGAAGCGATATGGTGCTGATTCCAGTATCATAGAAACGGCTTTATACTTATTTATAACTCTATAAATAACGTTTTTCGCGTTTTGGTGTGCGATTCGAGGGCGTGTGGCGCATCCAAGTCGGCTTACCTGAGTAATTTGGAACGTATGACCAAAGCACTTCGTATGTCTACCATGTTCCTGCGCACCCTGCGCGAGGACCCCGCCGATGCCGACGTCGTGTCGGACAAGCTGCTGCAGCGCGCCTGCTACCTGCGCAAGGCCGCTCCGGGCATCTGGACCTGGCTGCCGCTGGGCCTCAATGTCCTGAACAAGATCGAGAACATCATCCGCGAGGAGATGGCGTCCATCGACGCCCAGGAAGTCCACTTCTCCGGACTGCTGCCGCGCGAGCCGTATGAGGCCACCCACCGCTGGGAGGAATACGGCGACAACATCTTCCGTCTGAAGGACCGCCACGAGGCCGACTACCTGCTGGCCCCGACCCATGAGGAAATGTTCACCCTGCTGGTCAAGGACCTGTACTCCTCCTACAAGGACCTGCCGGTGACCCTCTACCAGATCCAGACCAAGTACCGCGACGAGTTCCGTCCGCGCGCCGGCCTGATCCGCGGCCGCGAGTTCATCATGAAGGACGCCTACTCCTTCACCCTCGACAAGGAAGGCCTCGTCAAGGCATACATGGACGAGCGCGGCGCATACGAGCGCATCTTCAACCGTCTCGACCTGAAGTACGTGCCGGTGCACGCCATGGCCGGCCCGATGGGCGGCTTCGAATCCGAGGAGTTCCTGGCTCCGATGGAGATCGGCGAGGACACCTTCGCCCAGTCGCCGTCCGGCAAGGCCTGGAACGTCGAGGCGCTGACCACTCCGGAACCGGAAGCCATCGACTTTACCGCAACGCCGGCAGCCGAAAAGCGCCCGACCCCGGACGCGGCCACCATCGACAAGATGGTCGAATTCGCCAACGCCAACCATCCTCGTTCCGACGGCCGCGATTGGCAGGCCTCCGACATTCTGAAGAACGTCGTCATCGCCGTCATGCATCCGCAGGACGAAGACCACGACGAGCCGTGGCGCGAGCTCGTGGTCGTAGGCGTTCCGGGCGACCGTACCGTCGACATGAAGCGTCTTGAGGCGCAGTTCACCCCGGCCGAGATCGAGGAAGCCACCGACGAGGATCTGAAGAAGCATCCGGAACTCGTCAAGGGCTACATCGGACCGATGGCGCTTGGCCCGCAGGCACGCGACGGAAAGAAGGCCGAGAACGCGTCCGAGACCGGTGACGCGCTGCGCTACCTGATCGACGCGCACGTGGCACGCGGTTCCGCATGGTTCACCGGCGCCGACGAGCAGGACGTGGATTACTACGATTTGGTGTACGGCCGCGATTTCGAGGCCGACGGCACCGTCGAAGCCGTGCAGGTACGTCATGGCGACATGAGCCCGGACGGTTCCGGCCCGCTGAGCTTCGAGCGCGGCGTGGAAATCGGCCAGGTGTTCCAGCTGGGCCTCAAGTATTCCAACGCGCTCGGCCTGAAGGTGCTCGACCAGAACGGCAAGACCGTTCCGGTGTGGATGGGCTCCTACGGCATCGGCGTCTCCCGTGTGATGGCCTGCATCGCCGAAACCCATCACGACGAGAAGGGTCTGGCATGGCCGGCAGTCATCGCGCCGGCACAGGTGCACGTCGTGGCCACCGGCAAGGATGCGGCCGCGTTCGAAGCCGCAGAACAGCTGATCGGTGAGCTTGAGGCCAAGGGCATCGAAGTCATCTTCGACGACCGCAAGAAGGTGTCTCCGGGCGTCAAGTTCAAGGACGCCGAACTCATCGGCGTGCCGATCATCGCCGTCGCCGGCCGCGACACCGTCAACAACGGCACCATCGAAGTGCGCGACCGCAACGGTGAGAACGCCGAAGCGGTGCCGGTCGCGGACGCCGCGCAGGCGATCGCGGACCGCGTCGCTGCACTGCTCAAGTGACATACGGCAATCCGTAGCGCGTCGGTTTGATCCGGCGAACGACATACGGCAACGGAAGACCATCAAGCAGGTGGTCTTCCGTTTTTTGTTTTTCATGGGGAATACCGTGCGCATCTCACGCACATGAGGATTGTGGATGTCGGTGGATAAGTCGAAATTATCCACCGACAATCCACGACTCGCCCGACGATCTCAAGTTATCCACATTCTCCGGTTGGGCTTGCAGACGGATGGAACGTTCGGCGATAGTGGTCTTACCGCGGAAACGTGAAGATGCGGGAAGGATATGCAGTTTACCCTCTCTCACCATAAATCCACCTCACTGCCTGTCGCTTCCGTGCCGTCAACGGCGCTTTCCGCGGTCCATCATTCGTCAAACAGAAAGGGCCGAACATGGCGCAGCAGCAGGGTCTCCTCACCATCACGGGATATGTGGGCGGCCAGCCCACGCAATTCAATCGGGAAGGCATGCCGCATGCCAGCTCATTCCGGCTGGCCAGCACCAGACATTATTTCGATGGCCGAACGCAACAGTGGAAGGACCTGCCCACCACATGGATCACGGTGAAGGCATATCGAGGCCTTTCCGAAAGCATCTGCCAATCGTTCAAAAAAGGCGAACCGGTCATCGTGACCGGCGTGCTGGCGGCGGAAAGCTGGGTGGACCAGAACGGCAAGCAACAGTCGAAACTCGTCATGGAAGCGAATGCGGCGGGGCATGATTTGAGCTACGGTGTCTCCACCTTCCGCAAACTCGCCAAGAAAAACGATTCCGGCCAGCAAGACGCGCAGCCTGGACAGGCTTTAGGACGTGATCCATATGTGCAAGCCGCCCAACAGCGGGGCGAAACTTCAGTCAATGCGATGGACGGGCAGAGTTCCGGCGTTGACGAGCAAGGCGGCTCGCAGGCCGGTACGGATAGCAACGCCGCCGAACCCCTACGTGAGGAATTCGGCGGCGATGGCTTCTGACGATTGCCTGACGCTTATGCGATCGCTGGCATGGCCTGTTACCAGATGCGCACGCGTTGCTCCGGTGCGAGCCACATGCCGTCGCCGGGCTGCACGCCAAACGCCTTGTGGAACAGGTCCACATTACGGGCGATGCCGTTCGTACGGCATTCGGCGGGGGAGTGCGGGTCGATCTGCAGATACTGCTCCGCCAACTCGTCGCGATTCTTAGTGCGCCAAATCGAAGCGTAGCTCAGGAAGAAACGCTGCAGGCCGGTGAAGCCGTCGATTTCAGGAGCATCGGCAAGCGCGGCTTCGATGGCTTCCGTGGAACCATCCTTGCCGCGGCCGGCCGCTTCATCGAGAGCGAACGCATAGGCCTTGAGAGCGATGTTCACACCGCTCAAATCGCCGATGTTCTCGCCGATGGTCAACGCGCCGTTCACATGAGGGGCCTTCGACGGGTCATCCGAATACTTTTCGGCGAGCTGCGTCGGCACGAACTCGTTGTACTGGTCGATAAGCTTCTGGGTGAGCGCCTTGAAATTGGCCTTGTCCTCTTCGGTCCACCAGTCGTTGAGTTTGCCGTCGCCGTCGTATTGCGAGCCCTGGTCGTCGAAACCGTGGCCGATCTCATGGCCGATCACCGCGCCGATGCCACCGTAGTTCGCGGCATCCTCGGCATCCGGGTTGAAGAACGGCGGCTGCAAAATGGCGGCCGGGAACACGATCACGTTCATGGACGGCTCATAGTAGGCGTTCACCGTCTGCGGATTCATCAGCCATTCGTCCTTGTCGACGGCCTTGCCCACCTTGGCCAGCTGGTAGCCGGTCTCATACAGGTTCGCGGCACGCATGTTCTGGGCGAAGCCGGCGTCCTCGCGCACATCCAGCGCGGAATAGTCACGCCAATGGTTCGTGTAGCCGATCTTCGGCACGAACTTGGACAGCTTCTCCAATGCCTTGGCCTTGGTCTCGTCGCCAAGCCAAGTGGAATTGGAGATGGACACACGGTAGGCGTCGATGAGATTGCCGACCAGCTGCTCCATACGCTGCTTGGAGGTTTCGGGGAAGTGACGCTTCACGTATTCGCGGCCGACATCCTCGCCGCAGATGCCGTTGACCAGCGAGACGCCACGCTTCCAACGCACACGCTGCTCCTTCTGCCCGGACAGCGTCTTGCCGTAGAAGTCGAAATTCGTTTCGTCGAATTCGTGGGGAAGCTCCAATGTGGAGCCGATCACCACATGCACGCGGGCCCACAGCTTGAGATCATCCAGCGACGCTTCCTTCCAGAACGCGTTGAGTCCGGTGAGGAAGCTTGGCTCATGCACGATCGTGTGGCTGAAACAGCCGCGGAAATCCAACGGCTGCACGGCAGCCGCGGTGGTCGCGTCGTAAGCGTTCTGCCAGGCGTCGATCCAAGCGTCCAGGTCAACATCGGCGAGCATGGCGCACAGGTCGGCGTAATCCGTCGGGTTATAGGTCTTCACCGAATCGCGCGTGGACACGTTGTCCCAATGGTTCGCCGCGATGCGCGTCTCCACGTCAAGGAAACGCTTGGCCTGCGCATGGGCATCCTCGTCACCGGCCGCAAGATGCGCGTTCTTCAGCTGCTTGGCGACCATCTCGACATACGCCTCACGGATTGGCGCGTAATGGTCTTCCCTGTAGTAGGCCTCGTCCGGCAGATCCAAACCGTCCTGTTCGATGTGCACGACATTGGTCTCCGGCGCTCCCGGATCTCCGTAAACGGCGATGCCGATCAGGTCTGGACCGCCGGTCGGGTTCATGGCGCCAAGCGCGCGGGTGAGCGCGGCCTTGTCTTCGGCCTCGTCGATGGAAGCCAACTGGTCTTCGATGGCGGCGAGTCCGGCCGCGTCGATGGCATCGACGTCAAGGAAACTATGGTACAAAGCGCGCGACTTGACGGCTGGGCAATCATCCTCTTCAAGGATGTCGCGGATCTGGTTTTCCGCATCCTCGGCGAGCTTGTCGAAGGAACCATACCGGGAACGGTCGTCGGGAAGACGGTACATGTCGACCCACGGGCCGTTGACGAAGCGGAACAAGTCCTGAGACGGGCCGGTCACGGCGGAGAACGATGCCGGATCGATACCCGAAACCAAAGAATTCGAAGTGTTGTTCATGGCTTCACACTATCCATCTTTGGTGACAACATCGTGTATTCGAATCGAATATTCGGGTGGAACGCAAGGTGGAATACAGAAAGGAGAACATCGTTCGCCGGTGTATGGCCCGCGAAGTAGGGTTGAAGGCATGATCGAACTGAAAACCCCTAAAGAGATTGAAGCGATGAAGCCCGCAGGCCGCTTCGTCGGCGGCATCCTACGCGACCTGAAGGAATTCACCAAGGTCGGCACCAATCTGTTGGAAATCGACGAATTCGTCCACAAGCGCATCGTGGACCGCAAGGGCGCCTCGTCCTGCTACGTCGACTATGCGCCTGATTTCGGCACCGGTCCGTTCGCGCACTACATCTGCACGTCCGTGAACGACGCCGTGCTGCACGGCGTTCCGTACGACTACAACCTGAAGGACGGCGATCTGGTCAGCCTCGATCTGGCGATCAACGTCGACGGATGGGTCGCGGATTCCGCCATCAGCTTCTGCGTCGGCACGCAGCATCCCGACGACCTGCGCCTGATCAAGTGCACCGAAGAGGCTTTGGCGGCCGGCATCGAAGCCGCTCAGCCGGGCAATCGTCTGGGCGACGTCTCCTGCGCCGTCGGCGACGTGGCACGCGAATACGGCTACCCGATCAACCTGGAGTTCGGCGGACACGGCGTCGGCCATATCATGCACGGCGATCCGCACGTGCCGAACGACGGCAAGGCGCATCACGGCTACAAGCTGCGTCCGGGCCTGGTCATCGCCATCGAACCGTGGTTCCTCAAGACCACCGACGAGATCTACCAGGATCCGAAGGACGGCTGGACGCTGAAGAGCGAGGACGGCTCCCGTGGCGCACACAGCGAGCACACCATCGCCATCACCGAAAACGGTCCGGTGATCCTCACCGTCCGCGACTAGTCCAAAACCTTATGAAAACGGGCTTGTGCGATTACGCACAGCCCGTTTTTTCATGCCCGTTTTGAGACGGAACCCACATATCGAAACGCGCATGCCATATAGTGGGCGGTACTTTTTGAACTGGTAAGGAGCGAACGAGTATGGCCACAGCCAATCTGAGTGTGGAATCCAAGGACTTCACCCTGCCGGTGGTCGAAGCCACGGCGGGCGCGGACGGCATCGTGGTGTCCACGCTGCGCAATGATGGCTGGGTCACACTCGACCCCGGTTTCCTCACCACCGCGCAATGCGAATCGAAAATCACGTACATCGACGGCAAGAACTCGATTCTGCGCTACCGCGGCTATCCGATCGAGCAGCTGTGCGAACAGTCCGACTTCCTTGAAGTCGCTTGGCTGCTGCGTCACGGCGAACTGCCGAACAAGGACCAGTACGACCGTTTCATCTCCGACATCAACCACCGCACGATGGTGGGGGAGGACTTCCGTACGTTCATGGGCTCCTTCCCGCGCACCGCGCATCCGATGAGTGTGATGGCGTCCGCGGTCAACGCGCTCGCCACGTTCTACCCGGACACCACGGACATCAACGATTCCGACCAGCTGGACGAAGCGGCAACCATCATCATGGCCAAGGCGCGCACCATCGTCAGCTACATCTTCCGCCGCCGTCGCGATGAGCCGATGCTGTACCCGGACTACTCGCGCGGCTATGTCGACGATTTCCTGCGCATGTGCTTCGCCGTGCCGTATGAGCCGTTCGAATCCGATCCTCTGTATGTGCACGCGCTTGGCCGTCTGCTCATCATCCATGCCGACCACGAGCAGAACTGCTCCACGTCCGTGGTGCGCATCGCCGGTTCGGCGCACGCCAACCTGTATTCCGCGGTCGCGGCCGGCATCAACGCGCTGTCCGGCCCACTGCACGGCGGCGCCAACGAGGCGGTGCTCCGCCAGCTCAAGGCCATCCGAGACTCCGGCAAAACCGTCAAGGAATTCGTGGAGGACGCGAAGGCCAACGGGCATCGCATCTCCGGCCTCGGCCACCGCGTGTACAAGTCGTACGATCCGCGCGCGGCGATCGCCAAGACCTATCTGCAGAAGATCATGGAACGCGCCGACACGTTGAAGCTGCCGGCGGACGAGCGCGCGCTGTTCGACGTGGCCACCGAACTGGAGCAGATCGCATTGAGCGACGATTACTTCGTGTCGCGTCATCTGTATCCGAACGTCGACTTCTACACGGGACTGATCTACCGTGCGATCGGCTTCGATCCGTCCATGTTCACCACGCTGTTCGCGTTGGGCCGCATCCCCGGCTGGATCGCGCAGTACCGTGAGATGCTCGCCGATCCGAACACGAAGATCGGCCGTCCGCGCCAGGTGTACACCGGCTACACGGAACGCGATTACGTGCCGATGGACCAGCGCCACTGAACGATATTGACACGCGGCTCCGGTTTCGGACGTGCGCATGCGCCTGCCATGGCTTGCCGCTACAGTGTTTCAAGGAACGAAAGAACCTAACGAATCGCTGGAACCGGTCTACGGCTCCGGCATGGTCAAAGGAGCGTACACATGACTGAACAGCGCACCGCATGGGGTTGGGGTCTGGCAAGCATCGATGCGGCCGGCAACACCCTTGACGTGTGGTATCCGGAACTCACGTTGGGCGAGGCTCCGGCTGAAACCTCGCGTCCGAATCACAACTTCGGCGCCATCGCGCATGACGAGGCCGACGCGCGTGGCGTGCGCCGCATGCCCGTGTTCACCGTGTCCAAGCTGGACGAGCCGATCGAGGACGCCGCCGACGCCTATCTGCGTCTGCACCTGCTGAGCATGCGTCTGGCCAAGCCGAACACGTTGAATCTCGACGGCATCTTCGCCAAGCTCAACAACGTGGTGTGGACCAACTACGGTCCGTTCGCCGTCGATGATTTCGCTTTGCGCAAGCTTGACGTGATGGCCGCCACCCGACAGTCCGGAGCCGTGTTGGCGCCGCACGTCGATGTGAACGTGCTGTCGATTGACAAGTTCCCCCGTATGGTCGACTACGTCGTGCCGACCGGCGTGCGCATCGGCGACGCCGACCGCGTGCGACTGGGCGCGCACCTGTCCGAAGGCACCACCGTCATGCACGCCGGCTTCGTGAACTTCAATGCGGGCACCCTCGGCGTCTCCATGGTCGAAGGCCGCGTCTCGCAAGGCGTCGTGGTCGGCAACGGCTCCGACATCGGCGGCGGCGCGTCCATCATGGGCACCCTGTCCGGCGGCGGCAAGCTCAAGAACTCCATCGGCGAGCACTCCCTGCTCGGCGCGAACGCCGGCATCGGCATCTCCCTGGGAGACAACTGCGTGGTCGAAGCGGGCCTGTACGTCACCGCCGGCACCAAGGTCACCATCTACGACAAGGCCAAGGTCGCCGCCGGCGAACCGCTCGAAACCGTCAAGGGCGCCGAACTGTCCGGCAAGGACAACATCCTGTTCATCCGCAACTCCGTGTCCGGCCGCATCGAGGCGCGCTACCGCAAGACCGGCATCGAGCTCAACGAGAAACTCCACAAGAACTGAAAACGGAATGGCGGAGAGCGTCATCCGCGCTCTCCGCAAGAGGAAACTCGTGAAAATCACACTGATCACCGTCGGCAAGGTCAAAGAGAAGTATCTGCGCGACGCCATCGCGGAATATTCGAAACGACTGGGCCGGTATTGCAAGCTCGGCATCGTCGAAGTGGCCGACGAGAAGACACCGGAGCATGCCAGCGACGGACTCGAACGGCAGATCAAGGCCAAAGAGGGCGAACGCATCGCCAAACATATTCGTGACGACGCGTTCGTCATCGCCCTCGCCATCGAAGGCAAGCAGCTCACCAGCGAACAGCTCGCCGCGAAAATCAACGACCTCGGACTCCACGGCACCAGCCATATCCAACTCATCATCGGCGGCTCATTGGGACTCGACCCCGCGATTCTCAAACGAGCCGACTACCTGCTGAGCTTTTCCAAAATGACGTTCCCGCACCAGCTGATGCGGGTGATTCTGCTGGAGCAGATCTATCGCGCATACAAAATCAACGCCGGAGAACCTTACCACAAGTGATTTTCGAGGCGTTTCGCAAGAAACGCTAAGTAGGGGCGAGCCGGTATAGTGGCGCGTATGAGTGACTACAGGGACGAACGCGAGCAGCGAGAACGCCGTCGCCGCACCATGGTGCGCACGGTGTGCATCGTCATCGCCGCGGCGATGCTGCTGAGTCTGGTCATTCCTGCGATCTACGCGGGGCTTTGACGCCTTCGGGTCCGTATGATCCGAAACGGGCCCCGGTTTCCCGTATGCGTGCGGACAGGTTCGCGGTCCGTCCATGTGGGAAATGGATGTGGGCACGTGGAAAAACCTTATGGATTGTGCGGGAGCCGTGGACGGCTCCATGTCAGAATAGTCAGGAACGTAACAGAAATGTATGGTGTAAACGATGGCAGAATTTGATTACTCCGAGGCGATCAGCGAAGCGCGCGCCAAATACGAGTCCATTTCCAAGGCCCTCGACGTCGATCGACTGACCGCCGAGGCCAAGGACCTTGAAGTGAAAGCGGCCGAACCCGGATTGTGGGACGATCCGGAAAACGCACAGAAAGTGACCAGCAAGCTGTCCGCGGTGCAGTCGCAGCTCAAGCGTCTGGCATCCGCCGACCAGCGCATCGAGGACGTGGAGACCCTGGTCGAGCTTGGCCAGGAGGAAGAGGACGCCGACACGTTGGCCGAGGCGAAGGCCGAAGTCGAAAGCATCCAAAAGGATCTCGACGATATGGAGATCCAGACGCTGCTCGATGGCGAATACGACGAACGTTCCGCCGTGGTGACGATCCGTTCCGGCGCCGGCGGCGTGGATGCGGCCGATTTCGCGCAGATGCTGCTGCGCATGTACCTGCGTTGGGCGGAACGCAACGGATACAAGGCCAAGGTCATGGACACCTCCTACGCGGAAGAAGCCGGCATCAAGTCGGCCACGTTCCAGGTGGACGCCCCGTACGCATACGGGCGACTGAGCGTGGAGGGTGGCACCCACCGTCTGGTGCGTATCTCCCCGTTCGACAACCAGGGCCGCCGTCAGACCAGCTTCGCCGCCGTGGAAGTGGTTCCGCTGGTCGAAGCGACCGATCACATCGACGTGCCGGATTCCGAAATCCGCGTCGACACCTACTGCTCGTCCGGTCCTGGCGGACAGGGCGTGAACACCACGTATTCCGCGGTGCGCATCACCCACATCCCGACCGGCATCGTGGTGACCATGCAGGACGAACGCTCTCAGATTCAGAACCGCGCCGCCGCCATGGCCGTGCTGCAGTCCCGACTGCTGGTGCTGCGCCACGAGGAGGAAGCCAAGAAGAAGAAGGAGCTCGCCGGAGACATCAAGGCCAGCTGGGGCGACCAGATGCGCTCGTATGTGCTGCATCCGTACCAGATGGTCAAGGACCTGCGCACGGGGTATGAGACCTCGCAGACCCAGGCTGTCTTCGACGGCGACATCGACGAGTTCATCGAAGCCGGCATCCGCTGGCGTCACGAACAGCGTCGCGCGGCAGCCGAGGAACAAGAAGCCTAAGCGATAGGCGGAGGGAAAACACGATGGCGCTGATCTCGCTTGAACATGTGAGCAAAGTCTATCCAAAGGGCACGCGTCCCGCATTGGATGACATCAATCTTGACATCGATCGAGGTGATTTCGTCTTTCTTGTGGGCGCGTCCGGTTCCGGCAAGACCACCTTGCTGAGCCTGCTGCTTCGCGAGGAGGAAGCCACGGATGGCGAGATCCGCGTCGCCGGCAACGATCTGCGACGCCTGTCCGCACGGCAGGTGCCGCATTATCGCCGGCAGATCGGCTTTATCTTCCAGGATTACAAGCTGCTCAACAACAAGACGGTATGGGAGAACGTCGCCTTCGCACTTGAAGTGATCGGCACAAGCCGTTCCACCATCAAATCGCTGGTGCCCAAAGTACTGCAGACGGTGGGGCTCACAGGCAAGGAAAACAACTACCCCCATGAGCTGTCCGGCGGCGAAGCGCAACGCGTCGCCATCGCAAGGGCGTATGTGAACCATCCTCAGATCCTGCTCGCCGACGAGCCTACGGGCAACCTCGACCCGACCACGTCGCTGGGCATCATGGAAGTGTTGGACGCCATCAACCGTACCGGCACCACCATCGTCATGGCCACGCACAACGAGGAAATCGTCAACTCCATGCGCAAACGCGTGGTCGAATTGCACACCGGCAAGATCGTGCGCGACGAGCAGCAGGGATCCTACGATTCCGCGCTGTATTTCCCGGACGCCGAAGTCGAGTCGAAATCGCACCAGGCATTGGGCACTTCCGATCCGAACGCGAAATACCGTCGACAGAACGCCATCGATTCAACGAACGCTCCTGACGACACCGTCGACGTGGAAGGCGCGACGCGCGCCGAAACCGTGGTGAACGCCGTGGATGTGGTCGCCGCTGCCGTCCATGACGGACAGGGGAACGACGGCATCGCCCGTCTTGCCAAATCCGTGCATTCCGGACGCACCGGCCGTTACGGCGAGGCCTTCGCGTCAGTGGAGACCACCTTGACCTGGGGCAAGGGACTGAGCCTCGAACAGATGGCCGACCAGGAACAGGCCGAGCAAACCGAACGGAACGAACAGGCCAAGACCTCCGCTGAAAATGATGCCTCCGAGACTGGTGCCGACGAAGCATCGGCGCTGTCCGCTCCGCCTGCACCGCCCGTTCCACCGACCCAAACCGAGCCTCCGACACCGCCCGAACCGCCCGTCCCGCCGGCACCGTCCGATGAAAACCCTGAGGACACCAAGGAGCACGACTGATGCGTTTTCGTTTCATCCTTTCCGAAACATGGAACAGCCTCAAGCGCAATGTTTCGATGATCATCTCCGTCATGCTGGTCACATTCATCTCCTTCCTGTTCATCGGCGTATCCGGCCTGATGCAGGCACAGATCACCGCCGCGAAGGGCGAATGGTACGACAAGGTCGAAGTGGTCGTATGGCTGTGCCCGGACGGTGCCAGCCAGGCGGCGTCCTGCTCGTCGGGCAAGGCGCCTTCCAACCAGGAGATCGTCGATCTGGAGAACGTGATCAACGAGGAAGCCGGCAACATCGTCTCCAAAATCACATATGTGAGCCGTGAGGACTTCTACAAGAACACCTTCCTCAAGCAGTATCCGAACGGCGAATACCAAGGACGCGTGCTCACCGCCGCCGACATGCAGGGGTCGCTGCGTCTGAAACTGAAGGACCCGACCAAATACCAAGTGGTATCCGAAGTGTTGAGCGGCCGCACCGGTGTCGAGGAAGTGCAGGATCAACGCAAGATCTTCGACCCGGTCTTCTCGGTGCTGAACCGTGCGACGGCGGTCACCGTGGCGCTCGCCGGCGTGATGATCCTGGTGGCCATCATGCTGACCGGCACGACGATTCGCATGAGTGCCGCCTCGCGTAAGAACGAGACCGAGATCATGCGACTGGTGGGAGCCTCGAACTGGACCATCCGCCTGCCGTTCGTGTTGGAAGGCGTGTTCGCGTCGCTGATTGGTTCGCTGCTCGCCTGCGGAACGTTGAGCGCCATGGTGAAGCTGTTCATCACGGATTGGCTGTCGAAGAGCGTGCAGTGGATGCCTCTGATCAACCAGAAGACGGTATGGCTGCTTGCACCGGCCCTTGTGGTGGGAGCCGTCGTGCTGTCGATCGTCGCGTCCAGCATCTCGCTGAGGAAGTACCTGAAGGCATAAACCGGCGGAGTGCTGAACGAGATGTTCAGCATATTTGAAGTTTGCTGGATACAATGTCGAAATAGGTGGATTTCGGGAAGGGAATACATGTCTAGGAAAATGACGAGACAGGTGCGGCCCATCGTTGGACTGATGCTTGCTTCGGCTATGTTCTGCGCCGGCGGCGTCGCGGTCGTCGCCGCGCCGGCTCCGCAGGCGCATGCCGTGAGCATGTCGGAATACCAGGCGAAGGTGTCGAACCACGCCAAGCTGAAGTCGCAGCTTGTCGGCGTGAGCAGCGATCTCGCCGACACGATTCTGCAGTTGGCCGATTTGAACGACAACCAGATTCCTGCGGCGGTCGAGGCCGCGGAATCTGCCCAGCAGGCGGCAGAACAGGCGCAGAGCCTGGCGGAAGCGACCACGCAGCGGTTGCAAGCGGCCCAGCAGGACAAGGCGAACCTTGAGGAGCAGATCAAACAGACCGGCTCCGACTATGATGACGCCAAGGCCGCCGTCGCGCAGCTCGCCCGCGAAAGCTTCCACGTCTCCAGTACGTCGGATGTGCTGGATTTTGTCACCGATTCGACGACCGCCGACGATTTCGTCAACAAGATGCAGTCGCAGGCCGCGGTCACGCGAAGCGAATCCAACGCGGCAACCGACGCGGCGAACGAGCTGAACACGTCGATGAACCGCAAGGACCGTCTGGGCGCCATCGAACAGAAGATCACCCAGCTCAAGGAGCAGGCCGACCAGCAGGCGGCAAGCGCCCAGCAGGCGGCAAGCGAGGCCAGCGCCAAGCAGACCGCCCTGCAGAAGCTGCGTGACGAGGGCACGGCGAAACGTGAGAAGCTCGAATCGCAGAAGAGCCAGCTGACAACGCAGAGCGCCAAGGAAGCGGCGGACATCGTCGCCATGAAATCGCAGATCGATTCATGGAACAACCAGTACAACAATTCCAACAACGCCGCTGTCAACCCCAATAACAACCAGCAGCAGTCGCGTCCGAACAACAACACGAACTACAATCCCGCTCCCGCTCCCGCGCCTGCACCTGCGCCGGCTCCGACGCCCAATAACAACAATTCCGGCGGCGCCAGCGGCATGAACTATGCGGTGCCCGGCAATTGCCCGGCCGGTTCCGGATACTGCTACGGACACAACACCGGCAACACGGTCGGCGGTGCCGCGTATCCGTCCCGCCAGTGCACGCTGTGGGCATACCTGAGGCGTTCCCAGCTGAGCCTTCCGGTCGGCTCCTACATGGGCAACGGCGCCGATTGGGCCAATACCGCTCGTGGACTCGGATACCTGGTGAACAACACCCCGCATGTCGGCGCGGCGATGGTGTTCGCGCGCGGCCAAAGCGTAGGCGGACATTGGACCGCCGACTGGCAGTACGGCCACGTGGCCGTCGTGGAACGCGTGAACGCCGACGGTTCGGTCCTGATCTCCGAAGGCGGCACCGGCTTCGCGACGTTCCCGGCTTGGGAGACGATCTCCAACGCCGGAGCCTACCAGTACGTCCACTACTGACGGTTCCGTTCCAGACATGAAACCATGGCAAGCGCGCCGTCCGCATCGTCGGGCGACGCGCTTTCGTGATATGGTCGACGGAGTCGCGTTGCATACACTGATCGAAAGAACCGGGAAGGAGGTCCGACATGGCCAAGGAACAGGGAACCAAACCGATCGCGCAGAACAAGAAGGCGCGTCACGACTACGCCATCGAAGACAAGTATGAGGCCGGTCTCGTGTTGACCGGCACCGAAGTGAAGTCGCTTCGTGAAGGACGGGCGTCGCTGGCCGAATCGTTCATCACCATCGACCGTCGTGGGGAGATGTGGCTTGAGGGAGCCAACATTCCCGAATATCTCAACGGCACGTGGAACAACCACGCACCCAAACGCAAGCGCAAGCTGCTGCTGCATGCGGCGCAGATCGACAAGCTGGCCCGCCAAACCCAGGCCAAGGGATTCACCATCATTCCGCTGAGCCTGTATTTCAAAGACGGCCGCGTCAAGGTCGAGATCGCGCTCGCCCGAGGCAAGAAGGAATTCGACAAGCGCCAGTCGCTTCGCGAGGAGCAGGACAAGCGTGAGGCGCTGCGAGCCATGCGATACGCCAACAAGCAGGTGCGATAAATCGGAAAAATTCCGGTTTCACATAGTGAAAGAACGCCGATTCAGGAAAATTTTTGTAACACACCCTCTTTACGCTAGGATACGGTTCGGCTGAACAGGCCGATATGAATCCATAGGAGAGGGAACATGCAAGCAGGAAAAGCCCTGAAAACCGCCGCCGCGTTCATGTTGAGCGTGGCCATGCTCGCCACCGGCGCGGCATGCGGCACCAGCGACGACAGCGACGCCTCGGCGTCGAAATCCAGTTCGAAGTCCAGCGAACTGACCGGTTACGATGTTTCCGGCGTGAAGAAGGACGACGCGATCGCCAAAATGCTGCCGGATTATGTGACCAAGGACGGCAAGCTCACCATCGGCATGGATACGTCGTACGCGCCGGCCGAATTCCTGGCCGCGGACGGCAAGACGCCGGTCGGCTTCGACGTGGACATCGCCAAGGCGCTGGCCGGAGTGTTCGGTCTTGAGGCCGATCCGGAAACCGCGAACTTCGATTCGATTATTCCGGCCGTCGGCGCCAAGTACGACATCGGCATCTCGTCGTTCACCGTCACCAAGGAACGCCTCGAGGCGGTCGACTTCGTCAGCCACTTCAACGCCGGCTCCGCATGGGCCGTGAAGAAGGGTAACCCGAACAAGGTCGACACGTCCGATCTGTGCGGCAAGAAGGTGGCCGTGCAGACCGCCACCATGCAGGAGACCGCCGCCAACAAGATGGCCAAGCAATGCAAGGCCGACGGCAAGGCGGAGATGGACGTCATCTCCAGCAAGCTGCAGACCGATGTGACCACCAACGTCGTCACCGGCAAGGCCGACGTGTTCTACGCCGATTCGCCGGTCGCCGGCTACGCGATCGCGCAGACCGACGGCGAACTCGAAACGCTTGGCAAGACCGAAGGCATCGCCCCGGAAGGCATCGTCGTCAAGAAGGGCGACCAGCAGATGGACGAGGCCCTGCAGAAGGCCCTGCAGAAGCTCATCGACGACGGCACCTACATGAAGATCCTCAAGTACTGGGGTGTTCAGGACGGTGCCATCAGCAAGCCGGAGATCAACACCCCCGGCACCAACGAGTGAATGTTTCGGAACTTTTGCGTCCGTTAATACGCTCGTAGCAATCCGCTCTTAGGTTATGCCATAGCCACGTTTGGCTGGTTGATTTGGCTGGGTTGAAGAGAGGACTTGCCATGATGAGGAATCTGAAAGGTTGGGCGGCGCTCGCGTTGAGCGCGGCGATGGTCGTCTCGATGGGAGCCTGCGGAACCTCCGACAAAACGGATTCCCAAGCTTCCGTCGATTCGAATTCGTCGTCGACCACCGGTTACGACGTGTCCGGCGTGAAGAAGGACGAGAAGATCGCCAAGATGCTGCCGTCCTCCGTCACCAAGGACGGCAAGCTGACCGTCGGCATGGATACGTCGTACGCGCCGGCCGAGTTCCTGGCCGCGGACGGCAAGACGCCGGTCGGCTTCGACGTGGACATCGTCAAGGCGTTGGCGAAAACGTTCGGCCTCGAGGCGGATCCGCAGACGTCGAATTTCGATTCGATCATTCCATCAATCGGTTCGAAGTACGATATCGGCGTCTCGTCGTTCACCATTACCCCGGAACGCATGAAGGCCGTCGACTTCGTCAGCATGTTCAAGGCCGGTTCCACGTGGGTGGTCAAGAAGGGCAACCCAGGCAAGATCGACACGTCCGACCTGTGCGGATTGAAGATCGCGGTGCAGACCGGCACCACACAGGAGGAGGAAGTCAACAAGGGCGCCGAACAGTGCAAGGCGGACAACAAGCTTGACATCCAGATCCTGTCCAACAAGCTGCAGACCGATGTGACCACCAACGTCGTCACCGGCAAGGCCGACGTGTTCTACGCCGATTCGCCGGTCGCGGGTTATGCGATCTCCCAGACCGACGGCCAGCTTGAGGCCCTCGGTGAGGACGTCGGCGTGACCAAGGAGGCCGTGGCCATCAAGAAGGGTGATTCCGACACGGCCAAGGCGGTGCAGGCGGCCATGCAGAAGCTGATGGATGACGGCACGTACATGAAGATCCTCAAGCATTGGGGCGTCGAATCCGGCGCCGTCGACAAGGCCGAGATCAACCCGACCGATTTGGGCTGATCGGCGCACTGACGCTGCGGGCGTAGGGGCATCGGACGTATATAGATCGATGCCCCTACGCTTTTTGCCGATTAACGTCGGCGTAGCATTGCGGTTTTATCGTGTGCCTTTGGAATACTGGACGTCTGATTGGCAAATGGACGATTACCGTTCAGTGGATGGGAAGAGAATAGAAGGAGAACCCACTATGTCGTTGAAATTCAAATCGTTTGCCGCTCTCGCGCTGAGCGCGGCCATGATGTTCTCCGTCGCCGCATGCGGCACCACGGATTCCGGTGACGCCAAAAGCGACTCGAAGGCGAAGAACACCACCGTTGGTTACGATGTGAGCACCATCAAGAAGGATGACGAGCTGGCCAAGCTGGCCGCCTCCGCGAAGACCGTCAAGGACGGCGAGCTGTCCGTCGGCATGGAACTGTCCTATGCTCCGGCCGAATTCTACGCCGAAGACGGCAAGACGCCGGTCGGCTACGATGTGGACATGTCCAAGGCCATCGCCCAGACGCTGGGCCTGAAGCCGAAGATCGTCTCCTCCATGTTCGACACCATCGTCCCGTCCATCGGCTCCAAGTACGATCTGGGCATCACCGCCATGACCATCACCGAAGAGCGTCTGCAGTCCGTCGACTTCGTGAGCTACTACCGCGCCGGCTCCACGTGGGCCGTGCAGAAGGGCAACCCGAAGAAGCTCGACACCTCCGACATGTGCGGCGCGAAGATCGCAGTGCAGACCGGCACCGTCCAGGAGGACGAGGCCAACAAGATCGCCAAGGGCTGCAAGGCCGACAAGAAGGCCGAAGTGATGTCCTACAAGCGTCAGGCCGAAGCCGCCACCGCAGTGGCCACCGGTAAGGCCGACGTGTTCTACGCCGATTCGCCGGTCGCCGGCTACGCGATCTCCCAGACCGACGGCCAGCTTGAGGCGCTCGGCGACGTTGAAGGCGTGGCCAAGCAGGGCATCGCCATCAAGAAGGGCGACCAGCAGCTCGACGAGGCCGTGCAGAAGGCCGTGCAGAAGCTGATGGATGACGGCACGTACATGAAGATCCTCAAGCATTGGGGCGTCGAGTCCGGCGCTCTCGACAAGGCTGAGATCAATCCGACCGACCTCAACTGATCTCATCAGATAGATAGAAAAAGGAAACAGCATCATGGCGAAGAAACAAGTCGACGGCGACGGCCTCGATATTCCCAATCGCATTAAAGCCTTGCCTGTCAAGCGTACGGGTCCGATCGTGGCGGCCATCATCGTCGCGCTCTTCGCCGCGATGCTGGTGCAGGCTTTGGTCACCAATCCGCGTTTCGAATGGAATGTGGTCTGGAAATACCTGTTCAACGAGAACGTACGGGAAGGCATCAAGTACACGCTGCTGCTGACCGTCATCTCGATGGTCATCGCCATCATTCTGGCGGTCATTCTGGCGGTCATGCGCAAATCCATCAACCCGGTGCTGCGCGGCGTGAGCTGGTTCTACATCTGGTTCTTCCGTGGAACCCCTGTGTACACGCAGCTGGTCTTCTGGGGTCTGTTCGCGGTGCTGGTGCCGCGTATCGGCGTGGGCATCCCGTTCACCTCAATCGAATTCTGGAGCATTGACTCCCAGTCTGTCATCACCGCGTTCAACGCCGCATGGCTGGGCTTGGCCCTGAACGAAGCCGCCTACCTGGCCGAAATCGTGCGCGCCGGCCTCGAGGCCGTCGATCCGGGGCAGACGGAAGCCGCAAAGGCCCTCGGCATGAAGCGCACGCTCATCATGCGTCGCATCGTGCTGCCGCAGGCCATGCGCATCATCATCCCGCCGACCGGCAACGAGTTCATCGGCATGCTGAAGACCACGTCGCTTGTCAACGCCGTGCCGTTCACGCTGGAACTGCAGTTCGCCACCACGGCGATCGCGACCCGTCTGTACAAGCCGATTCCGCTGCTGATCGTGGCCTGCATCTGGTATCTGGTCATCACCTCCATCCTGATGGTCATCCAGTCGCGACTTGAAAAGCACTTCGGCAAGGGCTTCGACGCCCGTCCCGCCGGAGCCCGCGGCAAGCGCACGCCGCTGCCGGGCAAGACCTTCGGCGAGCCCAAGGATGACGTCGACAAGCAGAACGAAGCCACGTTCGCGGGAATGACCGCGTGAGGGGAATGACCATGAGCGAAATCACAACCAACGAAATCGTTCCCGCCGTCAAGGCGACGCAGGTGCACAAGGCCTTCGGCAACCTGCACGTGCTCAAAGGCATCGACATGACCGTCATGCCCGGCACCGTCACCGTGATTCTCGGACCGTCCGGTTCCGGCAAATCCACGTTCCTGCGTCTGATCAACCAGCTGGAAACCCTGACCGGCGGCGAAATCGACGTCGACGGCGAAATGATCGGCTACAAGTACGTCGACAAGGGCGGCGAACGTGTGCTGCAGACCCTGAACGACAAGGAAGTGGCCGAACAGCGTTCCAAACTCGGCATGGTGTTCCAGCGCTTCAACCTGTTCCCGCACATGACGGCTCTTGAAAACGTCATGGAGGCTCCGGTCCACGTCAAGCACATGGACAAGAAGGAAGCCCGCGAACTCGCCATTCAGGAGCTGAACCGCGTCGGCATGGGGGAGCGCCTCGACTACTATCCGGCACAGCTGTCCGGCGGCCAGCAGCAGCGCGTGGCCATCGCCCGCGCGCTTGCCATGAAGCCGGAGATCATGCTGTTCGACGAACCGACATCCGCGCTCGATCCGGAACTCGTCGGCGAAGTGCTCAACGTCATGCTCGACCTCGCCAAGGAAGGCATGACCATGGTGGTCGTCACCCATGAGATCGGCTTCGCGCGCGAGGTCGCCGACCAGATCGTCTTCATGGACGGTGGCGTGGTCGTCGAACAGGGCGGACCGGAGATCATCGACCATCCGAAGGAGTCGAGGTTTAAGGACTTCTTGCAGCACGTCCTGTAGCAAGTAAGGCTGTCGTACTGCCGTAAATTCCCAATCCACTGACGTCAAGCGTCCGCAGACGTCCGGTGGGTTGGGTTTTCTTTTTGCTGCCGACGATGGGCGCGTTGCGTGCGCCACTGGTTCGCACGATTTCCCTGGGGGGAGTGGGATTTCGCATATATGGCAAAGATTTGTAAGGACGCGCGGCTTGGTTTCATGATTGACATCCTTACCCGATAGGCTAAGGAGCTATGTGTGGAATCGTAGGATATGCAGGAAATGTTCGGACCGCGTGCGGCAAACCCTTGGAGGTCTGCCTCCAGGGTCTTCAGCGATTGGAATACCGTGGATATGATTCGGCCGGCGTGGCGTTGACCGCGCCCGGCATGGACCATGTGGCGGTGCGTAAGAAGGCCGGCCGTCTCGCCAACCTGGTGCAGGACATCGAACGCGATCCGATGCCGGAAGCCACCGTGGGCATCGGCCACACCCGTTGGGCCACCAACGGCGTGCCGAACGACACCAACGCGCATCCGCACACCTCGCGTGACGGCAAAGTGGCCATCATCCACAACGGCATCATCGAAAACGCGTCCCAGCTGCGTCTCGACCTGCAGACGGAAGGCTACCATTTCGTTTCCGAAACCGATACGGAGGTCGCGGCGAAGCTGCTGGGCAAGATCAGCGACAAGATCATCGAAGAGACCGGCAAGCCTGACCTGTTCAAGGCCGTCCGCCGTCTCGCACGCATGCTGGAAGGCGCGTTCACCATCCTCGCCACCGATGTGCGCCAGCCGGACATCGTGGTCGGCGCCCGTCACGATTCGCCGCTGGTGGTCGGTCTTGGCGAAGGCGAGAACTTCCTCGGCTCCGACGTGGCCGCGTTCGTGGCCTACACCAAGCGCGCCATGGAAATCGACCAGGACCAGGCCGTGATGGTGTCCGCAGACAAGGTCGTCGTCTCCGACTTCATGGGCAACATCGTGCCCGATCCGAAGACCTACACCGTGGACTGGGATGCGTCCGCCGCCGAAAAGGGCGGTTGGGACTCCTTCATGGACAAGGAGATCCATGAGGATCCGGCCGCCGTGCAGCGCACTCTGCTGGGGCGTCTCGACGAGAACGGCAACATCAACCTCGATGAGGTGCGCATCGACGAGCATGATTTCAAAGCCATCGACAAGATCATCGTCATCGCCTGCGGCACGGCCGCGTATGCGGGCATGGTGGCCAAATACGCCATCGAGCATTGGGTGCGCATTCCGGTAGAAGTGGAACTCGCCCACGAATTCCGCTACCGTGACCCGATCCTCACCCCCCGAACGTTGGTGGTGGCCATTTCGCAGTCCGGCGAGACCATGGACACGCTGATGGCGTTGCGCCACGCGCGTGAACAGGGCTCCAAGGTATTGGCCATCTGCAACACGCAGGGCGCGTCCATCCCACGCGAATCCGACGCGGTGCTCTACACCCACGCCGGTCCGGAAGTGGCGGTCGCCTCCACCAAGGCGTTCGTGGCGCAGATCACCGCCGCATACGTGCTCGGCCTGTATCTGGCCCAAGTCAAGGGCGCCATGTATCGAGACGAAATCGCCCAGACTTTGGAATCTCTGAAGGACATGCCCCGCAAGATCCAGTGGATTCTCGACACCCAGACCAAGACCGTGCAGGAAGCCGCCGAACAGATGGTGGATGCGAAATCGTTCCTGTTCCTCGGCCGCCATGTGGGCTATCCGGTGGCCATGGAAGGCGCGTTGAAGCTCAAGGAAATCGCCTACACGTTCACCGAAGGCTTCGCCGCGGGCGAACTGAAACATGGTCCGATCGCTTTGGTGGACGAAGGCGAACCGGTCGTATTCATCGTGCCGCCGGCGCGCGGCCGCAACGTGCTGCACTCCAAAGTCATCTCCGGTATCGAGGAGGTCAAGGCCCGCGGCGCCTACATCATCGCCGTGGCCGAGGAGAACGATCCGGATGTGGAGCGTTACGCCGACGTGGTGTTCTGGCGTCCCGCATGCCCGACGCTGATGAGCCCGCTGGTGGACGTGGTGCCGCTGCAGCTGTTCGCCATGGACATGGCCAAGCTCAAGAACTACGACGTGGACAAGCCGCGCAATCTCGCCAAGTCAGTCACCGTTGAGTGACGAACGCAGGCACCGTTACGTGCTCGAGGAACCTCATATTCCCTTCGAATATGAGGTTCTGTACGAGGACGAGAACATCATCGTCATCGACAAGCCGCATTTCCTCGCCACCACGCCACGCGGCATGTGGTATCGCGAAACCGCGCTGGTCCGGTTGTGCGAGCGGTACGACGAGCCGAACATCACGCCGGCGCACCGTTTGGACCGACTGACCGCAGGCGTCGTCGTGTTCGTACGTAATCCGTCTGCGCGAGGCGCGTACCAGATGCTGTTCCAAAATCGCAAAACCGTCAAAACCTACGAATGCCTGGCTCCGCTCGCCCCTGTGCGACGGCCGCGGTACGGAACGGCGGTCCGCATCGATCGGCATATGCCGTTTCCGCTGGTACGCAGGTCGCATATCAACAAGGACCGCGGACGATTGCAGGCGTACGAAAGCGCCGACGTGCCCAACGCGGAAACGCTGATCGAACGGGGAAGCGGCATCCGCTTCGTTGCCGGCAGACCGTACGTGAATTACACGCTGCATCCGAAAACCGGCAAGACGCACCAGTTGCGCGTGCATATGAATTCGCTCGGACTGGCGATACTGGGCGACGATTTCTACCCGGACATCGTGCAGCGCGCGTACGACGACTTCTCGCAACCCTTGGAATTGGTGGCGCGCGAACTGCGATTCGATGACCCGCTCAACGGCGAGCCACGTCGATTCGTATCGCACGTGCCGTTGGGCGCGGGCTTATAGAAACCCACGATTTTGGACATTCCCCTATCTCGCCCGACACGCCCGATTATCATGGCGTTCTGTTGACTTGCCGGAGCGTTTCCGGCATCACGAGAGTAAGAGAGAACCATGGGTAAAATCTCGAAAGCCGTCCGCGGCGTCGCCGACATCTACAACGGCGCATCGCTGATCGTCCGTATCATCGTCGGCCTGATCATCGGCACCGTGCTGGCATTGACCATGCCCCACGTGACTTGGATCGGCGAATTCGGCACCCTGTTCGTGGCCGCGTTGAAGGCCGCGGCACCGATTCTGGTGTTCGTACTGGTGGCCAGCGCCCTTGCGCAGGGCACGTCGAAACTCGACCGCCGTTTCGGCACCGTGCTGTTCCTGTACCTGTTCACCACGTTCCTGGCAGCGGTCGTGGCCGTGCTGACATCCCGTCTATTCCCGCAGACCCTGTCCTTGGGCAAGGCCGCCAAAGCCGACGTGGTGCCGCAAGGCCTTTCCGAAGTCATCCAGACGCTGCTGACCAACATCGTGGCCAATCCGATCCAGGCCATCATCGATGGCAACTACATCTGCATCCTGATGTGGGCCTGCCTGTTCGGACTCGCCATGAAGTCCATCGCCAACGAAAGCTCCAAAGCGTTCATGGCCAACGTGGCCGACGCCGTGTCCCAGGTGATCCGCTGGGTCATCAACCTCGCCCCGTTCGGCATCATGGGCCTCGTGTTCACCAACGTGGCCGACAACGGCCTGTCCGCATTCACCAAGTACGGCAGCCTGCTGCTCCTGCTCGTCGGCACCATGCTGCTCATGGTGCTCGTGTTCGGCCCGCTCGTCATCTTCATCTTCCTGCGCCGCAACCCGTACCCGCTGGTCTACCGCTGCTTCAAGGAATCCGGCCTGACCGCGTTCTTCACCCGCTCCTCCGCTGCGAACATCCCCGTCAACATGCAGCTGTGCGAGAAGCTCGGGCTTGACAAGGACATGTACTCCGTGTCCATTCCGCTGGGCGCCACCATCAACATGAACGGCGCGGCCATCACCATCACCATCATGGCCATGGCTGCCGCCAACACGCTCGGCATCCAGATCTCCCTGCCGGCGGCCATCCTGCTGTCCGTGGTCTCCGCGCTCGGCGCATGCGGCGCGTCCGGCGTGGCAGGCGGCTCGCTGCTGCTCATCCCGATGGCCTGCTCGCTGTTCGGCATCAGCAACGACATCGCCATGCAGGTGGTGGGCGTCGGCTTCATCATCGGCGTCATCCAGGATTCCGTGGAAACCTGCCTGAACTCCGCGTCCGATGTGGAGTTCGCGGCCACCGCCGAATACCATGCCTGGCTCAAGCAGGGCCGTCAGCTGCCGGCCTTCATGTATTCCAAGAAGGAACGCGCCAAGCTCGGCATCGAAGCTTGATTGCGTACCAGCTTAGCCGCCGATGCGATATCGCAGGGAACCGCTTTGGAAGTTCGCTTCCGGAGCGGTTCTTCCGCATTCGGCGTATTTGGGTGGATATGGGGAGCCTTTCCAAGCTTGTGCGTGGCTTCCGCATGACCCGTATAATCTTATGGTGGTAATCGCAGGCGAAATACAAAACGGAGGTCCGTGGGCGTGGTGCTGAAATCGGCGAAACTGGTGAAGCAGCTCATCGCCATCTGCTGCGCGGGCGTCATGGCGGCCAGCGCCGCCGCATGCGGGGCCAATACGGACACACGCACACAGATCACCGTATGGTCGTGGGAGCCGAGCATGAAACAGGTCATCGCCGGCTTCGAAAAAGACAATCCCGACATCCGCGTGGTTTGGAAGAACACCAGCGGTTACGACAAACTCAACAACGCCATCCAAGACGGTTACGGCATTCCCGACGTGGTGCAGCTGGAATATTACGCATTGCGCCAGTACGCGGTCAGCAGCCAGCTCGTGCCCATCACCGGCAGAACCGAAGGCTATGCCGATTTCTACACGCCCGGCACCTGGGCGTCGGTGCAGCTCAACGGACGGGTGTACGGGCTTCCCATGGACTCCGGCCCGATGGCCTTCTTCTATAACAACAGCGTGTTCGAACAGGTTGGCGTGGACGCGTCCAAGATCCGCACATGGGACGACTACTACGAGGCCGCCAAAAAACTCAAGAAAATCGGCGTGTACATCACCGCCGATTCCGGCGACGCCAGCTTCTACGACACGATGATCTGGCTCGCCGGCGGACGCCCGTTCTCCACGTCCAACGATGGCAAGAACGTGACCATCAGACTCACCGAAGATAAAGGCACCCGCGAATTCACCGAATTCTGGCAGAAGATGATCGATGAGGGTTTGGTGGCAACAAACCTCACGTCATGGTCGGATCGATGGAAATCGGCCGTGGGACAAGGCAAAGTCGCCTCGCTGTTCTCCGGCGCATGGCTGCCTTCGCTGCTCATGTCCGACATTCCCGGCGCGGCCGGCCTGTGGCGCGTGGCCCAGATGCCGACGCCCGACGGCAAGGCCACCACATCGGAAAACGGCGGTTCGGCCCTTGCCGTGCTGCAACGTTCCCGCAAACCCGAAGCCTCATACCGTTTCATCGAATACGCCTGCCACAATGCCAAAGGCATCACAACCCGCGTGGATGGCGGCGCGTTCCCAGCCGACAAAAACACCCTATCCGACTCGAAATTCCTCAGCAAGACCACGGTGACCGACGACCGTGGCATCGAAGTGCCCTATTTCGGCGGGCAGGAATACAACCGCGTGCTGTCCCAGGCCGCGGAGAACGTGTCGACCGGATACCAGTATCTGCCGTTCGAAGTGTATGCGCGCAGCGACTTCCGGTCCACGGTGGGCAAGGCCTACAAATGGTCGAGCCTGCTGCGCAAAGAGCAGAACAGGCTCAACATCATCGCCGCAGGCGGTCAGGTCTCCGACACCTCCAACATCGGCGATGCGTTGAAGAACACCGAATCGTCCGACCGCATCAAACTTAAGGGCGGCATAGCCCTATGGCAGAAGGACCTGAAAGAATACGGAGCCAACCAGGGCTTCACCATCCAATAGCGTCTGTGTAATTGGTTTAATCGATTGCGGCCTGCGGATAGCGCATTATCCGCAGGCCGTCGGTTTTCAGATTGCCGGGCTATGATCGCCGGTTCCCGTCGCTGGCTCTTGAATCAGCGGACGTTGCGGTCGTAGATGTGCCACATGCCCTTGAAAATCAGGTCCGGATCGTAAATGTCGATCATGTTCGTGCCGTCGGCGAACACGCGGCTCAATCCTCCCGTCGCCACCACACGGAAATCCTCGTCGATCTCCTTATGGAACTGCGCGATCGTGCGTTCGATGCCGCCGAGGAAGTTGTAGTACAGGCCCGCCTGCATGGCCGGTTTCGTGGACTTCGCCAGAATCGACTTCGGACGGGTGATCTCCACTTCCGGCAGCTGCGCCGTCCCTTCCCACAGTGCGGCCGCGGCGGTGCGGATACCGGTGGTGATCAGTCCGGAAATCACCGACGCGTCCGCGGTGACGTAGTTGAACGTGGTGGCCGTGCCGAAATCAGCCACCAGAATCGGCCCGCCATACTCGTAATACGCGCCCGCGCAGTCGGCGATGCAGTCCGCGCCCATGTTCTGCGGATTGTCCATGCGGATGTTGAGTCCCGTTTTGATGCCCGGTCCCACGATCATCGGATCGATGTCGAGGAACTTCACGATGCTCGCACGGAACGAATGCATGACCTTCGGCACCACGGACGAAATGATCACATCATCGACATCCGCCGGCTTGTAGCCGCTCAAAGCCAGGAACTGCGTGATCATCAGCCCGTATTCGTCGGACGTGTGGTTCGCCTTCGTGGTGATGCGGTACGTGCCCGCGATGCGCCCATCGTCGATGAAACCGATCACGACGTTCGTGTTGCCGATATCCACAGCCATCAGAAGCATGTTGCATTCTCCTTCGCGTTTTGCGGAAGTTCCGTTGAAATATTGCGATTATTGCGATTGATACGGTTATTGCGATTCGAAAATGCTGCGGTTAGCGCCGTTCGCCGTCCGCACGCATGGCTGCGAGCTTGACAAGAATACGTTTCGCAAGTGCGTCCTTGCCCATCTTGCTCCACCGTTCGATGCTTGGCCTGTCTGCGGTTTCGCCCGGCGTCAGCACCGTCACCACGTTCGTGTCCGCTGCGAAACCGGCGCCGGGGGTGCGCAGATTGTTGGCCACCAGCATGTCGCAATGCTTGGAAGCGAGCTTTTTCGCGGCGTTGGTCTCAAGGTCGCGCGTTTCCATGGCGAATCCGCACAATGTCTGGTCCGGCCGCTTATGTTCGCCGGCCCAAGCCAGAATGTCCGGATTCGAGGTGAGTTCGAGTTCGATGCCGCTGCGCCCGTTCTTCTTGATCTTGTCCCGGGCCTGCTCGACCGGACGGAAATCGCCGACGGCCGCGGCCATGACGGTGATGTCCGTGTCCGCGAACCGGTTCGTCACCGCGTCGAACATATCCCGTGCGGTCGTGACATCGACCACATCCACGCCATACGGGGCGTCCAACGCCACCGGACCGGACACAAGCGTCACCTGCGCGCCCAGATCGCGTGCCTGTTCGGCCAAGGCATACCCCATCTTGCCGGTGGAATGGTTGGTGAGGAACCGCACCGGATCAAGCGGCTCCTGCGTCGGGCCGGCGGTGACGAGCACGGCAAGTCCCTTAAGCGGCAGCTCGCCGTCCGGACGATTCGCAAGCAGCAGCGCTTCCACCGCCGTTTCGATGCGTGCCGGCTCCTCCATACGTCCCTTGCCGGCGTCGCCGCAGGCCAGCATGCCGCTTTCCGGCTCCACAATCGTCCAACCGAGCTCACGGCAGGTATTGAGATTGCGTTGCGTCACGGCGTTTTCATACATATGCACGTTCATGGCGGGGCACAGGATCTTCGGTCCCTTGTCGTACGCGAGTATGGTGCTGGTCAGCTGGTCATCGGCGATGCCGCAGGCGATTTTCGCGATGATATCGGCGCTCGCCGGAGCGACTGCCAGCAGATCCGCCCACTTCGCGTCGGCCACGTGGCTGATCTGCAGTGGACCATCCGGTCCGGGTGTCACGTCGGCCGTAGCGCCGGGACGATGTCCGGCGGCGAACATGGACGTGCGTGTCGGCGTGTGGGTGAGGGAACTGAACGTCAGGGGAGTGACGAACTCCTGTGCGGCGGCGGTCATCACCACACGCACCTCATGCCCCTGCTTGCTCCAATCGGAGGCGAGATGGCAGGCCTTGAACGCGGCGATGCTGCCGGTGACCCCCAAAAGAATATGCGCCATGGATCAACCGTCCTTCTCGTTGTGACCTGCCGCGACTGCGTCAAGTATATAACCGGGCCGAAGCCTCCGCGCGCTTTGCGGGCGAATCTGAACGGGCCGCGGGTATGGCGGACGGTAGAATCAGGCCGTGGTGATCGACCTCACGCAGGCGGTCAACCGCAATCACAACACATAATCGAAAATACGAAGAGGAGAAATCCCATGTCGTCACCTACCGGTGCGCACGGCGAAGCCGACGCAACCAAACAGGAGAACGAACAGCAGCCGCAGTCCACGGCAAGCACCGACGCCACGCTGAACGCGCGTGCGAAATCGTCGAACGGCGCGAAATCGCAAGGCTCGAAGAAGTGGCTTATCGCGTTGATCGCCGTCATCGCCGCCGTCGCGGTGATCGTCGCCATTGCAGTGACGCGCGGCAAAAACGATGACGCGAACACTTCCGGCGTAACTAAAGCCGACACCGTCACCATCGGGCTCAAACTCGCCCCGGTCAGCCTCGACATCCGCCACCAGTCCGGATCGGCCATCGAACAGGTGCTGATCGGCAACGTCTACGAAGCGCTGCTGTCGCGCGACTCCGACAACAAAGTGCAGCCGGGCCTCGCGAAATCCTGGGACATTTCCAAGGACGGCAAGACCTACACCTTCCATCTCAACAACAACATGTGTTTCTCCAATGGCGACAAGCTCGACGCTGACGACGTGGCCTGGTCCATCAACCAGCTCAAGGAGAAGCAGTACTACAACGCCAACCAGGTGGCCAGCCTCGACAAGGCCGAAGCGGTGGACGCCAACACGGTCAAGCTCACCCTTTCCACCCCCGACTCCAACCTGCTGTGGTATCTGACCGGACGTCCGGGCCTCGTGTTCGACAAAAACGCCAAATACAACGCGAAAACCGAAGCGGTCGGCTCCGGCCCGTATACCGTCGAATCCTTCGACTCGGCCAGCAAAATGGTGCTCAAAGCCAATGCGAAATATTGGGGAACCTCGCACAAGCCCGCCACCCAGAACGTGGTGATCCGCTTCCTCACCGACGACAACGCAGCCGTCAACGCGCTGAAAAGCGGTGACGTCGACGTGCTTTCCCCGGTGAACGCCACGCTCGCCAAATCATTGGATGCCAGCACATACACGGTGTCCGCGGCCGACGGCAGCGACAAGTTCGTCCTCGCCTTCAACTGCACGAACGCCAAACTCAAGGACAAGCGCGTCCGCCAGGCCATCCGCTACGCCATCAACCACAAGGAGATCATCGCCTCCCGAGGCAACGTCGACTACGCGCTCGGCGGTCCGATCCCGTCCGTCGACCCCGGTTACGAGGACCTGACCGGCCTGTACCCGTACAACGTGGACAAGGCCAAGGAACTTATGAAGGAAGCCGGTTATACCACCGACAAGCCGTTGCGGCTCACCCTCACCTACGCCAACACGTACGGCACCGAACTGGGCGACCAGCTCAAGAGCCAGCTCGCCAAAATCGGCATCGATTTGAAGATCGACTATGTGGAATTCTCCACATGGCTGCAGAACGTGCACGCCAACGGCGACTACGAGCTGTCATTGGTGGACCACGCCGAAAGCCACGACTTCTACAAGTGGACCACGCCGGACTACTACTACCATTACGACGGCAAGAACGTGCAGGCGCTCTACGCCAAGGCGCTCGCGGCCACCGACGAGGAGGAAAGCAACGAATACCTCAAGCAGGCGGCGAAGGCCGTCAGCGAGGACGCCCCTGCGGATTGGCTGTTCGGCTACCGTGTGACCGTGGCGTACAACACGAGTGTCAAGGGATTCCCTGACAAGCTCAGCCAGACGGTACTGCCCCTGTGGCAGATCGCCAAAGTGAAATGATGCAAGGCGAAATGATATGAGATTCGTGGCCAAACGGCTGCTGCTGTTCGTGGCGGCGCTGACTGGATTGTCGATACTGGTTTTTCTGGCATTGCGTGTGCTCCCCGGTGACGTTGCAGCCGTCATGGCCGGAACGAACGCGACCGCAGCCCGTATCGCGGCGTTGCGCATGGAGATGGGGCTCGACAGGCCGTTGCCTGTGCAATACGCTGATTGGCTCGGCGGGTTGCTGCATGGCGATCTGGGCGTATCCGCCATCAGCGGCAAATCGGTCGCCTTGCAGGTCGGCGTGCGGTCTGCGGTCACGTTCCCGCTTATCGTACTCAGCCTTGCCATAGCACTGCTCATCGGATTGCCGCTTGGCTGCGCGGCCGTTATCACCAGAAACAGAAGATGGCGTGGACTGCTCCATGTGATCGCCATTATCGGCGGTGCCGTTCCCGCATTATGGAGCGGCCTGCTGCTGATTCTGCTGTTCTCGCGCGGCTCGGGATTGCTGGGACTGTTCCCCTCGCAGGGCTTCCCGAACGACGGTTGGGCGAGCCCAGGGCGTGCATTGGCGTCGCTGGTGCTCCCCGCATTGGCCACCGGCATTACCGCAGGGGCCGGAATCATGCGCTATACGCGTGCCGCATTAGGCGATGCCGCGCAATCCCAGGCCGTGAGCATGGCCATGGCCTGCGGCATGACGCGCAGACAGGCATTGCTGCGCGTTGGATTGCGGCTGTCGCTGCCGCAGCTGGTATCGGTTATCGGACTGACCTTCGCCCAGATGATAACAGGCGTGATGGTGGTCGAGAACCTGTTCGCCCTGCCGGGGCTTGGCGCGATGCTCGTCACCGATGTGGGCAACCGGGATCTGATCGCGGTGCAGAGCGAACTGTTCCTGCTGACCGCGTTCTTCCTGCTGCTGGGATTGGCGGTCGATATGGCGCATCATGCGCTCGACCCAAGACTGAAAAACGCTTCCACCGACTTGCAGGAGGTGCTGTGATGTCCACTGCTCGTGTGGTTATGCGCTCGATATGGCGCAAAGCCAGCGGCAAATATGCGCTGACCGTGCTCGGCCTGTGGGTGCTGGTTTCGCTGGTTTCGCTCGTATGGACGCCGCATACGCTGCTGGAGACCGACGGATTCCACGCATGGGCCTCGCCCTCGGCCGCGCACCCGTTGGGGACGGATGGCGTCGGCGCCGATGTGCTGAGCTGGCTGATGGCCGGATCGCGCACGAATCTTGCGATCGCATTGCTGACCGTTGCCGTGTCCGGCATATTCGGCCTGGCATTGGTGGCCGCCATGGTGTCGCGCAACACCGTGCTGCGATCCACGTCGGTGGTGGTGGTCGATGCGCTGATCTCTATACCGACCGTGCTGATCGCATTGATGCTGTCCGTGCCGTTCGGCGCCTCGGCGGCGGTGATTGTGGCCGCATGCGGATTCGCCTACGGACTGAATCTGGCGCGTATCGCAAGACCTGCGGCCGTACTCGCCGCGCGTTCGCAGTATGTTGAATCGGCGGTATGGTTCGGAGCCTCCGGCATGCGCGTGTTCGTCAGGCATATCATGCCGAATGTGATGCCGGTGCTGCTGGTGCAGTTGTCGATGAGCGCGGGAACATCGATACTGGCCGAGGCGGGGCTGACCTATCTTGGTGTCGGCGTAGGCGCCGGCGTGCCCAGTTGGGGGCATTCCCTCGCCACATCCGTGAAATTCATCAGCATCTACCCGCTGACCGTGCTATGGCCGGGACTAGTCGTAACGATGACGGTGATCGCATTGCATCTGTTCGGCGATGCACTGCGTGACGCCATCGACCCATTGACCAATCCCGAGCTGAGGGAGGCGGCATGAGCATTGAAATTCGCGGACTGAACATCGCCATTGGTACGAAGCCCATCGTGCGCGATGTGTGCATGGGCATAGCCGATGGCGAACGGGTCGGCCTGGTCGGTTCCTCCGGGTCGGGCAAATCCATGATCGCCAAGGCCCTGATGGGGTTGCTGCCCGATACGGCACGGATAAGCGGTTCGATCATGGTCGGCGGCAGGCAACTGATCGGGTTGGACGATACCGCCATGGCCGATCTGCGCGGGCGTTATATGGGCATGGTGTTCCAGAATCCGGCGGCAGCGCTCAATCCCGTGATGACGGTTGCACAGCAGATCGGTCTGCCGCTGTACCTGCACTACGATCTGTCGCTTGACGAGCGTCTTGATCGTGTCAAGGCGATGCTTGACAAAGTGGGGCTTTCCCAGGATGCACTGCTGAAATACCCACATCAGCTTTCCGGCGGGCAGCAGCAGCGCGTCGGCATCGCCACCGCGTTGATCACCTCGCCGCGATTCATCATCGCCGACGAGCCGACCACGGCATTGGATTCGATCACGCAACGTCAGATCGTCGACCTGCTGACGTCGCTGGTCGACGATGCCGGCGCGTCCATGCTGTTCATCACCCATGATTTCGCGGTGCTCGCACGCGCCACTACGCGCTGCTATGTGCTGGACGGCGGTTCGATCGCCGAAACAGGCACGACCGCAAGCCTATTGCGGGAACCGGCAAGCGAGCCTGCGCAGCGCCTTGTCGCCGCGGCCAGGCAACTTACGCTGTCACGTGACGGCGGCATCGGCGACGGTGACGTCGGAAGTCGGGAATCCACGGGAGTGGAATCCGGTGATAGGACGATCGTGAGGAAAGACGGCGGCGATGAATGAAATCGTGTTGCAGGGACGTGGCATCTGCAAAAGCTATGGGTCGAAGCGGAATCGCAGGCAGGTGCTGTTCGACGTGGACATCGAGGTGCGCAGCGGGGAGTGCCTGGCGATCATCGGTGCTTCCGGCTCGGGCAAATCGACGTTGACGCGAGTGCTGTTCGGCCTGGAATCCGCGGATTGCGGTGAGATCGCATACCGTGGCCAGGCGATGGGGGAGCGGAACGATGCCGTGCGCCATATGCTGCGCGGTGAGACCGGACTGGTGTTCCAGGATCCCTTCGCCTCGCTCGACCCACGCTGGCGCGTTGCGCGTTCCGTAGAGGAGCCGTTGCGGTTGCACCATAGGGGCATGGGCGATGACGAGGCCGCTGCGCGGATCGGGCGAGCATTACGACTGGTCGGACTCGACCCGGCGGTATTCGCCGCACGGTACCCCATGGATCTATCCGGCGGGCAGGCGCAACGTGTCGCCATTGCACGTGCCATAGTGGACGATCCGGGCGTCATTCTTGCCGACGAGCCGATGAGCGCCATCGATGTGGCCGCGCGTGTACGGATCCTTGAGACCTTCCGCGCCATCCGCGCGGCAAACCCGAGCATGTCGCTGGTCATGGTCTCGCACGATCTTGGCGTGGTGCAGCATATCGCCGACCGTGTGGCGGTGCTGCATGACGGACGCGTCGAGGAAAGCGGTACGACCACGGAAATACTGAAGCATCCCTGTTCCGCGTACACGCGCTCGCTCATCGAAGCCGCGTCCATGCAGGCCTGATCGCAGGTCGGATCGATGCAAGGTAGGCGGCTGGGCCGGCTGAACCGACTGGATCGCCTGAATCGGCTGAACCGACTAGAACGTGAACAGTCTGCGCAACCAGTCATACAGGGCGGGATTCGAAACGTTCCAGCTTTCGCTCCGCCCCGGGGTCATAAGCCATAGCAGCTGCAAGCCGATGCCGACGATAAGCAGGGCGACGATCACGACGGTCAGCCACCGGCACCCATTTTCACGCGCATCCGTGTTCCACACGAACAGCAGGCACATGGTGCCGATGAGCATCAGCCATGTCATATCGCACAGGTAACGCGCGTTCACGCCGAACGGTCCGTCGATGCATGCGATGAGGACGGCGAGAACGAGGAACGTGAGTCCTATCGCACCGCACTGTGTTGCGTGGGAGTTTTGGCTGCGCCGCAGTCGAATGAAATACCGGATGGCCGCGGGCAATGCGAGCAGGCAGATCGGCGACAGCGCGACGAGTCCGCCGGCGAACTGTTCCGGAATGATGTTCCGATTACGGAACAGGAATCCCCATGGGTTTGCCTCATCCAGTGAGAACACGTCCATGGTGTAGGGGAATTCCCTCGTGAAACCGATTGGGGTGAGGAACAGCAGGAGGACGGAATACAGGCGTGCTTTCAGACTGACATGCCGTTGCGTCAGATCGCAGCCGGTGAGATTGTAGGCTGCGCCGAAGTCGAACGGGTCGTCGAAACGGGCCGTGTTGTATGCCATCATCGCGCAGCCGATGATGAGGAACGGCAGAATCGCCGCGATGGTGGAGAGGATGGCGTGTCTGGAACGGGTGGACAGGATATCGTGGGCTCGGATTTGCGGCCATAGGAGGATGATGCCGAATACCGCGGTGAGGATGAACGCCGGTCTGCAGGCGATGGTGAGCGCGACAAGCGTCGAACCGATGGCGATGAACGGAGTGCGCGGGGTGTGATGGCCATCGCTGGAAGAGCGTGCCCACAATGCGATGCCGGCGGGCGCGAGTGCGAGCGATGCGAGGATGGGAATCGAATAGAACCATGGGACGAGCACCAGATACGTCAATCCGGATGCCGCCACGATTGCGGTGCAGGCGAGGACCGCGAGCCATCTGGGGTGCCATGCCAATAGCGCTTCCACAGTGTTTCGATGAGGAATATGAGCGAAGCGCATGCCAGTATCGCAAGGAACGCGCATCCTGCGGCGGTCGGCAGATCGGTTCCGGTCAGTGCTTTGAACGGTGCGAAGAGCAGGAGCGCCGGCAGCGGGCCGAAATAGCAGTAGTACCGGCCATGGTAGAAAGCCCAATCCCAGCGTGACGGATCGCCGGTTTGCGCGCCGAGGGTTCCTCTGGCCTGCTCGTCGTACGGATTATCCATGGCCGCAAGCCAATCGGGGATATGCGCGTCGATCCAGGTTCTGCCATGCAGGAACGCGTCGGCGAGCTGCTGGTACTGCGAACGGTCCACGAGGAAGGTGCCACCTTGGTATTGCAGGGTGTACACGCTATCGGAAGGATGCGTGGACACCGTCAGCAGTACGAGAATCGTCGACATCACCGCCCCAGAGAACCACGAAAGGCGTCCATGCGCGATGGCGTTTGCGGTTGGTGTGATCGGTGCGGTCGATGCAATCGGTGCAATCGGCTTCCGGCGTGAGGTGGGGACGGTCGTTGTTCCCCGTCGACGGTCGTACTCGATGTGCGGGGAATATGAAAGAGGTTCCTCTATACATAATTGCACTGTATATCACGTAGACGCGATGATATCCGGTGGGGTGTTGGGCGCTGCGAAGGCTGTTATATCGCAGGTTATTGGGGGCGGAGCGAGCCCGTTCCAGGAAGCTGATACGGTTCGGATGTCCGCATGATGAACTCGGGTGGCATGCCGATGTCCGGGGGAGTGGTAATGTAAGCCACATGTTCAATCGCTCTTGTTGTTGCTGTCGCTAACCAACCGCCCGAGGGGCGCGTGGTTCATCGACGCATAACTTGAGATAGGACATTCCAGAACGTTCGGCGTGGTCGCCAGAACTTCGATTTTCCGGATTCCCGTAACGTATCGGCATGATCGCCAATCTTCGGCATACGGCATACCGTAACCGTATACGGTGATCCCCGCACAAGCGCGAAAATCCCAACAGGTCCTGTTTCAACCGCTGCACATGACGACGCGGCTTCCCGGGAGCGCATCCCAACCGAATCCCCGAAACCGCAAAGCCCCAAAGGAAACGTCATGACCATCCACAACAGCACCGCAGAACTCATCGGCAACACCCCGCTCATCCGCCTCAACCATGTGGCCGAAGGCATCAAGGCCACCATCGCGGCCAAAGTCGAATACTTCAACCCGGGCGGCTCGTCCAAGGACCGCATCGCCGAACGCATCATCGACGCGGCCGAACGCAGCGGCGAACTGAAGCCCGGCGGTGTGATCGTGGAACCGACCTCCGGCAACACCGGCGTCGGATTCGCGCTCGTGGCTTTGCAGCGCGGATACCGTGCGATCTTCACCCTGCCGGACAAGGTTTCCGAAGCCAAGCGTGCGGTGCTGCGCGCATACGGCGCCGAAGTGGTCGTAACCCCCACCGACGCCGGTCCGGACGATCCGCGCTCCTACTACCAGGTGGCAGACCGCCTCGCCAAGGCGATTCCCGGCGGCTACCGTCCCAACCAGTACGACAATCCGAACGGTCCCGAAAGCCACTATCACACCACTGGTCCGGAAATCTGGGAGGCCACCGACCGCAAGGTCACGCATTTCGTGGCGGGCATCGGCACCGGCGGCACCATCTCCGGCACCGGACACTATCTGAAGGACGTGTCCAACGGCGCGGTGCAGGTCATCGGCGCCGATCCGGAAGGCTCCATCTACTCCGACCCGAACGACGTGCACCAATACCAGATCGAAGGCGTCGGCGAGGACTTCTACCCGAAGGCCTTCGACCGGAGCCTTCCCGACGAGATCGTGCAGGTCACCGACGCGGAAGCCTTCGAAATGACCCGACGCCTCGCCAACGAGGAAGGACTGCTCGTCGGCGGCTCATCCGGCATGGCCGTGTTCTCCGCGCTGAAATACGCCCGCGAGCACGACCTCGACGAAAACCAGCTCGTCGTGGTGCTGATGCCCGATTCCGGCCGCAGCTATATGGAGAAGATCTTCAACGACGACTGGATGCGAGCCAACGGATTCGCCGACGTCGTGGAACGCACCACCAAGCCCAGCCTCGCCGAACAGTACCTGTAAAAGACCGTCAAACGACTGTCCGGCAGCCCGATCGCACCTTTGAAACCAATGCCCATCATCCGAACGACCCAAACCATCCGCTACTTCCAAGGAGTTCCCATCATGACCATCTCGACCAACACCGAAGCCCTCAACGCCACCGCTCTCGCCACCCGCGCCATCCACGCAGGCCAGGAACCCGACCCGACCACCGGAGCCGTGGTCACCCCCATCTACATGACCTCCACCTTCAAGCAGGACGGCGTCGGCGGCCTGCGCAACGGCTACGACTACAGCCGTTCCATCAACCCGACCCGCAACAGCTTCGACGAGCAGCTCGCCGCCGTGGAAGGCGCGAAATACGCGTTAAGCTTCTCCTCCGGACTTGCCGCCATCGACGTGCTGCTGCGCTCCACCCTGAAGCCTGGCGACAACATCCTGCTCGGCAACGACGTGTACGGCGGCACCTACCGTCTGCTGTCCAAGGTGTTCGTGCCGTGGGGCATCGGCCTCGACGTGGTGGACATCACCGACACGGCCGCCGTCTCAGCCGCGCTCGCCAAGAAGCAGTACGCGTACATCTGGGCGGAAACCCCGTCCAACCCGCTGCTCAACATCACCGACATCGCCGCCACCGCGGTCGTGGCGCACGCGCACGGCACCAAAGTGGTCGTGGACAACACCTTCGCATCCCCGGTATTGCAGCATCCGCTCGCAGACGGCGCCGACGTGGTCGTCTACTCCACCACCAAGTACATCGGCGGCCACTCTGACGTGGTCGGCGGCGCGGTGGTCCTGAACGACAAGGAAACACGCGACGCGGTGGCCTTCCTGCAGAACGCGGCCGGCGCGGTGCCGTCCCCGTTCGACTCCTGGCTTGACATCCGAGGCCTCAAAACCCTCGACCTGCGCGTCAAGCAGCACAGCCGCAACGCCATGAAAGTGGCCCAGTGGCTCGAACCCGCCCCGAAGTGGAACGCGTATGGTATCCGGGGCTCGAATCCCACCCGGGCCACGACATCGCGGCACGCCAGATGCACGGCGGTTTTGGCGGCATGATCTCCATCCAGATCGCCGCCGGTTTCGAAGCGGCCAAGAAGTTCGCCGGAGCCACCGAAGTGTTCACCCTGGCCGAATCCCTGGGCGGCGTGGAATCCCTGATCGAGCATCCGGGCGCCATGACCCACGCCTCCGTGGCCGGCACCACGCTCGAAGTGCCCGCCAACCTGATCCGCCTGTCCGTCGGCCTTGAGGACGCGGACGATCTGATCGCCGACCTGGAGCAGGCGTTCCGCCAGATCTGAATTCCCTATTTCCGATAGAAGCATGAAACGGCCGGCATGGGCAAGACCCGCGCCGGCCGTTTCGCTCTCCGCGGTCAACGCACGGCATTGCTACACTTGGAAACCATGACGCAAGCTGTTGATTCCGCCGATTCCGTAGACCCCCGCGCATTGGAGGCGCTGAACCGCTATTTCGGCTACGATTCGTTCCGTCCTGGACAATCCGGCATCGTCTCGGCCATCCTCACCGGACACGACGTGCTTGGCGTCATGCCCACCGGCGCCGGCAAATCCATCTGCTATCAGATTCCCGCAGCGATCCTGCCGGGCGTCGCCATCGTCATCTCGCCGCTGATCTCACTCATGCGCGACCAGGTCGACGCCCTGAACGACGTGGGCCTTCCGGCCGCGTTCATCAACACCACTCAGACGCCGGACGAACAGGATCTCGTCTTCGCGCAGGCGCTCTCCGGCCAGATCAAACTGCTGTACGTGGCGCCGGAACGTTTGGAAACCGAACGATTCCGCAACTTCGCCGTCCGTGTGCCGATCTCGCTCGTCGCCGTCGACGAAGCGCACTGCGTCTCCCAATGGGGGCAGGACTTCCGTTCCTCATATCTTGGCATCGGCGAATTCATCGCCGGACTGCCCACACGTCCAACGGTCGCCGCGTTCACCGCCACCGCCACCGAACGCGTGCGCCGCGACATCGTTTCGATTCTGGGCCTGCACACACCGTCCATCACCGTCACCGGTTTCGACCGGCCGAACCTGTATTTCGACGTCATCAGCATGCCACGCAAAGACAAAGCATCCTGGGTGGCGTCCTACATCGCCAGCCATCCGGACGAATCCGGCATCGTCTACTGCGCCACGCGCAAGGAAACGGAAGCGCTCGCCGAATCGCTTAACAGCGCCGTCGCCGAATTGCGTGCCGCAGGGGGTGCGGATGTGTCGGATATCGGCACCATCGCCGTCGCCTACCATGGCGGTATGAGCGCCGACGCACGAGAGAAGGCGCAACGCGATTTCGTCACCGACCGTGTGCCCGTGGTCGTGGCCACCAACGCGTTCGGCATGGGCATCGACAAATCCAACGTGCGGTTCGTCATCCACCACAACATGCCCGAATCCATCGAAGCGTACTACCAGGAGGCGGGTCGCGCCGGACGAGACGGCGAACCAAGCCGCTGCACGCTGTTGTGGAACGAATCGGACATCGTCACCCGCCGCCGGCTGCTCGATTCGGATTACGAAAACGAACGATTGACTCCCGAAGAGCAGGAGGCCGTACGCGCGTCGAAACGCCGGCTGCTCGACGCGATGGTCGGCTACTGCCGTACCACGGACTGCCTGCACGCGTACATGACCCGGTATTTCGGCGAAACCGCGGGCGCGGCGGCGAAAACGGACGGCAAATGCGTGGGCGGTTGCGCCAACTGCGAGCACACATTCGAAACCATCGACGTCACCGACATCGCCCGAGCCATCAGCCGTTGCGTGCACGATGTGAACCAGCATGTCGGCAGCGGCAAAATCGTCAAGGTGCTGCGCGGCTCGAAGGCACAGGATCTAAGCTATCTCAACCCCGAAAGCCTGCTGTCGTTCGGCATGCTCGACGAAGTGCCGGAAGCGCGCATCCGCGACGTGCTGAGCCAGATGGCCACCGACGGCTTCCTGACGATCGCGGAAGGACGCCTGCCGATCGTCGGCTTCGGACCCCGTGCGGCGGAAACGGTCGCACCCGAATTCCATTACGACATCAAGAAGATCAAACGTGCTGACGCCCGTGCGCGTCGAACGCCCGACGTGTCCACTCCCGCTGTCGGATCGTACGTGCCGGATGACGGCGACGAGGCGCTATTCCAGAAGCTGCGTGCGCTGCGACTGGACATCGCGCGCGAACTCGGCAAACCGCCGTACATCGTGTTCTCCGACAAGACGTTGCGTGACATGGTACGGGTCAAGCCGATCACTGACGACCAGTTCCTTGCCGTCAACGGTGTGGGGGAAAGCAAGCTCAAACAGTACGGCGAACGGTTCATGGCCGCGATTCGGGAGGATTCCGGCGACGAGGCTTGAACCGGCCATAACCGACACGCATGGCACGACGGTTGACGTTGAGCCCGCGAACCGTGAATAGTGGAATGTGAACACAACAACGAAAGGACAGAACATGGCGGAAGACAAGCCGGTGGTGGAAAGCTTCCAATTGGACCACACCAAAGTAAAGGCGCCGTATGTGCGCTACATCGATACGGAAACCGGCCCCCACGGCGACGTGATCTCGAACTACGACCTGCGATTGGTGCAGCCGAACGAGAACGCCATTCCGACCGGCGGACTGCACACCATCGAACACACCATCGCGGTGCTGCTGCGCGAACGCATCCCCGGTTACATCGACTGCTCGCCGTTCGGATGCCGCACAGGCTTCCACCTGCTGACGTGGGGCGAGCATTCCACCGAGGATGTGGCTCGCGCATTGAAGGAATCGTTGGAATTCATCGCCTACGAGGCCACATGGGACGACGTGCCGGCAACCACCATCGAAAGCTGCGGCAACTACCGCGACCACAGCCTGTTCACCGCCAAGGAATGGTGCAAGGACATCCTCGCCAAGGGCATCAGCTCCGACCCGTTCGAACGCCGCCTTGTGTGAGCGTTACCATGCCTGTGCGGTGGGCGTGGTAGTTTGGACGGCTGGAATGCTTGAGAGAGGTACACAGTCGAATTGAGGTGAAAGGGTTGAGCGAAACCACTTCCGAACGTCGGTTCCGTCGTGCCACCATGGATGATCTGCCTGTCATGCTGAAAATCTACCAGCATGCGCGTGAGCTTATGGCGGCCAACGGGAATCCCACGCAATGGGGAAACACGTTCCCACGTGAGGAAGTGATCCTTGACGACATTCGCCAGCAGCGCACCATGCTGCTGGTGGACGAGGCTGACGGCAAGGAGCGTGTGCTCGCCCAGTTCGCCCTGTGCACGGGCGAGGATCCCACCTACGCGCATATCGACGGCGCCTGGCTGGACGACGACTCGTATGTGACCATCCACCGCATCGCCTCGTCGGGAATCGTCAAAGGCGCGGCCAAGGACTGCATCAACTGGTGCATCGAACATTACGGCAACGTGCGCGCCGACACGCATCCGAACAACAAGGCCATGCAGCACGTGCTCGAATCGAACGGATTCGCCCGCTGCGGCCTGATCCAACTGCTTGACCGCCCCACCGATACCACGCGTATCGCCTACCAGCGTCACGAATGGTGATTGCGCATACATAGAAACATAGAAAAAAGGACGTCTCCCGTAAAACTGCGGGAAACGTCCTTTTCCATATGAAGGGATGATTAGAACAGTCCCGGCTCGTTAAGCTGAGAATGCTTGCGGCTGTACGTGAAATACACGACCAGTCCAAGCGCGAACCACACGGCGAAACGCACCCACGTCTCCCAATTCAAACCGAAGATCAGAATCAGGCAGAAGATGATGGCGCAGATTGGCGTGAACGGCACGCCCGGCGCACGGAAGCCACGATGCGCGTCCGGCTGGGTCTTGCGCATCCACAGGATGCCGGCCGACACGATGATGAACGCGGACAGCGTACCGATGTTCACCAGCTCGAACAGCACGTTGATGTTGATGAAACCGCCGGCGATGGCCGTCAGAATGCCGAAGAACCACGTGCCCTTGAACGGTGTGCGGTACTTCGGATGCACTTCGCCGAAGAACTTCGGGAACAGTCCGTCGCGGCTCATCGCATAGCAGATGCGGGACTGGCCGTACAGCTGCACCAGCATGACGGTGGTCATGCCGATCAACGCGCCGAGGTTCACGATGAACGCCAGCCAGTTGAGGCCGGTCTCGAGAATCACGCCCGCCACCGGAGCGTCAATGAACTTCGCGAACTCCTTGTACGGCACCACGCCGGTCATGATGAGCGTCATGATGATGTACAGCACGGTGGCCACGGCCAGCGAAATCAGGATGCCGCGCGGCAGCGTCTTGTTCGGATTGATGGTCTCCTCGGCGGAGGAGGACACGGCGTCGAAGCCGATGAAGCTGAAGAACACGATCGACGCGGCCGGCACGATGCCGTACGGTTGCGTCGAACCCGGCTGGAACGTGTAGATGCCATACGGGGAGAACGGTTTCCAGTTGGCGGGATTGATGTACCAGACGGTGCACACGATGAACAGCACGATGATGGCCAGCTTGATCATCACCATGATGTCGTTGGTCTTCTTCGTCTGGTTGATGCCGATGGACAGCACCCACGTGATGATAAGCACGATCACGAAGCCCGGCAGATTGAAATACGTGGTGACTCCCGGCGTGGTGCCGTACGCGGCGGTCAGTTCGACCGGCAGATGCAGGCCGAAGCCTTCCAACAGCTTGTTGAAATAGCCCGACCAGCCGGCGGACACGGTCGCCGCCTGCAACGCGTACTCCAGAATCAGATCCCAACCGATCACGAAGGCGATCAACTCGCCGAACGCCAGATACGCGTACGAATAGGCGGAGCCGGAAACCGGTGCCATCGCGGCGAACTCCGCATAGCACAGGCCCGCAAAGCCGCAGCAGACGGCGGCGAGCAGGAAGGACACGCACAATGCCGGTCCCGCGGTGAGCGCGCCTTTGCCGGTGAGCACGAAGATGCCGGTGCCGATGATGGCGCCGATGCCCAGCATGGTCAGGTCGAAGGTTTTCAGTGTTCGCTTCAGCGGAGTCGATTCGGAGACAAGTTGGTCCACCGACTTCTTGCGAAATAGATCCATGGTCGTCAGATTCCCTGTGATTGTTTCAAAAATGGGCTGGACCGGACGGATTTCCGGGACTCTGGCACGCCTTAACGCCAGAAATCAGAAAGGCCGCGGCGATATGCGCAACAGCCTTGTGTATGGAAAGTGTAAAAAACACTGCCGGACAAAATCGTGAAAACATCGTGAATCGTCTCACCATATGTCCCTGATGTTCCATACCTGTCACATAGCGGCGCGACAATGGGAGCCATGACTTTGAGCGCAACACGTGAATGGGATTTCTCCTCCGAACAAGGCAAAGCGAACTACAAGGCCGCCCAGCGGCGGTATCCGGCGCAGGCCATCGTCGACCTCGCCGCACTGCGCGACAACATGCGCCATCTGGTGAGTGTCGTCGGCGGTCCGCATTCCGGCACCGCCGTCATGGGCATCGTCAAAGCCGACGCGTACGGACACGGCCTGATCCCCGCCGCGCTTGCCGCGCTCGCAGGCGGCGCCACGTGGCTCGGCACCGCGCAATCGCATGAGGCGCTGTTGTTGCGCAAGGCGGGCATCGGCCCCGATCGCTGCCATATTCTGACGTGGGTCTACAGCGGCGCCGAAGTGCCGTTCGACGAGCTGGTCGACAACGACATCGACATTTCCGTCGGCTCGCTCGCCGGCATCGACGGTGTCGCCGCGGCCGCACGCAGGCTTGGCAAGACGGCGCGCGTGCATGTGAAGGTCGATTCCGGCTTCGGCCGTAACGGCTTCACGCCCGCCGGTTTCGACGCGGCGCTCGCCAAACTGGTGCCGCTCGCCAAGGAAGGCGTGCTGCACATCGTCGGCCAGTGGAGCCATCTGGCGGTCGCCGACGCACCGGACGTTCCGGAATTCGTTGCCTCCACCGACATGCAGGTCGAAACGTTCAAGGACTTCACCCGTCGTATGGAGGCGGCCGGCATTCCGCCGGAAATCCGCCACCTCGCCAACACCGCGGCGACGCTGTCCCGTCCGGAAATCCACTTCGAACTGACCCGTCCGGGCATCGGCCTGTACGGTTACGAAGCCGATCCGGCCATGGGCACGCCGTCCACGTATAGCCTGAAGCCCGCCATGACCCTGCAGGCGCAGCTCGGCACCGTCAAGGACGTGGAAGCCGGCCATGGCATCTCCTACGGCCGTACGTATCTGACCCCGTCCGACACCTCCACCGCGATCGTGCCGCTCGGCTATGCGGACGGCATCCACCGCTCCGCCTCCGGATTCGACATGGAAGGCGCCAAGCACGTGACCAAGCCCGGTGGTCCGGTGCGCGTGATGACCGCGGAAGGCCCACGCCTGTACCACGTGTCCGGCCGCGTGTGCATGGACCAGTTCATCCTCGACCTGCACGGTTCCGCCGCCGAACTCGGCATCCATGAAGGCGACAACGTGGAACTATTCGGTCCGGGCCGCGGCGAGGACTACGCCGAGCCGACAGCCGACGATTGGGGACGTGCCGCCGACACCATCAGCTACGAGATCTTCACCTGCCTGCGCAACCGCATCCCGCGCCTGTACGAGCATGCCACGGACGTATTGTCCGCCGAGGACCTCGCCAAGCTCGACCCGGCAAGCATCCTGTAATCCCGTAAAAAGCGGCGGCAGCCGCCGCACCCATAGGAAGGCGGTGCATCATGACGAGCGAAGGATACAGCGCGTTCGACGAGGAGCGTTGGGCTCCGGAACCACCCAAATCCAGCTCCCGCACCGCCTTCCAACGCGACCGCGCCCGACTCATCCACTCGTCCGCATTGCGCAGGCTCGGCGCGAAAACGCAGATTCTGGTGGCCGGCACCGACGATTTCGCACGTACACGGCTTACACACACGTTGGAGGTCGCGCAAATCGGTCGACAGATCGGCACTTCGCTCGGTTGCGATCCCGACGTGGTCGACTGCGCCTGCCTTGCGCACGACCTCGGCCACCCGCCGTTCGGCCATAATGGGGAACGTGCGCTTGCCGAAATCGCCAGCAATATCGGTGGTTTCGAAGGCAATGCGCAAACCTTGCGATTATTGACGCGCCTCGAACCGAAAATACTGTTTCCCGACGGACGTTCCGCAGGCGTGAATCTGACGCGTGCCGCGCTCGATGCGGCCGTCAAATACCCGTGGACGCTTGCCGAAGCCGCCGCGCATCCGAAAGGGGAGCGCAGTGCGAAATTCTGCGTCTATCCGGATGATACGGACGTGTTCGCCTGGCTCAAACAACACGCGCCCGACACCACCCGCCGTCCCGTCGAATGCCAGGTGATGGACCTGTCCGATGACATCGCCTACAGCGTGCATGACGTGGAGGACGCCATCGCCACCGGCGCGTTCAATCCGGGCGAACTGCACGAAAACGGAGTGATCGACGCGGTCGTCGAGGACGCGCGCGCCTGGTATGGTCCGCAATGGGACGCCGACAAACTGGTGGACGCGTTCGCACGAATGCACCGGCGCGACACGTTTCCCGGCTATTTCGACGGTTCGCGCCGCGCGCTCGCCGCATTGAAGAACATGACCAGCAATCTGATCGGCCGATTCGCCGGTTCCGTGGAACAAGCCACGCGGGACACGTACGGCAACGAGCCGCTGACCCGATACAACGGCGATCTGGTGATTCCCGAGGAAACCAGTTACGAAATCGTGGTGCTGAAAGGCATCGCCGTGCATTTCGTCATGGCGCCCGGCGAACGCGAGCCGATGCACGGCGAGGAACAGCGGATCGTCGGCGATCTGGTGGACGTGTTCATGGCGGACAATCCCAAACCGTCCAGCGCGTTGGAGAACGTGTTCCTCGACGATTGGCGCGAGGCCGGCAGCGACGGCGAACGCCTGCGCGTGGCCATAGACCAGGTGGCGAGCCTGACCGACACGTCCGCCCTGACCCTCCACTCCCTTCTCTGCTGAACGGGCTGGTAGGCTGGACCGTATGCCGGGAATGATCAAGAAGGAAGACATAGAAAAGGTCCGCGCCACCGCCGACCTGTATGACATCGTATCCGCGACCGTCACGCTCAAACCCTCGGGAACCGGCACATACGTAGGCCTATGCCCCTTCCATGACGAGAAAACGCCAAGTTTTTCCGTGCGCCCGGCGCTTGGCGTATGGCATTGCTTCGGCTGCGGTCTCGGCGGCGACGTGTTCGGCTACGTCGAACATCAGGAGAACCTCGACTTTCGTGACGCGGTGGAGCTGCTCGCCGACAAATACCATATCGAACTGCATTACGACAAAGCCGACAACGTGCCCGCGCACACCGGTTCGAAACGCGCACGCCTGCTCGAAGCCAACGAGGCGGCGCAGGAATTCTTCGTCTCCCAGCTGATGACCAAGGAGGCGCTCGCCGCGCGCAAGCTGTTGGACGGTCGCAACTTCAGCCAGGCCGACTGCCAGCGGTTCGGCTGCGGATATGCCCCCCAAGGATGGGATAACCTGGTGCGGCACCTTGCCGGCAAAGGCTTCACCCAGCAGGAGATGCTCGACGCGGGACTCGCCCGTCAGGGCCAGCGTGGCGTATACGACTATTTCCGTGGCCGCGTGACATGGCCGATTCGTGATTCGACCGGTCGTACGCTTGGCTTCGGCGCGCGCAAGCTGTACGAGGATGACACGATCAACGCGAAATACATCAACACGCCCGACACGCAGCTGTACCGCAAAACACAGGTGCTGTACGGCATCGACCTTGCCAAATCGGCGATTGTGAAGAAACGCCAGGCGGTGATCGTCGAAGGCTATACCGATGTGATGGCCATGCATCTGGCCGGCATCGACACGGCGGTCGCCACGTGCGGCACCGCATTCGGCGCCGAGCATGCGAAGATCATCCGCCGATTGATCGCGGACGATTCGTTGGGCGCCGTGCAGCTGGTTGGCCCCCTGAAGGTGGAGGGGCAGGCGTTGAGCTCGCGTGTCGTGTTCACATTCGACGGCGATGCGGCTGGGCAGAAGGCCGCGATCCACGCGTTCGGTTTGGACGCCGCGTTTTCGACGCAGGCGTTCGTCGCGGTCGCCGAAGACAACCTCGACCCGTGCGATCTGCGCATCAAACGCGGCAACGAGGCGGTGCGTGCGCTGATCGCCAATGCGCGGCCGCTGTACGATTTCGTGATCGATTCGGCAATCGACCGTTTCGACACCACGTACGCGACAGGTCAGATGGGCGCGGTCAAGGCGGTCGCCCCGCTGATCGCGCAAATCCGAGACCGTTCGCTGCTCGACCTGTACTCACGCAAGGCGGTACGTCGCATCGGCGTCGATCTGGACATCATGCAACGCGAAGTGGCGTACCAGCGTCGCAAACTGAACATGCGTGACGAGGACGCGTACGCGCCGAAACGTCGATTCCAAAACAATGCGGGGCCGTCGGCTGAACCAGCATATGCGGAACGTGGCGCGAATCCGTATGCGAATCCCGCCGCACGCAAGGCGTTGGAGCATCGCGACGCGGCCGACCAAAGCTACTATCGCATCGACGACGCCGTGTTCATCTGCGAACAGCAGTTCATGGCCACGCTGATCCAGGTGCCGTTGGCCGTCGATCCGACGATGTTCGCCAGCCTGACCTTGTCGAGTTTCATGACGCCGGTGTTCCGCACGTTGTTCCAAGCGGTCGCCGCGGCGGGCGGGCTTCCAGGGGAAGACGTGCCGCAGGGACTGTGGATGCACAATCTGACGAAGGCGGGCGGTCCGATGCTTGAATCGGTCATCAACGAGCTGGCCGTCATGCCGCTGCCATTGCCGCCGAGCGAAGCGGACACGAACCGCAATACAGGCGAGTCGCAGGAACAATCGGCGCAATTGCGCAAGCCGACGCAGGAGGAGCGGCGGTACGCGTCCGAACTGATCGTCAGACTGCTTGATACCGGCATCATGCGCAAGATCGGCGCGGCCCAGCGCCGCATGGCGCAACTGTCGGACGGTGCAGAGAAAATCGAACTGCTCGGACAGATCACCAAACTGGAAACGCTGCGCAAGGACCTGCAGTCGCGTGTTTTCGGCAACAACGTTGCGTGACACGCCCATATGGTGAATCGAAGGCGAACGGAAGATGATTTTTAGACAAAATCTTGGCGCACGCGGGGTTAATTTGTGAAGATTTGCGGGCCTTGTTTTCGGTTTCGCCGGTTTGCAAAAGCATGCGCCAGTAAGCAATAGTGGATGAAAATCGTTGGAATGGTCGGAAAAGCAGCACGCCGAGGGTTCGTGCTAGTCGCATTTTTTGGGTAAAGTGGTCTAGGCGTTTGCATGAAAATCGCTTGGGTTTTGCAAGGTGTGCAAGGCGGTTGCAAACGGGATTGACGGAGGAATGCATGCGGCGATTGGTCGTCAAGGTCCTGAAGAACGAGACCATTCTCGTAGTCGCTTCCATACTCGCACTCATATCGTGCTTCATCGTGCCGCCAGACAAGGAATACGCCGGCTACATCCACGCCAGCACCATCTCGCAGCTGATCTGTCTGATGCTGGTGGTGTGCGGCTTCCAGCGCATCGGCGTGTTCCGCATCATCGGCTCGCGCCTGCTGCATCACGTCAAAACCGCGCGTGGCCTGGTGCTTACGTTGATCGCATTGCCGTTCTTCTCCGGCATGCTCATCACCAATGATGTGGCGTTGGTCACCTTCGTGCCGTTCGCAATCGCGGTGTTGACGATGGCGCACATGGAAGAGCATGCGGTGCTTGTCGGCACGCTGATGACCATCGGCGCGAACGTGGGCAGCATGCTCACCCCGATCGGCAACGCGCACAACCTGTATCTGAAAGCGTTGACGGGCATGCCGACGTCCGAGATGATCGGCATCATGGCCCCGTATTCCGCTACCGCAGCCGTTCTGCTGATAATCATCACCTGCGTGATTTTCGGCAGCAAACCGGTTTCCGAATTTTCCGCGATCGATAGTTCCGGCATCGAACAGAACGTACTCGCCCCGCATTCCGACCGGCCGCAGCCTGACGAGATTCGCGTGACTGGCTACGGTGCCGGTTATGGCGGCTGGCGTACGATCGTATACACGGCATTGTTCGTCGTCTGCTTGCTGGCGGTGAGCGATTTCATTCCGCTGTGGTTGATGTGCGTCATCGTGTTCGTGGCGTTCCTGCTATGCGACCGCCGCGTGTTCCGCAACGTCGATTGGGGACTGCCGCTCACGTTCTGCATGTTCTTCATCTTCATCGGCAACATGAAACGCGTGCCGGAATTCTACGAGCTGGCCGCCTCGCTGGTGGGCGCGCATCCGCTGGAAGTGGCCGTGGTGTCCAGCCAGTTCATCTCCAACGTGCCGACCACGCTGCTGCTGTCCGGCTTCTGCGACCAGTGGCGTGAACTGATCATCGGCACCACCCTGGGCGGCTTGGGCACGCTGATC
>SKEP01000131.1_pt1 | contig 54740 bp, 47 predicted proteins | sample 4826901 | NCBI WGS metagenome assembly SKEP01 (sample SAMN11008806, study PRJNA524170) | human gut metagenome | biome: Human fecal sample; material: Feces; isolation source: fecal sample from pouch patient p4, p43, p49, p54, p55 | host: Homo sapiens | place: Israel: Tel-Aviv | collected 2014-03-20
ATACTGGATGAGCCGACAGCACCATTATCAGATACGGAAACAGAGGAACTGTTCCGTGTTGTAAAACATTTAAGAGAAACAGAAAATATTGCTATTATCTTTATTACACATCGTATCCAGGAGGTCCTTCGAATCTGTGATTCTTACACAGTTATGAGAAACGGACAGGTTGTGGATACCACTCCGATCACACCGCAGACAACTTCGAAAGAGATCGTTGATAAAATGCTTGGACGTTCTTTCGAAGAGAATTTCCCGAAAGAAACATGTGAGATTGGAGAGAAATCATTTGTCATAGAACATCTGTCTGAACGGGAAAATCGTGTAAAAGATGTGTCTATGTATGTTAGAAAAGGAGAAATCGTCGGACTTGCCGGTCTGGTAGGTGCAGGGAAAACAGAACTTTGTAAAACTATTTTCGGTGCATACCATAAATCGGGAGGTACGCTTACATTAAATGGCAAGGAGCTTAAGATCAAGAATCCGTCCGACGCCGTAAAGAACAGAATTGCGCTGGTACCTGAGGAACGACGTAAAGAGGGCGTACTTGTTGCAGAGACAGTAACCTTTAATGTATCTGCCGCATGTCTTGGGGATTTCTGTACCATGTCTTTCGTAAATGACCGCGAGACAGCACAGAAAGCAAAAGAATATGTAGAGAGTCTTAGTATTAAGACACCTTCAGTAAAACAGAAGGTTGCATACCTTTCAGGAGGAAACCAGCAGAAAGTTGCCGTTGCCAAATGGCTGGCAGCAGACTGTGATGTATATATTTTTGATGAACCTACAAAAGGTGTAGACGTTGGTGCGAAGCAGGAGATCTTCCATCTGATCAATCAGATCGCTAAAGACGGAAACTGTGTCATCTATGCTACCTGCGAGAACTCGGAGCTGTTATCCATAACAGACCGTATGTATGTCATGTTTGACGGCAGGATCATGGCAGAACTTGAAACTGCAAAAACCACCGAAGATGAGATCATGCATTATGCTACAGGTTCGGAGGAGAAATATGCAGGCTGATATCTGTAAAGATATCAGGCATCAATGTATTGGGAGGAAAATAATATGGTTCAGAATTCAAAGATGAAAACGATTGGGAAAGGATTGCTGAGCTGGGCTGCTGTGATCGTTCTGGCAGTTTCAGTTATCATCTTTACCACTATCAGAGGTACAGCATTTTTTTCAGTTAACAACCTGATGAATATTCTTCGATCCATGTCTGTAGTTACGATTTTTGCTCTTGCAGCAACAGTATCTATGGCACCGGATGGATTCGATATGTCAGCCGGAACGCTGGGTACATTCAGTGCCTATGTTTTCGCAGCACTGTTCCTGTGGTTCGGAGCTCCGCTGTGGCTGGCAATTGTTCTTACAATTGCGTTTACAATGGTAATGTATCTGCTGACAATGTTCCTGATTCTTGTATGCAAGATTCCGGATATGCTGGCAACCTGTGCGTTGCAGTTCGTACATGCAGGTCTTGGCCTTGCTTTTACAGGTGGTAGTGCTGTATCAGCTGGTCTGAGTGCTCCGAAATGGTTCGGTGCATTCCACGGAGGAGATATCACACCTATCCGTAAAGGATGGACAAACGGTTCTATGAACATCGGTAAATCCCCGTATATCATTATCATCATGCTTCTCTGCGTAGTAGTATGCTGGGTACTTCTGGAAAGAACCAAACATGGTCGTTACTTATATGCAATGGGCGGAAACAAAACCGCAGCAAAACTTTCCGGTATCAATGTTAAGAAATACAGATTTATGGCAGGTATGTTCGCAGCTGTATTTATCGCAGTTGCAGGTATCGTTGTATGTTCCCGTAACTCCGCAGCACAGATCAACAGCTGTGACAGTTATCTGATGAGCTCCCTGGCAGCAGTATTTATCGGACGTTCTGTAGGTGGAGCTGAGAGACCAAACGCACTTGGAACAGTTGTAGGTGCTCTTCTTATTTCCACACTGGAAAATGGTCTGACAATGTGCGGTGTTGTTTACTATGTACTTCCTGCAGTTAAAGGTGCGGTTCTTTGCCTTGCACTGGTTGCAGCGTATATCACTGTAAAAGAAGATTAATAAAGAACAGTTTATGACAGATATCATAACGGATAGACAGATAAAACGACAGACAGAATATGGAGGAAAAAATTATGTCAAACTATGATTCTTATTTTCTTATGAAAGCTGATGATGCAGTTGAATATGCAAAGGAAAAAGTTCCGCAGATCGAGTGGGATGCAGAAAGCATGACTGCAAAGGAAATCGGAGATGGAAACCTTAATTACGTATTTAAAGTAACTGACGCAAAGGGCCATAGCGTAATTATCAAACAGGCTGGTGTGGAGACACGTATTTCTGCTGATATGAAACTGGATACAGACAGAAACAGGATCGAATCTGAGATTCTTGTTCTGGAAGGCAAACTTGCACCTGGATATGTACCGGAGATTTATTTCTATGATACAGTAATGAGCGCATGCGGCATGGAAGATTTAAGCGATCATGAGATCATGCGTACAGCAATGCTGGAACATAAAATTTTCCCGAAATTCGCAGATCAGATTTCCACATTCATGGCACAGGTTCTTATGGGAACCACAGATGTGGTAATGGATCATCAGGAGAAAAAAGAACTTCAGCGTAAATTTATCAATCCGGAATTATGTGATATCACAGAAGCTCTGGTATACACAGAACCATATAACGACGAGAGAGGACGCAACCATGTATTCCCTCCGATCGCAGATTTCGTAAAAGAAAAACTTTATGATGACCAGGAACTTCACTGTGAAGTTGCCAAATTAAAAATGGACTTCATGACAAGAGCACAGTCCCTGATCCACGGTGATTTACATACAGGTTCTATCTTCATTAATGATGAAAGTACAAAGGTATTTGACCCTGAGTTCTGCTTCTATGGACCGATGGGATATGATATTGGTAATGTGATCGCAAATATGATCTTTGCATGGGCAAACGGTGATGCAGCAGGTGCAGCAGACTTCTGTAAATGGGTAGAAGATGTTCTGGTAGATGTCATCAACATGACAAGAGAGAAAATGGAAAAATACTATGATGAACATGTAACAGATACAATGTGCAAGAATGAGCTGTACAAGAAATACTACATGGATACCATCATTGAAGATACTTCAGCAGTAACTGGTCTGGAAATGATTCGCCGTATTGTTGGTATGGCAAATGTGAAAGATATCACAACGATTGCAGATGAAGCGAAACGTGCACGTGCAGAGAAGATCTGTATCACAGCTGCCATTGATTTCATCAAGAACAGAAGTGATAAGAAATGCGGCAAGTGTTTCCTGAAGACTCTGACAGATGCAATTGCTGAAGTAGATGCATAAAGAACATAACTGATAAAAGGAGATGGATATTATGGAAAATGCACTTAATCTGGATACCGTAAAACTTGCGGAAAATAAAAAAGAGATCGTGATTCTGGATCAGACACTTCTGCCGAACCAGTGTAAATATCTTAACATTTCCACAGCAGGAGACATCTGGGAAGCAATCTATTCACTGAGAGTAAGAGGAGCACCGGCGATTGGCGTTACAGGCGCATATGCCTACTATGTACTTGCAAATCAGATCGAAACAGAAGATAAAGATGAATTCGTAAAAGAATGCACAAAGATGATGGAGTACATCAACTCCTCCAGACCTACAGCAGTTAACCTTTCCTGGGCTCTGAACCGTATGCACAATGTAATGCTTACAGAGAAAGATCATATGAATATTCCGGAACTGAAAGTCCGTTTGATGAAAGAAGCAGACAATATCAGAGAAGAGGATATTCAGATCAGCCGAAATATCGGTACCTACGGATTTGAACTTCTGGAGAAACTCGGAAAAGGTGTGGGAATCATGACGCACTGTAATGCAGGAACACTGGCAACTGCCAAATATGGAACTGCATTAGCTCCAATGTACATTGCTCTGGAACATGGCTGGGATCCGAAAAAAGATCTTCATGTTTACTGTGATGAGACCCGTCCACTTCTGCAGGGCGCAAGATTAAGTGCTTATGAAATGCAGGCTGCAGGCATTGATACTTATGTACAGTGCGATAACATGGCATCCTATACCATGAAGAGCGGCAAGATCGGAATCATCTTCGTAGGATGTGACCGTGTAGCTGCCAATGGAGATTTCGCTAACAAGATCGGTACAAGCGGAGTTGCCATTATTGCGAAACATTACGGAGTTCCGTTCTATGTATGCGCACCGTCATCTACTATTGATATGACTCTGGAATCAGGTGATGAAATTCACATTGAGCAGAGAAAAAGCGAAGAAGTTACAGAAATGTGGTATGAGAAACGTATGGCTCCGGAAGGAGTTGGCGTTGTAAACCCATCCTTCGATGTAACAGATCACAGTTTGGTTACAGGTATTATCACAGAAAAGGGTATTGCTTATGAGCCGTTCAAAGAATCCTTCGAGAAGATGGGAATCAAACCTGTAGAGAAATACGTAGATAAAAAATAAAACGGGAACCCTATGAACAGAGCCGCTGCGAAACAGATGAAAATCTATGAAGCAGCGGCTTCTTTTTTGCGCTGAATGGAGTAAATTTCTATAGTAGATTCCTATAGAATAATAATTTCTTATAGAAAAAGCAGGTTCCGGAGAACCTGCCATTCAAGGCGTTGCAAATTATGACTGCATTTGTTCTGATCTGAAATGCCTGATATCAGTAATATCTGATATTGTTTCTGTCCAGGAAATCCTTCCATTCAGGGGAAAATTCCGTATCCATGACAATACCATCCAGTTCTGGCAGAGGTGCCACGCTGGTAAAAGAAACCTTATCCAGTTTGGAGTGGTCTACTACAAGATATTTCTGTTTGGCATGGGAGAGTGCCAGATGATGGATCACTGCGGAAGTATCACTGGTGTCCGTGATGCCGAATTCGATATCGACACTTCTGCAGGAGATAAATGCCTTATCGAAGAAATATTGTTTCAGGCTGCGGTGCGTACTGCTTCCTTCGAAACTTTTGGTCCTGTGGGAATATTCTCCTCCGATAAGGAACAGATGAATAGTCTGCGAGGAGGACAGAATATTGGCAATCTCCAGGGAGTTCGTGACAACTGTCAGTTTCCTGCTGGCGATCTTGTTGGCAATAAACCATGCCGTAGTAGAATTGTCCAGATAGATGATCTCTCCGGTCTGGATCAGGGCATCACATTTCAGTGCAATGGCCTTTTTTTCCTCTGTTTTCAGAACCTGTCTGGTGGAAATATCAAGGTCATTCTGGACACCATCCAGGATGTATGCACCGCCGTGGGTACGGATCAGCTCATGTTCCTGTTCCATGGCGCGCAGGTCACGGCGGATGGTTTCACGGGTTACGTTCATGCGGACTGCAAGGTCTGCAATAGTAACGCTTTTGTTTTCCTGTAAAAGTTCTTTTATGAGATTTTGACGTGAAATTGCAAGCAAATAAAGTGCCTCCTTTCATGCCTTATAAAATACAAACAGCCGCAGTCCTTATTTTAATGGACTGCGGCTGTTTTGAAAAGCTGAATTATTTACAAATATAATTATTTAATCCCAGAATTTTGTAATAACCGGCCACAGCTCCCTGATCTTCGACTCCTACGCATTGTGCAGCATGTACAGCGGCTTTTCCGAAAACAGGAACCATATCTTTCGTTGCTTCCACTCCGGCTTTGGCTGCTTCCAGTGCTCTGGTAATGACTTCCTGGAGAGAAGCTCCTTCTTTGGCTGCTTTATCAGCTGCCTTTGCGGCTGGAAGAATAGAATCATAGATCGTGCGCTGACCTGGTTCACATTTGCCTCGTTTCTGAACGCCGGCAGCGAAACCTGTGAGATAAGCGGCCAGCCCGGCAGCGTCTATCTCGGTTTTTCCTTTCAGGGCTTTTCCGCCTTCCATAATACCGGTTGACATAAGAAATCCCATTGTGGACGGAACCAGGGAGGACATTTTCATGCCGGATTTCATAAGGAGTTTCCCTGCATCTCCGGCAGCACCGTCTGCTTCCTGGCGCATAATATCGGGAAGAGAACCGTAGCCTTTACTCATGGTAAGGCCGAGATCCCCATCTCCCAGGCGGGCGTCCATTTCACATAATTCTTCTTTTTTTTCTATGAACAGATCGCCTACACTTGCGAATAAATCAGGAATCTGTTCGAAAAGGATTTTGTCCATTTTTATTCCTCCTCAGGCTTTTATTTCTGGCAGATAAATGGAGTATTTACAGGATGATCCATATATTTCTTCATTTCATCGTTCATTTTGCAGATAGAAATGGAAGCACCGGCCATTTCCATGGATGTTGCGTATTCACCTACGATGGCCTTATAAATCTTGATTCCTTTGGAATGCAGGATCTGTGTAACATCATTGAATAAGATGTACAATTCCTCTATAGAAGTAGCACCAAGACCATTGATCAGGATGGAAACTTCTTCGCCTTCAGCTACCGGCATGTCACCCAGAAGTGTATTGAGGGATTCTTCTGCAATTTCATGGGATGTTTTCAGAGGGCCGTTCCATACACCTGGCTCCCCGTGGATTCCCATACCCATAGCCATTTCATTTTCTTTCAGTTCGAAGTTGGCATGTCCTACTTCAGGGATGATGCAAGGGGTTAAAGCGAAACCTACAGTACGTGTGTTATCTTTGGCAAGCTGTGCTGCTGCAAGGACTTCGTCCAGTGTACCGCCTTCGTCAGCTCTGGCACCGGCAGCCTTGAACATAAAGTAGATTCCTGCTACTCCACGGCGTGTAGCCGGATCTTTGTGAGAGTTAACGTCATCTGCACCTACAATGCTCTTGCACTCAATGTCATCCATATCGCAGAGGTCAGTAGCCATATCGAAGGTCATGATATCTCCCGTATAATTTCCGTACAGGTATAAAACACCGGCACCTGCTTCTACTTCCTTCGTAATATTATAGATCTGCTCAGGGGATGGAGACTGGAAAACACCGCCTACTCCGCAGCCATCGATCATTCCATCTCCTACATAACCCAGAAACAGTGGAAGATGCCCGGAACCGCCGCCTGTGATGATCGCTACTTTACCTGGTTTCTTTTCTGCTCTGCAGTAGCAGCGGAGATCGTCAGCTGCATATTTAACCTGATCTGAATGAGCTGCGTAGATACCTTTGAGCATATCATTTACATAATTTTCCGGTGCATTGATAATTTTCTTCATAAGATGCCTCCTTGCTGTTAGAATGTGATAAAATTGAATAATTAAAAGGTTAGATAATAGAAAAACATTGTTTTTTGTAACTATAATTTTAAGTCCTTTGCCATGGTTTGTCAATTAAAATGTACTGAAATGTGGCTTTTTTTGGAATAAAATTATCCAAAATAACCAAAAAACAACATAACAGGAAAGAATGCTTCCGGAAGGGCGAAAAACAGCACAGAAAAAGGCAGGCTGCCGTAAGGCCTCCTGTCTCAGCGTGTCTGAAGAAAAACTTTTAACCTGGGGATCTGATTGTTAAGAATGAGAGATTCGGGAAACATAAACTGGTGGACAAATTCTGCTGCGCTTGTGAAATCTCCGATATGTCCGGTGCCGTGGCTGTCACTGGAAAGAATGACAGGAAGTTTATAGCGGAGAGCACAGTGCAGGATCTGTGCGGCATTCGCCCGGGTGTCTCCTCTGTAGCTGCCGGGTGTCAGAGATGCTTCGTTGATCTCAAAGATCACGTGTTCATTCTGGGCTGCTCTGGCGAGAGCATCGTAATCCACCGGGAAATGGGAATCATCGCAATGCCCCAGAACTTTGACTGCCGGATGTTTCATGGCATTAATATATGCCTGGGTGTTCTCCGAAACAGAACCGGATCTGTAATTCTGTCGGTGCATGCTGATGATGGCGTAATCCAGATTATTCAGCAGTTCATCTGAAAGATCAATATGTCCCTCTGTATCAAGAATGTTTAATTCTACTCCGTAAAAGAGTTCAATCCCGAATCGCTTCCTGGGGCAGAAAGGGAGACTTCTAAAATAGGAAGAAGTTCCTGAAGCGAGGGTTCCGGGACCGTGATCGGAAATGCCCAGAAGTTTAAGCCCTTTTCTGCTGGCTTCCTTTGCCATATCGGAGATGGTACAGCTGGTACCGTGGCCGCTGGCAATGGAGTGGGTGTGTATATCAGAAAGATACATAAAAATGCCTCCTGACTGTAATAAAAATTCCTTTGGTTCTGAATACAGTATGGCAGATGAAAAAGTGAATGTCAATCAAAATTCAAAATAAAAACAACAAATCAGAAAATGGAATCCAAACAAAAAACAACACTAAAACCAGATGAAATATGTTGTTTCTTGTTGACCTTGAGAGTTGGGTGGAGTATAATGAGAGCATATGAAAACATGGAATATAATTGCATTTTACAGCATTGGAATTATGCCGCCGAAGCAGTATGCAGCAGGTGGAGAACTCCTGAAAAGAGGGTTCAGATCCATGAGAAAGGAGCAACATGGAAAAATTTCAAACATCAGATATTCCCAAATCTCCCAGGATCCAGAAACTGGTAGACGCATTATATGCACATATGCCTGTGATCGAATCTGCCAGGGCCAGACTGGTTACGGAATCTTATAAGGAAACCGAAGGGGAGCCCATTATCACCCGCAGGGCGAAGGCATTCGCACATATTCTTCGTAATATTCCCATCATTATCCGTGATGATGAGCTGATCGTGGGAAGCAGTACCATTGCACCCAGGGGATGTCAGACATTTCCGGAGTTTTCCTATGAATGGCTGGAAGCTGAACTTGATACAGTAGCCACCAGGACAGCAGACCCATTTGATATTGCAGAGAAAACGAAGGCAGAACTGAAAGAGGCAGATAAATACTGGAAAGGCAAAACCACCAGTGAACTTGCCACTTCTTATATGGCACCGGAAGCGATCCGGGCTATTGAGCATAATATTTTTACTCCGGGAAATTACTTTTATAATGGCGTAGGCCATGTAACTGTAAAATACTGGGAAGTGCTGGAGATCGGATTCGAGGGGATCATGGGGAAGGCACAGGCAGAACTGGATCACTGCAATGTAGGGGATGGAGATTATGCAAGAAAATCCCATTTCCTGGAAGCGGTGATCTTAAGCTGTCAGGCTGTTATGGATTATGCTGCCCGTTACGCGAAGCTTGCGCAGGAGATGGCAGACCAGACCAGTGATCCGGTGAGAAAACAGGAACTTCTTATTATATCTGCGAACTGCAGCAGAGTACCGGCGAAAGGTGCACAGAGCTTTTATGAAGCCTGTCAGTCATTCTGGTTCGTGCAGCAGCTGATCCAGATGGAATCCAGCGGACATTCTATTTCACCGGGACGTTTTGACCAGTATATGTATCCTTATTATAAGAAGGATATGGAACAGGGAATCATTACCCGTGAGTTTGCGCAGGAACTGATGGACTGCATCTGGGTGAAATTCAATGACCTGAATAAGTGCCGCGATGCCGCATCAGCAGAGGGATTTGCAGGATACAGCCTTTTCCAGAACCTGATCGCAGGAGGTCAGAATAAAGAAGGCGAAGATGTGACCAACGATCTTTCTATTATGTGTATTCAGGCATCTATGCATGTACATCTTCCGGCACCATCCCTTTCTGTGAGAGTATGGAACGGTTCGCCTCATGAATTCCTGATCAAGGCAGCAGAGCTTACCAGAACAGGAATCGGACTTCCGGCATACTACAATGATGAGGTGATCATTCCGGCATTACAGAACAGAGGTTTATCTCTGGAGGATGCCAGGGACTACAATATCATTGGCTGTGTAGAACCGCAGAAAGCAGGTAAAACAGAAGGATGGCATGATGCTGCATTTTTCAATATGTGCAGACCTCTGGAACTTGTTTTCTCCAATGGTATGGATAAGGGTGAGATGGTTGGAATCCCTACCGGTGATGTCGCTCAGATGAAGACTTTTGATGAGTTCTTTGATGCTTATAAGAAGCAGATGGAATACTGTATTTCCCTGCTTGTCAATGCGGACAATGCCATTGATGTGGCTCATGCAGAGAGATGCCCGCTTCCATTCCTTTCCTGTATGATAGATGACTGCCTCAAAGAGGGAAAATCTGTTCAGGAAGGTGGAGCTGTTTACAATTTCACCGGTCCTCAGGGATTCGGAATCGCCAATATGGCGGACGGACTTTTCGCAATACGTAAGCTTGTCTATGAGGAGAAGAAAGTTTCCATGGAGGAACTTAAGGAAGCTCTTGCATGGAATTATGATAAGGGGCTGGATGTACAGTCTGCCAGTGACATGACGGAAATGATCATGAAAGCCATGCAGAAAGCAGGCAGAGAAGTGGATGCTTCTACTGCGGAAGGCCTTTTGAAGACATTTATCGGCATGAAACCGGGTGAGCAGAAGACACAGAGATTTAAAGAAATCCATGATATGATCGATGAAGTTCCGAAATATGGTAATGATATTCCGGAAGTTGATTATTTCGCAAGGGAAGTTGCGTATACCTATTCGAAACCTCTTCAGAATTACCACAATCCAAGAGGTGGACAGTTCCAGGCAGGCCTGTATCCGGTATCTGCCAATGTACCGTTAGGCGGACAGACCGGCGCCACACCGGACGGCAGATATGCACATACACCTGTTGCAGACGGTGTTTCCCCGTCAGCAGGCAAGGATGTGAAGGGACCTACAGCAGCGGCTACTTCCGTATCCAGACTGGATCACTTTATCGTATCCAACGGAACCCTGTTTAACCAGAAGTTCCATCCGTCAGCATTATCCGGAAGAGAAGGACTGGAGAAATTTGTAGCCCTGATCCGTTCCTATTTTGATCAGAAGGGTATGCATATGCAGTTTAATGTAGTGGATCGTGCTACACTTCTGGATGCACAGGAACATCCGGAGAAATATAAACACCTGGTAGTCCGTGTTGCTGGATACAGCGCACTGTTCACTACACTTTCCCGTTCCCTTCAGGATGATATCATCCGACGTACAGAACAGGGCTTCTGATACAGGAAGCAGAAAGCGAAAAGGTGAGCGCATGGACTATTTGGATATAAAGGGCAGGGTGTTTGATGTCCAGAAATATTCTATCCATGACGGTCCGGGAATACGTACCATCGTGTTTCTGAAAGGATGTGTTCTGCGGTGCAGATGGTGCTGTAATCCGGAATCTCAGGAATATCAGATCCAGACCATGAAGGTTCTTGGAGAGGATAAGATCATCGGACGGGATGTGACAGTCAGAGAGATGATCGAGGAAGTGGAGAAAGACAGACCGTATTATTACCGCTCCGGAGGAGGAATGACTCTTTCCGGAGGAGAATGTCTCTGCCAGCCGGAATTTGCAGGAGCCCTTCTGCGGGCTGCGAAAGAGCGAGGGATTTCCACAGCCATCGAGAGCATGGCATGTGTGAAATGGGAGACGATTGAGAGTATCCTTCCTTATCTTGATACGTATCTGATGGATATCAAACATACGAATACAGAGAAACATAAAGAGTTTACAGGACGGTCCAATGAGCTGATGCTGGAAAATGCCAGAAAGGTGGCACTGTCAGGACAGACCCGGCTGGTGATCAGGGTTCCGGTGATCCCCACATTTAATGATACTGTGGAGGAGATCCAGGGAATTGCCAGATTCGCAGATACACTTCCGGGAGTAGATAAGATCCATCTTCTGCCATATCACAGACTGGGACAGGATAAGTATGAAGGACTGGGCAGACCGTATCTGATGGGAGATATGGAACCCCCTTCGAAAGAACAGATGGAAACACTGAAAAAAGCAGTTCACGCAGTAAGTGGTCTGGATTGTCAGATCGGTGGCTGACAGAGAATTTCCCTGTCAGGATCAGCAGGACGTCAAAAATCACAAACAAAAATAAAACAAATAAAAACAACATAAAAAACGCAACAAATACAACATAAAACAACGGGATTCTATTGACTTTTTGCACAAAATATTATACAATCACAACATAAACGTCAACGAATCCAATGCCTTAAGGAGGAAAATGAGCATGGTAAACGAATTTGAAATCAAAAAACAGATCTGCGACATCGGAAAACGAATCTACAACCGTAACATGGTTGCAGCAAACGACGGAAATATTTCCGTGAAACTCAATGATAATGAGTTCCTTTGCACACCTACAGGTGTATCTAAAGGATTCATGACACCGGAGTTTATCTGTAAAGTAGACAGAGAAGGAAATGTAATCCAGGCAAACCCGGGATTCAAACCATCTTCTGAGATCAAAATGCATATGAGAGTTTATGAGAAGAGACCGGACGTAGGTTCTGTTGTACATGCTCATCCAATCTATGCTACATCTTTTGCAATCGCAGGCATTCCGCTTACACAGCCAATCATGCCGGAAGCAGTTATTTCTCTTGGATGTGTTCCGATCGCTGAGTACGGTACACCTTCCACAATGGAAATTCCGGATAACCTTGAGAAATATCTTCCATACTTCGATGCAGTTCTTCTTGAGAACCACGGAGCACTTACATGGAGCACAGACTTAAATGCAGCTTATATGAAGATGGAATCCGTAGAATTCTACGCACAGCTTCTGTATCAGACCAAACTTCTTGGTGGACCTAAGGAATTTGATGAGAAGAACATCAAGAAACTGTATGAAATCCGTCGTAAATTCGGTATGGCAGGTAAACATCCTGCAAATCTCTGCCTGAATAAAGATGGTCATAACTGCCATAACTGTGGCGGTGCATGCCATGATGGTGAATTCAAGAAATTCCCTGGATATCAGTATGATTTCGTAGGCGGTGATTCCAAACCGGAAGAAGCAGCTCCGGCAGCACAGACAGATGCAGAACTTGTAGCTGAGATCACAAAGAAAGTAATGGCTCAGTTAGGACTGAAATAATCTAAAAGGGGGACAGTCTCATGCCAATCAGTGAGAATATGGTACAGGAAATTGTACAGCAGGTTATGGCAAAAATGCAGATAGCAGACACTCCGGCAGGAAAACAGCATGGCGTATTTAAAGATATGAACGATGCCATTGAGGCTGCGAAGAAGTCTCAGGAGATTGTACATAAAATGTCCATGGACCAGAGAGAAAAAATTATTACCTGCATCCGTAAGAAAATTAAAGAAAATGCAGAAATCATGGCCCGTATGGGTGTAGAAGAAACCAAGATGGGTAATGTAGGAGATAAGATCCTCAAACATCACCTTGTTGCAGATAAAACACCTGGAACAGAAGCGATCACTACAACAGCATGGTCAGGAGACAGAGGTCTTACACTTGTTGAAATGGGACCTTTCGGTGTAATCGGTGCGATTACACCTTGTACAAACCCAAGTGAAACAGTGTTATGTAATACAATGGGTATGCTGGCTGGCGGAAATACAGTTGTATTCAATCCACATCCGGCAGCAGTTAAGACATCCCTTTTTGCAGTGAATCTTGTAAATGAAGCTTCACTGGAACAGGGCGGCCCGGATAATATCGCTGTCAGCGTAGAGAACCCTACACTGGATACAAGCGCTATTATGATGAAACATAAAGATATTCATCTTTTGGTTGCAACAGGCGGACCTGGAGTAGTAACAGCGGTTCTTTCCTCAGGAAAGAGAGGAATCGGTGCAGGAGCTGGTAACCCGCCGGCACTGGTTGATGAAACAGCTGATATCCGTAAAGCAGCAAGAGATATTGTAAACGGATGTACATTTGATAATAACCTTCCTTGTGTTGCTGAGAAAGAAGTCGTTGCAGTTTCTTCCATTATGGATGAACTGATGCATTATATGTTAACAGAGAATGACTGCTATCTTGCTTCCAAAGAAGAACAGGATAAACTGGTAGAGACAGTTCTGGCAGGCGGCAAGCTGAACCGTAAATGTGTAGGCCGTGATGCAAGAACACTTCTCTCCATGATCGGTGTAGATGCACCGACAAATATCCGCTGCATCATTTTCGAGGGACCAAAGGAACATCCTCTGATCACAACAGAACTTATGATGCCGATCCTGGGTATCGTAAGAGCAAGAGATTTCGACGATGCGGTAGAGCAGGCTGTATGGCTGGAACATGGCAACCGTCATTCAGCACATATCCATTCCAAGAATGTAGACCGTATCACGACTTATGCGAAAGCAATTGATACAGCCATCGTAGTAAAGAACGGCCCGTCCTATGCATCCCTTGGATTCGGATCAGAAGGATATGCCACATTTACAATTGCAAGCCGTACAGGCGAGGGTCTTACCTGCGCAAGCACATTCACCAAGAGAAGACGCTGCATCATGGAAGACAGTCTCTGCATTCGATAGACAATTTGATTTAAGGAGAGAAAGAACATGGACATGAATAATGTAAATATTGAAGAGATCGTGAAACAGGTTCTCTCCGGCATGACAGGAAACGCACCGGCGCAGACAGCAGCACCGGCAGCATCAACTGGAATCCCGAAGACAGCCAGAGTAGCTGTATTAACAGAGAAAGAGCATTTTGACATCAAAGAATATCCAATTCCTCCGATCGGGGATGATGATATCCTTGTTAAAGTTGAAGGATGCGGTGTGTGCGGTACAGATGCACATGAATTTAAGAGAGATCCATTTAACCTGATCCCGGTAGCTCTTGGACATGAAGGAACCGGTGAGATCGTGGCAATGGGGAAGAATGTTAAAGTAGATACAGCAGGAAAACCTGTAAAGATTGGCGATAAAGTCGTTACCTGTATGATCTTCAAAGATGATCCTGAGATCACAATGTTTGACTTGAACAAAAAGAACGTAGGCGGAGCTGATGTATACGGACTTCTTCCGGACGATGATGTACATCTCAACGGATGGTTCTCCGACTATATCTTCCTCAGAGGCGGAAACTTCGGAACTACATTCTTCAATGTAAGTGATCTGGATCTGGATTCCCGAATCCTTATCGAGCCGTGTGCAGTACTTGTACATGCAGTAGAAAGAGCAAAAACAACAGGAATCCTTCGTTTCAACAGCAGAGTAGTAGTACAGGGATGCGGACCGATCGGACTGATCTGTATCGCAGTACTCCGTACTATGGGTGTAGAACATATCTGCGCAGTAGACGGCAATGAGAAACGTCTTGAGTTTGCGAAGAAAATGGGTGCAGACACAAGCGTAAACTTCATGAATTATAAAGGAATCGAAGCACTGACAGAAGCTGTTAAAGAAGCTCAGGGCGGACACCTTGCAGATTTTGCATTCCAGTGCACAGGAAACCCGAAAGCACATGCAAATATTTATAAATTCATCCGCAACGGCGGCGGTCTCTGCGAGCTTGGATTCTTCATCAATGGTGGAGATGCTACCATTAACCCGCACTTTGACCTCTGCTCTAAAGAAATCAACCTGGTTGGATCATGGGTTTATACTCTGAGAGACTATGTAACAACCTTTGATTTCCTTAAGAGAGCGAAAGCGATCGGACTTCCGATGTCAGAACTGATCACTGACAAATTCCCGTTAGAGCAGATCAATGAAGCTCTTCAGACCAATCTGGCAATGACAGGCCTTAAGATCGCGGTTGTAAACAAATAATTAATCTGGCAGTAAATTACGAAGCCTGACAATAAAGGAGAAACGAAATGGCAGAAGCTGTAGGAATTTTAGAGGTATTCGGGCTGACAACAGCCTTTGTAGCAGGCGATGCCGGATGCAAGGCAGCCAATGTCCGCCTGGAAGTATTCGATAAGAATAAACCGGCCAATGCTGACAGCCTGCCGGTGCCACTCCTTGTCTGTGTTAAATTCAGAGGAAGTGTAACTGATGTTACCGCAGCTGTGGAGGCAGGCATGGAAGTTGCAAACAGAATGACTGGTGTGGTACAGCATCATGTAATCCCCAATCCTGAGGAAGGAACGGAGAAAATGCTGAAGATCAGCGCCCTGGATAAGGAATAGCAGTTGCATATCCTTCAGGTATCAGTTAAGATATAAATCAGATAATTTCATGTAGATTCAGGAGGAAATAAAAATGGCACAGGAAGCATTAGGAATGGTTGAGACCAGAGGACTTACAGCAGCGATCGAAGCAGCCGATGCAATGACAAAGGCAGCTGAAGTATCACTGGTAGGAACAGAGAAGATCGGATCCGGACTTGTAACAGTTATGGTTCGCGGAGATGTAGGAGCTGTTAAGGCTGCAGTAGAAAGCGGAAGTGCAGCAGCATCCAGACTTGGCGAATTAGTAGCTACACATGTAATCCCGAGACCTCATACAGATGTAGAAAAAATTCTTCCAAGCATCTGACCAGTCACGGAACAAAAGTATTTAAAGGAGTTCGCTCATGAGTAAATCATACGGATTTATAGAGATCACAGGTGTCGTTGCAGCAATCGATGCACTGGACATCATGTGCAAAACAGCAGACGTTGAGCTGGCGTCATGGGAACGTAAGCTGGGCGGACGACTGGTTACTATTATAGTCGAAGGTGATGTATCTGCCGTTACAGAAGCTGTGAATGCAGCTGTGGCAGGTGCCATCAAGAAACCTGCAAGTTATGCAGTAATTGCCCGTCCCCATGAAGAAACAGTCAGAATGGTGGAATTAAGTGCAAGCCGCTGGAAGAATAAAGAGAAACAGGGGGATGAATAATGGCTGAACCAAAGAAACCGGAAGCAGACAATACAGCCCCCGAAAAGGCAACTGCCACAGGAAAGACCCGCAGGGGTACACGCAGCAGAGCCAAAGCTGCTGAGAAACCAGCAGATACGGCGGCTGAAACAGTAAAAGAAACAGAGCCTAAAAAGGAAAAGATAACGAAAACAGTATCTCATAAGGAGGAAAAAATTATGACACAGGAAGCATTAGGAATGGTTGAAACCAGAGGACTTACAGCAGCAATCGAAGCAGCAGACCAGATGTGCAAAGCTGCAAACGTATCATTAGTAGGAACAGAGAAGATCGGATCCGGACTTGTAACAGTTATGGTTCGTGGAGACGTAGGAGCTGTTAAATCTGCAGTAGAAAGTGGAAGTGCAGCAGCATCCAGACTTGGCGAATTAGTAGCTACACATGTAATCCCGAGACCACACGCAGATGTAGAGAAAATCCTGCCTGTATTAAAATAACAGATCCGCGATTTCTGACAGAAAGCAGGTGTATTCTTGGAAACCAATAATATTGAACTGATCACCAGAATGGTGATCCAGGCAATCAACGAGAATGATAAAAGGACCAATGGATTCGTAGTTCCCATTGGAGTTTCTGCAAGACACATCCATCTGACACAGGAACATGTGGAAGCATTGTTCGGACCAGGCTATCAGCTTACAAAGAAAAAAACACTGATGGGCGGTCAGTTCGCTTCCAACGAAACTGTGACTATTGTAGGCCTGAAGCTTCGTGCCATCGAGAATGTAAGAATTCTCGGACCTGTGCGTAAAGCTTCACAGGTAGAGGTATCTGCGACAGATGCCATCAAGCTTGGAATGAATGTTCCGGTGAGGGAGTCCGGAGATATTGCCGGAAGTGCCCCTATCGCGATCGTAGGTCCGAAAGGTGCCGTATATCTGAAAGAAGGATGTATCGTGGCAATGCGCCATATTCATATGTCCCCGAAAGATGCACAGGCTGCTGGTGTGAAAGACGGCGATATCGTATCAGTGAAGGCTGACAATGAGAGAGGAACGATCTTCAATCAGGTCAAGATCCGTGTGGATGACAGTTTCACACTGGAAATGCACATTGATACAGACGAAGCAAATGCAGCGAGAATTGCCACAGGCAATACTGTTACAATAATTAAATAATTATATTTTCTGTTTGCCGGCGGGAAATCCCGCCGGCAATGGAAGTATAAAAATACCGGAGGCTCATATGATTGTAGGCAAAGTAGTAGGAAGTGTGGTTTCCACACGGAAATGTGAAAAACTGATAGGAAGCAAGTTTATGATTATCGAGCCGGTGCATCATATGAAAGGTGACCTCAGCCAGATCGTGGCGATCGATATGATCGGTGCGGGAATCGGCGAATATGTATTGGTGGCACAGGGAAGCGCAGCGAGAATTGGCTGCGGCGTAGAAACAGCACCGGTGGATGCGGCGATCGTTGGTATCATTGATGACGGTGCAGGATTGGAGTAACGCCATGGAAATCAAAGAATTACAAGATATTATACAGCAGAATGGTGTAGTTGGTGCCGGTGGAGCGGGATTTCCTACTTATATGAAGCTCACAGACAAGGCCAATACCATTCTTATGAACTGTGCGGAGTGTGAACCATTACTGAAATTACACAGACAGTTATTGGAGAAACACGCATACGAAATTATGAAAACATTCCATATGATTCAGGAGACGGTAGGTGCTTCTGAAGCTATCATTGGAATCAAGAAATCTTATGTACAGACAATTCGTGCGTTAAATCAGCACATCGAAGAATTCCCGGGAATGAGACTCCATCTTCTGGATGAAGTATATCCTATGGGAGATGAGGTTGTACTCATTTATGAGGCAACCGGACGTGTAGTACGGCCGGGAGGACTGCCTATTGAGCAGGGAGTAGCCGTATTCAATGTTGAAACTGTTTATAATGTATATCGTGCTGTAGAAGAGAAAAAGCCGGTTACAGACAAATATGTATCTGTTGTTGCAGAAGTCAGTGACCCTGTAACAGTGAAAGTTCCTCTTGGATGTACACTGGAGGAAGTTGTGGCACAGGCAGGTACTGTAACAGTGAAGGATCCTGTTTATTTCGTTGGCGGACCGATGATGGGACGCATTGGAAATGGATCTGATCCTGTAACAAAGACAACAAATGCGATTTTGGTTTTACCAAAAGACCATCTTATTGTAGCGAAGAAGCAGCGGACTTCTTCTATAGATCTGAAACGTGCAGCATCTATCTGCTGTCAGTGCAATACCTGTACAGATTTATGCCCACGTCATAATCTGGGACATCCGATTGATCCAGCGAAGTTTATGAGAGCCGCTTCCAATCATGATTTCAGAGACCTGAATCCATATCTGGATGCCTCATTCTGCAGCTCCTGCGGTGTGTGCGAAATGTATTCATGTCCGCAGAGTCTGGCTCCGAGAAGCCTTCTGGCAGATATGAAAGGCGGCCTGAGAAAGGCTGGCATCCGTCCTCCACAGGGCGTACAGCCGAAACCGGTACAGGAATCCAGAGAATACCGTAAAGTTCCTGAAGAGCGTCTGATGGCACGTCTCGGACTTACAAAGTATGACAAAGATGCTCCACTGAATGAGGAACTTGTACAGGTTAAGAAAGTAAAAATATTACTGAGCCAGCATATTGGTGCACCTGCCCAGGCAGTTGTCAAAGCTGGTGATCAGGTAACAAGAGGACAGATGATCGCACAGCCTGCACAGGGCTTAAGTGTGGGAATCCACGCCTCTGTCAGCGGTAAAGTCACTGAAATAACTGACCGTTACATCATTATTGCAGTAAAGTAGAAAGGACGTGCACAAAATGAGTAAAGCAATCGGAATGATTGAATTTAAGACCACAGCTACAGGCGTTACTGCAGCAGATGCTATGGTAAAAACATCTGAGGTAGAGATCGTCGAGGCACAGACCGTATGTCCTGGTAAATATATTGCAATTATTACCGGTGACTTAAGTGCGGTGAAAGCAGCTGTTGATGCTGCTGTAACTACATATGAGGAGAAATGCATCGACAGCTTTGTGCTGGGCAATCCTCATGAATCTATTTTCCCGGCTATCTACGGAACCACACAGGTGGAAGATGTCAGTGCACTGGGAATTCTGGAAACTTATGATGCAGCTTCAATCATTGAGGCAGCAGACCAGGCAGCCAAGACTGCTATTGTTGACCTGATCGAACTTCGTATTGCCAAAGGTATGTGCGGAAAATCCTATATGATGATAACAGGAGAGGTTTCCGCAGTAGAAGCTTCTATTGAGAGAGCGAAAGAACTGGTATCTGCCAAAGGTATGTATCTGGATTCTTCCGTTATCGCACATCCTGACAGAAGAATGATCGACAGTATTCTGTAATATCCAGGGTCGAAAATTTTTTGACCCTGACATTCCATAAAAATATTTCCTCAGAAAAGGAGGCAGAAACAATGCTTGCACTGGAGAGAAGAAATCTGATTCTCGAAAAATTACAGGCAGATAAGCGGGTGGTAGTCAGCGAACTGAGCCAGCTTTATAATGTCTCTGAAGAGACCATACGCCGCGATCTGGACAAACTTGAAAAGGAAGGACTTGCGATAAAGAGCTATGGCGGTGCTGTGATTAATGAGGATATAAGCATTGATTTACCTTTTAATGTCCGCAAGAACCAGAACGTTTCAGGAAAGCAGAGAATGGCGGAAATTGCTGCTTCTCTTGTAAATGATGGGGATCATATTTTCCTGGATGCCAGCACAACAGCAGTATTTGTGGCGAAGGCACTGAAAGAGAAAGAACGTCTGACAGTGATCACGAATTCCATGGAGATCCTGCTGGAACTTTCAGATGTGTCCGGCTGGAATATTATTTCCACAGGAGGAGTGATGAAAGAAGGCTATCTGGCTTTCCTTGGATCCAAGACAGACGAATCCATCCGCTCCTACTATGTAGATAAAGTGATCTTTTCCTGCAAGGCGCTGGATCGTGAGTGGGGGATTATGGAATCACAGGAATCTTTCGGTTCCACGAAAAGAGCCATGATGAGTTCCGGTCATGAGAAGATCCTGGTTGTGGACAGTTCAAAATTTGACCAGACTGCGTTTTCTGTTGCAGGTAGCCTGAAGGATGTAGATATAGTTGTAACAGATACAAAGCCTGCGGACAGGTGGAGGATATACTTTGAAAAATTAGGTGTAGAGTGCAGATATCCTGTCTGATACCGGAGAAAAGGGGTATTGTAATATGAAGACTTTTGAAATGAAAACAGCAATCCATTTCGGCAGTAATGCCCTGGACAGACTGAAAGAAATACCATATAAAAGGGTACTTGTCATCACCGATCCGTTTGTGGTGCAGAGCAGTATGATCGATCTAATCACAAAGCCTTTAAGCAGTGGAGGGATCGAGTATGATATTTTCCATGATGTAGTTCCGGATGCTCCCATAGATAAGATTGCAGAAGGTGTAAAAAAATTCCTGCAGTATCAGCCGGAGGCAGTTATTGCAGTAGGCGGCGGTTCAGCCATTGACTCTTCCAAAGCAATCCGTGAGTTTGCCTTGAAGATCAATAATTACGGCAAGGTAGGCCTGATCGCGATTCCTACTACCAGCGGAACAGGATCAGAGGTTACTTCCTTTGCGGTTGTAAATGATACCAATGCGCATATAAAATATCCGCTGATTTCTGACAGCCTGACTGCAGATGAAGCGATCCTGGATGCAGAACTTGTAAAAAGTGTTCCACCTGCGATCACAGCAGATACAGGAATGGATGTTTTTACACATGCACTGGAATCTTATGTGAGCATAAACCACAATGAATTTTCAGCAGCACTTGCGGAGAAAGCGGTAGAGATCTGCGGCGAATTTCTGTTGAGAGCATATCTGGATGGAAGTGATATGCATGCACGTCAGAAGATGCATGTAGCCTCCTGTCTGGCAGGACTTTCCTTTAATACAGCAGGACTGGGAATCACACACAGTATGGCGCATCAGCTTGGCGCAATGTTCCATATTCCTCATGGAAGAGCCAATGCCATGCTTCTTCCGCATATTGTAGAATTCAATTCAGATATCAACAAACACAGTAAGAGCCAGGAAACCTATCTTCCGGCTGTAGACAGATATGCCAGCATTGCACATATCCTTGGACTGAATAATTATAATAAGGTCATGACAGTGCGCTCCCTGGTAAACTGGATTCAGTTTATGCAGAAGGAAATGAACATTCCGCTGACCATCGAGGAACTTGGTACAGTTACACCAGATGCATATTTCGGAGCTATTGACAAGATGGCAGATGCAGCTCTGGCAGATGCATGCACAGCAGCGAACCCGAGAGTTCCTACCAAAGAAGATATTGTGAAGATCTATAAGAAATTATGGTCATTCTAAAACAGAAAGGTCTGGCCGGAAACAGCCGGACCTTTTATATCTGAGCAGGATGAAACGTAGTAAATGCAGGCAGTGCTGTACTGCCGCTGAAACCAGATAACAGGAGATGAACCGCAGATGAGTATTTATACAAAAAGAGGAGACAAGGGAATTACAGACATGGCACGTACCAGAAATATTTCCAAGTCGGATGACCGCATCCAGCTTGGCGGTGCTGTAGATGAACTAAGCAGCCACATTGGTCTGATGCTCAGTATGTTTGGGTTCGTAAATTCTTATGATCCTCAGGAAACGGTTCAGTTTCTGGAAACAATACAGAAGAATCTGGATCTGATCACAGCGGGAGTAGAGGACCCTTATAACCGGGAATGCAGGATAAGCGAAGAACAGGTGACAGCTCTGGAAACAGAGACAGATCATCTGGAAGAACTTTGTAAGCTGCCTGTTTCCCATAAACTTACAGGAAGAAGCAGTCTGGCAGCAGAAATTGATATTACAAGAGCAGTTGCCAGAAGAGCGGAACGGTGCCTGGCACAGGTAAGTGTGAAATTCGGAGCAGACACAGAGAGTAAGAAGTATCTGAACCGTCTGTCAGATTATCTGTACCTTCTGGCAAGATACACAGAAGAAAAAGAAGAACTGCATACAGATACACAGAAGCCTGCAGCAGGTGGAAATTCCGGGAAGGCGCCGGAAATGGCAACAGCGCCGGTACAGTCAGAAACAGCAGCATCAGCCGGAACCGGGCTGAATGCCGTGAACGAAGCGGTGATTCAGGAGGTTTTAAGACGTATGGGAGTGCAGACCAGAATTACATTGGAAACTGCGAAAAAGCTCATTGACAGAATCGAGCAGGAAGCTTTGCGCAGGGGAGAACGCGCGGTAATTTCTATATGTAATGCAGAAGGAAATCCGGTGGCAGTTCATGTAATGGATGGAGCATTTCTGGTAAGTTTTGATGCTGCTATGAAGAAAGCATACACAGCTGCAGCAGTAAGAATGTCTACCATGGAATTTGGGAAAATGGCTCAGCCTGGAGGAACCTTTTTCGGTGCAGATAAACTTGATGATGGAAAGATCGTAATTTTCGGCGGCGGTGTTCCGCTGAAAATAGGAGATACCGTGATCGGAGGTCTGGGAGTCAGCGGCGGCACCGGTGAAGAGGACCACAGTCTGGCAGAGTATGGACAATCTATTTTAAATGAGGTACTATAAGAGACGCAACTGTTAAATTACACAGCAGCTGCGTAGAGACAGAAATAAAGAGAGAGGATCATCCGAAAAATTGACGAAAAATCAAATACTGAAAAAATATTTTGGATACGATACATTCAGAGAAGGCCAGGAAGAAGTGATCGATGGGATTCTTTCAGGCAGAGACGTACTGGGAATCATGCCCACAGGAGCCGGCAAATCTTTATGTTATCAGATTCCGGCACTGATGATGGGAGGAATTACACTGGTGATTTCTCCCTTAATTTCGCTTATGAAAGATCAGGTAAGTGCATTGAACCAGGCAGGGATCCTGGCTGCTTATCTGAACAGTTCCCTGACTGTGAACCAGTATTATAAAGTACTGAACCTGGCGAAAACAGGGCGCTATCCGATCATCTATGTAGCACCGGAGCGCCTGTTAAATGAAGAGTTTCTGGATTTCGCCCTTCATGTGGACATTTCCATGGTTGCTGTAGATGAGGCACATTGTGTATCTCAATGGGGACAGGATTTCCGTCCAAGCTATCTGAAGATCATGGAGTTTATAGATAAACTTCCACGGCGCCCGGTAGTCAGTGCATTTACAGCTACAGCTACCAGAGAAGTAAGAGATGATATCATAGATATTCTCAAACTTCAGGATCCCTTTGTGACAACAACCGGATTCGACAGGGAGAATCTGTTTTTCTCAGTGCAGACGCCGAAAGACAAATACGGTTATGTTTGTGAATATGTGACAGAGCACAGAGAAGAAAGCGGGATCATCTACTGTATCAGCAGAAAGCTGGTGGAAGAAGTATGCGGAAAGCTGATAAAAGAGGGATTCTCTGTCACCAGATACCATGCCGGGTTATCAGACGAAGAGCGCCGGAACAATCAGGACGACTTCATTTATGACAGATGCCGGATCATGGTAGCTACCAATGCATTTGGAATGGGAATTGATAAATCGGATGTGCGGTATGTGATCCACTATAATATGCCGAAGAATATGGAGAGCTATTATCAGGAAGCAGGGCGTGCAGGACGTGACGGGGAGCCATCCAGATGTATTCTGCTGTACAGTGGTCAGGATGTGATCACCAACCGGTTCTTCATTGAGAATAACCAGGAGAATCAGGAACTGGATCCTGTGACCCGTGCGCTGGTTCAGGAGCGGGATGAAGAACGTCTGCGCAAGATGACGTTTTACTGTTTCACCCATGAGTGTCTCAGAGACTATATTCTGCGGTATTTTGGAGAATATGGATCCAATTATTGTGAAAACTGCAGCAACTGCCTGACAGAGTTTGTGGAAACAGATGTGTCAAAAGAAGCAGGGGAGATCATCCAGTGTGTAAAAGCCTGCCATCAGCGCTATGGGGTAACGGTGATCCTGGATACTCTTCGGGGAGCCAGCACTGCGAAGATACGACAGTACCAGATGGAGGAGAATCCCTGCTATGGAAGCTGCAGAGAAATCCCCATTTACCGTCTTCGCCAGATCTTTCATTATCTTCTGGAAAAAGGATACCTGTCCCTTTCCAACGATGCATATACATTGGTGAAACTGACCGGCCAGTCAGAAATATTGTTGCAGCCGGATGCTGTGCTGATCATGAAAATGGCACGGGAAGAGAAAAAGAAACCCAAAACAGAGAAAGAATCAAAGAAAACAAAGACAAAAACTTCCGGTGTACTTTCCCAGGAGGACGAACCGCTGTTTCAGAGGCTGCGTCAGCTGCGTATGGAAATTGCCAGAGAAGAGAAGGTGCCGCCGTATATTGTATTTTCTGATAAAACCCTGGTACATATGTGTATCATCAAACCTCATGATAAAGAAGAAATGCTGACAGTATCCGGTGTAGGAGAACATAAATATACGAAATACGGGGAGAAATTTCTCAGGAAGATAAACAATACACAGTGAAATACTGTCGCCTGCTGTCCACATTCCCCGGATAAACGGGAACGATTTTCATTGTAATCTGCATTCAGGTCTGTTAGAATAAATACAGTTGCTGTGAAAAGCAGAGAACAACAAAAGACATCATCTGTAAATCATATCTAAAACTTTTTTTGAACCAGGTCTTTTACAAAAGAAAATACCATTCAGGTATTTCTCATAGCTTCTGAAACGGACACAGTCAGAAGAACGGCTACATAAAACCGGGGCACTCCTGAAGCAGGAGACTGCTCCGGTTTTCGTTTTATCTTCGCTTATATTTCCCAGGGGTGATCCCCTTGTATTTTCGGAAAGTCCGGATAAAGTAGCTCAGATCATTAAAGCCATTGCGGTAAGCAATCTCTGTAATAGAGTCGTCTGTAGCTGCAAGCTGGTAACAGGCTTCTTCAATACGCTGTCGGTTTAGATAATCCATAGGAGTCTGATGGGTCATTTCTGAGAAAAATCTGCAGAAATATTTGGGGGACATGGAAACGGAGGCAGACAGCTGCTGCAGGGTGAGAGGGCTGGCATAATTCTTCTCGATGAATTCCAGAACCTGTTTCAATTGCAGAATGCGCTTGTAATCCCGACGGGCCCTGGTAGGATTTTCCACGAAGTAATGATTACTAAAAACCAGACCGAAAAAGTGGTAAAATTGTCCAAATACAATCAGCTCATATCCTGGATTTTTGCTGTACATCGCCTGAAATAAAGAAGAAACACAGCTTAAGATTTCCGGCTGTTCTGCTGTAAAATGAGAAAAAAGCATCATTTCCTGGTGAAGGATCTTCTGAATATATTCCCCGCAGACCGGATTGTTTTTCAGAAAAGTATTGATATCAAAAACAATACATTGATAAACACAATCCTCAGGAATTCCGGAATGAAGGATTCCGCTATGTACAAAAATAACATCATTCTCATTGGCAGTAAAACTTTTTTCGTCTAAAGTGACGGTAAGAGAACCTTTCAGAATACGAATGATCTCATATTCCACATGCCAGTGGTAAGACATGACATATCTGGGATGGTTCTGACCAATATGGTGAAACTCAAAAGGAAACTCATAAGTGCCTCTTGGACGGTCTTCGTTGCGGTCTATATCATGCAAAAAAATATCCTCCTTTGAAAAATTTACAGAAATTTTATGATTAAAACAGAAAAAGTGAATATTGTACTGTTTTTTGCTATTATAACACAAGTAATTTCAGAAATGCAATTATATAATAGATATCAGTAACAAGCTATTGGGGAATAGCAGGAGAAATCCTGCATGGAGATTATATTATCAGGAGGTATTTTATTATGGCAAAGAGCAGATTAATCGGCAGCTATCCGGTAATTGGAATCAGACCTACTATCGATGGTCGTAGAGGAGCATTAGATGTTCGTGGATCTCTGGAAGAGCAGACCATGAACATGGCGAAATCCGTTAAGGAATTATATGAAGCAAACTTAAGATATTCTAACGGCGAACCAGTGAAAGTTGTCATCGCTGACACAACCATCGGACGTGTTGGTGAAGCAGCTGCATGTGCTGACAAGTTCAGACATGAAGGCGTTGATATCACAGTAACAGTTACACCTTGCTGGTGCTATGGTGCTGAGACAATGGATATGGATCCTCAGACGATCAAAGCTGTATGGGGCTTCAATGCTACAGAGAGACCTGGTGCTGTTTACCTTGCATCTGTTCTGGCAACACATGCACAGAAAGGTCTGCCTGCATTCGGTATCTACGGACACGAAGTTCTGGATGCTGACGACACAGAGATGCCGGAAGATGTAAAAGAGAAAATGTTAAGATTCGGACGTGCAGCAGTAGCAGTAGCTACCATGAGAAACAAATCCTGGCTGCAGATCGGTTCCGTTACTATGGGTATTGGTGGATCTATCATTGATCCTGATTTCATCGAATCCTATCTGGGAATGCGTGTAGAATCTGTTGACGAGGTTGAGATCATCCGTCGTATGACAGAAGGCATCTATGATCATGAAGAATTCGATAAAGCTATGAAATGGGCAAAAGAGAACTGCACCATCGGTTTCGACAAGAACCCACCTGAACTGCAGATGACAGAAGAGCAGAAAGAAGAGCAGTTTGAATTCGTAGTTAAGATGGCTGTTATTATCCAGGAACTTATGAATGGATGCGACAAGCTTGATCCTAAATTCTCCGAAGAAGCAATCGGACATAACGCTCTGGCAGCTGGTTTCCAGGGACAGAGACAGTGGACAGACTTTTATCCGAACGGTGACTTCGCAGAAGCTATGCTGAATACTTCCTTTGACTGGAACGGAGCAAGAGAGCCATACATCCTGGCTACAGAGAACGACGTACTCAACGGCCTTGGAATGCTGTTCATGAAACTCCTTACAGGACGTGCTCAGATGTTCGCAGATGTTCGTACATACTGGAGTGCAAATGCTGTGAAACGTGTTACAGGATATGACCTGGAAGGCGTTGCAAAAGAGAACGATGGTATCATCCATCTGATCAACTCCGGTGCATGCTGCCTTGACGCTTCCGGTGTTGTGAAAGATGAAAACGGCGAAGGCATCATGAAAGAATGGTGGAATGTAACAGAAGAAGATCAGAAAGCCATCATGAAAGCTACTACATGGAATGCAGCTGATAACGGATACTTCCGTGGAGGCGGATTCTCATCCAGATTTGAGACAAGAGCTACCATGCCTGCTACAATGATCCGTCTGAACCTTGTAAAAGGACTTGGACCGGTTCTTCAGATCGCAGAAGGATGGACAGTAGAACTTCCGGAAGATATATCTGATACACTTTGGAAACGTACAGACTACACATGGCCATGCACATGGTTCGTTCCGAGATGCGATGGCAAAGACGGTGCATTCAAGAGTGCATACGATGTTATGAACAACTGGGGTGCTAACCACGGTGCAATCTCCTACGGACACATCGGTGCAGATCTGATCACAATGTGCTCTATGCTGAGAATCCCGGTTTGCATGCACAATGTACCTGAGAAAGATATCTTCCGTCCGGCAGCATGGAATGCATTTGGAATGGATAAAGAAGGTGCAGATTTCAGAGCTTGCAAGAACTATGGACCTCTTTACAAATAATAACAACAGATAAATAAAATTCCTCATATACCCGTCTCTTTGATACAGAGGCGGGTATTTTCAGGAACAGAGTTACTGCTTGAATTTTACTGCCAGAACAGATATAATGGCATTATCTTATGATGCCGGGACTGCGGAAATTCCGGGTCTATTTTAATGATTGGAGGAAATAAAGGAATGAGGATATTTCCCATATTTCTCGCATGTTCCATGGTTCTGTCCGGAACACCTGTGATGGCACAGGAAGAATTCGGATCCGGCGTGGAAGAAATACAGCAGGATAACACTAACGGGGCTGAAGAATTTTTGGCAGATTTCAGCATGGAAGATTCAGAATTTACTGCAGAAGATGAGACAGAAAGCTTTCAGTCTGGAGAGGAATTTCAGGATCATGAGGATTTCCAGAACGGAGAAGAAAGTATATCCGAAGAAATCCGCTATATCAAAGGACGTCCTCTGACAGAAGAGGAAAAAGAAGAGCAGCTTGCTCCGATCAAAGAACTGACACCTTTGGATCCGGGAATTCAGGTAGACAGTGATCTGGAATCTGTCTATTCTGCATACGGAGAGAGAGCGGCATCTTACCCGGAAACCTATGATGCCAGACAACTGGGGGTAGTCACTGCAGCGAAAAACCAGCATCCTTTCGGTACCTGCTGGGCATTTGGCCAGGCGTCCCTGCTGGAGACCTCCCTTCTTTCTCAGGGAAAAGGGGAATACGACCTGTCAGAAGAACATCTGTCTTATTTCTTTTCCCACAGGGAGAATGATCCTCTGGGAAATACGACGGGAGACCAGAATATTGTAAACGGCGATTATCATGAAATCGGCGGCAACGATTATCTGGCATCCATTTTCCTCTCAGGATGGTCAGGAATGACTACAGAGGACGATGTGCCGTTCCCTACAGATGAGACCCATACCAAAGATCTAACACAGCCTGTTGGAAGTGATAAGGCATATCATGCAGCTGCATACCTGAAGAATGCTTATTTCTCAGGATATTCCGTAAACAGAATGAAGCGGATGATCACCCAGAATCAGTCTGTATCAGTGATGTTTTATATGGGAACTTCTTATTACAATGCAGATACAGGCGGCTACAGTGATCTGACAACCCGATCTGGCAAACGTATTAACCATATCGTGACGATCGTGGGATGGGATGACAATTATTCGAAAGATAATTTCCTTTCGAAGTCCAAGGTCACTGCAGACGGAGCATGGATCGCCAAAAACAGCTGGGGCAGTGACTGGGGAGATGAGGGCTATTTTTATCTTTCCTATCAGGATCCCAATATCAGCAATCTGGTGGCAGCAGAAGCCTCTGCCGTGGAAGATCAACAGTACAAAAACAATTATTTTTATGATGGATCCTCCGCAGTTACTACAGTGCAGATAACAACGGGAGAGTCTGTGGCAGCGATTTATATCGCAGAGGCAGGAAAAGGGAAACAGGAGTCTCTGGGAGAGATCAATGTTACTTCATTTACGGACAATTCTTCTTATGCCATACAGATATACACCGGTGTAACAGACAGCCAGAATCCGGAGAGCGGAAAAGCCGCCTACGCCCAGCCTTATGAATTCACCCAGTCCATAGCAGGGGTACAGACCATAGAGATCCCGGAAGTGACACTGTTTCCAGGTGAAAAATATGCGATAGTGATCCGCAACAATGGCAGCAAAACCATAAAATTCGGTGTAGAAGCGTCTGCGCAGTACAACAATGCAGACGGAAGCACCTGGTTTGAATCACAGGCAGATATTCAGGAAGGCCAGACCTTTTATAAAGAAGCCGGGGACCAGGGCGCATGGCACGATACGAAAGAAGAGAACTGGAGTGCAAGGATCAAAGCACATACCAGAACCCTGGATACGTATGGAACCATAAAACAACCCAGTTTCCAGGTAAAAGCAGAACAGGATTCCAATACCGTATCCTGGAAAAAAGTATCCCACGCTGCAGGCTATAATATATACCGAAGACCAGGAAAAGGGGGCAAATGGAGCAAGATTGCTTCTGTCAGCGATTCTGTCCTGAAATATAAAGATACGAAGATAACCCCAGCCCAGTCTTACCGATACACAGTCCGTGCCTGGTATAAGGCAGGAGGGAAAACTTATTTAAGCAGCTATACAACCGGGGAAGTGATCAAGGCAGTTCCTGCGAAGCAGACCATCACTTCTGTGAAAAAAGAGAGCAAAGGAATCCGTATCCGCTGGAAAGCGCAGAAGAATTGTGACGGTTATCGCATATACAGGAAGATAAAAGGCGGAACTTATCAATCAATTAAAGTAATTTCTCAAGGAACTGCAGCAACATATCTGGACAAAACCGCTAAGAAAGGTGTATCATACTATTATGCAGTAAGGGCGTATGTGAAAGAACCTTACGGAAGGTCCTACAGCGGATATAAAAGCTCATCTGCTGTGAAACGTTGAAAATGAAAAAGTGAAGGACAGAAACTATGAAGAAAAAATGGGGAATCATTGTGGCGTTGCTGTGCAGCCTGCTGCTGGCAGTGAACGTCTGGGCTGATGATGGTGTCAGCCAGGATCCGGAGTATGTAACGGATTATTATATGATCGTGCAGAGTCCGGATGGAGGAGTGTATATTTATTCAGAAGCAGATCCACAGAGCAGCAGGCTGAATGAGAAACAGATCGTAAACGGAACTGCCATTCATATTCAGGGAGAGAAGACCGGTACTGACAATAAGAAATGGGGATATACACAGTACCATGGAATGAATGGATATGTGCCTATGGATAATCTGGATCCTGTAGACAGAGCGAAAGCCATCGAGTCAGAATTTAAGACCTTTGGCGGCGAGGACGTAGACCTCCAGGTAAAGGTACAGACAGAAGACGGAAACGCAGATCTTTATAACGGACCAGGTGAGAAATACGGAGAAGTCGCAGGTTCTGATGGAATTGCAGATGGAACGGTCGTACATATCTCACAGCAGATCCACGGTGAAGACGGTGTGAACTGGGGAAAAGCAGATACAGATCCAGAAGGCTGGCTGAGTCTGGACCGTGATACAGATTATCAGTCCGAGGTAGTTGACATGCAGGGTGACAGCGCTCAGACAGCAGCTGAGAAAGAAACAACACCAACTCCGAAAGCTACCCCTACGGAAGAAACAACACCAACTCCGGAGGCCACTCCTACAGAAGAAGTGACACCAACTCCGGAAGCCACTCCTACAGAGGAAGTAACACCAACCCCGGAGGCTACTCCTACAGAGGAAGCTACACCGACTCCGGAAGCGACGCCAACCCAGGAAGTAACTCCTACAGAGAAGATCACTCCCACAAAGGAAGCCACACCAACAAAAGAAAGCACAAAAGACAGCCAGGATGATACAAAGAAAGCGTCTGGTGAGAATGTAAAAGCAGTCGGCGGGTTCCATAGTCCGGTGACCTGGATCAGTATTATCGGGATCATTGTGATCGTTATCCTGATGATCTATTTTCTTAAAAAGAAAAAATAAGGATGGATGATTCCTATTGAACAGTAAATAGAATAAAAAAGAACAGCTGCACCAAAATGGTGCAGCTGTTCTTTTTTGGAAAATGTGTGTATAATTGAGACAGTTCAAAGGAAACTTCGAATTGTCCTAATTATCGAAGTAATAAATGAAAGGCAGACCTGTGGTTATTTGTTAACTACAACACCCTTCTGAAGCATTACATTGGCATACAGTGCTTTCTCACTGGTGGAGATAATGCAGTATGCTTTCTTTGCTTCTTCATAGAAAGCGAAACGCTCGATATTGCCGATGGCTTTCTCACCACGCTGGTCATGTTTGGTTACGATTTCTTTATAGGTATCCCAGATTGGAGTTTCCACATCATCTCCAGGCATAACTTCCATGAGATTGACAGGATGCTCTACATAAGTATCCAGAGGAAACAGCTGAAGGATCGCATCAAGGATCTCCGGTACGCCATGTCCGTCACAGCGGATGGTGATGGCATTCTTTCCCATGGATTCAACCGGGAAGTTGCCATCTGCGATCACAAGACGGTCACTGTGTCCCATTTCACATAAAACCTTTAATAATTCCGGTGATAAAATTTCAGGAATTCCCATTAACATAAGTAATTACCCCTTTCAAAATAGAATCTGCAGTTACGGCTCACTCACTATCCCTGAAAATGAACACTGTAACAGAGCAGTTACTGTCCATACGTCACTGTGTACGGAATGAACAGTAGTATTTGTACACTCACTTATAACTAACAGTTTACAATCATCAGCACCATTAATCAAGGTAAAATTTTCCAGAAAAAGATAAAATTTTTATAGTTGACAGTAGAGAGCATGGGCTGTATGATAATCTAAAACAGAAACGTTTCGGTTTTGGAACGAAAAGACATAAATCACCATATTTCGAAAACAGGAGGATAAAAAAATGCCATTGGTTACATCTGAGGAAATGTTATTAAAAGCGCAGAAAGGCGGCTATGCAGTAGGTGCATTTAATGCAGAGAACATGGAAATGGTCAAGGCGATCATTCAGGCAGCAGAGGAATTAAAAGCACCTGTCATGATCCAGACCACACCGTCTACTGTGAAATACGGAACACTGGAAACTTATCAGGCTATCGTAGCAGCAGAAGCAGCGAAAGCATCTGTACCTGTATGCCTTCATCTGGATCATGGCAGTAGCTTCGAACTGGCAATGCAGGCTCTGAATGCAGGATATACCTCTGTTATGATCGACGGTTCGAAACTGGACTTTGAAGAAAACATTGCAGTGAGCAAAAAGGTCGCTGATGTGGCAGCAGCCATCGGTGTTCCATGTGAAGCAGAACTTGGCAAGGTAGGCGGCAAGGAAGACGATCTGGAAGCAGAAGCAGATACCAACACAGACCCAGCACAGGCAAAAGAATTCGCAGAGCGCACAGGTGTTACTTCTCTGGCAGTAGCCATCGGAACAGCACACGGCTTCTATGTAGGAACTCCAGTCCTTGACAAAGAGCGCTTAAGCGAGATCCGTAAAGTAGTAGATATCCCGCTGGTTCTTCATGGCGCATCCGGACTTACAGATGAAGATGTAAGTGACTGTGTGAAACGCGGTATCTGTAAAGTAAACTTTGCCACAGAATTACGTGCCGCCTATTCCAAAGCTGTAAAAGAAACCTTCGCAGAAAACCCGGATGTATTTGACCCGAAAGTATATGGCAAGGCAGGAATCGAAGCAGTGAAAGAACTTGTCAAAGGACGTATGAAAGTCTGCGGTTGCGACGGAAAGGCTGAGTAAATTTTATGGCAGCAACCATGAAAGACATTGCCAGACGTACAGGACTGGGGCTTGCCACCATTTCCTCTTATTTTAACGGAGGAAATGTGAGGGAAAAAAACAGGATCAAGATCGAAGAAGCAATCGAAGAACTTCACTATGAAGTCAATGAAGTGGCAAGGGGATTAAAGACCAATGCTACCAGGACCATCGGTGTGGTGATCCCGGAGCTGGATCAGATCTTCTGTACACAGATCATTATCGGGATCGAGGATATTTTGCGCAGCCATGGATATGCCACCATTGTATGTGACTGCCGTACAGACAAAAAGAGGGAAAAAGACGCAGTGGATTTCCTTATGCGCAAAAGGGTGGACGGGATCATCAGCATGCCTGTAGATGAGACAGGATCGCATCTGAAATCCTTCTATAAAACAGGGAAACCTGTTGTGCTTATAGACCGTAAGATCCCGGGAATCTCCAGTGACTGTGTTCTGGTAGACAATGAGAAAGCAGCAGAAAGGGCAGTGGATCTTTTATTTGAAAAAGGACACAGAAACATCGGACTGATCGGCGGTCCCCGTGAGATCTACACAGCCCAGGAACGTCTGCGGGGATACTGTAATGCCCATAAAAAAAGATCCATTCCGGTTCAGGAGTCACTGGTGTACCACGGAGACTATACCATGCAGGGGGGTGTCCGTGCACTGGAGGATCTGGTGAAAAGAAATCCCCATATGACAGCAGTATTTGTGGTGAATTATGAAATGACGATGGGTGCTGTGATCGGTGTGAATGAACTGGGGATAAAGATTCCCAGGGAACTGTCCCTGGTGGGATTTGACAACAGGGAGTTTGCCAGGGCATGCAGCCCCAGACTTACCATTGTAACCCAGCCTACCCAGCAAATCGCCCGGAGAGCGGCAGAGATCATGCTGGAACGTCTGGACGCAGGAAACGGGGTTGAAGAAAGAAACTATATAACGGAGAAATTGCAGACAGAGATCGAATTGGGGAAATCTGTCAGGGATATCCGTGAAATATAAGAAACGGATAAGGAATTGGGGGAATCATGAAAGGGATCTATTTACTTGGAATTGATATAGGAACAAGTGCCTGTAAGGTAGCAGTTTTTGACCGGGAAGGACAGGTAAAGGCAGCGGCAACAGGTGACTATCCGGTGTATTATCCCAGAGAAGGCTGGGTGGAACAGAATCCGGAGGAATGGTGGGAGGCTGTATGTCAGGCCATCCGGGAAGTTCTTGAGAAAGGCCAGATCGCGCCGGAAGAGATTGCAGGGATCGGGATCGACGGCCAGAGCTGGTCTGCCATTGCCATTGATAAAGAGGGAAAGGTATTAACCAATACACCCATATGGATGGACACCAGAGCACAGGAAATCTGTGACCGTTTGAACAGAGAAATGGGGGAGAACGAAATTTTTGCAGTAGCAGGAAATTCCCTGCAGCCATCTTATACCACTACGAAAATTCTCTGGTATAAAGAGAATCTTCCCGAAATTTATAAAAAAATCTATAAGATCCTGCAGTCAAACAGCTATATTGTCTATAAACTGACAGGCGCCATTACGCAGGATGTTTCACAGGGATATGGACTTCACTGTTTCGATATGCACACCGGAACATGGGATCTGCAGATGTGTGAGAAGCTGGAAATTCCGGCAGAGTTTTTGCCCGAAATCTGCTCCTGCGATACCATCGTGGGGACAGTGACAGAAAAAGCGGCACAGCAGTGTGGATTAACAGCAGGGATTCCCGTCGCAGCAGGAGGACTGGATGCAGCCTGCGGTACGCTTGGGGCCGGAGTGATCCATCCGGGAGAAACACAGGAGCAGGGTGGACAGGCCGGCGGAATGAGCATCTGCACAGACAGCTATCAGGCAGATCCCAGACTGATCCTGGGCTTTCATGTAGTACCCGGACAGTGGCTTCTGCAGGGCGGAACGACCGGCGGCGGTGGAGTGATGCGCTGGTTTGAACGGGAATTTGCAGATTACGAGAGAATGATGAAAGAAGAAACCGGCAAATCTTCCCTGGATCAGCTGAATGAGATCGGGGAAAAAATCGCTCCGGGCTGTGACGGTGTAATTTTTCTTCCGTATATGGCAGGAGAGCGTTCCCCAATTTGGAATCCTCATGCCAAAGGTGTATTCTACGGTCTGGACTTTTCGAAGACAAAGGGGCATATGCTGAGAGCCTGCATGGAGGGAGTAGCTTTTTCCCTGCGCCATAATCTGGAAATTGCAGAGGAAGCAGGTGCTCATGCAGAAGTGCTCCGGGCAATGGGTGGTTCCGCGAATTCCCTTCTCTGGACACAGATCAAATCTGATGTAACCGGAAAGCCGGTGGAAGTGCCTGCTTCAGATACAGCCACAACCTTGGGTGCCGCAATCCTGGCAGGAGTTGGGGTTGGTTTTTATAAGGATTATGAAGAAGCAGTGGCGCTGACAGTGAAAGAGACAAGAAAGCACATGCCGGATCCGGATAAGAAGGCAGTATATGACAGAGCATATGCCAATTATCTGGAGCTGTACAGATCACTGGAACATATGATGAAATAAGAATAAAAAGTTGCAATAAATAAAGAATCTGTTATAAGCAGCAATATAAGAAAGCGGATCAGAACTATCCGCTGAAATGGAGGCACAGAGCAATGAAAGCAGCAGTTGTAGTAGCAAATGAAGATGTACGTTATCAGGAAGTAGAAGAACCTCAGGTAAAACCGGGCTGGGTAAAAGTAAAAGTAAAATGTTCCGGTATCTGCGGATCAGATGTTCCACGTGTACTGCATAATGGGGTGCATTTTTATCCCATCGTACTGGGACATGAATTCTCCGGAGATGTAGTAGAAGTGGGCGAAGGTGTTACGAAGGTAAAAGTGGGGGACCGCGTATCCGGTGCACCGCTGATCCCATGTATGAAATGTGATGACTGTCAGAATGGCAACTTCTCTCTCTGCAAACATTACAGCTTCATCGGTTCCAGAGAGAACGGAAGTAACGCAGATTATGTAGTGATCCCGGAGCAGAACGCAGTACCATTTGATCCATCCATTTCCTATGAACAGGGTGCCATGTTCGAGCCATCCACAGTTGCCATTCATGGTCTGCTCCAGAACGATTATCAGGGCGGCCAGTGTGTAGCGATCCTTGGAGGCGGAACCATCGGTATGTTCACCATGCAGTGGGCAAAGATCTTTGGTTCTAAGAAAGTGGTAGTGTTCGATATCAGTGAAGAACGTCTGGATCTGGCGAAACGTCTCGGCGCAGATTATGTGATCAATACAAAAGAAGAGGGATTTATGGAGAAAGCAATGGCCCTCACGGACGGAAAAGGATACGGTTATGTATACGAGACAGCAGGACAGGTTCCAACTATGCATATGGCATTTGAACTGGCTGCAAACAAAGCACATGTCTGCTTCATCGGAACTCCTCATGAAGAACTGAGCTTTACACAGAATCAGTGGGAAAAAATGAACCGTAAGGAATTTAAACTGACAGGATCCTGGATGTCCTACAGTTCTCCATTCCCGGGAAAAGAATGGAATCTGACTGCACATTATTTCGCAACAGGCCAACTGAAATTTGACCAGGCACTTATTTATAAAAAGATTCCGATGAGCCAGGCACAGGAAGCATTCCAGCTTTACAAGACACCAGGTCTGGTAAAAGGAAAGATCCTTCTGGTAAATGAAGACTGAGAATTTAAGAAAGTTAAGAAAGCAGTAAAAACTATACAGGGAAAATAAAAAAGCTGATGTATGCAAAAATCTGTCAGCAAGATCAGAGGAGGTAAATCAAATGACATTTATTGATCCAGCTACTGTTCCGCAGAGAACACTTTACACAGGAGCCAGGATGCCGGCAGTGGGAATGGGAACTTTCGGAAGTGACCATGCAGATCCGGAAGAAGTATCCGCATCTGTAGCAGGTGCGATCCGCGTAGGTTATCGTTCTTTTGACTGTGCAGCATGTTATGGCAACGAAGACCAGATCGGAAAGGTTTTCGCACAGGCATTTGAAGAAGGGGTGGTAAAGAGAGAAGAACTCTTTATTGCATCCAAGGTATGGAATGATATGCATGGAAAAGGAGATGTTCTCCTTGCATGTGCGAAATCCTTAAGAGACCTGGGACTGGACTATCTGGACATGTACTATGTACACTGGCCATTCCCCAACTATCATGCCCCACACTGTGATGTAGATTCCCGTAATCCTGACTCCAAACCATTCTCAGTGGACCGTTTCATGGCAACCTGGAGACAGATGGAACGTCTGGTAGATATGGGACTGACGAAACATATCGGTATGTCCAATATGACGATCCCGAAACTGGAAGCAGTATTACCGCTTTGCAGGATCAAACCTGCGGCTATCGAGATGGAACTTCATCCATGCTTCCAGCAGCCGGAACTCTTTGACTACTGCAGAGAACATGGCATTGAAGTAGTAGGTTTCTGCCCCATCGGTTCCCCGCAGCGTCCGGAGAGAGACAAGATGCCGGAAGACATTGCGGACATTGAACTTCCGGAAATGAAGAAAATCGCAGAGGCACACGGAGTACATCCTGCAGTGATCTGTATTAAATGGGCAGTACAGAGAGGGGCTTCCCCGATTCCGTTCTCATTAAAAGAGAAAAACTATACCATGAACCTGAAATGTGTCATAGAGGATCCGCTGACAGAAGAGGAGATGGAAACCATTCGTTCCCTGGACAAAAACAACCGTCTGATCAAAGGCCATGTATTTCTCTGGAAAGGTGCAAAGGACTGGCATGATCTCTGGGATGAAGATGGCGTGATCGTGAAATAAAAAGGAAAATCCTGAAATATAACTACATAGGACAAGATGAGGGTGCGGCATAAACGTACCCTTATTTTGTATGAACTATACAAAAATAAAAGATAAAAATTGAAAAATTAGTATAAATATGATATGATAATAAAAATCAGATGACCAATCGGACAGGAGATATCCGATGATTTTTTTACAGACAGAAAAACAGTGGCTGCCGGAAATTGGGGCAATAGCAGCACCTGGACAATCTGCCTGATCTTATGGGGGATAAAACTTAATATGTATAAAATATTATTGGTAGACGACGAGATTCTGGTCAGGGATGCGATTCGTGAAAATATTGACTGGAAAGGTCTGGACTGTGAACTTGTGGGGGATTGCGAGAATGGCAGGCAGGCTGTGGAGTTTGTACAGAACCATGTAGTGGATATCGTTTTGACAGATATCTGTATGCCTTATATGGACGGCATGGAACTCAGCGAATTTCTTCATGATAATTATCCGGATATTCTGATCGTCATATTCAGTGGATTTGGGGAATTTGAATATGCGAAGAAGGCGATCCGGTACAATGTCAGTGAGTATATGCTGAAGCCGGTTACTGCCATGGAACTGGCGAGAGTCATAGAAAGCATGAAAGAGAAGGTAGATGCAAGGAAAAAGGAACAGCAGAAAATGGAATCCCTTGCCCAGACCTCTCAGGATTATCACAAAAATGCAGATGTGATCCGGTCAAAGGCACTGGAAACACTGGTAAACTGTACCCGGGATGTGCAGGTAAGCCTTACGGAACTGAAGAAGCTGGGGATCTGTTTTGACTGTCCCAGTTATAGGGTAGCTGTTTTTGACATGGATACGTATTCGGAACTGTATCAGGTGGATATGCATAAACAGCAGGAAAGTGCCCTGATGTCCTTTGTCCTTTTTAATGTAAGCAATGAGATTGTTACTAGGGAGAACGCAGGGGTTTCCTATCAGGAGGGAAGCAACCGGGTCTGTATCATATTTGCAGGAAACAGGTCCAGAGAGTTCTCAGAACAGATCCACCGTATCTGCAGGGAGATCCGGCAGAAGGTAAAAGAAGTGATCGGAATTGAGACTTCTATTGGAATCGGTAAATGGGTAAGATCCCCCCAGGAACTGATCTATTCCTATAAAGATGCAGATAAGGCCATCAGCTACAGATATCTGCTGGGGGGAAACCTGCTGTTTGACATGGAAGAGAAGAAGACAGACAACAGTATTAATCTTATCCGGATACTGGAAGTGCTGACAGATGAAATAAAGGCGGGAAACAGGCAGAAAGTCGTTGAGACCATGGATCAGATCGAGGAAGAGATCAAAGGTGCAATGGTAGAGAAAAGTTATGCCTGCATTTACCTTCAGCAGGTGATCCGTGCCATTGGAAATACCTGTCAGTCCCTCAGCGATGACCCGGAGAAGATCATCGTGCAGAGAGAGAAGCTCCTGAAAGCGGTTACACAGGAGAAAACCTTTGACAGGGCAGCTGCACTGGTGAAAGAGTATGCGAAGGATGTATTTGAGTCTCTTCAGAATCTGAACAGTTCAAGCGGACAGAAACAGGGAATGCTTGCATTGGATTACATACAGAACAATTATATGGATCCGGATCTGAACCTGAACAGTATCTGTTCTTATCTGAACATCAGTACCAGTTATTTCAGCACGATCTTTAAGGAAATGACAGGGGAGACATTTATCGAAGTGCTTACCAGGACCAGGATGGAGAAGGCGAAGGAACTGTTGGAGAATACAACCATGAAGAACTATGAGATCGCTGAGAAAGTAGGTTTTTCAGATCCTCATTATTTCGGAATTGCATTTAAGAAAATAACTGGAAAAACACCTACAGAATATGCAAGGGAGAAACGCCGATGAAGCTGAAAGGAATAACCGGAAGGATTCCTTCGAAATTTAAAAGTATCCAGAGTTCTATTTTCTGCGCGGTTTCTGTTCTGGTCCTGAGTGCGGTGCTGGTGGTAACTCTGGTGTCTCTGCGGTATACCAATTCCTCCATTTATGAGAACTCAGTCATGTATACCCAGACCATCATCAAACAGCTGAACCAGAATATTGATTCCTATATCAGTTATATGGATAATATTGCGTCGCTGATTGCAGGGAGTGGAGATGCTTACAAATATCTTTACAGCAGCAATGGACGCGGCGCCATAGAGAATGAGAATTACAGTGAATACAGACACCGTCTGGTTGAGCAGTTTAAGACCATCCTCAAAGGAAGACCGGATATCAGGAATATCGGGATCGTCAGAGAAGATAAGAACAGTCCGCTGCTGTTTGATAATGGATTATCAGTCCGCAATCCCTATCTGGATCTGGCGACTCAGCCATGGTATCGGGATGCAGTGGGGAAATTTGACGAATATAATCTGACATCTTCCCATGTACAGCATGTGATCAAGGGAGAACGTCCGTGGGTTATCACACTCAGCAGAGGAATCCATAATTACACAGGGCAGGGCGCAGATGACGGTGTTGTATTTATTGACTTGAATTACAGTGCCATCAGTGAGCTGTGTGCCCAGAGCAGCATGGGAGATAAAGGATATGTTTTTATTCTGGACCAGGATGGAAATATTGTTTATCATCCTCAGCAGCAGCAGCTCTACAATGAACTGCAGACAGAGAACATTTCACTTGTAATGAATGCAGAGTCTGATATTGTCACTGCAGAGAGCGGAGATGATGAGAAGATCTACGCACTTTCCAGGTCGAAAACTACGGGATGGACCATTGTGGGATGTATGAACATGTCGGAACTTCTGCGAAACAGCAGACAGACAAGAAGCATTTATGTGCTGGTGGCTATGGGACTGATCATTGTGGCACTTCTGATCTCCAGCATTATTGCGAAAAATATCACGTTGCCTATCCAGAAACTCCGTGATTCCATGAAGAGTGTTCAGAAAGGAAACTTCCATATAGAAGATATTGAAGTGATCTCAGATAATGAGATCGGAAGCCTTACACGTTCCTTTAATGTAATGACGCACAGGATACAGGATCTGATGGAACAGAATGTGAAGGAACAGGAGCAGAAGAGAAAGATAGAACTGAAAGCGCTTCAGTCCCAGATCAATCCCCACTTCCTGTACAATACCCTAGACTCTATTATCTGGATGGCAGAGGGAAAGAAAAACGAAGAAGTAGTTATAATGACAGCTTCTCTTGCAAGGCTTCTCAGGCAGAGCATCAGTAATGAAGAAGAGCTTGTGACCATCGGCCAGGAGGTGGAATATGTCAGAAGTTATCTTACCATCCAGAAGATGCGTTATAAAGACAAACTGGAATTTAAAATTGATGTGGATCCGTATATCACCCATGTTCCAATCATCCGCCTTGTACTGCAGCCGATCGTGGAGAATGCAATTTATCATGGCCTGAAATACAAGGACAGCAGAGGACTTCTGACAGTACATGGATACAGGAAAGATGAGAATGTAGTGATTGATATCATAGACGATGGCGTGGGAATGGATGAAGAAACGCTGAAACATATTTATGATAAACATAAAGTAAATTATCATTCCAATGGAGTAGGGGTTTATAATGTACAGCAGCGTCTGGTTTTATATTATGGAAAGGATTACGGTATCATTTATCACAGCGAAAAAGGAAAGGGAACCACAGCGTCTGTTGTAATTCCAGGAAAGCAGGAGGAATTCCATGAAAAGTCATAAAAAAGAAATTATCATCATTGTTGTTCTTATGGCTGCCCTGCTGGTGATATTTACCGGTCTGCTGACGCCGGAAGCTACCCAGACACAGGAATGTTCCATGATATATATTCCGAAGATCAAAGATGATGCCAATGATTTCTGGACAGAACTGATATCGGGATGTCAGATGGCAGCAGAAGAATATAATTCTGAACTTGAGATCATGGCACCGGCTAAAGAAGAGGATATAGAAGAACAGAATCAGCTTCTCAGGGAAGCCATTGAGAAGAAACCGGATGCCATTCTGTTTTCACCTTCCAGTATGAGCGCATCGGATGAGCTGTTAAAAGAAGCGAAGGATCAGGGAATCCGTATTACATATATTGATTCCTATACAGAAGAAGAAATTCAGGATCTGACAGTTGCTACAGATAATGTGGAAGCAGGCAGGATGCTGGGGAAATATGCCAGAACACTGTTAAATAAGGACTCAAAAATCGCCATTGTCAGCCATGTAAAGGGCGTTTCCACTGCAGTGGAACGTGAACAGGGATTTCGCGAAGGGCTGGGAGATTATGCAGATAATATCGTGGATGTGGTTTACTGTAATTCTCTCTATGAGAAATCCTATGAGCTGACCAATGAGCTGATGGAAAAATATCCGGATCTGGAGCTGATCGCAGGAATGAACGAGTATTCCGCAGTTGGCGTAGGCCGGGCAGTCTGTGATGCACAGGCCAAAGATCAGATTGCAGTGGTAGGCGTTGACTGTTCCCAGGAGGCGATTAACCTGATGGAAATGGGAGTCTACAAAGGGATCATCGTTCAGAAGGCTTTTCGTATGGGCTATATGGCAGTAGAAGAAACCATTCATATGTACAATGGGGATGCAGTGGAGAAAAATATAGATTCCGGCTGTGAGCTGGTCACTCCGGAGAACATGTACGACAGCGATATTGAACGGCTGATCTTTCCGTTTAACTGACTGAAGCGTTGAACCAACAACACAATACAGTACTGAAATTATGAAAAAGGTTAAATATTTCCGAAGGAAAGACCGGAAATATTTAACCTTTTTTTGGAAGATATTTCATTACAATTATCCGGCAGGTAAGGTAAGATATAGAAAACAAAGAGAAATACGAAAAAACGTAAGGAGGGTGAAAAACTTGGAAAAGTTGAAACAAAATCCAATCGTGAAAAAGCTCGGCCTGAACAGAATCCTGCTTGTCTGTATTCTGATTCTGATGTTCGTGGTTTTTAAAGTAGTTCTGGGAAGCAAGTTCCCGGTGAGCGACAGTATTAAATCTACTTTGAACTATGTATATTTCTTGGGCTTTCTGTCACTTGGAGTAACATTTGTAATTGCCACTGGAGGAATCGATTTCTCCATCGGACCTGTAATGTTCTGTTGTGCACTGATCTCAGGTTACTGCATGAATTCTTATCATGTACCATGTGTGGCTGCCATGGTGATCTGTGTACTGATCGGACTTGCATTTGGTATCTTTAACGGATTTATGGTGTCATATATGTCAGTACCGGCGTTTATCATTTCCATGGCATCCATGAACATTGCCAAAGGTATTGCATCCGTATTTACCAAAACTCAGTCAGTAAGCTGGCCGCAGAGCAGTGATCCTGTAAACGGCTGGTTCAGAAATATCATTTCCTACAATGGATTCCCGGTAGGACTTGTGATCTTCCTCATTGCTGCAGTGATCTGCGGAATCATTCTTTATAACACCAAACCGGGACGTTATATCCTTTGCCTTGGTTCTAACAGCGAAGCAGTAAGACTCAGCGGTGTTAATACAAGAAAATGGCAGATGCTTGCATATGTGATCTGCGGTGTCTTAGTTGGAATCGGAGCACTGTTCTTCGTAGGTGCTTATACAACGGTTCAGCCTGGATACGGCGATCAGTATAACAATGAAGCAATTGCAGGTTGTGTAATGGGTGGTACTTCCATGGTTGGCGGACTTGCTTCCATCGGTGGTACAGTGATCGGTGTGTTTATCATTTCTCTTCTTCAGCAGGGTATCATGGCATTCGGCCTTGGCAAAGGACAGCAGATGATCATCACAGGACTCATTGTAATCGTAGCAGTTTATGTCGATGTTTCAGCAAGACGTAGAAAGAACTGATCGGAAGGGAGGATGTAACAATGGGTGAAGTTATTTTAACTATGAAGGACATTGATAAGTCCTTTCCTGGAGTTCATGCTCTGGATCACGTTAATTTCGAAGTAAAACGCGGCGAAGTACATGCTCTTATGGGAGAAAACGGTGCCGGAAAATCTACATTGATGAAGGTTCTTACCGGTATTTATCAGAAAGATTCAGGTTCCATTACCTATAAAGGACAGGAAACTGAATTTCATAACACAAAAGAAGCACAGGATGCAGGTGTTGTAATCGTGCATCAGGAGCTGAACATGGTAGGTGATCTTACCGTAGCTCAGAATATTTTCATCGGACGTGAACCAAAGAAAGGTTTCCGCATCGATGATAAGAAAATGATCGAAGATTCTAAAAAGCTTTTCCAGGATTTGAACATTGAAATTGATCCAAGAGAAAAGATGAACAATCTTACAGTCGGAAAACAGCAGATGTGTGAGATCGCGAAAGCAATTTCCCATAAGGCAGAAGTTATCATCTTCGATGAACCTTCCGCAGCCCTGACTGAGAAAGAAATAGCAGATTTATTCGAGATCATCCGTGATCTCCGTAAGAAAGGTCTTGGAATCGTTTATATTTCTCACCGTATGGATGAGATTAAGGTGATCACTGACAGAGTAACCGTCATGCGAGACGGTGGTTATGTAGGAACACTGATCACAGCAGAAAGTTCAAAAGAAGATATCATCAACATGATGGTTGGACGTGTTATTTATGAAGATCCGAAGGAACACAGCATGGTTGCACCGGATGCACCGGTTGTTCTTAAAGTTGAACATCTGAACGCAGGAAAAATGGTTCAGGATGTAAGCTTTGAACTTCGTAAAGGCGAGATCCTTGGTTTCTCAGGACTGATGGGAGCTGGACGTACTGAGACAGCAAGAGCACTGTTTGGTGCTGACCCGAAACAGAGCGGAAAGATATCCATAAGGGGAAAAGACGGACAGCTTCGCGAGGTAACTATCAACAGCCCTCAGGATGCGGTTAAATATGGTATTGGTTATCTGTCAGAAGACAGAAGAAGATATGGTTGTGTTGTACAGAAATCTGTAACAGAGAATACTACGCTGGCAACCATGGAAGAATTTACCAGAGGTATCTTTATTAATAAGTCAAAAGAAAAAGAAGTTTCAGAGAAATATGTCAGGGAACTGGCAACCAAGACTCCAAGCTGCGAACAGTTGGTAGTCAATCTTTCCGGTGGTAACCAGCAGAAGGTCGTTATCGCAAAATGGCTGACACGAGACAGTGAAATCCTTATTTTCGATGAGCCGACCAGAGGTATCGACGTTGGTGCCAAGAATGAAATTTACAAGTTAATGAACAGACTGGCTGCAGAAGGTAAATCTATTATCATGATCTCTTCTGAAATGACAGAAGTTCTCCGAATGAGTGACCGTATTATCGTAATGTGTGAAGGAAGAGTAACAGGAGATATTGATATTTCAGAGGCTACTCAGGAACACATCATGAATAAGGCTACGCGGAATATCGATTAAGGAGGAAAGTCATGACTAAGAAGAAAAAAAGTATTTTAAGTGATCAGAGATTTATTGTATTACTGGTTATTATTGTACTGTTTGCAATCTTCTCCTTTAAGAGTAAAGAGTTCAGACAGTATACCACAATCCTGAGTATGTTGGATTTCTCATATTATGATCTCCTGATGGCAATCGGTGTTACATTCCCGCTTATCACAGGCGGTGTAGACCTGTCAATCGGAACTGGTATGGTATGTTACGCACTGATCGCAGGATCTCTGGTAAGAAATAATAACCTCCCGGTTGCACTTGCAATGCTGATCTGTATTGTACTTGGAGTAGTTGTAGGCGCAGCGAACGGTGTACTGATCGGTATCATGAATCTGCCACCGTTCTTAGCAACCCTTTGTACCTGTATGATCACCCGAGGCGCAGGTTCCCTGTGCAGTGCCACACCTTGGCCGGGACTTACACAGGATGGTGGATGGTTTCATTCAATTTTCAAACTGACGATCGGAACAGGAAGAAGTGCTTCCCGTTATCCAATCGGTTTCCTGTGGATGATCATTCTGGTTCTCGTGATGGAATATGTACTGAACCATACGAAATTCGGACGTTACACCATCGCGATCGGTTCCAATAAAGAAGCAGCAGCTCTTTCCGGAATCAATGTTAAATTCTATCATGTTATGGTATATGTAGTGTGCGGACTGTTCACAGGTCTTGCAGCTATTGCATATGCAGCAGTTACACCAACTGTACAGCCTGGTACAGGCGCAGGTCTTGAGATGGATGCCATCGGCGGTGTATTCGTAGGTGGTGTGGCAGCGACCGGCGGTTATGGATCAGTAGTTGGTACATTAGCAGGTATTTTCGTTATCATGCTTTTGAAGACAGGTCTTCCATATGTAGGACTTCAGGCAAACTGGCAGCAGATCATCACAGGTGTGGTTCTGATCGTCGCAGTCCTGATCGATATCATGAAAGAAAAGAAAGCAGCAACAAAATAATACAGTATTTATATTAAAAAATTCTTATGGATATGAAACAACGGAAGGCTTCCAGGGATGTTCAGTGACAGTATTGTCAAAGGCAATTTTGGGGAAGGCCAGGAACGAAAAAAGAGGAAGCTTCCGGGGTATCATTATAAAAAAAAACTATATTAATGTATATTTAAAAGGAGGAAGTTTTAAATGAAAGCAAAAAAAGTGATCGCATTAGTTATGTGTGCAGCAATGGTAGCAGGAATGTCCGCATCAAGCGTTATGGCAGCTGATATGCCGGAACAGTTCAAAGATCTGAAAGCTAATGAAGCTTATGATTTCCCGATGATGGTTAAATCTTTCCAGTCTACATACTGGGATGCAGCTCAGGAAGGTATGAAGAAAGCTGCTGATGAACTTGGTGTTACTTATAAAGCACAGGGACCAAACAGTGAATCTGATATCGCTGACCAGGTTAATATGATCAACACAGCAATCGCTTCTAATCCGGCTGGTTTAGGACTTGCTGCATGCGATACATCTTCTGTTCTCGATGCACTTCAGGAGTGCGCAGACAAAGGAATCCCGGTAGTAACATTCGATACAGGTGTTGCTGATGCTCCGGAAGGATCTGTAGTTTGTGAAGTTTGTACAGATAACACACAGGCTGGTTCTGTAGCTGCTGAAAACATGTACAATGCGATTAAAGATGTTGTAGCTAATGCAGAAGGACAGGTTATCATCGGTGAAGTTAACCAGGATGCTACAGCTCAGAATATCCAGCAGCGTGGCGGCGGATTTATTGACAAAATGATCGAACTGCTTCAGGCTGACGGAAAAACAGTTGCAGTTAAAGGTAATGAGTTCTATGTAAACGCAGCTAAAGGTGCAGATGCAGAAGAAGCAGACGCAGACGTTGTTATCCAGGTAGCTGTTCCGGCACAGACAACTGTAGAGCTTTGCTCAACAGAGGCTCAGGCAATCCTTTCTCAGGAAAACTGCATCGCTATCTTTGGTTCCAACCAGACAGCAGCAGAAGGTGTTCTTGCAGCTAACGCTAACCTGAATGTTCTTGGATCTGACCCGGCTAACGGTGATGTTGTTGGTGTTGGTTTTGATGCTGGTTCTATCATCAAAGCAGCAGTTCAGGACGGAACATTCTTAGGTGCTGTTACACAGTCTCCTCTGATGATGGGCTACTATGCAATCTACGCTCTGACAGCAGCAGCTAACGGACAGGAACTTGAAGATGTTCCTACAGATGGTTACTGGTATGATTCTACAAACATGGACGACGAAGAGATCGCTCCGAACCTTTATGACTAATCCATACGGAAATTCATAATTGAGTACTAATTAAAAAGACGCCGCACTGCCATATGGGTGGTGCGGCGTTAATTTTTCACAAAGTAATTACTGAACTTGCACAGTGCCTGTCAGATACGTATAATTAGGAGTAATAAAAAAGACAATATGGGAGAGATAGACAATGAAAGTGACAGAAGAATTACTGGAAGAAATGAAATATAAGGATGAGAATTTCTCTGACGGACTGATCCTTCCGGACGGGGATTATCACAGAATCACCAAAGGACACCTTCATGGTCTTATGGCACTGTTTCCTGAGACAGAAGATGAGATCTGGAAAATGATCCCGGAGGATGATTCCCCTCTGTTCTGGCTGATCGAGAAGACCGGCTGTGTCCTGACTGATTATAATAATTCTATTGGAATGAAAATGACGCCTGCCCAGAAACAGGTATTTGATGCCATGCGCAGACACGGTTTTCTAACAGATGATTACTATGATCTTACGAAACAGAGAGAGAAAGTAAAAAAAGAACGAGAAGAAAAAGAGCAGGCTCAGAAATCATGATGACCACCAGATTTTGCAAATAAGGACCTTTTTTGGACAAACAAGGTTCTTACCCGAAAGAACTCTGTGGGGTAAAATAAAGGCATCAGATATGAAGAGCGTAATTAAAATTCATATATTGAGGAGGATTTACAATGGCAGCATATTATTTGGCAGTAGATATCGGAGCATCCAGCGGACGCCACATTCTTGGACATATGGAAAACGGAAAAATGGTTCTGGAAGAGATTTACCGTTTCGAAAACGGAATGGTAAAGAAGGACGGAGAGCTTTGCTGGGAATTTGACCGCCTTTTCAAAGAGGTTGTAAACGGTCTGAAGAAATGCAAAGAGATCGGTAAGATCCCGGTAAGCATGGGCGTAGATACCTGGGGCGTAGACTTCGTACTTCTGGATAAGAATGATCAGGTTCTTGGAAATACAGTTGGATATCGTGATCATCGTACAGATGGCATGGATGAAGAAGTTTATAAGATTATTTCTCTGAAAGATCTCTATGCGAGAACCGGTATCCAGAAAGCAATTTTTAACACCGTTTATCAGCTGATGGCAGTGAAGAAGAAACATCCGGAATATCTGGAACAGGCAGAAACACTTCTCCATGTACCGGATTACTTCCATTTCCTGCTTACAGGGGAAAAAACCTGTGAATATACGGAAGCAACTACAGGACAGCTTGTATGCCCGACTACTAAGGACTGGGATTATGAACTGATTGATATGCTTGGATATCCGAAGAAGATATTCCAGAAACTGATCATGCCTGGTACAAGCATCGGACATCTGACAGAAGAGATTAAAGCGGAAGTAGGCTTTGATCTGGAAGTGGTAGCACCTGCTACACATGATACAGGCTCTGCTGTACTGGCAGTTCCTGCAAATGACGACGATTTTATCTATATCAGTTCCGGTACATGGTCACTGATGGGAATTGAGAGAAAAGAAGCAGACTGCTCTGAGAAGAGCTGTGAGATGAACTTCACAAATGAAGGCGGTTATGCAGGACGTTTTCGCTATCTGAAGAACATCATGGGATTGTGGATGATCCAGTCTGTACGTCATGAATTCAATGACGCGTACAGTTTCGCACAGATCTGCGAGATGGCAGAGGAAGCGAAGGATTTTCCGTCAAGAGTAGATGCCAATGATGAATGCTTCCTTTCCCCTGACAATATGACAGAGGAAGTAAAAGATTATTGCCGCAGAACAGGACAGCAGGTTCCGGAAACACTGGGCGAGATCGCAACAGTGATCTACACCAGCCTTGCAGAATGCTATGCAAAGACTGCGAAAGAACTGGAAGAGATGACAGGCAGAACTTACAGCCGTATCCACATCGTAGGCGGAGGTTCCAATGCAGGATACCTCAATGAGCTGACTGCAAAGGCAACCAAGAAAGAAATCCATGCAGGTCCTGGCGAAGCAACTGCGATCGGCAACATTACCGCACAAATGCTGAAAGCAGAAGAATTTAAGACCATCGAAGAGGCCCGTACAACCATCCACGAGTCCTTTGGAATTAAGATTTACAAATAATAAAGTTTCATAAGTAATAAACAGCAATAAACATTAACTGGGAGGTTTTAGACTATGTTAGTAAACACAAAAGAAATGGCTAAACTGTACTAATTATTCAATGTGATCTAATTATTATGATGAATTCCTTTAAGTAAAGACAGAGGGCGGAAAGGCGTAAGCTTATCCGCCCTCTGTTGTTTTAGGTTGCAAGGAGAACAAATTTTCGATATAATGATCACAGATTCCGTACAGTATGTGGAGATGTGCGTCCCCAATCAGTACGAAAACATGATCTCCATGACAACCCTGGATTATATTGAACAGAAATACAGGACAGCCACCCTGACAGAGCTGTGTGAGAAGCTTCATTTGTCCATGCATGTATTAAGCAAAATGATCAAGAAGAGCACAGGATTTAATTTCAAAGAACTGCTTCAGAGGAAGCGCCTGAATAAGTCTGTGGAATTAATGTGCGATACAGATCTTCCCATCAGTGACATTATTGCAGCAGTCGGATACGAGAATAACAGTTATTTTCACAGGGTATTCAAAGAAAGGTATCATATGACTCCGCGGGTATTCAGAGAGAAAAACAAACAGAGGACGCAGGTACGTCTGTAATCGGTGTTTGCTTTTTCTCAGAAATATTCCTGCAGGTAGGTCAGGATCCCTGTTTCTTTCGCGTCTGATAAGAATACAGATATCGGACTGGTACAGTTCGCCATGAAAAAAATCTCAGAACTTTTCAATACCAGGAAGCAGACCTCCGGGGAAGAGAAAGGTTTTGAGATTTTTTATTGCAAAATAATTTCAAAAAAAGCAGAAATGTTGTTTTTACAACATACACAGGAACAAATATCCGATATACTTTGCCATGTAATCAAGAGAACACAGACATTCATCATAGAAACAAGTCATTTAAAGGAGAAAAGATCATGATAAGACAGATCATACACATCGATGAAGAACGGTGCAACGGATGCGGTTTATGTGCCGGCGCCTGTCAGGAGGGAGCCATTGGTATAGTAGATGGAAAAGCAAAGCTGCTGCGGGATGACTACTGTGACGGGTTAGGAAACTGTCTTCCGGTATGCCCCACAAATGCAATCTCATTTATACAGAGAGAAGCAGCAGCTTTTGATGAGGCAGCAGTAGAAGCAAATATGAAAGTAAATGCAGAACACAAACATGGTATTGGCAAGATTTTTTCAGGATGTCCGGGAAGTATGGCAAAGAAGATTCTCAGAGCACCACAGAAAGAAGAAAGAACTTACACACAGTCCAATACTTCGGTAGAATCCGAACTGAGGCAGTGGCCGGTACAGATCAAGTTAGTACCAGTCAACGCGCCATATTTCGATGGAGCTCATCTTCTGATCGCAGCAGACTGCACCGCATACGCCTACGCAAACTTCCATCAGGAATTTATCCGCAACCGCATCACCCTGATCGGATGCCCGAAACTGGATGAAGGCGACTACAGCGAGAAACTGACCGAGATCATCCACCAGAACGATATCAAGAGCGTGACTATCGTACGAATGCAAGTTCCATGCTGCGGCGGCCTTGCCAGAGCAGCAGAAACAGCTCTGAAAAACAGTGGAAAATTCATTCCATGGCAGGTAAAAATCATCTCCACAGATGGCCACATTGTGGATAACATGTAAAAAATCAACAGAAACTAATAAAAGTACAGACAATATAAAGGAGAAAAAAGAATGGATAAACAGATGTTTTGTTTTCAGTGTGAACAGACAGCAGGATGCAGCGGATGTACAGGAAAAGCCGGAGTATGCGGAAAAACAGCAGATACAGCAGCACTCCAGGATGAACTGACAGGAGCCCTCATCGGCCTGGCCCGTGCCTGCGCAAACAACGAAAGAAAAGAAACCACAGACCGTGTCGTGATAGAAGGACTCTTTACCACAGTCACTAATGTAGCCTTTGATGACGATTCCATCCGGGAAATGATCAGTAAAGTAAACGCAGAGAAAAATAAGATTGTCCCTGACTGTGCAGTCTGCGCTTCCAGATGCGGAAACACAGACAACTATGACATGAACCGTATGTGGAATGCCAATGAAGATATCCGATCCCTGAAATCCCTGATCCTTTTCGGCATCAGGGGAATGGCAGCCTATGCATACCATGCAATGGTTCTCGGTTACAAAGATCAGGAAGTAAATGACTTCTTCTATAAAGCTTTATTTGTCCTGGCAGAAGACTGGGGAATGGAAGAACTTCTCCCTGTAGTCATGGAGGTTGGAAAAGTAAACTTAAGCTGCATGGCACTTCTTGATAAAGCGAACACCGAAACATTCGGCAACCCGACACCGGTAACGGTACCTCTCAAAGTAGAAAAAGGCCCATTTATCGTAGTAACAGGACATGACCTTTACGACCTGAAGCTTCTCCTTCAGCAGACAGAAGGTAAAGGAATCAACATTTACACACACGGCGAAATGCTCCCTGCACACGCATACCCGGAATTGAAGAAATACCTGCATCTTAAAGGAAACTTCGGCACTGCATGGCAGAACCAGCAGAAAGAATTTGACAACATTCCTGCCCCGATCCTCTACACGACCAACTGCCTCATGCCGCCGAAAGCAAGCTATAAAGACCGTGTATTTACCACAGAAATGGTATCCTTCCCGGAAGTCATCCACATTGACGATGAGAAAGATTTCACTCCGGTGATCGAGAAAGCCCTGGAACTCGGCGGTTACCCGGAAGACACCCAGTTCACAGGAATCAACGGCGGAACCGAAGTGATGACAGGCTTCGCACACGGAACTGTACTTGGTGTAGCAGACAAAGTGATCGAAGCAGTTAAATCCGGTGACATCCGTCACTTCTTCCTGGTAGGCGGATGCGATGGTGTACGCAAAGGCAGAAACTACTACACGGACTTCGTAAAACAGACCCCGGATGACACCATCATCCTCACCCTTGCCTGTGGAAAATACCGCTTCAATGACCTTGACCTGGGAACCATCGGTGGTCTCCCGAGGATTATGGACATGGGCCAGTGTAACGACGCCTACAGTGCCATCAAAGTAGCTGTAGCCCTGGCAGAAGCATTTAACTGCAGCGTAAACGAACTGCCATTAAGCATGATCCTTTCCTGGTACGAGCAGAAAGCAGTCTGCATCCTCCTTACGCTGCTCCACCTGGGGATCAAAGACATCCGCTTAGGCCCGACACTCCCGGTATTCATCTCCCCGAATGTCCTGAACTACCTGGCTGAGAACTACAACATCGCTCCTGTAGCTACACCGGAGGAAGACCTGAAAACAATTCTGGGATAAATCAAAAAAACGACGTAGATCTGGAACTGGGATTCCGATTTACGTCGTTTTTTTTGTATTATCTTTCCATCATACTGATAGATTCAATTCCAACGCTGCCTCCGCGGACAACTTCGATTCTGTGGAATTCTTCTTTGATCAGTTTCACAACTGCATCGTTCTTGGTTGCAGTCTGGACAAATTCAAGAAGCAAGCTGTCTTTACCATAGTCGATGACTTTCGCTTTGAAAGTTTCTGCAATCTGGAAGAGTTCTACCTTGTCCTCCTTGGAGCAGTTGAAAACTTTGATATACAGGATTTCTTTCATACGGACAAATACATCTGTAAAGTCGATGACTTTGATGACTTCGATCATACGGTTTAACTGTTTCTTGATCTGCTCGAATGTTTCGTCATCGCTGACTGTGGCGATAGTCATTCGGGAGACGGTCGGGTCTTCTGTGGTTCCTACAGTGAGACTGTCAAGATTGTAGCTTTTTCCGGAAAAGAGTCCGGAAATTTTTGACAGAACACCTACCTGGTTCTCAACATAGAGAGAAATCCATCTTTTTTTCATTCCTTTATCCATAACGATCTAACCTCCTGCTTAACAATCCATGATCATATCTTCCAGAGTTCCGCCTGGTTTGATCATCGGATAAACCATTTCCTCAGGGTCAATGATAAATTCAATTACTGTAGGTGCTTTTGTGTTCTTTTTGGCTTCTTCGAAAGCTGCTGCGATTTCTTCTTTTTTTGTGACACGAATTCCTTTTGCCCGATAGCTCTCGGCAAGTTTGATGAAGTCCGGTGTGTACTGTGGATATTCCATACCTTCTGTACGGCGGGAAAGTGCTCCGGCGCGCAGGTTGGTCATGGCGTAGCGTTTACCGTAGAAGAGTTTCTGCCACTGGCGTACCATTCCAAGATATTCATTGTTAAAGATACACAGGATTACTGGAAGTTCCTCCAGAACTGCTGTTGCAAGCTCCTGGATATTCATCTGCACACCGCCGTCACCGGAGATAACGATAACCGGTCTGTCAGGATTTCCGATTTTGGCTCCGATACCGCCCGGAAGACCATAGCCCATGGTTCCTAGACCGCCGGACATGATCATCTGTTTGCCCTCTGTGATTTCCGCATACTGAGAAACAAGCATCTGGTGCTGGCCTACATCTGTAACGATAATGCTGTTTTCGAACTGTTCATTGATTTCTTTCAGAATGTCCATTGGACTTAAAACATCGTTTGGACGCATTTTAAGCGGATGCTCTTCTTTCCAGTTTTTGATCAGGTTAAGCCACTTGTCCGTTGAACATTCCTGGACGTATTCGTTCATTTTGGTGATAGCCTCTTTTGCATCAGCAACAATGG
>SKEP01000134.1_pt1 | contig 53692 bp, 51 predicted proteins | sample 4826901 | NCBI WGS metagenome assembly SKEP01 (sample SAMN11008806, study PRJNA524170) | human gut metagenome | biome: Human fecal sample; material: Feces; isolation source: fecal sample from pouch patient p4, p43, p49, p54, p55 | host: Homo sapiens | place: Israel: Tel-Aviv | collected 2014-03-20
TTGAATTTCCAATCGTCACCATTCTTGTACATTTCAACAAATACAACTGCTGTTTCAATAGAGAAATCTTCTCCAAGGTCATACCTGAGGATTTCTTCCCCTGTCACTTCATTGAAGATCCTCACAAAGGCATTGGAAACCTGTCCGAAATTCTGGTGTCTTGCCTCTGCATCATAGATGGTAACTGTAAATGCGATCTTTGTGATATTTGCTGGAATCTTTGACAGATCGATCTTAATCTGCTCATCATCTCCGTCTCCGGCACCTGTAAGGTTGTCTCCCATATGCTGGACTGCTCCGGACGGATGCACAAGATTTCCATAAAATACAAAATCGTTCGAATCAGAAACCCTTCCGGAATCTGTCAGACAGAACGCAGCTGTATCAAGATCGAACTCTGTGCCTGTGTCAAAAGCATTGATATCCCATCCGATACCTACAACTACATTCTTAAGTCCCGGGTTGCCTTTTGTAAGACTGACTTTCTGTCCTTTTTTTAAACTAACTGGCATATATATCCTCCTTACGCTACTTCTATTCCATAATGACCGCAGAGTGCTGCAAGTCCACCCTGAAATCCGCTTCCGATGGCATTAAACTTCCACTCTCCATTATGTCTGTAAAGTTCTCCCACAACTACCGCTGTTTCAATGGAGAAGTCCTCCCCAAGATCATAATGGATCAGTTCTACCTCATTGGATTCATCTACCAGACGGATGTAAGAGTTTGAAACCTGTCCGAAGTTCTGACGTCTTGCTTCTGCATCATAAATGGTAACCGTAAAAGCAATTCTCTCAATATTAGCCGGAATCTTTAACAGATCGATCATGATCTGCTCGTCATCGCCATCGCCCTCACCGGTAAGATTATCTCCCATGTGAATGACAGATTCACTGGCATGCTTCAGATTTCCATAGAAAATGAATTCTTTCTCCGTAGGGCATTTTCCGTTGGCCCCAAGCATAAATGCTGCTGCATCCAGGTCAAAATCCGCACCTGAATCAAAAGCGTTTACATCCCATCCAAGACCTACCATGATCTTCTTAAGTCCCGGATTCTTTTTTGTTAAATCTACCTTCTGTCCTTTTGATAAACTAATTGGCATATCTTCGCCTCCTATTCTTAGATTGCAAAATACTTTTCTGTTTACGCTGCTTACTGCTTTTAATCAGGCCGCGGAAATCGTTAAAATGGTTTTTTTGTTAGATTGCTTACCGGGACCAAAAAAGTGAATTCGAATTCACTTTTTGGCCCATGCAAAAACGCACAGCTCTCAACCTCACAACGTGCGATTGACTCCTCTACGAAAACGCACAGCTCTCAATCTGGATACACGAATTGAAACATATCAAGCAGTTTGACCCCCCCCCCTACGAAAACGCACAGCTCTCAAACAACATGGTATTGTTCAACGCATCTTGTATGTTTGACTCCCCTACGAAAACGCACAGCTCTCAAACCTCAAGCGTTCGAGATAATGATCAGCGAATCATTTGTGCTGTTCATAGAAACAATCAAAATAAATATGAAGAAAAATTAAAAAAATGATTATTATATTATTAGTTGAAACCTCCACACGACTAAAGTCGCGGGATTCCCGCACTCCCCGAAGGGGAAGCACGTAAAAAATAGTGTGGCTACATCTTAAGTTTGGAAATCATAAGACTTACCGCATATTTTTTTACAGGAAATCCAACAGATTCTCCGAACTTTTTTCCCACATTCCAGATGGTGACTGATCAATGATCCTGACAGTGGAATATTTCTTTTTCCAATTCGAGATCGTAGTGCTTAAACTGCCAGTTGCTGCACTATGCGCTGAGCCACCGATCAATGTCAGATCGCAGCCTCCAGTCATTCGTCCAAACACAGATTGAATGTTCAGTAAAACCTGACACTGCTCTTCGATACTCAATTTTTTGAATTCTTCCTTCCCTTTCAATAGAGTCTGTACCGGCGAATTGACCCTTTTTTTGTAAATTGTATTCTGTAGTTTATCAACGTATAGCTCATACAGTTTCAGGTTTTCGTCCTTAGATACCTTGTCATGATCTTTATCATACAGCAGATCGGGATTGATCCCGATTTTTTCGACAAATCTCTCAAGTCTTTTTACATAAAACCTCCAGTGCTCATCAGCGGAAAACTGCATTACCGGCTGGGCCACCAGACATTTACCCCTTCCACTGGTTCCTGTAAGACATACCCTGAATCCATCAAATGACAACATGGTATTAATCTTCCACGGACGCATACCCATGGGAAAAGAAACCTCTCCTACCTTCTTCCCAAGGATATTTTCCAATCTTGTGAAGGTGTAATTTCTGGCAAACATTTTATCTTCTAAAAAATGTTTCCCATGCATCAATTCCACAGGCAGGATCAAGATCTCGCTTTTTTTTCCGATATTGTATCTGACTGGTATCAAAAACATTATACCAGCTTTATTATACCCACCATATTTTTCAGTAGGCAATCCCGCCTTTAAAGGAATCAAGCCGGTTCCTTTCTTAACTGGATTCTGGTCAAACAATCCCCCTGTTTTAAACGCAGCATATTTCACAAAATGCGCCGTATTCTTCCTTGCAGTATCTTCTACCTTTTCGAGCATAGGCATTCCATCCCAAATAATGTCTCCGCGGCATTTGACCTCATGGGTAAAGATTGTTTTTACCTTAACGCTATATTTTTCATCAATCCTGAACCACTTTTTTGAAAACCGCATATCATAAACATTTCCTGCAACCACACTCAAAAACGCATCCGCGGCATTATGGAGATCATTGTAGCTTCTGGATTTCGGCAGGTCAAATTCATGCCGGAAATCAGAAACAAGACCTGCTTTTACATATACAACCTCCGCATCTGGGAACCTTTCTTTTAACAGATCTGCAATAAACTTTGTGGATTGAGACGTTTCTGTAAGCTGCCGGTTAATAAAGCCCATTTTTTCTTCATCCGTAAACGGAGCAGAGCGTATCAATCGCTTGTATTTCTCGTCGCTGATTGCCCCCACATGGTTCCACCAGCTCCAAAGCCCCTGCATTTTTCCGCGGATTTCCGGAGAAACAGGATATATGTTATCTTTCGTACCATTGAGATCTGACAGAACCAGCACCTTGTTGTTCAGACTGTCGTCTTTTACGTAGGACTGCGGATAGATATGGTCAATATCATATTCAACAGAACCAGCCATCAGTTGTTCAAACCCTATATGCGCTCCACTGTATGCGCATTTTCCAAACTGCATAAAATATAAATACAACCGATCACTCTGCAGACGGCTATCCGCGTACTCTCCCATAGCCTCCAACTGCCGGATCAGATCATGAACATCATCCTTGCACTTATCGTAAAGATCAAGGATCTGCTGCTTTCTACTCTTTATTCTCTTTCCTTTCTGATCAGCCTGTCCGCCACGCGTCATTTCCAAAAAGATCTTGTCCGGCTTCCCAAATGCCTTTTCAATATCTTTTACAACAGCAAGAGTTCTGTAAACCGGACGCCGCACTGAATTGGAAACACTCATTTCATCAAGACGTTCTTTTAAGCTTTTCTTTTTCCCAGTGTAATATTCCTGTGTAAATGCCTCCAAAGCTTCCAGAAATGTATATTTATCGGAAAGTATCTCCATCAGATTATCATTGGTTTCCCACATTGTCTGAAGGATGGAGATCATTTCTACATCCTGTCCATCAAAGCCTTTCGATACGTCACATCCTTTTAATCCTGTCAGGAAAGTCTTAGACAACCTTCCAAAATCCCTGATCTTTATCCTGGCAATATAACGGATGTCATCTTCTGAAAGGCCTGGGTATTCTTTCCTGAGCCATTTTATTACCCTGCTTTTATCTTCCGCATATGAAGCCCTTTCGATAATTCTTTCCACGTCATCTTCAGACAGAATCTTTTTATTTAAAAGATTAAAAAAAGCACAGTAAGAAGACAGTCCGGAATGTATCTGTTCATCAATTCCGCTTATCAGTTTGGTTGAGTCTTTGTCAAGGTAATTGTTTCTTATCAGGTATTCTTCAATATCTTTCCTCTTCACTTTTTTGTTCTTTTCAAATAATTCATGATATATCCCCTGCTTTGCCTTAACGGGAATCTTGAGTCCATCAATCTGGAGATTATTTATCTCATTCAGCACCATGAATTTCTGATAGCACAAAGAATCTTTTGGAAGTACATCTTCCGTCGGCAGATAAGTGCATTTATTTGTCATCCTTCTGATAAATGCATTCTCACTGGCATCCTCATCTACCATGTCTTTGTAATTCCATGGAGTAATCTTTCCGGCTTTACGTGAAATCCATGCAAAAGAAGATTTCTCGTTCAATGGCCCTACATAATATGGAATCTTATATCTGAAGACTGATAACACCTTATCTGCTTCACTGATCCCATTGTTTGTATCATTAAGGAACAGTAAATACACAGATGCATTTTTCAGGATCTGAATTAGTTCATATTCATATAATTGATGTGGTATTACACGATTGTCAGTATTCTTTTGTTTAGGCAAAAAGATATTCAGCTTCAGACGTTCACACATATCCTCATATGACTGTAAATCTATTTTCTCCGGCTTTATTGGACTCATAAGTTTCAAGACATATTTTGAAAACTCCTCTGCTTTTGCTTTCTTTTTAATCTGACTTGCAGTATCTTTATCCATGTGACCTGTGTAAGACACATAATTATCAGCTTTTGCTTTTCTGAATACTTCATTGTATTTATCAGGTACATATTTACGGACAAAATATTTCAATATCTGTAAATCTTTCCCATGTTGCTCATACATCTGTACTTTTGCCATAGAGATCGTTTCAGAATGACCGTTTAATAGATTTGCCAGCACACTCCAGTCATATAGTCCACGTAATGCTATGAGCAGGTCATAATCCTCTCCGATACTGCCTGAAATTTCATCAAACTTCTCCTCGTCCATCCCCAACGATACTGATCCGAAATCCAGATATTCTTCTTTGCAAAAAACGTCCTTTAATTTACACTGCCCGCCTGCCAGAAGTCGTATGATACTGTCCTGACTAAACGGAAACTCTTCAGTTCCGGATTTTTCCGGCTTCTTTCCTTCCAGAAGAATATTTTGTAATTCTTTATTTTTTACCGTTATACCTGTTTTTTGTTTCAAAACCTCTGACAAAGCACTTACATCTATTTCACCCCATGGTCTTTTGTATCCATTTTCAGTAAAATAATTTATAAAGTTTTGATACACAGAGCTGAAATCCATGATTTCATCCAGTTTTTCCACATTAAGATTATTAAGGAAATGTCCTCTGTGTGTTATCAGCCATGCGCAGGCCAGATATACCAGACGCACATCATGAGGAGTTTTATTATCCATCAGCTCACAGATCAAATGGTGGATTGTTGGATATTCCTTCATATATTGAACATCCGTATATTCTTTATCATTAAAGAAAACATATCGGTCCTGGACATCCTCTCTCCATCGAAAGCTTTCGGACAGCCGGATAAAAAAACGGTCATCCACTTTTGAAATTTCTTTAGCAAAAATCTCCTGCAGCCAAACTATCCTTTGCTGTCTTCTATCCAGGTTCCTTCGTGCCAGACGGTGGTTTCTTCTGTCTTCATTTGAAGACGCAGCGTCAAAAACAATGCTTCCCCACGCATCGTTTCCATTGAATTTCAAAAGATGATACTGCTCATCCGTCACAGCATATCCAATCGAATTTGTTCCAACATTGAGTCCAAGATAAATCTTTTCAGCCTTTTTTTTCATTGACAAGCTCCCTTTCCTGTAGTAGTATAAGAATGTAAAAGATACGCCTATGTTTGAGGGCTGCGCACAAACGCACAGCGAGTTCAAATAAAGGTAATCTCAATCCGCTGGTTCGTCCAGCCGCACAGCGTGTGCAACTTAAGACTTCGAAAGAAGTCTTTTGTTTTGCAAATTTTGAGTTGCGCTTAATCACTATGCTTTTTATGGATAAAATGATTTAAAATCAGGCAAAAACAGACAGGCTTTTCACCTGTCTTTTTTTTGTTGAGTAGCCTGAATGACGGTAACATCCTTACAAAAATTCGTACTTTTTCTAACTGCTGATAAGTTTGGCCTTTCTTAAGAAACGCTCAGCTCTCAAACCCGGAAAGCCCGAAGACAAAGAGCAGGCAATCTTAACAACTCTACGCAAACGCACATCACTCAAGAGAATGTCCGGTCAAAGCACCAGGTTTGACTTCTCTGCAAAAACGCACAGCTCTCAAACTTGAACATCAGAAAAATGTGGTTTGACTCCCCTACGAAAACGCACAGCTCTCAAGCCTCAAACGCTCGAAATGATGATTAGCGAATCATTTGTGCAATTTCGCAGGTCGCTTCCATTAACAATGTCAAAATACCACACACCCAAGGGTGTGTGGCTTGTAATACCCACCGAAGTAGATATCTCAAACCAGCACAGACCTCAAGGCTGGGCTTACCGCTGGCATTGTGGTTCGTCCGCATTCAGGCCAGATGCCATCTCTGCTCCCACAACAGTACCTGGAAATTCTTCAGGGTCGCCGCGGCTTCGGGACACTTGACAGGTACAGCTTACGGTCAGGCTGTCAGACCTTAAGGTACACCATACCATGCCCCCATTGTAAAATTAAAATCAGTTTAAACGATGTTTTATCGGATCAATACAAAAGCATTTTCTGCTATCGTATTCTCCGCATTCTTCTTTGCTGCCTTAGCATTCCGCTTCTTGCCACCTGGCTCCATCTTTGTAAAAGATGGGGTCTTATCGCCTTTCAGATACTCAGCACCAAGAAACATTAAATTTATTGCCCCGACTTCATCGTCATTTTCTATGTGCCCACATTCCGGGCATATATATTCATGTGTATCACGATGCCTGGCTACTTTATCATATCTTCCACAGTGAGGGCATCTCTGTGATGTTTTGTATGCATCAGCTTCAATCACATGCTGCCCCCTCAAAGCCGCCTTGTATTTTAATTTTTCTCCAAAATCATAGAATGCCCACGACCGCAGCTCATTTGTCTGTTCTTTAGAGTAAAAGTTGCGTTCCTCAAAAGATACCCCGGTAAGGTCTTCCAGTACAAACAGTGTATTTCCCGGATAGCTTTTGCAGAGTGCCCTGGTGAGACAATGATTTACATCGTTCATATAGCCGTTCTCTCTGCCGGATAATCTCTTTAATACACGTTTTGCCCCGCGCGTCCCTTTTTTCTGGAGTGACGCTCGGGTCCTGTTGTATCCTGCCCGGATCTTTCTTGCGTCATCGCCGCTGTACCGTGCGGTCAGGCCGCTCTGGTCGGCAGCGGTAACGATATTGACAAGCCCACGGTCTAGCCCGACAATATTTGAAACGTCTTCGTTTTCAGTTACCGGAAGCTTTGCTGTTACTGAAATATGCAGAAACCATTTTCCGCCGGAGGAAAGAAGTTTCGCTTCTCCAAATCTCCATTTCGGGTCTTCGATGTTTAAGCTCGGCATGTCTGAATCGTTAAGGATATCCTCAGATCCTTTTACTACAAATCTTACTTTTGTACGACCTGTAAGCGTAGCGATAGAAAGAAGGAGCCCTCCGTTTTTATCATTTACAAAGCTCCAGTCACGCCCTCTGACAAGGTCTGCCTGTGGCCGCCTGTACACAACCGGATGCTGCAGCCAGTTCAGGTCTTTTTTATATCTGGCCGTATTTCCATCTGTATCCGTATAAGTGTAATACTGTTTCTTAAGAGTTGTGTCAATAGCCCTGTACTTTGCGGATACGGATCTGATGAGACTTTCTGCAAGCTGTGACTTCATGTCTTTCTTCTGCCGTATGTCGTAATAATATTTATCATGCAGTGTCCTGCAGTCAGTTATCATTTCCGGACTGGAAAAGTCATTAAACATAAGGCCGGAAAGCCATGTGGCCGCCTCACTGTATGCCGTAGTCAGTTTCTTAAATTTTTCAATTGTGTTCTGGTCAGGATACAGTTTTGCTTTTATGGATATCGTCACGTCCTGTTCTTTTGCTGGCATCAGTGTCCCTCCTTTCAGCGGATTTCATCAACTTATGTTCACGCATGTTTAATATGACGAATTTTTCAGGAGAAAGTAAAAGAATAAGATATTTTTTATTTTTTTGTAAAAAAAAGGCCCTTCCTCCACATACCCAAGGGAGTATGGTTTCCGGGCTTAAAATTTATATGAAAAAATTTTAAAAAAATGAAAACAAAAAAGGCAGCACCCAAAGGATGCTGCCACATTGATTACCGCGAAATAATGATATACTGGTTAATTTCTGGATTAACCATCACACTCTGCTCGCAAACCGGAGCTACCGGCTCGTTGGTCTGCTGCGGAGTGGTTCCGCCCAAAAGACTTAAAATAGCAAGACCGATGTGCTGGAAAATATTTATTCCAGCTTCGATAATCTCTTCTGCCACTTTCTCAGCTACGGCTGCAGCTGCGGCTTCTGCCATTATTTTCTTCAGCTTTTCTATTTTCTTCTGTTTTTTCATAATAGTTTTCCTCCTGTGTTTTATTTCAGAACACGGAACCGGTATCTTTATTCTCCGGTCGTGTTTTTGATACGATTAAATTGACAAAAAGAAAACAGAATAAAAAAGTGAATTCGAATTCACTTTTTGAGAGATATTTTCTTGTATTTTTCTGGAAGGATTTTTTTTGATGAGGCTTGAGAGCTATGCGTTTTCATAGAGGGCAAACCCCTTCGCCTATAAATTTATCCACTAATGCTCAGAGACTACCTCTGCGACCATTATCAAAACATTGCAAATACTGCCGCAACCGCAAGCAATATAAAAACTAAAGCAGTACCTTTTCTTGTGAAATTAATAATAACATCCGGATGATCTGAATCAATTGCAACCCTGACTTTTTCTCCTTTTTGACAAGACCTTACGCCATCTACTTCTTTCTGATATTCTTTTCCCTTATATGAATATTTGTAGATTACATTCCAGCTTATTTCCCCTCTGCTCCCCTTATTCATGCCAACTATATCCTCTACTTCTGCCTCCACGGTTGCTTCTTTCACGCCGCGGTTTTGCATAGACCTGACATTTAGCCCTGCTACTACCATTGCAAAAGCACATAAAACTATTGTAAGTATGAGTTTTTTCATTCTGTTTCCCCCCGTTAGGCTAACAACCAATTTCTGTATCACACAAAAAGCAGAATCCATGATCACGTTATTCAGATGTATTCTCCGCGGACATGCCCGGACAGCGCACCCTTTTTCTGTAAGTAATCCATCCACTTCTCTACCTCGTTCTGTACGATAAGAGCTGTCTCATGATTTGGATGGTCATACAAGATTCGCTGATAGTCGTATGGCTGACAACAGGCTTCATCCAAAACATCAATTCTGATATCGTCACTGTTTTTAGGAATCGTTGCTGAAAAGGATATCTCAAAATCCCGGTAAAGTTTCTTTTTCGGAAAACGTAACATCCGGCAGAAATACCAGTTGTCCTTTACATGATCGGTGAACCCAATTTTCCTCATTTCCGACTCAGGCAGGATATGAGCCTGGATTTTTGCATTGACGCAATTTTTATTTGTTTGTTTCAGCATACAACTCAAACAGTGGATTGTTTTCAGATTTCAGTGTATGCATGTGCAGTCCTCCTTTTTCTTTCTGGATATAGTATGACAAAAAAAAGACCATTCTTTTTTCTCATACGAGAAAAAAAGGCTTCTGTATCTGCATGACTGAAGTCACGAGTGTTAGAAGCCAAATTTTAGTTTCTTCTTGATTTTCCACGCATTGCGTTGTATAATTAAATCAATAAAAAATTTTTCTATGAGGAACTGCTGAAATGACAATTAAAGAAATGAGGTTACTTTTACAGGTTTCCCGGACCGAATTTTCCAGACAGTATCACATTCCTCTCCGGACCCTGGAGGACTGGGAAAGTGGAAAAAGGAATCCGCCAAATTACGTTCTGGAACTGTTGGAACGCGTTGTAAAGGAAGACGCAGAAAGGAGTTAGATATGGCTTGGTATGAGGGAACTTATGCCTGTGGGCATGAGGGACGTGTCAATATCATCGGCCCGCAAAAGGACAGGGGATATAAAAAAGAAAGGGCATTCTCCCGCCTCTGCCCGGACTGCTGGCAGAAAGAGCGTGATGAAAAAATAAAAAAATCAAACGTAGAATCCGCGGAATTATCCAAAGAATACGGATTTCCCGACCTTACTGGTACAGAAAAACAGACCGCCTGGGCAAACACGATCCGGATGGAACTGTATAAGGAGATCAATGATAAGCTTGATCGTATCAGGGAATCCCAAAAGGAGAAATTCAGTTTTCAACGTCCAGATACGTGGGATACGGTCTATGTGCTTCCGGATGAGCTGCCGGATATGGTTGATACCGGGATACAGGAACATACAGAGGCAAAATTCTGGATCGAACACCGCAGTCTCAAGGAGATCCTTACCGTATTTTACGACGATATGATGGAACGCAAAAAAGAGGAATCAATCCCTGAGGAAGTAAGAAAAGAACTGGCACAGGAAGTGGAATCCCTGACCGTACGTCCGGAAGGTGGCACGAAACCCGGAGTTGTAGAGATAAAATATACAGAGAACTATATAAAACTGCACTACCCCAAAGATGACGATTTCCGTAAAATTGTAAAGGATCACCGTTACTCCTGGGACGGCGTATGGAAAAGAAAGATCAATGAACTCACCGGAGATTTCCCGGATCGAGCAGGCGAAATCGGAAAAGCACTGCTGACAGACGGGTTCACCGTAAGATTCCCGGATATGGCTGCGAAGGAAAAAGCATTAACCACTTACATCCCGGAATGCGACCGATGGATCAAGAGATTTGAGGATCAGCTTGCCATATGGTGGACTCCATACAATGAAAAAATATACAAGGCAGCCAGGTCCCTTCCCGGTGCAAGCTGGGAGTACAATAAACAGGAGATGGTCGTCTCCGCGGAATTCTATAAGGAAATCCAGGCATTTGCCGAAAAATGGGAATTCCGTTTTACCAAAAAGGCAGAAGAAATTATAGAAAAATACAAGGAACAGGAAGCAGGTTATGAAACGGTTTCTGTCCCAGTGACAAAATAAATGGCTGCTTTTTGCAGCCTTAAACAAAGGAGAATGAATATGATAAGCTACGAAGTAGGAAAACGTTACGATGCCGCCATCAGGGGAGAAGGTACCCAGTTCGATCTCGCAGATGACGGTGCATTTCTGGCAGTGTATTTTTCCAGACCTGAGGAAAAGGAGGTCGCACAGTTTGGAGCAGAGAACCCTTTTGAGTTTCGTTTTGTCACCCTGCAGGGCATCATGATGTGTGTATTCCGTATTGGATCACTGAACTGGATGGATGCCCCATACACTCCGCATTTAAGCCAGAACCTGACGAAGTTTACCCTTCCGAATGAAGGCGAAGGACTGTCTCTTACACTCTCCCTGTTCGACTGCAGTAACGGGGAATTAAAGAAACTCAGATATATGTCCATGAGTACCACTTTTACCAAAAAGTTTTTCGCAGAAGCCATGGATTTAAAGATGAAGCCTTTTTCCAAAGCTGAATATTTTTCATCTTTAAATGACATATATGCAAAATATTCCACAAAAGACCTTCTCAAACTCTCCTCCCCGGGATTTAAGATACACTGATCCGCAGGGCAAAAAAATCTCCGCGGCAGATCCCAGTCATCACCGCGGAAAAGGAGGAAAAACGAACAGTTCCCGCTGTTCATGGAACAAGATATATCCGGGAGAGAAAATCCTGGTACGAAAGAAGGAGTCAGAATATGATATTATACAAAAACGTTGACATATGCGACCTGAAATCGATCATGGAAAAAGGTATCCTTTCTCTGGATGCATGCGGAAACAACAACTGGGATGATGGTAAACGCGGAGAGAACTCCACGTCAGTTGTTTACTTATTTCAGCCTCTGACAAAAGAAAACTCTTTTCCGGAATATGGGGTCGCATTGCTGGAAATTGATTGTTCCGCAGACAGAAGCGAAATGTCGGATTTCGATGTACACAAAGGAAAATACGAAGAATACATTACAGAGCAGGTACTTCCGTCACAGATCAGACGCATCTTTATCCCAAAAATATTCAAGCCATATATCGAAGCCCCCACAAACCTTGATATATGCTGGTGCCAAATGGAAGCGGATTACTATGGCGATGGCGGGCTGGAAAAATGCAGCAGCGAAATACTGGAACAATTTGCCAGAACTGCGCCTTTCATGTCCGCAAAGGCATTTAATTTTTTCCGCGGAATGAACAAAGACCGTACAATGATCGACCTGTATAACATTATTTACAGCTTTGAGTAGACATCGGCTGCATTGCCTGGAATGTTGCTCACTGTTCCATCAGAATCAAACACTTCTCCTTTTGAGTTTTTCCATTTGCTTAACGGGATTGAATATGTATTTCCAACAAACGCAAATTTCTCACCGAGAACCAGTGTATTCATGCCATGACAGGCATAGAACGCACAATCCATTCCCGTTACACCAGAGGTATCGAAATTTGACAGGTCTAATCGTGTCAGGCTTCTGCAGTTATACCACATCTTATTCATATTCGTTACATTATGCGTGTCAAACTAAGACATGTTCAGCTTCGTAAGCTTGTTACAGTCGTAGAACATCTGCTGCATATTCTTAACATTGGATGTATCAAAGGATGACACATCTCAAGACTTTCCGTACTGATCGTTATATCTGGAACAGGTCTTTCATCATTAGTTCTACCATCTTTCCATTTTTTTATAACTGTGACGGTGCCCTCTTTTTTCGCATCCTGAAACACATAAACGCCTGCACTGTCAGCGGACTGCGCTTCGGCTGCGCTAACAGACTGAACAGGTATATATACTGTCACAAATAACATCAATATGCCTATAACTAATTTTTTGATATTTAATTTCAACTGTCATTTACGTCGATCATATCGCAGGTCTATCCTCCTGTTCAAAAACTAAGTATTACACTTGTATGCTTAATATGCAAAATATTCTATTTTTACATATATTTTTCATATTTCAAACAGAATCATTAACGAGAGGAGAATGACCTATGATAAAAGACTATCCATTTGCCAGCAACGGAAAAAGCTGTATGATAAGTATTTCCGCGGAAGAACGGCCAAGTCTCAAACTTACAATCGAAGCCTCATCACCTATGGATATACTTGATATATACCAGGATGAGTACGGCGTTTTCTTCGCTAAGTATTTTAACAGCTCCGTGGAGAAGATCGAGATTGAAGGAATTGATGCAAGAGAGATCCTGTATGACCTCAAAGACTTAAGACAATCCGCGGAAGCAGAAAGAAAAGCAAAAGAAAGCCTGCACCGCGAAGCTATCATTCAGGGAAAAGAACCACTGGATATCGTATTCCGGTCTGAAGGAGACTGGAAAGGCTATATTGCCCGCGGAGTCAGCGGCAGTGTTTTGTATTCGCTCAACTGCGCAGACCTGCATCCAAAATACGGATACATTGTCAGAGAAGGATTTGAGAAAAAAGACATCTCAGAGATAAGAGCCTATCACAGAAACCTGGTTGAGAATACACAGATCTGATACAAAGGAGGAAACTATTATGGTTACAAGAACATGGAAGGTATATGGGACGGAAGGACATCGACAGAGAGAATCATTTTTTCCGTCCTATCAGTATGATTTCTCTAATGAACAGAACGGAACCCGTATCATCGAGGTAGACAATTTCGATAAGACGGGAACACATGACTATTCTATTGTCCGCATTACCCGGGACACAGCAAAGCTTTGTGCCGCGGAGCTGAACGGGCAAATCTCTGACGGGATCTTTGAAAACTCCCGCGTTGGACAAATACTGGAAGTTTTACCATGATCAGAAAAAGCACCGAAACCGGTGCTTTCTTTTTGCTAATTTAAGTCACATATCCACAGTCTCAAAAAAATCCTCAAAAAACTTCTTTTTCTCAAAGCAGGGCTGGCACAGTTTGTATGGGTAGCCAAATGGCAGGTTCCTTCCGCAGACCATACACTTCCGTCTCTTTAGCTTCTTTTCCCTGATCGTATCTGTCAGCTCTTTTGAGATTTCCTTTTTTCTTTTGCGTATCAGCTTCTTGTCCCAGTTTTGTCTCCCCGGCATTCCAAAGAGCCGGACGAAATTATGGAACATATCATACTTCTGATGCAGAACTTCCAGTGCCTGGATTTTTTTGTTCGTATCGCTCTCGCAGACTGCTTCCCCGAATTCTTCGTCCAGCTGGCACACCGGATCATCAATGTCCACATATCCCCTGTCGATCACCATTTTGGCGCTTTCTTTCCAGAGAGTAAGCAGTTCCGGATTTTCCGTGTTAAACGGAATGTACATAAGACGATAAGTCATCTCCTTATCATCCGTCAAACCCTCCAGCCACTGACACAGTCCCAGTTCCTCGGTCAGGTCAGTTTTCAGAAAAAATGATTCCGTCTCAATATGTATCCATCGTTTCATCACTTCCGACAGTTTTCCTTCCACCTCTATGAGCATCCGCGGAAAACCCAGACGGGCAAACAGTATCGCTGACGGAGACCTGGTCATGCTGCTGCGGATAAAACTTTTTCTCTTTGATGAAGCATAGTATCCGCATTCATAGAGTCCTTTTCGTCCTGCGCGTCCGGCAATCTGCTGTATCTCTTCCGGCAGCAGGTCCCTCCTGCCATATCCATCAAATTTTTCCGTTTCCAGAAATACCACTCTCTTTATCGGAAGGTTTAATCCCATGCCGATCGCATCCGTAGCAACCACGACAGATGTTTCGCCTTTCGCAAACCGGTCTGTTTCGGCCCGTCTCGTCTCATACGGCAGGGCACCGTAGATCATGCTGCAGGAGATTCCTTTTGCCTGAAGCTCCGCAGCGCAGGAGATCACGCTTTTCTTGGAGAATACGATCAGTGCATCCCCCCGCATCACGCTTTCCGGGAAGGAAAAATCTTCTGTGTCTTCGATAAGCGGCGTCATCCTGTCCCTGCGGTCTGTTTCCACGATCTCATCACCACAGTATGCGATCAGTTTCCGGATAATGGATTCCGCATGGGGAGCCATACAAATGTGGATCTCATCCGCACAGAGTCCAAGGATAGCAGCTGTCCATGCACCACCGCGGCTAGGATCACTGATCATCTGAGCCTCGTCAATGACCGCCATATCATAATGACGGGAAAGATCTGCCATCTCTATGGTTTCTGAGATATGTGTGGCTCCGGGCATGATGTCCTCTTCCTCTCCGGTCAGCAGGGAACATGGAAGGAACATATTTGCAGTCTCGTATACCTCCAGCGCCAGGAGCCTTAAAGGAGCCAGATATACTGCCTCCTCTGCATTTTGGAATTTCTGCAGGGCCTCGTAGGTCTTTCCGGAATTTGTCGGACCAATATGCAGGACGAACCTGCGTTTAAGCTGCCTTGTGGCAGGGTATGCATCCCTGATCCGTTCTGGGATCGCAGTCAGCACCGCATTCTTTAGACGCTCCTCTTCCATCCGGGCATGCATTTCTTCCAGGTATTGGTCATACAGGGCTTCGGCTTCCTTCCGATACTTCGGGTTAAAGAACTTCCTGCTTTCTTTTCCCTGCATCATTTCCTTTTTAACCGCTGCATCGAAATCCTTTGTCTTCCGAAAAACTTTCCATGCTTTTTGGCATAAATTTTTGTACTGATATTCCGGAACATGCTGTCTCTTTAATGTATTTTTGTAATTCTTCTTATACCTGTCCGCTACTCTCTGGATGATCACGGACATTTCCGGTTTTCCATTTTCGAGAAATTCCTCAAAACTCATTATGTGCATTCAGGACGCACCTCCTTGTTTTGCAGGATTCTGACCGCCTCTGCCACATCTTTTTCCTGCAGGCCGCTTTCGTACCAGCTGGTCTGTATCCAGTGACTGTCAAAACCATAGTCTGACCAGTCATGATCCTCATCGTCTAATATGACAAACCCGTCAGCCTGATGATCCATAAGCCATTTCTCCACCTCCGCAGCCCTGCCTGTCCCATGTTTGCAGTGGATGTCCAGCTGGTCTAAGGAAATGACAGACGGGATCTGCTCAAGGACTTCTTCTGGGATATTGTCCGTAATGTCATAGATCTTTAGATCATGTTCTGCCAAAACGTGCTCAAGTACAACATAGTAATCATCCTTTTTTCCGGACTGTCTGTCATATCCATCCTTCCAGGTGGAGGTAAGGACGATCTGTGCGTCTGTCAATTCCACGATCTTTGCGAGGAACCGGACTCTTTCCGGATCAATGTGCCTGGTCTGCCAGTTGAGGTAATCCGTATGTGTCAAAACACCGTCAATATCAAGAAATATTACCTTCATGATTTTTTCCTCCTCTTTTGGACAGTATAGCATCTATCTGTTTTTCGCTCCAGTTTGCCTGAAAAATAATATTGCCACCTGGAACACAACGTCCTTTCTCATCAGATTCGACATAATGATGCGAAAAGTAGAAAGTTTCGCACAGGATATGGACATATGTTTTTCCGTTTTTGAACCGGAATCCTTCTACGTATCCTTCTCCGCGGAAAGGAAAGCCTTTTTCCCTCAGAACAAAGGAAGAAAGCAGGACATTATCCACTTCGATGTATTTGGACATGCCAGCTCCATCTCCTGTGTAGAAATCTGTCTCATGCCAGGAATCTCCTGTCTCAAAGAAATACGTATACTCCATGCCGGAAGACCATCTGAACCAGTCCACCCCACAGAACACAAGCATTCTTCCATTACACAATGCTTTTTCACCTAATTTACAAGGAATCGGAATGATCATACTTCCTCCTTTCTGTCACACCTGACTACTTTTCACAAATTTTCTACATTTTCTTCACAATCTTACCATTGTTTTCCGCTATTTTAATAATCATAAACAAGCAGGATTGCTTTTCATATAGATTTTTTCTCCTTTTGGGCCGGGATTTTCCCGGCTTTTTCTTTTGCATATTTCCCTGCTCTCGCATCTGTAAGACGATGGTAATTGTTTTTTAGCCGCCACTCAGAGACATCTACCTGCCATCCCTCATACAACTCCATATATCTGCCAAGCATGACAGCTTCTTCCTTTTCCCGTTTCCGGATATACTCCAGTGCTTTATTGAGATACGGGATACTGTTGGCATAGTCTGCCGTCATTCCCCCACGTCGCCATCCGCCAATCTTATGATTCTGGATCGCATAGACCAGATATACAGAATTTAAAAATGTCAGATTCAGGTATTCGCCCGGCCGGATCTCCATGTTGGCAAAGGAATCCGCATCCTTCCAGTAATTATCCTTTTTGGCGGAAACGTAGTATTCTTTTTCTGTTTCCGTATGCACAATGCTCTCAAATACCGTGTAATAAGAATGCGCGTGGTCCATCATGATCTGCTCTGCATCTGTATGTACATAGCCATAGGCTTTTGCAGCTGCAAGGATCTGTTCGGGCGGCTTTCCTTTCACATCGATCTTTTCATATAGCTTGTTGTTTTTTACTGTCAGATAAGAAGTTATTTTACCAAGATACTCATTGGTCTTTTTCGTATCGTACCGGAACTGGGTCACCGTTGTATTTCCTTCCCTGATTACCTTTATCGGAACTTCCGTAACGATCAGGCGGAACTTCTTTTCCGTAATAGTGTAAGTATCAATCGTATCTACCAGGTTAACCGGGACAACTCTCCTGTCGGGGATATGGGCATCGTGGGTACGGTTCCTTTCTCCTCTTCCGCGGTCATTGTTCCACGCATCATACCTTGTACTCCTTCCATTGTTCCAGATATTCCCAAGGCCGGCATCATCGCGCTCGATCTTTAATGTGGTGAGGATCATATCGCCTTTCATAAGAGGTGCATCCGTGCGCTCAACAATATCCGCAAAAGTTCCATACCGGTTGTCTTCCAGCCACCCGTCTGCCATGGAAAAGATCAGGTATGGGGACGGTGTTAATACATTGATCTTCTCCGGAACCTTTAATATCCTGCCATCATTCAATACCCCCTGCAGGATGCTGAATACAAAGTAACGGGAAGCAACCTCTTCCCGGGACTGAACTTCTGCTTCTTCCAGGGAATCTTCCCTGGTTTCCGGCTTCAGATATACATTTTCATCTTTGATACGGATCTTCTCCTCATCCGTCCACCCCACGTACAGGTTCTCTCCATTCCGGATAAGGATACCGATCTGTTTCCCATGAAATTTCTTATAGGTATCCAAAACATTCGATACCATATCTGAGGCACCGCATAAGATATTGTTTTTACTGATCCGGATCACAGAGACAGATTTCGGTCCGGGAGCAAACCTTTCCCGGATGTCTTCTCGGTTTTTCAATGCATCCTCGAAGGTCGCAATATCTTTTCCGTCAAAATCATAAACTGCCAGCCATTTTCCCAGTTCTTCATCCAGGAAACGGATCTTTTGGAAAAATACCACTGGGGCTTTTTCTTCTGCTTCCAATCCTTTGACCAGCTGGACAAACTGAACGGTTTCGCCCATCATACACCGGATACCATAAAGCTCTGTATCCAGGACAAACATCTGGTTGTTTAACTGAACCATCTGCTCTTCCATTTCTTTCTTTTTCTCCCGGATAAGCTGTGTCTTTTCCGCATACTTTGCTTCCAGTTCCTGCTTCAGTTTTTCCAGTTCCGCCTGCTTTTCTTTCTCCAGCTTTTCCAGTTCTTTCTTCTTATTATCAATCTCTTTCTGCTTATTTCGGATACCGGAAGCTACCTCTTTTCTGGAAGCTGAGTTTTTGCTGACCAGAGGATATTTTCCCATTAATTCCGGACATGTATCAAGGTCTGTGTATTCTTTACAGAAAACAGTGCTATCCGGGAGTCCGATCATCAGACTTCCGGACTGAAGAACAGCTATGCCATCAAGAAGGTACAACAGATCCCAGGAAAGGCCCATACTGTCCAGGTAATCCTGGTGCTGCCTGATACTGTCCAGTTTAAACCCGGAAATCTCCCCAAGCGGACATCCGCAGCCATCCGGGTCCTCTCCTTCTCCTGTTTTGGTGTACATACCCCAGAGAATGTCCTGGACCTCTCTGGGAACAGACCAGCGGACGGACACATACCATCCGGGTTCTCTTTTCATGGAATGCTCTTTTTCTGTTTTTACGAAATTATCAAATTCTTTCCAGATAATATCTGCTGTACCGATCTTCTTCATTCGTTCTTTCCTCCCCTGTTCTTTCGGAAACCCATAACTCAAAAGTACCTTTTATAATGACATTATATATGTACGTTCCATCATATTTTCTTTACATCCAGTATAGACTGCTTTAACAGATGAATACTTTCAGGCGAAAAAACTCATCAAAATGAATCACTGTCAGTTATCGACGCCATTTTTTTACCGGGTATTCTGATGGTTTATAATCTAATTTTTGCATGATTACCAATTCATCTATAGCATCAAAAATGGCATTATGCGTTTCACGATACCCTGTATCACCTGTTACCAATTTGAACATACTCTCAACCCCGTATCCTTTTTTCAGGCGTACTGTTTCATAATAACTTCCATTTTCTTTATTAAGAAACGGATTTTCTCCCAAGTACGCAGCTTTGGATGCAATATCATACCATTTGTATTTTTCTAATTCTTTTAAATGCTGGTAATCAAAAGAGATATTGTATCCAAAAATATCCTCAATATTATACTTAAAAAAAGCATCCTTTAATTCCTGCATACATTCTTCACGTGAACATTCTTTTGTAATTTCAATCGGAGCTATTCTTAAACATTCTTTAAACATCCCATTTTCCTCACACTCTGGCATTAGGATAAAGTATTTCGCATAAACCGGTTGCAATGTATTAGAATCAGCAATCACAATACCAACAGAAAATGCAGTGTCTTTATATTTTGTTTCAAATTTCAAATCATCTAATCTATTTCCTGTTGTCTCGATGTCAATAATTGCGAAATTATTAATGGAACACTCAGAATTTCCTAATAAGATGCCAGATATTATATCCTGACGTTGTTTTAACCAGGACTTTTCACTCAAACTCTGCTTTGGGACATAAAGATTCTGTCCTGCTCGCTCTTGTTGGGTTAATTGCGCAGATCTCCTGTTTTTCTTCCATTCCTCTAATTCCTGATTCTTATCTTGTTCTGTCCATGAAGGACCTTTATACTCTTTTACTTTTCCATCTGATATAATCTTTGTTATACCATTCAAAAATGCCTTTTTATCATTAATACTAATTTTATATATTTCATTCGTTCGTACATTCCATAATATTCCATTCGGAACTTTTAATCCAACCATGTAAAGGGCGCATTGTAAATAATTTTTCCTTGATAATTCAGATACAAATTTTAATTCATACACAACATTATCTTTCAGTACATCGACTAAACCAATAATTTCTCTAGTAGATATGGGGATTACTCCCCATACCCCTACGCAAAACCGTACGTGCGCTATTAACGCATACGGCTTTTCACTTTATATTTCATACTTTATCTATAAAACAAACTTACCTTAATACTTGGTTCTAACAATGGGAATGTTCGAAGCAGTCCATTAAAAAAGGTATCCGACGTATAACTTCTTTTCTGGCTTCTCCGATTCAGCCATTTATACAATAACCATTTTGTCTGTACTAGGAAATTCTTCACTTCCCTTGTATTGTCGGTCACTCCATAATACTGATAATGTCCCCGCAATTTTGCATTCACTGTTTTAAATATCAGTTCCAATGGCATTGCTCGATGTGCCTTTATCCATTCTTTCATTGCTTTTATCTTACTGCGAAATTTCTTCTTGCTGGTCTTTACCCTACAACGGAAAAACTCTCTCTTTCCGTCCATTCCGCAATAAAATGTGAAACCAAGAAAGTCAAGGGTATCTGGTTTTCTCTCTCCTCTTGCTTTTCTGTTGTGCCTGGCAAACCTCCCGAATTCCAATATCTTCGTCTTTTCTCCTGCCAGTTCCAATCCGTATTTTGCAAAGCGTTCTTCCAGCCTCTGCTTAAATATTTTTGCTTCATACTGGTTCTGAAAACAACAGACAAAATCATCACAGTATCGGATAAGATAACACTCTCCTTTACACTGTCTCTTCACGATTACATCAAACCAGTTATCCAATACATAATGCAGATATATATTTGCAAGTATCGGACTTGCTCCATTTCCCTGTGGGGTTCCCTGTTCGCTGTCGAGATATTTGCCATTTTCCATGACTCCGGCTTTCAGGAATTTATCTATAATCTCAAGAAATTTCCGGTCTGCTATATCATGTGCCAACATCTTCATCAGCCATTCATGGTCTACATTATCAAAGAAACCTTTAATGTCTGCTTCTACCACATAGTTTGTCTTTCGATACTGCACCATTTCTATGATTTCCCTTACTGCCTGATGGCAGTTCCTGTTCGGGCGGAATCCAAAACTCTCATTATAAAACTTCGGTTCATAAATCTGCTCCAGTATCTGTGCAATCGCATTTTCCACCAGTTTATCTTCATAACTGGAAATTCCAAGCGGTCTCATTTTGCCTTTTGTTTCCTTCGGAATATAAACACGCCTTGTTGGATTCGGGCGATAGCTTCCGTTTTTCATCCTTTTCACAAGATTTGCGAGATTTTCTTCCAGATTCTTTTCGTAATCCTCTTTTGTCACCTTATCAATCCCATACGCTTTCTTTCTGTCCATAGTCTTATGGATTGCTCTCAGCGTATCCGCATTGATGTAGGCTGCAAGATTCTGAACCTTTCTGTCGGTTCTGTTTGCTTTTGCGATATTATACTGTATTCCAAGTAACTCATTCACCATGTTCATCAGCTCTCTTTTGTCTGCATAGTTCTTTGTTCTTGAAGCTATAAAGTGCACAGCCCTTTTCTCCATCTGCTTTCACAGACTTCTGCGATAATATGGCTGTGTCGGACTTCCTGCCATTCATTTGGATTCCTAACGCATTTCTTTGTTTTGGTTTCCATACCTTTTTTTAAGGAAATGACAGGATCTCAGCTGTTCCGATAACATACTTATCATCAACCTCGCCAAGCTCTCAGACTGGGGGATGCCGCTATAACCTTGCCATATCGGTCATAACAGTATTGTCTGCTGTGTAATAGAGCACATCGACCATTTCCAACCTCATAATAATTTCCCAGCTCAATCACTTCACTTTCGTTTCGGCTCTGTTGCTCCCTGTCCTACGCTTAAACCTAATGTTACCATTTCGGTTCCAAGGACTCGGTACAGGCGGTTGGCTAGACCTTACCTGATAGGATTTTTTTTTCCTATTGTATGATTATCAGCTTACCAAAGCTTACAGAATTTCTTCCGCTCGCTAGGGGAAATCAGCTATGCTGATTTCACAGCTCGCACCTCCTACCTTATCACACCGTATATTACAAGAAACCTGAACGTTTTCATCCGGACTTAACCTTTCACCCAAACGAGCAACGATATTTTCTGATTGTTCCTTTGTAATAAAATGTATTTTGTCAACCTGGTTCCTGTATCTTTCCTGACCTGTATCCAAACTAACAAGATACAATATTTTTTCATAAAGTGTAGCATTTGCATTAATATCAAGTTTTTCAATATGGCGAAATAAATTAGCGATTAATTCAATTGTTTTATCAATATTATAATTCTTAAAATACACTGCCTCCTGATAAATACCTACACAAGGAGAAAGATCTATTAAACCATCCTTTCTGTCAACTTCAATTACGGTTCTTTCTTTTTCAGTATTTAAGGACTCTATATTCAGACAACTGTAACATTCATCTATATATTCCTGTTTTGTAAAATCAAAAAGATGAGAGGCCTCTAATGGTTTATCCGTTATGTGATTTGTTCGAAATTTTGTCCTTAATTTTTTCCATGTTAGCTTGCCTTTTTCTTTTAGAATAATGATTTTTTCTTTTCCTCTGCTTGCTGCTACACAAAATATATTTCGTAAAATTTCATAGGGTTGACCGCTAAGATCCTTACGACGAACCCAGTAATTGGCTGTCCAACCTATTAAAACACAAATTTTTCTTTCCAATCCTTTCGACGAATCATAAGTTGTAAAAATAGCACATTTATCTGTCGGACGTATATTCGAATCTTTATCTCTGATACTTGCGTAAACTGATTTTTTATTGAATTTTTCTGGACACGCAGATTCCAAGGCATTCAGTAACTTGCTATAACTAAGCACAACATCAGGGCCACATGGCCGCGGTCCCAGACACAGTATATCCTCTGCGTTTTGATTACACAAAAAATCAACTATTTCAGCAAACGTCATTTGACATACCTGTTGGCTTTGATTAACTCCAATAATTGATTTATTCCAGGTCTTTCCAAGTTTCAAAGCCCATTCTTTCGATAAACGAAAACAGATTGTAAAATGAAGCTGCTCATGCTGTCCTAAGTATTTTTTAACAAACTTCTTTACATTTAATGTAGTAAAATTATAAATCTTCTGTTCCATATCTCCAACCATTACAATCTGCATATTCGGATAGCAGCCTTTAATATACCACAGCATTTCCGCAGAATAAGAATCGATATCCTGGTATTCATCAATAATTAGGACATCTATTTGTGGAAGCCTTATATCTTTGTGTCGATTGAATTCACGTAACAGGTCTGCCTGTGCAACACTGATACCACATTCCTTTAATCGTTCATATGCATAGCCATGATAATTTTGCACATGTACATTAGCATTTGTAATTTTCTGCTGAGCATCGTGTTTTAATAGTGTGTTATATGTAAGATACAATACTTCTTTTTCATCCGGCAACATATTACATAGTTGTTGTATCGCCGTTGTCTTGCCACTTCCAATACATGCGTCCACTAAGATATTTTTTCCAGAAAGAGCTGATTCGATAAAAACCTGTTGCTCTTCTGTCAGACATATTCCTGATAAATTTGTATTTTTCATTATCTCAAAATCCCTCCTTTATTTGTAGTAATGTTCCGATCTAATATGAATAATCAGTAACCTCATGTATTGTGTAATACAATCAACAAATAAAAAAAGACATAAAAATAATGATGCTGATCAAATATACCTTTCGACCATTATAAGCAAGGTACGGGGGGATTCATGCAGAAGGCTATGAATGTTCTGTGGAAAAAAAGATAATGGAGCATGAAGAGGACATTTTTACCACGGCTTTTCCGCGGAAGAAGGATGCTCCTGGATATATCTATGAGAACGAAGAACCGGATAAGTCTGTATGTACAGAGGAGAATGAAACACAGTGAATTTTCCTGTCAGTTCATTTTAAGATATAGCAGAAAATCCCATCCGACGTTAGTCGGGTGGGGCAGCTCAAGACGATTATCCCACTTATTAAGGCTGCCACGAAGTCTGATTTCGTACGGCAGCCTTGGTATTCAAGTAGTATTCGTAAGTCTTAAAAAACAGCAGATATAGGCGAAAATTCATACAAAACCAGGAATCTGCCTATATTTGAGCAAACAGAATAGATAGAGAGGACTTCTGAAAACTCCTGTTTATCAATTGGTCTCTTTCGCAAAATTAAGACGATGCAGAAGGATTTCACCGAGCGCACTGGCCAGACAGAAGATCAGAGACCTGTCGTTGATCTTTATGCTATACAGGACCTGGAAAGCATATTCCGGGTTTTCCGGCAGCTCTACGATCCTGGTATCTGTATCAAGACTTTCATCCGGCACACACTGGATCCCGGCCTTTTTCATCACTTCCATTAAAGTTTCCAGCGATACCGGTACCGTCAGACCAAGAACCTGTCTCGTCACTTCGGCACACTCTGCCATCTCATACCGCATATTCATATACCTTACATATTCATTCATGGACTTCCTCCGCATTTCATCGCCTTTAATATCTTACTTTAATGCAATGATAGCATTTTTCTTTCAGGAAATATACCGATACGAAAAAAGGCAAAACTCCGAAGATACAGGAATTTTGCCATTTCTATCAATTTTTTTCTAACATCTCAAATGCTTTTATATTTGTACTTTTTAACTTCTGCCACGAATACTTACATGACTGACACCTGCATCTCTGTATTTTCTCAATAATCTCCTGTTCCGTGTCATATATGGATGCCACGGACGGACACAAAGCAGATTCTCCAAGCTTGATCTCTCCTGCCGGAGATATGGATGGAGTACAGACTTTTCCTGCACGAAACAGCGTATTGACTATTCCGCGGATGGAATCCACTCCCTGTTTCGCAAGCAGCCTTACATTTACACATTTCGGAGCGATCGTATTCCACCAGGAATCATCGAAATTTTCCAGAGTCCTTCCCTGCGGATACAGACACTTATTCCCGTTTCCCGGAACACCTTCGATGACTGCATCCAGCTTCTTTAACCGATACTTCTGTTTTTCTGAAAGCGGCTGCGGATAAAACCGCGGATCGTCCGTCACCTGGATCATGATCTTTTTCTTTCCGTATTTTTTCTGCATATCCTGCACCGCCTCAAAGATATCCGGAGTATCTGCGAGTTTTCGTCCGTTTGTAATGAACGACAGCGGGAATCTTTTATCCCATTCCTTTTCGATGATTTTAAGCAGTTCCAGGATATGCGGGTTCTCAAACATTTCTCCACCGGAAAAGATCAGGTTCGGCACTTCATTTTTTTTGCAAAAAGCCAAAACATCTTTCAGGATTTCCGGCGTCATATCTGTCCCATTAGGTTTGCAGTCCGACATACAGTGGTTGCATCCCATATTACAGCGATAAGTTAAATCGATTAACATTGTCTCCTCCTCATTTGCATATACAATCCGGTAATGTCATCCAGATATTTACTTGGATCTGACTTAATCATCTGTACAGCTTCCCATGGCAGCGTATTCTTTGATCCAAAGAAAAACAGAGTTCCGGATTCATTGATACACTGGCACATGGTATCCTTCTTTACATACACGCGGCCCACGCTGCAAAAATAAGCATCAAAGTCCCTTTTATAAACATAGATACTGCCCGATTCCAGAAAATGCGGGCTTACAACAAGATTTGATGAATCTGCTGGCATGACATCAATCCTCCTTAGTATTAATCCGCGGAATCCAGTCCTCTTCCACTTTCTTTAATAAACTCTTCGGCACACACTCTTTTAATGCAGAATTTTCCGCCAATGCCATATCGATCAGATAAAAGTCGTTTCCATTCTGCATGATATCCATGCTCCACTGTCCGATTAAGCCTATCTCCGGAAGCATCCTTTTCAGATTTTCCTTAACTTTTCCGATATTTTTTCGATACTGTTCCATCAGTTCTTCTTCCGCAGCAGAGTACGTGATGTAATCATGCACCTTATCCGGTTTGGTGGAATCCGCGGAGTGTCCAAACCGTTTCTTCATCATTTCCGGCTCCCAGTATGGGCTGCATCCAAGAATACGGTCAGAATCAAAATCCACAAAGATACGGTACTCCGGACGGAGCGGCAGGCCAAAATAGATCTCTTTCGCTCCCGGATTCGGCTGGATATATTCCCGCACTACCCATTCTGTCGTAGTGGATACGCCATAGATACATGGCTGGTTCCTGCCGGACAGGTCATAATGCGCCATGCACAATGCCTGGAAATGGATAAACAGCAGGTACTCCCCAAGCTCACGTACTTCCTTTTCCCCCAATACATGGGCATTGCGGAAATCAAACTTGCTGGAATAGGTCCCGGTTTTGATAAAGTACTCTTTCTCCGGATCCAGTCCAAAAGCTTTTTGGCAGAACTCATCCACGATACACAGTGTAGATGGATTCAAAGACATATATTCCATCCTGGTCAGCTGCAGCAAGGGAAGCGGCACTTTCAAAACCTTCGTCTGTGGAATTTTAAAAAAATCCTGTTGTTTGACTGCCTGTACAAGAGGCGGCAGCCAGTATCCCATGCTGTTCCTGTTACGGTCAATGATCTTATAAGTTATTGGATCAAGGTCCTGGATATCAAGGCCCTGACGGAACATACCATAAAGCTGCATTTTCTTTTTCGGATCCTTACAGAGCAGGAAATCCTTATATACACTTAAAAGCATCCCGGATGCAGCTTCTCCGATATCCCGTTTATACAGATATCCGGTAAGCTCCGGGCGGTATCCTTCCGGGACAGACTTTAGATCCTCATTACTGACCGGGACATAGTTTTCCGGAAGGGAATCAAAGGTCTGCACATGGTCATCTGCCCCGTCCCAGACATAGACTGCGGCACTGTCCAAAAGTTCTGCTACGATCCTCTGGACAAGGGCATCAAGGTGTACATTCTCCGCAGCAAAATCAGAAAGAAAACATTTTTCACTGACTGCCTGTTTCGCATTGACTGCAAAAAAGTTGTTACTTACCTTGTTTTTGACATGCTTTGTATAGGATTCCTCAAAGCTGCGGAGGGCTTCCGGATTCGTTTTGATAAATTCCGCAATCTCTTCCTTCGTCATCATTACCTTTTTTGCCTTTTTTCCGAATACATTCTCCAAGTTAAACATATCTCTTCCTCCGTTTTTCTTCATAATATGTCAAAACATCGATCTTTTTTGTTCATGCGGAAATTTCTTCATTTTATCCGAAACTGATCATGAAAGGAGAAAAAAATGTTAAGAACAAGAGAATTCTGCAAGAAAACGGTAACGGAAGAACTTCGCCCCGGAGATGTAGTACAGCACTTTAAGAGAGGAATGACCAACTCCGACGACCATAATGCATACCTCTACAAGATCATCTGTGAGGCAATACACACGGAAACTAAGGAACCCATGGTCGTATATCAGGCATTATATGGCGACTGCGCAACCTATGTCCGTCCAAAAGAAATGTTCCTCGAAAAAGTCGACACCAAAAAATACCCGGATGCCACACAGGAATACCGGTTTGAAAAATATGCGGGAATCCCTCGTCTGAAGTCCGAAAAGGAAGTATCCCGGGAACTCAAACATTCCCCCATCTCGCTTCGGATACTGAATGCCTTACATACCATCGGGATCACCAGATTCTCAGACTTTTCCAACCATACCAGGGATGAGATCCACGCCATCCCGGGGATCGGACCTCGTGCCATGCTGGAATTGGATAAAGAATTAAAAAAACGCGGAATCCACTACAAACAAAACCATACCGTCTGACAACTATCAGACGGTTTTTGTCATATTATGGAAAAACAAGGAGGCCACACATGAGAAGATTAACAATCAAAGGATTTAAAACAGCAGGGTTTCTGTTGAAAGCAGCTGCTTCCGGGATAGAATCCCTGTTAGAAGAAACATATCCCGTACTCAGAGAAGGGGCAAAACGGATCGGATTAAGCCCAAAAGACTTTACTCATATCGAGATCTCAAACAAAGCATTTAACGAGGCGACATCCATCAAAGGCATTTATCCATTCTGCAAGATCACGTATATTGCAGATCACATCGATGGATTCCAGTACCGGATCCGTATCGGCTGGAAGAAAACAGATGAAGATATTGTCCCAGATATTCTTTACATCCAGAAAGTCATGACAGACGGAGAATTTGATCTTGATTATATTCTTTCTTTCACAGAAAATCCCGAGAAAGGATGTTGCTGGGTCAGCGAAGGAAAACGTCCTCGCCGTATTGTAAACAATATCCCTGACGGGTGGATCGGTGTAGAAGAAGACCTGCCGGAACCGGGAAAGCTTAACGAGAACACTCTCGACTACCAGAAATATATGTGCCTAGTCCAGGTGGTGGAAGGAAAATCCGCGGATGCCCGCCCGTTAGCCTTTACAGAAAACCAGCGATGGGTCAACGGGAATGTGGATATGACAGATTACGTTTTAGCCTGGCAGGATATCCCGAAATGCAGGAATGAAAAAGTAGTTTTGCCAATTTAACCCCAAAAAGTGAATTCGAATTCACTTTTTTAAATGGAGACTGAAAAAAGAGCAGGATATTCTGCTCTTTTTTCATAATCTTTGCTCATATTATCTAACAAACATCCAGGACATTCGCCTGAATACTGACAGTTCCCTGCCATTCATTTAAGTCCGGATAATACAACATTTTGAAATCATTGAGCTTACCATCCTGATTCAAGATCCGCTCTTTTTCTTCAATGTCATGAAAACATACCCCGTTCCGGCATACAGCACTGTTAAAGGCGATCTTCAGAACATTTTTGTTTTTTCCAATGATCTGTGCCTGGCTTGCACTGACATTCTGCTGGGCAAATACCGGTTTTTCATTTCCTTTGCCAAAAGGCTCCAGGATATCCAGCTGTCTGATAAACCCTTCTGTCAGATAATCTACCGGCATAACCACATCAATCATGACTTTTGCCACAAAATCTGCTTCCGTCAATCCGCAGCGCACATTCAGCTGTTTCCGGAACTCTTCCAGGTTTTCTTTTTTTAAGGACAGACCGGCAGCCAACGGATGTCCGCCAAATCCCAGCATCAAGTCTCTGACTTCTGACAGTTTTTCAAACATGGAATAAGCTTCAATGGAACGTCCGGAACCTTTCAAAAAGTCCCCATCCCCATTGGTCAAAACAATTGCAGGCTTGTTATATCTTTCCCTTACTTTTCCGGCAATAATCCCGGCAATACTCTCATGGATCCCCGGAATGTAAACGACCAGTACTTTATCATTCTTCATTTCTGTGTCAACGATACGGAAAGCATCTTCCATTCCGGACTTTGTAAGGTCCTGACGCTCCACGTTCAGCTTACGCATCTCTTCCGCTTTATCCAGAGCCTTTTTATGATCCGTTTCCATCAAAAGGTTAAATGCTTCGTTAGCCGTATCCAGACGTCCTTCTGCATTGATACATGGTCCGATCTTAAACCCGTAGTCATAGGATTTCAGTATCTTATCCTTCAGTCCCAGAACTTCCATCAGTGCCTGCATCCCGACATTGTTGGTTATCTGCATTTTTTTCATACCTGCTTTCACGATCGCCCGGTTGTCTTTCTGGAGATCCATGACGTCACAAACAGTACCCAGTGATGCCATTTCCAGAAAATCCGAATTCCTGAACTCATCTTCCATCCCGAATCTCTTATACAGGCGTCCCGTAAACTTCCACGCAACCACTGCTCCGCAGATTTCCTTAAACACATGGTCTTCCGGACGTTTGGGGTCGATCACAGCATCCGCGGCAGGAAGGATATATCTTCTACCATCCGGCTCCTGGACAAACGGAACTTCATGGTGATCCGTCACAACCACAGTCATCCCAAATTCTTTGGCCAGACTGACTGCATCCGCGGCAGCAATCCCGTTGTCACAGGTCAGGATGACTTCCACTCCGTCTTCCCTGGCTCTGCGGATGGCGTTCTCATGAAGCCCGTAACCGTCTTTAATACGGTGCGGAATGAACTTGTCACATTTTGCATGAAGCCCGATCAGACCCTTGTAGAGGATGTAGGTACTGGTTACGCCATCCACATCGTAATCGCCTATGATACGGATATGCTTTCCGGCTGCTATTGCATCCTGAATGATGCTGACACCCTTTTCCATATCCGTCAGTTCTGAGCCATCGGATACCTTTGACAGATCTGCTGCAAGAAATTCCCGGATATCTTCTTCCGTTTCCACTCCGCGGTCAGCAAGGATCTTGATGATCGCAGGGTGGATGCCTAATTTATTGGATAACTCACGATCTATTTTTTTATTCTTATAAAACCATTTACTCATATGTCTCACCTCGCTATCAGTTTTCTTATTCTTATTATACAGAATATTTTTTAATAGTGCTGTGGTACGGGGATCCTGCAATGAAAAAAGCAGGACCTGCATCCCAGGCCCTGCTTACTGTACCACATCCGCTATACATCCTATTTTCTCCGCAGCAGGAAAAACAGATTTCCGTCCAAAGTACCATGATAGCTTTCCTCGGACAATGCTCCTCCCACTAACATATCCGAATCCAGGTCTTCATCCGGCTCTGTTACTTTCCCGGTAAGGTCTTCCGAACCGGTATATCCGTATCCGTCAACCAGCCAGATTGCATCATCTTCTGCGTCACCTGTCTTTTCCACTGCAAAAGTATAGGTTCCATCACCTTTGGCATCCCAGCAGATCACATTGCTGTCAGGAAGATTTTCGGACAATCCTTCCGATAAACAGATATCCTCCCCTTTTTGTACCGCTTCGTCCAGACTGTCATATGCCCTGTATCCGTCGGTCAGTTTTCCATACCCGGTTACAAATTTGCACCCTTTTGGGAGAAGTACCTGGACACTTTCGGAACCCTGGTTTACAACCGCTGTATACTGGACAAAATCATAGTCGTTTCCGCCAATTTCTTCCTGAAAAGTATAGCTGTACAGGGAAACCGGGAATTCATCCGAATCTTGATATCCATCGTTACAAGAGTCCTCGTTATCCAGGGACTCATCATCACCAAAATAAGCACCGATCATGTGATCCAGCTGTTCATCGGAAAGGTCTCCGACATGTTCTTTGATAAACTGTTCTTTTACCCCTCTTTCTGAATGCTCTTTCAAGTAATCCTCCCAGATACTGCTCTTATTGCTGCTTTCTGTTTTAGTCAGTTCAGGCATTCTTCCTGCATACACCATCGCACTTTCCATGCTTCCAGCTAAAGCCCCGGCCAGAACGACCATCATTATTTTTTTCTTCATAAAAAATCTCCTTTCTACTTTTTCTGTAATATGCAGAAACCTAATTTTTTCTACTTTCCAGTTCTGCTACCATCTGCAGCCATTCCTTTTCTCCATTTTCCGGATCTTCAATCAAAGAACAGGCAGGCATCTCATACCCCGAAAGATCTGTGTCCACTGAAGCATTTCCTGCCAGCTCAAACATCCGGATTTTCTCCTCATCCGACAGAGCAAGTATCTCTGCAAGCAGGGCAAGTCTATCTTTTATCCTGCATCTGTTCTTTTCCACATCGCACAGATATGTCACAGGCACATCCAGCATGCCTGCCAGTTTCCGCATCGTGATCTTTTTTTCTACTCTTTTCTGATGAATGAAACTTCCAAGATCGCCACACACTGCTTTTACCTCCTTGCCTGGCACAATCATACTTCATAGAAAAACAACCTGCTTTTGATACGAAAAAACAGTCATGGAATACATACCTGTTTTTATCAAAACATCGATGATTGACCGACGGATAACCTTACTGGCTGACCGCGGTTTTACGCATTATTCGATATTTTCCGCTGTCCAGAAATCAATTCTCTGTTTTTTTTCCAAGAACAGCTTTCGAGATGATCCATATAGCCACGGAAAGCATCATACAGAGATCACAAAAGGTTGCAGCATTGAACTTGATTAAACCATAGGCTTTCATGACAAGGCATACCACATCGAATACCAGAAGCAGGACCAGGAATCCTAACAGAAATGAATCAACGAATTTTCCAAGTTTTTCATATTTCACCGTTATTTTAAAAATATCAAAAAACATATTGCTGATGGAAAATTGTAAAAGTACCACAGCTATAGAAAATATCATCATTTCTCTGCAATACTCCATCGGTATAAGACAGAGGGCACAGAACCCTGCAGCTGCCAGAATAAAACACGAAATGATACCGCTGGCTTTAACCAGATCCTTCTTTGATGCGTAATTTTCATTCATGATTTTTCTACCTCCGTTTTTTTCTTAATAATATGCCAAAACACACCTCTCCTTTTATCACACGAAAAAAACGCATATTTTCCATGAACCAACTACGAAAGGAGAAAAAAATGAACATCAATCTACCAAAGTACAACCAGACGGTATATGCAGAACTTCTGCAGGCTATGGTCTGGAACAACAAATGCGCCTTATGCGCTGCAACAGGAACCGGCAAGAGCTACATTGCCGCAAAATTTGTCCAGGAGGCAGTAATAGAGCAGGATACACTCATTCTGGTCCCATTCCGATGAACAGCTGGATCACAAATCGAAGCATGCATACCTGGACAGAAGAAGAGATCTCCATCCTTAAAGCGAACGCAGACCTTACGTCAGAGGAAATCCGCAGCAGATTTTTCCCGGATCTGACCATAAGCAATATCAATTCTGCCAGACGTAAGTATGACTGCCGCAAGGACAGAAACTGGAAACCGGAAAAGATCGAACGCTTTTGTGCACTGTACAGCAAAGGCGGATGGAACGCCGTAAAGAAAGATCCTGAGTTTTCTGATATGAGCAAAAAGGCCATCAACGGTGCTGCCCATCGATACAATGTCCACTCCGCAGCATCACACCCCACAACCTGGACCGAAGAGGAAAAGGACATCTGCAGGGAATGGCTTGCGATACCGGAAAAAGAGAGGCCTCCGCGGAGAGAATTAGCCAAAAGGATCCCGGCTCACTCAGAAAACGGGATCAAGGATATGTGCCGCAGACTTAAGACAGATTGATAGCAGGAGATACTTCTCTCCTGCCGAAAAAAAAACCGCCCAAACGGACGGCTTATTTGTTGTACTTCCAGATCTTTTTGATCTCTTCTTTTCTAAGCTCCCAGAAAGTTGCCTGCACATGAGGAGCCTGATCGATCTCGAATACCCTGTACCAGGACTCTTTCTTGAATTTTTCCTTTCCTTCCATATTCGGATTATAGTACCAGTCCAGTTCTTCGTCATTTCTACACCATGCCGTATCGTTAAGCTGTGCGACCGTCCAGATCTCTTCGTCAGAGAGAACGACCTGGGAATCTTCTTTCTCCAGTTCGATCAGTACCATCTCATTTGCGGCACCCCGAAATTCCACCCATCGCAGGTCAGGACGGGCCTGTCTTGTGCGGAGCCTGTACCACGCCCATACCGGATATTTAATGCCTTCCGGAGGCGGTCCGATCTTTTCTGTCATATACCTGGACATCCAGTCATATGCATTGGCAAACTGCCGGCCGGAATCGTCCCAGGTAAGTACTTCGCTCTTATCCGGATCGCACTGGTAGATTCCTGTTTTCTCAATTGTTTCTTTGTATACTCTTGCAGGCATTGTCGTCCACAGCCTCATTCTTCCACCTCCAAACGAATTATGTATTTTCTATTATACACGAAACCCATGTTCAGAAATATTTCTATACAAAAATCCCTGCCAGGCCGGTACATTCTGTCTCATACCGGCTGACAGGGAAAATCCTATTTCACTTTGACTTTTTTAACCTTGCTCCAACCAGAGTAATATCTCTTTCCGTTAACTGTTTTGTATGTACGGATACGGATATAATAGTTTTTATTGCTGCGGAGATTTTTAAATGTGATCTCCGTTGCTTTTTTGCCAGCTGTCGTTGTCTTTGGCTTTTTCATATTTTTCTTCAGACTGTACTGCACCTGATATCCGCTTACGGACTTTGACGGCTTCCAGGATACGACAAGCGTCTTCTTTCTTCTTGATTTCGTTTTGAGACTTGTAGTATTCTTTGGCTTTTTCACAGGAGCCTGTGTAGGTTCCGGGGTCTTTGTAGGTCCTATCGGGTTCGGCGTATCCGTAGGCTTCGGTGTATCTGTCGGCTTCGGTGTTGCTGTCGGTTTCGGTGTCGCCGTTGGTTTCGGTGTTGCTGTCGGTTTCGGTGTCGCCGTTGGCTTTGGTGTTGCCGTCGGTTTTGGTGTTGTTCTTATAATTGTTATCCCTGGATTAAAACTGGAATCTGCAACGCTTTTTACAGTGGACGGAAGAGTCACACTTTTAAGAGAGTCTGCATCTATGAAAGCATATTTTCCGATAGTCTCTACACCTTCCGGAATAGTTACAGATTCAAGGGATTTACACATGGCAAAACACCACTCTGGAATTGTAGTAATACCTTTTTCAATCACGACTGTTTTTAACTTATAGTTATGAGAAAAAGAATCGCTTTCAATTTCTTTTACCGTACCTGGTATTACTATCCTTGTAATTTGGCTTTCACTAATAGCCTTTGTATCAATCTTAGTTACATAGTCCGGAATTTCATATTCTCCAATACGACCTGACGGATATGTTACGAGCTCATAACCACTATTCCCTTTTTTGTAAAGAATCCCATCTATTGTTTGATAAACTCCAGTATTATCTGTCATTTTTATTTTTTCCAATTTTGGCATTTTAATTAAAGCAAAACTAGCAATTGCTTTTATGGTAGATGGAAGAATCAATTCTTTAAGAGAAACTCCGTAAAAAGCATCTGCATAGATTTCTTCCAAAGAACTACCCGCTGTAAACTCAGTAAGTCTTGAATCATTAGCAAATGCATCACATCCTATTATTTTTACGGAATTTCCAAGAGTTACCCTGTTTAAATTTTTAAAGTCAGCAAACGCTGCAAATCCAACACTGGTCACTCCATCTTTCACATTTATCTCTTTGATTTCCCTTGAAAAATCTTCCCATGGATTCGGATGTTCTATTGTTACTTTTCCAGTTTCGCTGTCATAAATCTTAGTAAAGTCATACATTTCTCCACTGCCAGATATTGTCAGAACGCCATTTCCAAAATCCCAATCCAAATACTCTCCGCATGTCCCTTTCTTTTCTGTTGATGGTTTCGGGGTTGAGGTAGGCTTTGGCGTCGCCGTCGGTTTCGGCGTTGCCGTTGGTTTCGGTGTTGCAGTAGGCTTTGGTGTGGCCGTTGGTTTTGGCGTTGCAGTAGGCTTTGGTGTGGCCGTCGGTTTTGGCGTTGCAGTAGGCTTCGGAGTTGCAGTGGGCTTCGGCGTGGACGTAGGTTTCGGAGCTGCAGTAGGCTGTACAGCCTTGACTGTAACATCCTTCTGCGCCGAGATATCTCCAACCTTCAGCGTGATTGTTGTATTACCCGCCTTTTTTGCAGTCAGTTTACCATTCTGGTCTACGGAAACAATACTGTCATCCGCAGAAAGCCACTGGACACTGTCAACCGGATAACATGTTGAATTACCTTTTTTATATATTAATTTAAACGTCGCATTTGCCGTTTTTCCCTCTTCCAAAGAAGTGTCCGAAAGTACGATCTCCGCAGAGATCTGTGCCTTGTCCACATCTATGGTCTGAACCGTTGTACCGGAAACGCTGCTCATGGATTCATCTTTACTTCCCATTTGCGCATCCATACAGAACTCCGCGGATGTGGTGTTCCTTCCAGTTTCATCATTAAGGAAGGAAGAGACTGCGATATATTGATACTCCGGAGTGATCAAAGACTCGTAATGGCCTGTTACCCTGCCAGTCTGATTAACCCAGTCATTTTTTTCCCCATACCATTGGTTGATCCCATAGAGCATGTCATTTGCACGGTTCCAAGCCAGATTTTCTGCATATGACGTAGTTCCACCCGGTGCCCAGATACTTTGCGGCATCATATTACAAGGACGAATATGGTCTCTGCGGACAGATGCCTCCGTGGAACGTATCCTTGCAATATACTCCAGATCGGATGACCACTTTAAGGGCACATAATCAGCCATGGTAAGTTTCTTAGATGGATCCCGCGGATCCTGCACTCCTTCTTCATATGCCTCCCTGCGGATCTGATTGATCCGGTCAAGGACTGCCTGGGATGCCGCCAGATAAGAACCTTTGATCCCAACTTTCACTTTTTCCGTTGTAGCAGCAGGATGCACTGTCTCATCTTCGGTTTCAGGCACCTCCTCCGATCCGTCTGAGAATAATTCATCTTCCTGAACTTCATCTGAAAAGTCCGGTACTTCCACAGCAGAATCTCCTATGTCCACGGCACCAACATAGGAACAGTTAGAAACCACAAGCGTGATCCCTAACAATACAGATATCAGCTTTTTCTTCATCGTGTTTTCCTTCTTTCTTTTGTGTTTTCAGATATTACCATTGTAGCACTTGAATGTATCATTTTCCATCATTTCCTCCCAGAAAAATATTTTTTGTAATACATTTTTTGTTAGAATCACTCCTCTTCTTATCGCAGTATTTTGAGGGGTGTTTCCGCGGAGACATCTTCCTCATGTATCTATTGTAGCCGGATACCAGGCGCAGTCCGATCTGGTACGAAAGATCGGCATTTTACAGAAAATATTCTGGTCTGAAAACCTGTCAAAAAAATGAGATTACCGGTTGGTCCTGCTGCGGATTTTTCATCTCTGCTTCATATCAATCATTTTGTTTTTGCAACGAAAAACCAAAGGCTTATCTTTATCCGAAATCGAAAATTAAACGTACTTTTCAAAATCGAAGAAAAGAAGGAAAACTTAAGCGAAAATTACGGTCTCGATATGAATCGTGACTTGGGAAAGGAGATTGAGGATATGTGTAATTTTTCTGATCTAATTGAGGAAAGAGCTATCGAGCAGGGTATCGAACAGGGCATTGAACAGGGCAGGCGGCTAGAGCTTGATTATGGCATCAGAACTGCAATAAAAGCATACAGTATGCTTGGATCTTCCTATGAAAAAGCAAGAGCTTTCATCATAAAAGAGTATAATCTCTCACCTTCTGATGCTGAATCAAAAATGCAGGAATACTGGGAAAACTAATCGAAGAGAGGAACCCTCCTCGCAACCAAAAAGAGCAGGACATCCTGCTCTTTTTCATTTTCCTAGAAAAAAGTGAATTCGAATTCACTTTTTCAGCTCTCCAAAAAACCAAGCAGCTCCGCAGCAGTAGTCGTCTGTGCGACTTTTGTCATGTACTTTGCATAAGTTCCAATGATCGAGTCCCCGGTATTCCAGTCTGACATTTCCTCAGTGTTTAACCAGAACGCCTTTTTTGCCTTTCTTGCGATTGCTTTTACATACTCTTCCCCTGACCGGTTCTTGTTGTTCCTGGCATCCCCGATAATATAGACGTAGGAATCCCCTGTTACTTTACTCATATTGCTGTTGTAGAATGTCCGGAAAGGAAGTTCGTAATTGGAATAAGCCCCGGAACGCGGGATCGCCTTTAATACCTCGCTGACCGCCGCTGCTGCATCATCCATCTCCATAAACTCTGAAATGTCATAGAGTTTATTGGTAAATGCATATGTAGAACATCCACCCGGAAACACCTCCTTCATGGCATGCATGAACACCAGCATCAGCTCGGATGCTTCCTTACAGGAACCGGATACATCCAGGATCAGGATCAGATTGGATTTCTGCCGTATCGGTTTCTGGTGGATCAGACACAACGGGATACCACCTGTCTGGCAGCTCTTTTTCACAGTTGCCGGAATATCGATCTTTGACGCCCTGTTTGTCCGTATCTTCCGATTTAACTTTGTACGGAATTTTCTGGCGTTCTCCCGGATGTAATCATAGATCAGCAGCTTTTCCTCCGCGGACATTTTGGAGAACTTCTTATCCAGACAGACATCGCCCTGATATCTGGAATGTACTGCATTTTTCAGCCTGAGTGTCTCCTTGCGGCTTTCAACTGGCTTGTCCTTAAAAATCTCTTTCTGCTGCTTTGCGATCTGCTTTAGCTTTTTCTTAAACTCCCGCTCCTGCCGCTTCAGGTCATCCGCACTACGGCATAACTCCCAGTCATTTTTCTCAATCCTCTCATCCACAGAAGTTTCTTTGTCTTTGATTGCCTTAAGCTGACGTCCAATCTCCCGGATCTCCTTAAGCAGCTCTGCGCTGTTGGATTTCGTACAGGCCCTTAAGGATGCTTCCTTAATCTCCTTTGCCAGCTTCTCCTGCTCCGGTCTTTCCCCGCTTCTGACACAGGCAACAAACCCTGATAAACTTTCCAGGCCTTTCAGACAGGCTTTCAGGTTTCGTACCTTTTCCTGCTTTTTGGCTGTTTTTTCTGCCTTTGCGATTTCCTTTTTGTTCTGCTCCTCAAGGACTTTTCGTTTCTCTGCCTGAAGCTTTTCTTTCTTATCATTCAGCTGCCGGATCTTTTCCTGTATGCGGGCTACCTCCTCCTCATGCTCTTTAGTCGCCTTTTCGGAATCCTCTCTTGCCTTATCTGCTGCTTCCCTGGCAGCAGTCCACTCTTTCTCTTTTTGGAAAAAGAGAGATACAAATTCCCCGTACAGGGGATCAAATTCTTCTGACTGGTCTGAGCTGTGGACGATCATGGCATAGAGCAGTCTTTTGATGTCCACTTCTCCCATCCTGCCAAGAACGGAGTAGATCTCTGACGGATCGCAGAGGTATCCCTTGTTGGAAAAGAATCGGCAGGCTTCAAAGATAAATTCGTAGAGATAGGAATCCTGTATGTTGTCTGCAGGCTTTGCCCATAACTCCCTGTAGCATGCCAGATCTTCCATATTTCTCCCTCCTAGTAAGCAATGTCATGTATATAGTTTCTGACGGTCGCAGAAACTGCTTCCATATCCCTCCGGTCTTTTACCAGCAGTCCAAGGGAATTCTGCACACCCTCCCTGCTGCCATCCTTTTCGATATAGGAAGCCCAGTCTACGATCTCGGATACGGACACCGGATGTTTCAGATCCATTTCCTGGAATGCGACCATACAGGATGCAATCCCTGACGCCACCCTCTCATCCACACTGGTCCTGTACTTAAGGACCTCGATGATCTCTGCCCTGGTCTTTTTCTTGATATACAGATATGAGCAGCGGCGTTTCATTGCCCCGGACAGTTCCCTGTATGCATTGGAAGTAAGAATCACGACAGGTTTCTGGTCTTCCGGACAGGATACGGTGCCAAACTGCGGAATATCAATGGAATAATCCTCAAGGTACTCATACAGCATATACTCTGTTTCCTCGGATGCCTTGTCGATCTCATCGATCAGAAGAAGCTTTCTGCCGCTTCCATCAATGGTCTGAAGGACCGGACGGGGGATCAGGAACTCTTTCCCATAGAAATCCACATCCCCTGCCACATGTTTGATCGCATCATTGATCCCCAGGTCTTTAATCTCCTCATTGAGCTTTGGCTTTACGGCTTCCAGGGTAAGGAGCTGTCTCTGGTAATCGTAGTCATACAGGACCTCATCTTTGGTAAGGCCGTCATACATCTGCAGCCTCAGCATCGGAAGCCCCATAACCTCTGCCAGTGCCTTTGCCAGGGAAGTTTTACCAACTCCAGGTGCCCCTTCCACCAGCAGCGGCTTATTAAGTGCAAGCATGCCAAATACGGCATAGCAGATATCATCCGTCGGGATATACCCTGTTTCCTTTAATTTATCTCTGATCTCATTTATTGTCATCTTTCTTCTCCTCAAATAATCCTGTTACATATTTCCAGTATTTTTTCTGTATCCCGGTCTCCATGCTGTACATGGTGAACGCAAAATCTTTCCAGTGCTCCGGCTTTCCTTTGAGGAACTGCCTTACCAGGTCCGGATAGATAGAAAGAACCCGTTTCTGCTCCAGCAGCTTCATCTGCTCCTGGTCTTCTTTTTTTGTCAGCTTACGCTCTTTTCCGGCACTTATTACTTTCTTCATATAAGAAACCCAGTCCGTATCCAGGAACTTCGCATACTCTTTTTTCTCCTCGATATGTATTTCGGAGATCAGCTTTCCTTCCGGACAAGGTTTTACAATGTAAAACTCTCCATAAGTCCCGTCAATTCCTTTTTCGGAGATCAGCTTCTCACGTTTCATCTGGCTGTATACCCGCTCCACTTCCTCGTTCGTAAGCAGCCCGTATTTTCCACTGTTCTCTACACCCTTGATGGTCGCCTGAAATGTCTGCTTCATGCCACGCAGGTTCTTAACGATCGCCGACTCCGTAATATAATCATTCAGGCAGACCAGATCATAGATATCGGAGGCAAGCAGATTTCCAAAGGATTTCAACGATTTCGCACGTTTGACCTTCTGTCGTTCCTGCTCTTCCTCTTCTTCCTCAAATTCTTTCGCCTTTTCCTTATACCATCTCCGCAGACTGGCTGGGGAAAACTCTTCCGGGGAAAATACCTGTTCCGCATACCTCTTTCCCACAAGGGCACGTACCCGGACATCCAGGTTTTCCGTTACCCGATATTGCGGACAGCCGATCTTATCTGCAATCTTTAAACAGGATTTAATGACTGTCCGGTACTCTTTCTCAAATCCGGCAAGTTTTTTCAGCCTTGAGAGTACCGCGTTTGGCATGGAAATACTGTTTTCTTTAATGCTGTACAAAAACTCCTGGCCAAATACCTTGTATTTTAAGACATCTCCCCTCTTTATCTGAACTTCCGATACCTGGATCCGATCCTGGCATTCTTTGGCGTGATTATGTTTTAAGAAATCCATGTATTCAAAGAAATCAGCCTCGTCCACAACCTTAAGGAACTCCTGGCACACCGACAGATCTTTAAGCTTTTTTAAAAACAAATACGTTTGTCTCTGCAGGAACTGATGTCCTTCATCCACCAGACACACAGATCTCTTTTTTGAGGACATCAGGTATTTTACTTTTTTACAGACCTCTTCCCTGCTCAAAGGGTTGACACTGGTAGTCATGCTCCCACTGATATATGCAAGCTTTAAGCCTTTCATTGTACGGATATCTTTTTGAATTGCAATCGTTACCTGGATTTCATTTTCATAATATTCCCAAAACTCCATGTCCTTATAAGACCATCCATCCGGCTTGAAAGGAGCCTTCATATCGGTCATGACCGCATCCAAGTTTTGAGGAAACTCTGTTCTTACTCTTTCCTTCCATTCCTCCCGCTTCTGCTGCTGTCTTTGTTTTTCTGCCTTTCTTTCCGCCTTTCTCTCTTTTCTGAGGCGGGCTGCGTCTTCTTCTTTCTTCCTGATATATTCCTCATAATCTTTAAAACAGGCACTGCTTTTGTCTGCACTTATGACTATCACATTCTCCGTACGGTAATCGCTGTCCAGGATCAATTCCAGATGTTTCTTTTCAATACGGAATACATAGCTGCCATCCTCTACAAACAGATGGCCTTTTTTCGTTTTTCTTGCCTTACATCCCGAAAAATCCAGACTGTACTTTGAGCAGATATAGTCCAATAAACTGCGTTCTTTTTCTGTTAATTCTTTTTTCATCAGCATCGCTTCCTTTCGTGTTCTGGTTACAGCTTACCATCCGCGGAGAAAACCCACTTCCCACACGATAAAACGGATCTATCGGACAAAAAAGTTTTTTGTCATATTGTATTGTTTTTCTCCGGCTTTTCATCAAACAATCCAAGGACGTACTTCCAGTACTTCTTCTGGATCCCTGATTCTGCTTTGTACATGGTAAACGCAAAGTCTCTCCAGTAGTCCGGTTTATTTTTGAGAAACTGTCTTGCCAGATCCGGATAGATACAAAGAACCCGCTTTTGCTCCAGCAACCTCATCTGTTCTGTTCTTCCAGCTCTTAACTCTTTTCCATTTTCCACCGCTTTCTTCATATAAGAAACCCAATCAATATCCCGAAACGTGGATATATTTTTTCCCTCTTCCAAAACTACTTCCGAAAGCAGTTCTCCTTCCGGACAAGGCTTTATGAGGTAAAAGAAAGACCTGTCATACGATCTCCAATTGAGCAAATGCTCACGCATCATCAGATCACATATCTGCTCTACCTCATCGTTGGTAAGCAGCCCATATCTTCCGCTGTGTTCCACATCTTTGATCGTTAACGTCTGTTTCATGCCACGCAGATTTCTAACAATTGCTTCTTTCGTAATAAAACTATTCTGGCAGACCAGATCATAAATATCTCCAGCCAGCAGATTTCCATACGACTGCAGGGATTTTGCATATTCGATCTTTTTATGTTTCAATTCTGCCTCTCTTTCCTTATACCACTTCTGCAGTCCCGCCGCGGAAAACTGGAAAAATGTCTGTTTTATATACTTCTTCCCCATAAGTGTACGGACACGGATTCCAAAATCTCCTTCGACTTTAACAACCTGACAGTTTGTATCTTTGATTTTTTCCGCTGCTTTTAGGAATTGCTTTAAGGAAGATCGGTTTGTTTTCTCAAAACCGACAAGTTCCTTTAATTTCAAAAGTTCCTCATCTGGAAGAAAAACAGCATTTTCTTTAATATTATAAAAAAAATCCTGCTCAAATATCTTATATCTTAAGATATCTTCTCTCGCTAACTGAACAAATGATATCTGAAGCTTGTCCTGACATTCTTTAGCATGATTGTGTTTTAAAAAATCCATATATTCTAAGAAACTGGGCTTATCTACAATCTTAAGGAACTCCCTGCTGACTGACATGCTTTTTAGTTTTTTTAAGAACAAATACGTCTTTCTCTTAAGGATCTGACGTCCCTCAGAAGTCAGACAGATCCCGTTCTTCTCCGAAGACATTATATTTCTTATTTTTTCCAGAATATCCACTTTGTCTGAAATGAAAATGTTGTCCATATTACTTCCGCAGAAAGATGCCAGTTTTCTGTTTTTCTCATAAATATCCAGGCTGATCGTAATCATGATCCGCAGTCCTGTACCACAGAATACGCGGCTCCTTATTTCATAGGAACAATCAACAAATTTAATTGTTTTATCAGCTTCCAGATCAGATACAACTGCTTCCAGGTTTTTCGGAAAATCTCCCCTTTCTTCTGCTTCCTTTTCTATCTGTTTTCTCTGCTGTTTAATCCTTCTGGCTTCCTTTGCAGCTTCTTTCTCAGCCCTGCGAAGATCTTCTTCCTCCTGCTTTTTTTGGATATATTCCTGATAGTATCTGTAATAAGCGGTATTTTTACTTTCACTTAAAACAATAATGTCTTCCGTTTTATAATCTCTTTCCAGAATTGCGGCCATATGGACCTTATCGATATAGAAGACGAGATTTCCATGATCTTCTACGAGCAGGTTCTTTTTTTTCGACATCCTCGCCCGGCATCCGGAAAAATCCAGTCCGTTCTGAGAACTGATGAATTCTAATAGCCTCATTTTTGTCTTAGATACACTTGCCATTTACATCAATCCCTTCGTGCTTTGATTACAGGTTATCAGTCGTTGACGCAAATTAGTTCTGACACGAAAAAATGCGCCTTCCGAACAGAAATGAAAAAATATTTTTTGTCATATTATTTTTTCTGTATTCAGCTTTACATATGGCTGCGGATTTTTCATCCCTGCTCCTAATTAATCATTCTACTGTCAGAATGAAAAATGAAAGGAGAAGAACATGTCCAAAACAATGACACAACAGAGCTATGATAAAATTTTGGAGGCAGCGAAAATTCTTTGCGAATACTGCGAAAATAATGCCTGCGAAAACTGCCAGGTGACAAAACTGACAGATGACGCTTATCTTGATGCCATAGAAGAAGGCATTATTGAAGACGCATAAGCACAGATTAGTTCCGCAGGGCAGGTTATCCTGCTCTTTTTTTGTCATATTTCTAATTTTCAGTTTTTCGCATATTATCCCAAAAAAGGAGGCACTATATGGGATACGGTATCGAACTCAAAAACAGGATAACAGGAGAAACAGCCAAAATGAGGCATCCGAGGCTTGTACGGTTCTACTCCCGCGGAGCCTATTCCAATCCCGAAGACGGAAAGAACCAAAGATGTATATTATAAGAACGGAAAAGAGATTTCAGAAAGACATCTGATTGAAGCCATCATGAACAATGACTATGATGAAAAAAAAGAGATCAAATATATGGTAAACGAAAGAGATATGTCAAATCACTGGAAAGCGACTGCTGCCAATGCGATCAAACCGCTTCAGAATATGATCGTCATGGCAACGGACAACCTGATGAAAAAAAGTGTTGTCTGGTCCGAGGGACTGAAAAAAGAAGAGCGTAATGCTCTTCTTTTCTAATTGTAGTACAATAATTTGAATTCGAATTCACTTTTTTCCCGATGGAAACCGGTAAGGATATCTCTCCCGGCTTCTCTTTTCCCTGCCATATGATGCATTGCCAGCCCGATGCAAAAGATCGTCATCCAGGATCACTTCTGCATCGTACATCCCCTGGTATTTCGCGATATTCTGTTCTGGAAAATGGGCAATCACTACGATCTTGCCCAGATCATGCAGCGTCCGTATCACCTGTACGTAATCCGTATCCCCACTTACCAGGATTGCTATGTCATAGGCATTCTGAAAACCTTTCGCAATCATGTGTGTAGCAATATTAATATCCGTCTCCTTTTCTTCTGTCGTGTAAGTAGAAGGATCATTAATATCAAACTCAACCCCATAAATACGGTGTATATCCTGCCGTCCTTCGATCACTTCCAGATACGGGGTTTTTTTCATTCCGTTAAGCCAGTTGTAGTATCTCTGATAAGGCTCCAGCAGCATCAGCTCTTCACATGGCTTATATGCAAACAAATATGTTTTGATTACTTCCGAATCTAACGGGATCTGACGGTTTATCAGCCGTCCTAATTTTTGATAATCGACAAAAGGAGGTTTTCTTCCCCTGTTCTTCCACTTCCAAGAAATAAAAAAATTCTGATAATCAATAAAGACCATTACTTTGTGCATCTTTGCCATCCTTCTCTTTTTTCATCAGCATAGAAAGGTAAGATGTTCTCGTTGTGTCCTCCATGGAATACCCCAAAGCTTCCAAGACATCTTCTATCTGTTTCAATGCTTCTGTCCTTTTTTCTTCCGTATCTGTCAATATCTCCAGCTCCAGGTAGTCTCCCAGACCTTTTACGTTATCCAGACATGCAGTCATATTATCTTTGTTGAGATACAGCCGTTTTTTCTCTACCGGAGATACCGGACAAAAACCGATATGTTCCAGTATTTTTCTGACCGTTTCTCCGTCCCCGACTTCTGTCTCCAGTTCTTGTCTGGTCATGGATACCTGATCCAGTTTTGCACCTTTGTAGGTGATCACACTTGTCTCTTTTGGGGATTCCGGATCCTTTACTGTTCTGATCCTCAGAGCCTCACCCAGCGCAGCAAAGTTATGATGTGTGGAGGTATAGTATATATCCGTCTCTACGACGCACCTGTTTTCCAGAAATCCTATTTTTTTAAGAGAATCCATGATCTGTTTTCTGTTTTGAATTTTTACCTTGATTTCAACCTCAATGCTCATCCCAGCATCTCCCCATATTTTTCGTGTTGTTCTTACAGTATAAGCGAAAAACAGAAAAACGTCAAACAGGCTGACTTTGCGGACATTCTTTTCTACATTCCCAGGATACCCGAAGCACCTTTTTTTCAGACATGCAAAAAACACTTCCCTTTTCCCAAATAAAGCAATATAATGCTTCACGCAAGAAGATTGTTCTGCCAGCCGGAATAATCCAGCCAGAAGAAAAGGTTATCGCTGACACCATCTATTCTGTTTTGCAAAATCTGGCATATTACAGAAAAATAAGAAATGAGGAAATACAGTGGAAAGAACATTTGTAGCAATTCCATCAAACGATAAAGACACATCCATGCACCTGGAGATCTATGCGCCGGAATATAAGGGCGATCTCAAAGGCCTGATCCAGATCTGCCATGGAATGACAGAATATATGGGAAGATATGTGAAATTTGCAAAGTATTTTACCAGCCGTGGATACATTGTCTTTGGCAATGACATCATCAGCCACGGACACAGCACCACACCAAGATCATCCTGTTTGTACATTAATGACTGGAACGATACGGTTAAGGATATGGTATCAGCAAGGGAATATGTTTCCCGGAAATATCCAAACCTTCCTATTTATCTTTTGGGATTTTCCCTGGGTTCTTTCATTGTGAGGACAACCCATGACCTGACTCCCTACAAAAAAGAAATCCTGATCGGTACCGGTGCGCAGTCCGCTTTCCTGATGAGGATAATGAGAACATGGATTGGGAAAAAATATACCGGAAGGATGTCCTGTGCTTCTGATAAAATCCATGATCTGATGTTTGGTACATATGGCAAAAAGTTCAAAGGCAGACCGGCCAATTACTGGCTTTTAACGGACAATGAAAAGAGAATGGAATACGCTGGTGACAGTCTTGTTCGTCAGGATGTATCTCCTGCTTTTTTCTGCGAGTTTTCCAAAGGCATGGAATGTGCCAGCCGAAACCTTAAAAATCCGAATAATACCATTCCGACTTTATTCCTGTATGGAAAAAAAGATCCGGTATCCGGTTTTGGAAAAGGTGTCCGAAAGGTATATAAAGCATACAAAGAAAACAACCCGGATACGGAGATCAGAAGCTTTCCCGGAACCCATGATATCCTGCATGACTCCATGTATGAATCGATATTTAAGACGATCGCCGATTATTTGAGAAAATAATACTACAATCGGAACCCGGTTCTGATTTGACTGCTGCACTGCTTACTGTTTCCATGCGGCAGCATACAGCAAAATTTTCGCATATTAGAGTAAATTTCCATTTTTGACAAGGCACTTCCCGGCGCAAAAAGGTGCCTGTGAACATATGTTTTCGAGAACGATTCTGAAACTTTATTCACCACACATATATTCATTCTGTCATTTTTTATTGAAGTACCACCGATTCGGTGGTATGATTACTTTATCAAATAACAGGAGGTATTGGTCATGAAAAAAATATCTGTTAAAAACTTTAAGGGTGAGGAATTCGAGGGAATGTGGAATGAAAAGACCTATAGTTCCAAGATTGACGGAAGACCTGACCTTTATCGCATTTATCTGGACGGCGAATCCATTCATGTCGAAAAAAAAGAGCTTGAGAAAATTATTGTCGATATAAAAGCCGAGGAGAAGAAACGAAGAGAAAGAGAAAATACTGCGAAACTGGAAAAAATCGAAGCATTAGTCAGCGAACTTAGTTATGAGAATAAGATCAAACTTTTTTGGGAACTTACCAACGATCCGGATATCATTGTTAATGTTCTTAGCAAATCTGGAATAAGTGTAGAACGCATTAATACCTGCTGCAGAGAAATTTTGAAATAAGAAAGGAATGTTGATATGTATAAATACTCTCAAGCGGAATTTGTTGCAATGATGGATGAATTAATGGATAAATTTAAGAAAGGCTGCCAAAAATCTGACGCAGAACTTGAGGCTGCCTATAAAATTTTAAATCCCGCTCCTGTCGGCGGGTTTATCGACAGTCTGGTTAAAATGGACAAATATTATGGTACGAATCTGTGGGAAATAAAGCGAAAACAGATTAAATGCTTTATTTCTAAATGTGACAGGTATGAAATGGACGACATCGTGGCTTATTGCCGTGCCAAATTTTTCAAGGATGAAATCAACCGTATCATATATGATAAGTCCATTGCTGAGGAATGCGATGTTTGCATATTTGCGGATAGTACTATATTAAGTCCGGAATGGCCATATTTATGTGCAAAGGTGTATGTCAGCATTACATGGATCGACGAAGGCAAAACCAGTTATACCCGTATTTTTCCATCTGCGGCTGTATTCATGTCATATCAGATCGAAGGCTCCCCGGAAGATGATAGAAAACCAAAAGAACACATGTCTATCCTGGAAATGCGTGAGTGTTTAAAGATATCCAGGGCTGAGTTTTCCAGAAGATACCATATTCCGCTGCGAACCTTAGAGAACTGGGAAAGTGCAACGAACCAGTGTCCCGGATACGTTATGAATCTCCTCGAACGGGCAGTTCTCGAAGATGCTGACAGATCATGATATCAGGTCATAGTCTCTGGAGAGCGGTATCTCTCCGGAGGCTTCTTTCATGCCAATACACTGCAGGCAGGATTCGAACCTGCGGATTTTTGTCAGTCTCCGGATTAGCAATCCGGTGCAATCGGCCTCTCTGCCAACACTTCTTATATCTCCTTAACTAAGGCAAAACACTCCCGAAGAGATTCGAACTCCTGACACCACGGTTCGTAGCCGTGTGCTCTGTCCACTGAGCTACGGGAGTATAGAATCGGCAGGGTGGGCCTCGGACCCACAACGTTTCTGATGTCACAGTTTTACAGACTGCTTGCTTCACCAATTTGCATACCTGCCGTTAATGGGACGGGCAGGGATCGAACCTGCGGCGCATGGAGCTTCAATCCATCGCTCTACCATCTGAGCTACCGTCCCATCATTTCAGGAAACCTGCCTGACGATCAGATCATCCATTTTAACATCCCACAGATCTGCCAGGATGATAAGATTGTCCAGTGTTGGCATTGCCTGTCCGTTCTGCCACTTGCACACCGCAGCAGCAGATATCCCGCAGGCTTCCTGTACCTGTCTGATCGTCATTCCGGATCTTTTCCTTATCTCTTTTATCTTTTTTCCAGTCTTCTCCATATCAATCGTCACCATTTGAAAATCCTCCAAAAAAAATACCGCCTGCCATGGAGAAAGCAGACGGCTGGAAGATTCCAAATCTCACCCGAACATACTATTTTTTCCACAGCAAATACAACCAAGGTAAAAACTTGATCCTGAAAAATATCGATATTCGCTGTTTGAAAAAAAGTTCTGTCTCATGATGTGATCTCCTTTCTGTTTCCTGATGCTTATATATTAGCAGAAAATCTTTAAAAATACAATTCAACCTGTGGTTAATATAGCTCTCAGTTTTTTCATCATCCGCAGCACCGCTACCGTAAGCATTTGCAGCTGTGGAAGCATTGTAATAAGAAATACAGTTAGTGCCACTGTCCATACGGCAAAGACAAGGATTAGTGCCGTGCCGATTCCGTCAATCCCTGTATTTTCTGAAGGAAGCATATCCACCAGTGTATATCCTGCCAGGCATATTCCTGCAGCTAATAATATGGCTAATACCAGGTTCACCAGAAATACTGACAGGTACCACAAAAGCCTGTATCCGGGACTCTCGATTTTTTCACCTATTTCCTGGATCTTCTTTACAACGGGAATCCAAAGATGTCCTGCAAATGGGATCAACGGCAATATCGGAAAGAGAAATGTCCCAACGATCAGCTTGTCGGTCCCTGAAAGGCTTACAGCTGCAAGCCACGACATTGCTGTCAGGACTGAAATGATCAAATTTGCTTTTCTGTACATATCTTCTTATCCTTAATGGCAGGCAGCCTGAAGGTGACAATGATACATTCGTCCTCCGGAAGATTCAGGAAGTCGTCTTTTTTCATAAGCATTGGCATCGGTCCATCTGTGACAGCACCTTTTCCAATGCCCATCCTTCTTAACACCTTTCTTCTCCTCTCCCTGTCCACGCCAACCCGGAGAGCAAAATATCCCGCTGTCTCATAGTCATATCCCCGGCAGGCAACCTGGATACTGATATTATACAGGAAAATCTCTCCATATATCTTCCGGACAGGAACAACAGACCTGTCCATCAGAATAAATGGCAACTTTGACTCTTTCAGGGCTCTACCTATCCGTTTTGCTCCATTTAAGTACAACCGGATCTGATGACTCTCTGTCCAGCAATGATTGATCCCTGACACAATCTGGCAGATGGCCATCTCGGTCTGCAGATCATATTCTTTTGAGGTAAGGATAAACAATCCTGTCAGGCGGCTTCCGATCTCCTCAAAACTAAACTCATCTCCGGCAGCATGAAAGGGCTTCAGGATGTCCTGTATTCCGCCAAACGCATCCTCCATCCCCTCTGACATTTTTAAGATCTTATCCGTAAGGTCATCGACCTCATATTCTGTATTCCTTGCAGAGATTACTTCCGCCAGTAGCTTTGCATCCTCCCTGTTCCTGACATGCTTAAGCGGATCGTAATTTATCCTATGTCCAGGTCGCAGGTCATACACCACTATCTCATATCCTATTAACTTGTCCTGCACCAATTCCAAAATCCGGCCGCCTGGATCGTTTACCACAAAAGACGAACCCATCCGCAGAATGTTTTCGGCTGTAAAGGTAACGGCATAGTCTTCGTCTGAAATAAGCAGTATATTTCCTGCTTCCGCGGAGAGTTTAAGGTTCTGCGACAGCACCAGCTCTTCCGTTTTCTTACCTTTTGTGGCATCTTCTTTACGAATTTCCTCCCTGTATGGCTCATACATCACTCTCCGGTACTTATCCAAATCAAAGGCATCAGTGCCAACATATGACGGGTAGAGTTCATGCTTTTTCTTTAAAAAATGGCTTATAGTATTTCTTATCATCCTTTTACCTCCAGTTTTCCGCGGAAAATCATATGCAGAAGCATGTCTTTTTCTACGGGGGATTGTTGGGTTTTCCTACAGCTAAGACCTGAGTCTGCTTTCGCAAGTTCGTGACCTTAGTCATGAGTGACTTGACTCTTCCGATAGCCTCTCAACTGTTAGCAAAAGCTCTTTTCCCTGTCTTCTTCAAATCCTCAAATATATAAACCAATTCTTCAAAGTCTCCCATTTCAGCCAGATCAGAGAAATATAAGTCACCGGAACGATCCAAAGATACACACTTTGAATTTTCAAATATATTATTCTTTATCATCCCAGTCGTCTCGAAGAATATCCCTTTCTGATTCGGAAAATCCAGTAAATGAACATAAAAAACCGGCCGATCCAAATCAGAATCAATTAAAGGAAGCCTGTTTCTTAAATCCTTCATCAAATGACATATTCCCACACGTCCAACCGTAGCATCATCCACACTGATGTTTGCTGTATGATAAAAAAAATCAATATAAGCCAATATTCCTTTATCTGTTCCCAATAACATGAATTTAGGATAATTTACATTATTTGATTCCCATTTCACAATATTTAATCGTTTCTTTTTCTTTAACCATGCTGCAAGACACATTCCAAACTCATCATTGTTCTTAATATTTACAGCAGAATTCTTAGCCTGCTCAATAATATTTTGAACAAAAACTGAAGATGCATCTAACACCAATTCTTTCTGGTTTTCATTTAAAAAACATTGGCAATCTATTTTCTTATCCTCTATTGGATTTTCAAGCAGAGAATACACTATTTTGTCTATTTGCTCTGACAATTGTAAACCTCCTGCAACATCTATTATTTTTTTTCTGCGTCTTCGTTCATTTCATCAAACACAGATGCTGGCATGGTCCCTTCTGTTTCAAGTCGCCTCATACATTCTTCTCTATATTTTTCATCTAACTCAAATCCAATACCGTTACGGCCCATTATCTTAGCAGCAACCAATGATGTACCACTTCCTGCAAAAGGATCAAGAACCGTATCACCTGGATTTGTTGCCATTTTTACAATTCTTACTATCATTGACAGAGGATATATCGTAGGGTGTGACAGATTTAATTTCTTCTTTGTCATATTATTTACTCTATCAAAATACCAAACATCAGTCGGGTTACGCCCTCCCCCTTCAGCCAGTCGTTTATCACCTTTTGTCAGATATGGAATTCTTACATCGTCTAAGTTAAAAATATAGTTATCAATGTCTTTTACTCCCCATAGAATGTTTTCATATCTACCGGATAATCTGTTAGTACAGTTCTGCATGTTATTAAAGGTCCAGGTTATCATATTTCGTAGATACAATCCATTATCCTTAAAAATCTGATATCCCAAAAATGGTAAAGGTATGATCTCCTTTGAACTTCCAAGCGGAACTGGTGACAGATTTAAGAAAAACGCACCGTCCGGAGTAAGTATTCTACATACTTCCTTTGTCGTATCATTTATAAGATCCTGCCAATCATTCAACGCTATTTTATCCTTATATTTACCATACGACTTGCCTATATTATAAGGAGGAGATGTTACTACAAGACGAACTGAAGCATCTGGAACTGTTTTTAACAATTCTCTGCAATCGCCTGTTCTATAATCAAATTCCATTTTTATCCTCCACTTTACTTAATCTTTCATTGGCTATATCGCAATAATCCTTAACAATTTCATATCCAAGATAATGACGCCCAAGTTTTTTTGCAACAACTGCAGTTGTACCACTTCCCATAAATGGATCCATAATTATATCGCCTGGATTACTTCCAGTTAGAATTATTCGTTCTATCAATTGCTCTGGATACTGAGCTGGATGTGCAGTACGCTCTTGAAAATTTCCAGAAACCATAGACATTCTCCAAACATCAGTTGGATTCCTTAGCTGACTTTTATATCTATCAGGTCTGTAGTTCAGTACTGGAATTTTTACATCATCTAAATTAAATGTATAATTGTTCTTGTCTTTGACAAACCAAAACACAAATTCATATCGTGGAGCAAATCTTTTATTTGTAGAACCACCCCAATCAAAATTCCAAATAATCAAATTTTTTAAATACATATCACGAAAGAAATCTTGTATCCAAAACGGCGGTACTATCTCGCCATCTATCAGTCTATTCTTAATATTTACCCAAATAGAGCCATCATCTTTTACAACTCTCTTACACTCTGCAAAAACTCTTGAGAGCATCGTTCTATACTCATCCTCATCCATATTATCGCTGTACTTTACGCCTTTGCTCTCAAGAACCTTTCCCTTTGCAGTCTTATTTCCATACCGAATGTCGATATTATAAGGAGGCGATGTTACTACGAGGCTCACGCTTTTATTTTCAATTTGTGTCATATCTTCACTTGAACACATATATATTACATCAATATTCATATCTGTTTCTCACCTTTATGCATTTTGCGTCATCCAGCGGTCACAAATGCGTTTTAGAACGTCCGCTGTGCGGATAAAATCGGTCGTTGTATTACACTTACACTTCGTTGTAAATGGCAAGGGCTAAAGCCGGCATGAATGCCCCATTGACACCGAAATGTAAATGTAAAGTGGGTAATCAAGCAAATCAATAATTGATCTGCTACGCATATTTTAATACTGACCGTTCAGCTTCGCATTTCGGCCGTTGGGATGCGCCATATGCACATTTACAATCAATAAAACTTTTTTCGTTTAATATGAGAAAAAAAGCTATTCTTGAAAAATATAAAAACAGCAAAAAAAAGACACCCACAGTTAATTCCGAACCCTGTGAGTGTCCAAAAACGAAAGGAATAATGATGGACAGTTTCTCTTGCTGTCCATATTTGTATTGTAGCAGATACTGCAAGTTGAACAAACTGATACGAAAAAAAACG
>SKEP01000143.1_pt1 | contig 50899 bp, 43 predicted proteins | sample 4826901 | NCBI WGS metagenome assembly SKEP01 (sample SAMN11008806, study PRJNA524170) | human gut metagenome | biome: Human fecal sample; material: Feces; isolation source: fecal sample from pouch patient p4, p43, p49, p54, p55 | host: Homo sapiens | place: Israel: Tel-Aviv | collected 2014-03-20
ACTTCCTGCAGCACCAAAAATTGCTGGCTTCCAGTCCCTTGGGACGCTCCACCATATGCCACACGATAAAGGATGCGATCTTGCTTGTGAGATTTTTCAGAAAACCAAATTTTCTCTTCTTATAGCTACCGAAAACCACATCATAGCCTTCGTTCATTTTCTCAATAAAGGCAGGGATCTGGGACGGGTGGGTCTGCATGTCATCGTCCATTCCCATGATATAATCTCCCTGGGCCTGATGCATTCCCGCCATGATAGCATTGTGCTGTCCGAAATTCTTCGCCAGGTCGATTCCCTTCACATTGGGATATTTCTCTGCCAGTGCCTGGATAGCCTCATAAGTGTTATCCGGGGAGCAGTCATTGACCAGCACGAATTCACAGTCCAGCCCTTCTATTTTATCGATCACTTCCATGCTCATCTCTACCACCTTACTGATAGTATGGGCAGATCTGTAGCATGGGATCACTATGGATAATAGCATCTTTTTTCCTCTTCTCTGTAACGATCTCTTAAAGGGAAAATACCAGAATCCCGATAAGGATCACCAGCAGTCCCGTCATTTTCTTTTTCGTAAATCTCTCTTTCAGCACCAGATATCCCATTACAGATACAAAAATGTAGCTGCTGGATTCCACTACAGGTGACCAGGACAAAGGCACTCTTTTCAGTGCGATCATGGTAAGCAGTGTAGAGAGAAATAAAAGTCCGTATCCGAAGATTACGTAAACATTCAGATATTCCCTGATCCTGGAGGAATAAGTCTTATTTGCAGATATTTTCAGCAGGATCTGGGATACAGACGCGATAAATACGGACAGGATCAGGATGCATATGGAAATCTGTAAACTATTCATCAGCAGTCACCACCAGATAGATTCCTGCGAAAATGATCACTGCACCCAGGATCATATTCCAGGTTATTGTTTCTTTAAAGATCAGTGTTCCCCAAACCATTCCCCATATCAGGCTCACCGGCTTGTTCGCATAGGCAACTGTCAGCGGAAGTTTCTTCAGGATCTGCTGCCAGATCACTGCATAAACTGCCATGATCAGAAGTACTGCGAAATACCACATACCAAAGCCTTTCAGGTCAGTCTGGGCTGCTGCCATCTTCGAGCACACACCGCTCAGGGAGCTGAACAGCAGACTGATATGCAGTACTATAAAAAGCCCTGCATTCTTTTTCTCAGCATATTTTTTCATAATAATTCATTTTCCCATAATTACTCTTCAAATTCAATCTCTATTTTCGCCAAAACTTCTGCAAGCCTTGCCCGGCATACGGGCAGACTGCTGCCTTTGACGATCACCTGGCCCAGTCTGTCCCTGCCGTTTCTGTAGGCATGAATCATTTCCCCGGGTTCGATATTAAAGGACAGGTCTACGATATCCTCTGTCTGCTCATTGCAGTTGTTTATTGCCTTTACTGTTCCGTCCCTGTCTGACATCAGTGTATGGGAAATACTGGCTGTGCAGGGCGGTTGTGCAAACAGGCTCTCCACTTCCATATCCATAGCCAGGCGGATGATTGCTTCATAATAATTAATCCCGTAGTAAAGTCCTATCTGTTCCGGAAGGCAGGTAGCACCTGCGCGGCCTGTGATCTCAATTACATAGACCTTTCCCTCTTTATGGATCAGATCACAGTTTACAGGACAATTATCCAGCCCTACTGCCTCAATGGCTGCCTGAACCTGTTCCTGTGCCTGAAGCTCCAGTGTCTGTCCACCTTCGAATGGAATGGAATGGCCTACCGGAGTCGGCACTGCACTGATAAAGCTCTCCGTATTATCGATCATGCAGTAAACCAGCTTTCCGTCCTTCATCATAGCTTCTGCGCCGAAAAGTGTTCCTTCTATAAATTCCTCTATCAGGCAATACTCCTGTCTGGTAGCTTCCATGGTCTTCTCATAATTATCCAGAGCTTCCTGTCTGGTATTGCAGCGGAAAATCCCCCTGCTTCCCATCAGGTCCACAGCCTTGACCACCACCGGGAAATTCAGCTCATCCAGTGCATGAACCAGTTCTTCCCTGTTATGGATACAGATATGTCTGGCTGTCTGCACCCCGGCTTCCCTGAATGCTTCCTTCATCTTATATTTATTGGACGCAGTTCGAGCTGCTTTTTCTGACGGGCCCCGAAGCCCCATTTTCTCACACACTGTTCCAATGGCAGGAACCCCTGTGTCCAGACAACAGGTGGCAATTCCGTGGATCTGCTGTCTGCGGGCTTGTGCAAGGATCGCTTTCGGGTCGGAAATATCCACAAAAGCGCTCTCATCAGCTGCGTCAAATCCCGGCCAGTCCCCGGGCGTACTGGCTGCAATGGTATAAATCCCCATTTCTCTGGCTTTATTTATCAGAGGGAGCTGTGAATAGCTGGCTCCCAGAATCATCAGTTTCTTCATAAACTGCTCCTCGTCAGGCGGATGTTCATGATCCGCATTCGCTGCTTGTTTGATTCGGTTAAATCTGCTGCCATCTGCAGCAGGACATTACTTTTATCTTATCTCTTATTAGTATTGGCTGTCAACCTTTACTTCCAGAGCTGCATCTGTTCTGTTTCTTCCATAGTATCTGTCTGAAAAATATAAAAACCGAAACGGCTGGAACTGTCTGTTACCGGATGGGTTCCCGGCTGGCCTTCCAACACCTTTTCCACCACATTCTGAGGGTATTTTTCTTCTATGTGTTTCAATGTTTCCAGATCCTTCTGATCCATAATAAAGCGTATGGCAGAACATTTCTGCAAAGGCCTGCAGTTCAGTTCCGGCTTCTCTCCTGCTGCAGTCTGCACTACCATTTTCACGAAATCCTGTCCTGTGGAAAGAGGTACCAGATGGGAACCGATGCAGTCTCCGCCCATACGGGAACCGATTTCTATGATGTGTACCTTTCCCTTCTCATCTACCCGGAACTCACTGTGGGACGCGCCGTTTCGGATCTTCAGTGCATCCAGGGCACAAAAGATTTCTTTTATGATCTTCTCTTTTAATTCCGGTTCCAGAGGTGCCGGCTGTAGATGTCCGATCTCAATATAATGGGGATCCCCTGTGGTGAATTTCTTCGTGACAGCCAGACAGGTATGGGTTCCTTCATAACTGATGGCTTCCATACTGTATTCCTGCCCTGACAGATATTCCTCAATGATCGCCTTTTTCTCAAAAGACTGGTCTATGGCATTCCTGACCGCTTCCTGCAGATCTTCATGTCTCGCCACTCTGGTAATGGCACGGCTTCCGGATCTGTCTGTTGGTTTCACAATCACAGGATATGAGGGCACGGTGATCTTCTCCGTCTCTTTCCCATCTGTTACCTGGAAATAAGGCACAGAAACACCAGCTGCTTTCATGGCCTGACGCATGGCATATTTATTGGTGGAACAACAGATACATTCCCTGCTGTTTCCCGGAAGCCCCAGTTTCTCTGCCAGATACTGCACGGTAATATTTGCCAGATCTGATCCTATGGTTGCCACAGCCTGGGGCTTTATTCTCTCACATTCCTTCAGAATCTTCTTATGTTCTGTAATACTTATATCATAAAAATGATCCGCATACCTGGCTCCTGTCGCTCCGTCTCTCCATGCAAACACATGTGTCTCATATCCCATTTCACCGGCTTTTTGGATCAACGGTTTCTGGAAATCGTTGGCTCCGATGATGACTATTTTTTTATCCATACTTACCTCTTTAATCTGTCTCTTTGTACGCTTTATCTACAAAAGGTCCTGGATATATCTCAGGACCTTTTGATTACTATTTACAATTTCTGTGTGATTATATTATTTTCTGTTTGTACATACACCTTTGGAGTTAAAGATATATTTCTTTCCTGTGGAAGTAACTGCTGTGCGGTTTTTGTACATATATGCATTTTTCTTATGGAAGTAATACCACTTTCCACTTACTTTCAGCCAGCCTGTCTGTGCATAGCCGGATTTATTAATGAAATATTTCTTTCCCTGATATTCTGTCCATCTGCTGCATCTCTTTCCATTTTTACCGAAAATGTACAGCTTTCCGTCAGCGGAAACCATCATGATATCTTTATACATAGTTCCTGTCGTCTGGTCAAAGTAATAATAACTTCCATTCTTTTCCATCCATCCCAGCTGTGCCTTGCCGTCTTTCTGGAAGTAATATTTTTTTCCATTTACCGTGTGCCATCCATACTGGCGCTGGCCTTCCTGATTTACATAATAGATTCCGTCATTCAGATTCAGGATCTGGTTTCTCTGTCTCTTGGAATTAATATAATAATAGAAATATCCATTCTTCTCTTTCCATCCTGTGAATGCATCCGGAGCCACAGTCGGTGCAGGTGTTGGTTTCTTCGCCGGAAGCTGCTTACAGTAACGGATGATGGCTCTGGCATCTGCCTCACCGATCTTCTTCAGTTTCGCATTGGTGCTGAGGAAATTAACTGCGTCATAAGGGCTGCTGATAAATGCATGCTCTATGATGACACCTGGAATATTCTGCTCCACACTCTGGGCTACAATACCATAATAATCACGGATCTTTCCGTTGGGATAAGTGCTTCCGTTTTCACTTGTACGATATAACAGACCTGTACCACTTTTGGAAATTCCCAGTTTTCCAAGTTCCTGCAGTACATAGCTGGCGAATTTCTTTTCTTTGGCAGCCAGTGATGGTCTGTAGGTTCCTGATGAGACCAGAACACACGCGCCTCTTGAATAACTGCTGTCGGAGTCATTAATATGCTGGCTTACCAGAAGGTCTGCTCCATAATTTTTGGCTGTCGTAACCCGTTTCATCAGGCTTACGGTCTGCTTCTTGGTCTTGGTCAGATGAACTTCGATATCTGATGCCTGGCTCAGTGCCTGCATGGTATAGTTTGCAATTTTCCAGTTGATCTCTTCTTCTTTATAAACTTTGCCATTATGTACAGCGCCGGCTCCGCTTTCGTTTCCTCCATGGCCTGGATCCAGTACTACCACATACTTGGATGTTGTTGCTGTTGTTGTCGCAGCCATGGCAGTTACTCCTGATCCGATACTTGAAATTGCTACAGTTGCTGCTAAAACTAAACTACATATTTTTTTCATAACTTTTCCCTTCTTTTAAGAATATGCGGCCCAAATGCAGTCCCTCATCAGGATCCTGCTTATTTTCGGCTCACTCCTTCTTATACTGATCGATGCAAACGCCGGACTTATCAAACACCGAAATGATGCCGTTGGAACTTGTCAGCCTTACATTCTCTGCTCTTCGTCCTGACTTCTCTGTTTTGCCCTTATAAAAATAATACTTTTTACCCTTGTATGTCAACCAGCCTTTATGTACTTTTCCATCTTTGTGAAAATAGTACGTATGAACTGTGCCGTTTTCGGTTATTTTTTTCATACAGTTTTCATACCGTACTCCATTGCTGCCGAAATAATAAATATCGCCTGTGCTTCTGATCACTTTTCTGTTTTTAAACATATAGCCAGATGAGGTATGGAACCAGTAATATTTGCCGTTTACACGCTTCATACCTTTAAAGGCAGCTCCACTTGCCTTAAAATAATAGGTTTTCCCTTTATATTCCACCCATTTTCCTGTAGCTATCACTCCATTTTTATCTGCATAATAGAGCTGATTGTTTACTTTAAACAGACGATCTTTATAAAGAGCACCTGTCTCAGGCGCAAAGTAATATTTTTTATTGTTCAGTTCTGTCCAGCCTGTAGCCTTTTTACCGTTTACATAATAGAAGGTATCTCCGTTTTCTTCTTTCAGGCCGTTCTTCACGCCAATGGGAAGATGTCCATATTTCCCTGTGTCAGCAGTTACTGCAGGACTGTAAGATGCCAGTGGCTGCCACCTTGGGGTTATTACCTTCGTATAATCCACGAAGCCGAAATCCATATCCACGTCATTCCATACAGGAATTCCTGAGATCAGTTTTCTGGTAGGATTCAGGCCGCTGTCAGCTTCTCCTGAAGTGGACTGCCAGACTGTATAGGAATATTTCGAAGAATCCGGTGCCTGGATCGTATCTCCATATCTGGCGATCCACACATCCAGACCGGAAAGAATGCTCCAGTCTATATGATAATCATACCAGTATGTATTACAGTAAATGATCGGATAATATCCCGCCTGACGTATCTCATTACAGAACGCCAGTGCCATTCTTGATATCGTCCTTGGGGAGAGTTTCTCCAGTTTCGCATCTTCCAGATCATAGGCTACCGGATAGGATACTTTATAACCCTTCATCTTCTTTATGGCAAGCTGTGCTTCTTTTAATGCTCCGGCTGTATTTGTAGCTGTACTGTATACGTAAGTTCCTACAGGAACTCCTGCCAGCTCTGCCTGTTTCATATTGTAGTCGAAATTCTTATCCTGATATTTGATCCCGTGAGCAATGCGCACGAATGCAAAATCCACATCAGATTTTTTTACTTTCGCCCAGTTGATGGTTTCCTGCCATTCGGACACATCGATTCCTCTGGTGATGGCCCCTGGAATGACTTTTCCGCTTCCATTGTAGCATTTGCCGTTGATCTTCTGCCAGGCCTTTTTGCTTGCAGCTGACGCAGATGCACTGTAAGTATCTGCTGACGATTCGAACTGTTCCTGCGCAACTGTCTGTCTTCTGTCATAATGCATGGTTGCCATTGCCGTCTGTGCAGACAGAGATCCGCACAGAGCTGCAGCCAGAAGACCAACTGCGACTTTCTTTCTCCACCCCTGAAACTTTTTCTTCATCTTCCTGTCCTTTCTTAGAGCATGTAATCGTTAACATGATTTCTTTTTTTGCGAATTTTTACGATTTTGTTAAAAGTATTATACATGCTGGCAATTGCTTATGCAACCCGAACCTTTTAATCCGGGCATTTCTTCCTTCCGTTTCTGTTCACATATCGCTGTTCCGCTGAGCGCAAAAAGGCACTTCGGACTTTTATTTCCGAAATGCCTCTTTTGTAATGGTTGTTATTTATTTTTATACTTCCGGGTCTGTAGGATCGAAGTTCTTGGCGCCTCTTAATGGTGTAAGAGGATTCTTACCCAGAGGTCCTTTATATGCATCGTGATATGTGACCACACCATCGATGATATTGATTCTGGAACCATTGCAGTGATAATATACCCATTTGGCATCTGCCACGCAGGCACGGATACATCCGTGTGAAGCCGGCTGGCCAAGTTTATTATATTCTACTGCCGGAAGGTTGAAGGAATTTGCCTGTGCACATGCAATAGAGTGAACATAAATTCCTCCCTTTCCTGCTCTCTCTACATGGGTTCCATACTGACCCCAGGATGGTCCCATCAGGAGCTGCCATCTTGCGCTGCTTCTGAGTGTGTATTCACCCGGCGGTGTAGGAGTACTTGGCACACCTACGGATACTCTGATGGTCTTGATAGGAATTCTCTTGGTACTGTCTGTATAAACAGTCATGACACCATTCTTTCTCTGTACTTCCAGATAATATGGACCGTTCGGATATTTCGCGGAAACATCTGTGATTCTGTATCCGTTGCTGTCAAAGTAATACAGAACTCCATTGATCCATTTGCTTGTATTTTTTGCATATCCGTTTCCGGTTGGGTCAATGTATCTCATAAGGTTCTTGGCATCACTTACAAGCACCCATCCTGTGGTGTATTTACCACTGGAATTCAGATAACCGTTTACACCGTTTTTCTTCCTGAACTGGTTTGTCAGCGGTGTATAATTTCTCAGATAGTACCAGCCGTTATTATACTGTCTCCATCCACCCTTATACAGAGCACCTGTAGCACTTGCCAGATACAGCTTTTTCTTGTAACGGATCATTGTATTCTTGTACACTTTTCCTTTATGGGCTGCTGCCGTAGATGATTCAAAGAGATACATCTTTGTTCCGATCTGTGTCAGACCGCTGGCAAGTTTTCCGTTGGCTTTGAAATAATATCCGTTGCTGGTCCACTTATTAGTGTAATTGTTTCCGTTCTGATCTAAATAGATCCAGCCCAGGAACTGATTCTTGGTATTGGTAAGTTTCTGCCAGCCATGTTTCTCCTGAACTCTTCCCGGAACGCCGCCGAAGTAATAATAATGGTTGTTGACCTTCGCCCATCTGTTCTTCCATGTAGCACGTTTGCCGTTTTTTCCGAAATAATATCTGTATCCTTTATACAAAACCATCTTATTTGTATAAATTCTTCCATATTTATCAGTTCCATAGAAAGCGCCGTTCTCAGCTTTCTTTATGGTACTTTTCAGAAGGTATCCCTTGCTGCTGATCAGATATGTATAAGCACCTTTTATATTCTCATCCAGTCTGGTAGCAATGACACCACGCTGATAGTATTTACCGATATCTGCCGGGTTTTTCCCCTGGCTGTAGTAGAGCCATCTCTCCCTGGAAGTATTAAGTCCTGTTACTCTCCAGCCTTCGTGGAACATTCTTCCCGGGATGGTGCTGTCCTTCTCGAAATAATAGAGATTGGACACTCCGTTTACTGTAAGTGTGACATTTCCTGTTCGTGGTGTTCCGTCTGCTTTCAGGCTGTAATATTCATTCTCGATTTTAAAGTATCCTGTATAAGTACCGTTGGCTTTCTGTGCTGCCTCCAGCTGTGTTACTGTCTCAAGGGTACCTGCTGCATTGTAATACTGCCATGCAGTTCCCGTCCATTTCCATTTATTACGGATCTGCTGTCCTACAGTAGATGTATACGGCGTAACCGCTTCATTCTCGCAGCCTGTATATACTACCGCATCCTCTGCTGATGTGAAGCAGGACTGAACTGTTTCTTCTGTATCTGCAGCTATGCTGGCATCTCCATCGCTGGCATCTGCTGTCTGTGTAGCAGCAATATCTGTGCCCTGTTCCGGATTTACTTGTGCCTGTCCTGTAACCATGTATCCGTTCTCATCGAAAAGATACCAGCCTGTATGTACCTGTTCTTTATATTCCGTACTGATCTTCACCAGTCCGTCTGCTGCTGTATAAAAGCTGTCTGTATTATCTGCCGGATCTGTGCTGGCATTGGCATCCCCGTCTGCACTGTCATCGGATACATCCAGAACCGGATCCTCTGTTGTATCTGCTGCATCTTCATAATCCGGATCTTCTGCGGTCAGAATCTCCGTATCTGCTGCATCTGCTTGTGTCGGATCTGTACTGTCTGCATTGTCGGTTTCATCTGTATCAGAATCTGTGAGAACCACCTCACCGGTCTGATCTTCTGTCTGTACTGTGTCTGCCGGTGCTGCATCTGAAGTGTCAGCACTGTCTTTCTTCACTGGCTTGCGGAGCTTAAAGTGATCATCCTCTCTGATCCAGTCCTCTGCCTTCACTGACACAGCATCAGAATCATCCTGCTGCTCTGCCGGTACTGCATCTGTTATCTGTGATACAGCTGCTGGCTGTGTCTCATCTTCTCCTGATGAAAAAGCAGAACTGCTGTCCTGTGGTTCTGCATCTGAAGTACCTGCATACTCTCCTGCCGAAAACAGATCCTCTGCACCAGAATCCTCTGGCTGTACTTCCGATGTGTCTGCTGTTTCTGCACTGTCTGTCTCTGATTCCGCTGCTTCAGATCCTGCGATCTCATCCTGGGATGCCGCTGTGTCCTCAGGAGAGCTGAATACCGATGCACCGGCTTCGCCTACAGTTGACAAACTCAAAATAACGCCGAGAGTTACTGCAACCAACCTTTTTTTCACAATTAATTCCTCCCTCAATAACTATTCAAGTACACCAGAGTGTACTTGTAGTGTACTTGTTATAAACCTTTAACACTTATTCTCCCAGACCGCTTTCTACGGCATTTACCATACCTTCCAGTGCTGTCTGTTCATCTTTTCCCTCACAGATAATCTCTATCTCATCCCCGCATTTCACGCAGGCGCCAAGTACGCTCAGCACGCTCTTGGCATTAGCGGTTCCTCCGTCATAGTCAAAAGTTACCTGTGACTGATATTTCATAGCCTCATTACACAAAATCCCTGCAGGTCTCAGGTGAAGACCTGTCGGATTCTTGACCGTTACTTTCTTACTAACCATATCTGTATTCCTCTCATCCCTTGCTGTCATCCGTTCCGGTGCCTGATGAGATCACTACTTCTGTAGAAACGTTCTCTACAGTTTCATATCCGTCAGGAAGACTCAATGTCACAGGGACTTTATAATTTCCTTCCTCTTTTCCCTTCAGATCTATGGACGCTTTAATATCTGTCTCTGTATTCAGATCATCCAGATCTTCTGTATCAGATTTGATCCTGATCTCTATCTGAGCTGTCTCGAACGTTACCTGAAGATCATCCGGTTTATTCTTTACCTCAATATCCTTGGTTGACAGTGTAAATTCTCTGCTGCCCTCCGGAAGAATGCTTACGGTTACCCATACATCTTCACTGGAATCGCTGGTCAGCTTCACATTGTCAGGCAGCAGATCCTTCAGGCTGATCTTCCGTTCCACATCCCTGGACTCTCCGGAAATGTCAATACTGTCAGCAGGGATGGTGATGGTGTTATCATTCTGAGTCAAGGTTTCAAGTCCTTCGGTGCTTCCTGCCACGCTGATAGTATCCGGAACTGTGGTTACAGTTCCAACCTGATAGCCGGATGCCGGGCTTCCTACATATCCTGCTGAAATACCTACGCCCTGACGGATCTTCCACAGTCTGGCTGTAACACTTACCTTCGCATTGTTCTCAATCCTGAGAGAATTCATCTCTGAATCTGAAAGTGCTTCCTGATTCTTATCTATGATCGTAAGATTCACGTCCTGTGTAAAGTCCTGCGTGTTACCGTCCAAGGAAATGGTCGCATTTACCTTGTCTATTTTATTCACCAAAGATTTCGGTCCTGTAATCCTGACTTTCTCAGGATTAGCTGTCAGGCTTCCTACTTCATAGTCTTTCCCGGGTTTCGTATCACCTCTGCTTACATTCACTACGAACTCCTGTGTTTCCTTTTCATCCAGATTCACACTGAGGTTCTGAGGGGTTACTTTAATATCATTGGGTGTTACTCCCGGCACGGAACAGGTTACTGTGATGGGTACCATAACCGGGTTTGTGTCAAGGCTTACTGCCTGCTGCAGGTCTGCTGTAGCAGTAATATCAGAAACTTTGATCTTATCTCTTATCTTTTTGTTCGTTGTAATAGCGATCCTTATAGAGTCCTGCTTTTCCTCCGGCATACACATCTTGCCGATGGTATCTGAGGATTCAACATATTCTTTATTGATCAGCTCCACATTGGTCAGTGTATAATAGTTTGTTCCTACAGGATTGTCTATATTCACAACAATAAGCCATACCACGACAGCCACAGCAACAGACATGATCTTCAGAGGGATATTATCAGTGATTTTTCTCTTCTTCATGTTTGCCTCTTCCTTTCAGTAAATAGCGGAATTTGCTGTTATCTACAACCTGTTTGTTCTGTGCCTTTATCAGGATCTCACGGAGTCTGGCACTGTTCACGCCACGGATCAGTTTCCCGTTCCGGGCTACTGATACCTGCCCGGTTTCTTCAGAAACGATAATAGTCACCGAGTCTGTCTGCTCACTGATACCTACGCCGGCTCTGTGGCGTGTTCCCAGCTGCTTGCTCAGCTCCATATTATCTGACAGCGGAAGATAGCAGGTTGCAGCTACGATTCTGTTTTCCCTCACGATAACAGCTCCGTCATGAAGCGGTGTATTATGCTCGAAGATATTGATCAGTAGCTGGCTGGTAAGGATCGCATCCAGATTGATTCCTGTACGGATATAATCTGTAAGCAGCTCATTCTGTTCGATAACGATCAGTGCGCCTGTCTTTACTTCTCCCATATCAAAGCAGGCCTTTACCAGTTCGCTGATGGTTTTATCTGTGAATCTCTCCTTGACTTCCTTGCCAGATTCAAAAGGAATGATCGCAGCCATGATCTTCTTCTGGCCGATCTGCTCCAGAGCTTTGCGAAGCTCCGGCTGGAAAATAACAATAACACCTACGATCAGCGTACTTGCCAGATTGGAGAAGATCCACAGGATCGTATTCATTTTGAAGATATACGCAACAAGAATAAACAGGAGAACTACCAGTATACCCTTCAGCAGCGTATACGCATGGGTATATTTGATCCATATCATAAACTGATACACAAAAAATGCGATCAGCGCGATCTGGATGACATCAATGATACTGATCTTCGGGAATGCTATTCTGGACAAATACTCTATCAGATTCCCTCCAACATCCTGCATATGGTTCTCCTTTCCTCCTGGTCTTCCTGAAACATCCCTGTACAGATTTTGCTGCTATATTACCAACTTCAGCAGCTTACAGGTCTTTCAGAGATTCTTCCAGTTTTTTCTCAAAATCTACATGGTCTACATTTGCTTTTCTCACTACAGGTCCAGCTTCCTCTGTTGGCTGTACTGCATCTTCTTCCCCGTGGAAAATAGGGTTCGCATAAGATACTACATTGTCTGTGGCATCTTTCTCTTCTCTGGCAGGTTCACCGTTGATCTTCTTGATACTTCTTTCAGAAGTGGCAACTGCTGCCTTCGGAACAGCCTTCACATAGTAGTAGTACTCATCATCCTCATACTCAAGTCTCTCTGTACGGCTGTAATCTCCGCCAAATACAAAAAACTCCAGAAGCAGTCCCACAACTACGGAGACCACTGTGTATACAATAAGGTTGATCATATCAATGTTCAGGTTCAGGATAACTCCTCCCCCGAGAACTACCAGAATATAAACAACTCCTCCTGCAACAATGGCGATCCTCCACGCATAATCGAAAGAGCGGGTGCGGATCAGATTTACCAGCAGGATCACTACGATAAATGCGATCACTGTGATCCACATTCCCCAGTTCTGTACGATCCCGTCAGTGAGAAGTTTCAATTTATCTGTCATCAGCACGTCCGGATTCTCCAGAAGTTTATGCTGTACAGACAGAAAACGGATAAAATAATAAATAACCACACCGCAGCCTGCCGGAAGTGCAGATGCCGCACTGCTGAGCAGTCCGCTTCCGATAGGAAGAAGTGCCGGAACACTGAATCCGAAGGATAACGGTGTAAATACCAGTACCAGATTGGTCCCTGAACTGAATCTCAGGAAAAGGATTGCCATAAACAGGATCAGCACCAGAAGAAATCCGGCAACTTCCGGCCCAAGTGCATATCCGTGAGCGAGCATCATGGCAAATCCTACAAAGATCATCACCCCTGAAGGCAGGATCGAACAGATCAGTGCCAGGATCAGAACGATGAATATATTATTAATCTGTTCCATATATCCCATATTTGCATTGATCCATATGAAATATACCAGTGCCAGGACGAATTTCAGAAATGGCAGGATATAAATCTCATACTCACCGTATAAATTCTTTATTTTCTGTTTCAATTCGAGTAATGCTGTCATTTTTTATATCCTCCTGATACTCCCCGGAACGAGGATTTTTTCTCTTCACGGCTGTAGATCTTATTCAGCTGTGTAAGTTCCTGATAATACTCTTTCACGCTTTTCTTGGCCTTATGGTACTTGACAGAATACTGGATATAAGTCGCCACTGAAAAAACGACCAGCACGACTACATATCCGATCACTGCATTCCTTCCCACTGCCACCAGGTCCATCTTATGAATGTTGTCTACCAGATATTCTCCGAAATATGCCGCGATCCCGGCCAGGATCAAACAATAACCGATAGTCACCAGGAAAAAGTTCTTGATCAGGGCGAGTCCTATGTAATCACTTCTGTAATATCGGCTCACCGGAAGATACTTCTTTCCTTCTCCCTGTTCATACATGGCAAGTTTATTCATGATTTTAATCTTCTCTTCATTTAACATAAATAACTCCTCATTGCTTCTCTTTTCTTCCGTTATTTCCGCAAAAAAAGTCGCAGAAACCCATATTCATACAGACTGATTGTAACATATATCATTATTTATGAAAAGCATTTTTTCTCATGTCCTGCCTGTACAGAGGGTAAGAAAATAAATCTTTTCCCCGCCCTTTTTCTTCAGGCAGGCAGCCATGGCATCCATTGTGCTTCCCGTGGTATAAACATCATCTACCAGAAGGATCCTCTTCTCACTGATCTTCCGGGTAACCCGAAACGCAGACTCCAGATTCTTCCTGCGCTGGACTGCAGTAAGTTTTTTCTGGGACGGTGTCCTGCGTACTTTCTGCACCAGATCAGGATCCACGGGGATTCCTGTATATCTGCCCAGTCTTTCTGCCAGATATTCTGACTGATTGAAGCCACGCATCCGAAGCTTCGTCCTGTGTATGGGGACAGGAACGATCAGCTGTGGGTCCCATCGGAGGATTTCCTTTCTGCCGAATCTGTACATGGCAGCTGCATAAAAATCTCCATACTCTCTGCAGCCGTAGTATTTATATCGTGTAACAGACCTGCGCATCCGCTCATCATAAACGAATATTCCTATTCCCTGATCAAAGAGATGATGATGTTTCTCACAGTCCCTGCAATATTCTCCTGCATTTACCGGTTTCCCGCACAAAAAGCACCTGGGATGCCCCACAGGGTGCAGGTTCTCTTCACATTCCGGACAGATCATCCGGTTCTGGTCTTTCAGTACTTTCTGACACACAGGACAGCATCTGGGGTAAAAAACATTCAGGATATTCTCGATAAGTTTCTTCACATTCCGGTCATTTCTCCCTTCTCCACTGCATCGTTCAGCTCCCGGATCCGTTCATCCAGGGCACTGTAACGCTTCTGCTGCTTCTCATTGCGGATCATCTCCCCGAAAGTTTCCTCACTTCCCACAACTGTCACACACTTACGTGCCCTGGTCACAGCTGTATAAAGAAGATTTCGGTTCAGAAGCATTTTCGGTCCGGAAAGAAGAGGCAGGATCACTGCCGGGTACTCCGAACCCTGTGATTTATGTATGGTGATCGCGTACGCCAGTTCCAGTTCCTCCAGCTGTTTGAAGGAATATACAGCAAATCTTCCATCTTCAAATTCTACTTCTGCAGTTTCCGCAAATTCATTGATCTCCTTAAGGATTCCGGTATCTCCGTTAAAAACACCAATCCCTTTCTCTATCACAATTCCGTATCTTCCGCGGATCTCCCATTCCATCTGGTAATTATTCCTGATCTGCATTACCTTATCACCCTCACGGAACAGCCTGTCACCCAGAGTATGTTCCTTTCTGGAGCTGTCCGGTGGGTTTAGATATCTCTGCAGAATCTGGTTTAACCGCTCCACTCCCAGAAGACCTTTCCGCATAGGTGTCAGTACCTGGATTTCAAAAGGACGGGCATCCACATATTTCGGAAGCTTCTCCTGGATCAACGCGATCACTACGCGGATAATAATATCTGCATCATATCTCTTCAGGAAAAAGAAGTCCCTGCTTTTATTATTGATCTGTACCTGCTCACCTCTGTTGATCTTATGGGCATTCACTACAATAGCGCTCTCAGAAGCCTGCCGGAAAATCTTCGTCAGCTCTACTACAGGGAAGCATCCGCTGTGGATGATGTCCCTCAGTACATTTCCAGGTCCCACACTTGGAAGCTGGTTCTCATCCCCTACTAGGATCAGTCTAGTTCCGGCTGTCACTGCCAGAAGCAGGGAATGCATCAGGTGAATGTCCACCATGGACATCTCATCAATAATGATCACATCTGCCTCCAGCGGGTTCTGGGCATTTCTCTCAAATTTCGCCGAATGTCCGTTCCTCTCTTCTTCCGGCATGCCGTTCAGCTCCAGAAGCCTGTGGATGGTCTGTGCTTCATATCCCGTGGTTTCTGTCATCCTCTTCGCAGCACGTCCGGTAGGCGCAGCAAGCCGAAGCTCTGCACCCTCTCCTTCGAAAAACTGTATGATGGCATTGATCGTAGTAGTCTTACCTGTACCCGGACCGCCGGTCAGAATAAAAAGTCCATGGCTGGCTGCTTCCGTCACCGCCTTTTTCTGCATTTCATCCAGAACAGTCCCTGTTTCCTTCTCGATCAGTTCAATTCTCTTCCTGACAAGCTGTTCATCTTCCGGGCATAAAATGTTCAGTTCGCACAGCATTCTGGCTGTGTTCAATTCCAGATAATAATACTGGCTGGGATAAACAACGTTCTCCCCGTTTCGTTCCTTCAGCACCAGCTTCCTGTCAATGACCATATCCATCAGATGCTTCTCCATATAGGATTCATCCACTCCCAAAAGCTGGGAACATCTGGCAAAAAGCTGTTCCTGTGGAAGATAGGTATGACCTTCTCCCGAAGCCTGTAAGAGAGTATACAACATACCGCTTCGGATTCTGTAATCTGAATCTGCATGGATCCCGATCCTGGCTGCGATCTCATCTGCGATCTTAAATCCCACACCGGAAATATCTTCTGCCAGTTTATAAGGATTCTCCTGAAGTACTGTATAAATTGAATCCTTATATTTCTGATAGATCTTCGCTCCCAAGTTCAGGGAAATCCCATATTTCTGAAGAAAGATCATAGCCTTGCGCATGTCAGCTTTCTCTGTTACCTGCGCTGCGATCTCCCTTGCTTTCTTTTCACTGATCCCTTTCACTTCTGCCAGTCTCTCCGGTTCTTCCTCCACGATCCGTATGGTATCCTCCCCGAATCTCCGCACGATCCTGGCTGCCAGTGCTGCACCGATTCCCTTAATGGCACCAGATCCCAGATAACGTTCCATAGCCATGGTATCTTCCGGCATTTTCTCTGTAAAAGAGGAGATCTGAAATTGCCTGCCATATACAGGATGATGAGTATATACCCCTTCCGCCTCGATCACTGCGCCCTGAGTCACAGCCGGAAAACTGCCTACACAGGTCAGTTCCTCCTCTTTCGAATCCTTCAGCACCATAACTGTATATCCATTATCTTCATTCCTGAAAATAATATGATCTATATATCCTGTAACAGTATCGCTCATCTTTTCCTCCCTGTCAGTGTACCAACACACCGGATTATTTCAAAAATCAGCCTGTGGCACACTATATGTGAAAAGAGGCACTGCATCTGCTGCAGCACCTCCTGCTTTATCCGTCAAATCTGGACATGATCTCCGCATATTTGCCCGTTCCTATGGCAACCACACTCATCGCATCCTGCACTGTCAGTGTGCTTACCCCCGTTCTCTGCTCGATCAGTGTATCCATTCCATGGAGCAGTGCACCACCGCCGGTCAGAACAATTCCCCGGTCTACGATATCTGCTGCCAGTTCCGGAGGTGTTTTCTCCAGAACTCCGTGGACGGCTTCCACGATCTGTCCTGTAGCATCTCTCAATGCCACACGGATTTCTTCTGATGTAAGTGTTACTACCTTCGGAAGTCCTGTGATCACATTCCTTCCCTTTACTTCCATGGTCCTGGGTGCTGATTCCTCACAGGCGGTTCCGATCTGAACCTTGATCTTCTCCGCACGGTCTTCCCCAATAAAAAGACCATGATTCTTCCTCACGTAATTCATGATCGCCTGGTCAAAGGTATCTCCTGCTGTCTTCAGGGATGTGGAAACCACCACACCTCCCAGGGAGATCACAGCCACATCCGTAGTTCCTGCTCCGATATCCACGATCAGGTTTCCAAATGGTTTCGTCACATCCACCCCGGAACCAATGGCTGCTGCAATAGGCTCTTCCACCATAAATACATCTCTGGCTCCGGCCTGATAGGTGGCCTCCTCCACAGCTTTACGCTCGATCTCTGTAATTCCGCTTGGAACGCAAATGCTGATACGCGGCTTACGGAAAGCACGCCTTCCCATTGCACGGGAGATAAAATATTTCAGCATCTTCTCCATAACTGTATAATCTACGATAACGCCCTGACGGATAGGACGGATGATCTCCATATCAGAGGTGATACGCTCTTCCATCATTCGGGCTTCTTCTCCGATTGCTCTGATTTTCTCTGTATTTTTGTCATAAACTACAATAGAAGGCTCATTCAGCACCAGGCCCTTCCCTGTAGAATACACCAGACTGTTTCTGGTGCCCAGGTCAATTCCAATATCACTTGCCGGCATAGGAATCCCCTTTCTTTCTCTCATTACTGTAAACAGTAATCATTATATACAAAATCTCGCCAAAAGAAAACCCCTGCATTCCCGGTATTTTACTGTTCCAGATATTTTTTTACATATTTACCGGTGTAAGATACCGGTGACTGGGCTACTTCTTCCGGTGTGCCCTGGGCTACCACAGTACCGCCCTTATCTCCACCCTCCGGACCGATGTCTATAATATAGTCTGCCGTCTTGATCACATCCAGGTTATGCTCAATGACCACTACTGTATTTCCGCCTTCTGACAGACGTTTCAGTATCTCCACCAGTTTATGGACATCTGCGAAATGAAGTCCTGTGGTAGGCTCATCCAGAATATAAATGGTTTTCCCTGTGCTTCTCTTGCTCAGCTCTGTGGCAAGCTTGATTCTCTGTGCCTCACCACCGGAAAGTTCCGTGGACGGCTGGCCCAGACGGATATAGGAAAGTCCTACATCATAGAGTGTCTGGATCTTCCTTTTAATAGAAGGAACATTTTCAAAAAAGGTCAGAGCTTCCTCTACTGTCATATTCAGCACATCATAAATGCTCTTATCTTTATATTTCACTTCCAGAGTTTCGCGATTATATCTCTTGCCTTTGCAGACTTCACATGGTACGTAAACATCCGGTAGGAAATGCATCTCGATCTTAATGATTCCGTCACCGCTGCAGGCCTCACATCGTCCGCCCTTCACATTAAAGCTGAAGCGTCCCTTCTTATATCCTCTCGCCTTAGCGTCTGCTGTGGCAGCGAAGAGATCTCTGATCTGGTCAAAAACACCCGTATAAGTGGCAGGATTTGACCTGGGTGTACGTCCGATAGGGGACTGGTCGATATTGATGACCTTATCCAGCTGATCCACTCCCAGGATATCTTTATGTTTCCCCGGGATCACTCTGGCACGGTTCAGGTCCCTGGCAAGATGTTTATAAAGAATCTCATTGATCAGTGAACTCTTTCCGGAACCGGACACGCCTGTGATACAGGTCATGATCCCAAGGGGGATCTTCACATCAATGTTCTTCAGATTATTCTCCGCAGCTCCACGGATCGTGAGAAATCCTGTGGGTTTATGGCGTTCTGTGGGTACCGGGATCTTCAGCTTTCCGCTGAGATAGGCACCTGTGACAGAATTCTCATTCTTCATCAGATCCTCAGCAGTTCCCATGGCAACCAGCTGTCCCCCATGTTCCCCTGCTCCGGGACCGATATCTACGATACAGTCTGCTGCCCGCATGGTATCCTCATCATGCTCTACTACGATCAAACTGTTTCCCAGATCACGAAGCTTCATAAGGGATCCCAGCAGCCTGTCATTATCACGCTGATGAAGTCCGATACTTGGTTCATCCAGAATATAGGCAACTCCCACCAGACCGGATCCGATCTGTGTGGCAAGGCGGATTCTCTGCGCCTCACCGCCGGAAAGAGTACCTGTAGCACGTCCCAGGGAAAGATAATCCAGTCCTACATCTGACAGGAAGCTGACTCTGGCACGGATCTCTTTCAGGATCTGCTTACCGATGATCTGCTGCTGAGGGGAAAGTTCCATCCCGCCCAGAAATTCCTTCAGCTTCTCTATGGACAGATTGGTGACCTCATAAATATTCTTATCTGCTACTGTCACTGCCAGGGATTCCTTCTTCAGACGCTGTCCCTTACAGGTCTTACACGGAGTGATCTGCATGAATGATTCATATTCCTGCTTCATGGTATCTGACCCCGTCTCTCTGTAGCGCTGTTCCACATTGCGGATCAGCCCCGGGAACGCCACATCATAAACGCCCTCACCTCTCTGACCCTTATAATAAACTTTCACAGAATGGCCGTTGGTTCCATTGATGAGAATATCCTGGATCTTCTCCGGATAATCCTGAAATGGTGTAGCCAGACTGAAGTCATACTCTCTGGCAAGTGCATCCAGGATCGCCCTGGAAAAACTTCCCTGGCTTGTACAGGACTGCCATCCTGTCACCACAATGGCACCTTCCAGGATACTCAGTGATTTATCCGGGATCATCAGATCTATATCAAATTCCATCTTATATCCCAGTCCCAGACAGTCCGGGCAGGCACCGAACGGATTATTAAAGGAAAAGCTTCTGGGCTCAATCTCGTCAATGCTCACGCCGCAGTCCGGACAGGAGAAACTCTGGCTGAAATTATGGATCTGTCCGTCCATAGTATCCACCATCAGAAGCCCATCTGCCAGATCCAGCACTGTCTCTATGGAATCTGCAAGTCTCTTCTCGATCCCAGGCTTCACGATAAGACGATCCACCACGATCTCAATATTGTGCTTGATATTCTTATCCAGGCTGATTTCCTCGGAAAGTTCATACATATTCCCGTCGATCTGCACACGTACATACCCGCTTCTTCTGGCATGTTCCAGCAGCCTGGCATGAGTCCCTTTACGTCCCCGCACTACAGGCGCCAGCAGCTGCAGCCTGGTACGCTCCGGAAAAGCCATGATCGTATCCACCATCTGGTCTACCGTCTGCTTCCTGATCTCCCTGCCGCATTTCGGACAATGCGGGATTCCCACCCTGGCATATAATAATCGAAAATAATCATAAATCTCCGTCACTGTTCCCACTGTGGAACGTGGGTTGCGGTTGGTTGATTTCTGGTCGATGGAAATGGCAGGAGGCAGTCCCTCAATGCTCTCCACATCCGGTTTCTCCATCTGTCCCAGGAACTGTCTGGCATAGGAAGAAAGCGACTCCATATAACGTCTCTGACCCTCTGCATAGATCGTGTCAAACGCCAGTGATGACTTGCCGGAACCACTCAGTCCGGTAAATACTACAAACTGATCTCTGGGAATATCCACACTTAAATTCTTAAGATTATTAACATTAGCACCTCTGATCCTGATAAAATGCTTCTTCGTCGTATCCGCAGCCATTCTCTGCCTCCTGTAAAAAAGTTTCTCCTACTGCTCTCAGTAATTCTCAATGTTTCTTTCATTTCTGTTCCCAGTATAATATACGAACATCCGTTCGTCAAGGTGTTTATAAAAGAAATTCTGCCATGATCTGATTGCTCACATGGATCCCCGGACGTGTCAGAAAGATCCTGTCCTCTTTCTCCTGCAGCATTCCCATGGCCATGTATCTGTCCAGAACTTCCCCATAGATTTTTTCCACAGGGCATCCGAATGTCCGGGCAAAATCTGTCCTGGCAATCCCCCTGGTCATACGCAGTCCCAGAAACATAAATTCCGCCATTTCATCCTCTGTGGTAAGAACCGGTTCCTTTTCACGGATCTGTTCCGGATCAGAACTGTTTTCCAGATATCTGTTCCAGTCTGCGGTATTGGCGAAACGGAGATTTCCATAAAGAGAGGCTGCCCCCAGTCCAAATCCCAGATAATCCTGCCGGGTCCAATACCCCACATTATGCCTGCATTCCCTGCCTTTTCTGGCATAATTGGAAATTTCATACTGTTCATATCCATATTCCGCCAGGATCCGGGCTGCTGCCTCATACATTTCATATTCTGTATCCTCATCCGGAAGATCCAGTTTCCTCTCTGCAAAAGGAGTCCCCTCTTCTATGATCAGGCTGTATGCGGAAATATGCTCCGGTCCCAGTTCTGCCACTGTGCGGAGATTTCCGATCCAGTCCTCATAGGTCTGCTCCGGGATGGCGCTCATCAGATCTACATTGATATTGTCAAATCCGGCATCTCTTGCCTGTTTATAGGTTTCCAGAAACTGCCTGTAATTATGAATCCTTCCAAGGATTTTTAACTCCCTGTCCTGAGGGGACTGCAGCCCGATACTCAGACGATTGATCCCGAAACTTCTGTATGCCTGAAGCTTCCGGGCATCTACAGTACCGGGATTTACTTCTATCGTGATCTCTGCATCCTCCTGCAGTTTAAAATCTTTCCTGATCTCCCTCAGGATCTCTCCCATAAACTTCTCATCCAGCACAGAAGGAGTGCCTCCTCCAATAAATATGGAGGACACACTCCTTCCCCTGCCTTCCTTTACTGCCTGTATTTCCTTCAGAAGTGCCTGTACATAGGCTGCCCTTTTCCCAGGATCCGAGGGTCCTGAAAGGAAATCGCAGTAATCGCATTTTCTGATACAAAATGGAATATGGATGTAGAGTTCCATGGGAGAAGCTTCTATATTATTACTGCTCCTCACTTCCATCGCTCTCTCCTGTTCCAGCATCACTGCTGTCTGTATTATCATCTGAATTATTGTCCGTACTGCTATCCGCTGCACTGGTGTCTGTACTGTCTGCTGCACCGGAAGTGCTCTGGTCAGCCAGATATTCATTCACCATTGTCAGATTTCCATTGGTGGTGACTGCTGCAGAATCTACCTGATCCGGTGCCGGGGTAGATGTGGGGGACGGAGGTGCTACACTGATCTGAATCACCTGCGTGGATTTCGCATCTGCCGCCTTCTTTCCACATCCTGTCATCATGACTCCTGCCAGCAGAACAGTCAGGACAATGGCTGTTTTTTTGCCCGTATTTCTCATTTCCAGGTCCTCTCCGGGAATTCTCCCTGACAGTCTTTCTTATTTGTCATCCAGCTTCAGCACGCTCATGAAGGCTTTCTGCGGAATCTCCACATTACCTACCTGGCGCATACGCTTCTTACCTTCTTTCTGCTTCTCCAGCAGCTTCTTCTTACGGGAAATATCACCGCCGTAACATTTGGCAAGAACGTCCTTACGCATGGCTCTTACTGTCTCTCTGGCAATGATCTTGCTTCCAATAGCTGCCTGGATCGGAATCTCGAAGAGCTGACGCGGGATCTCATCTTTGAGTTTCTCGCACATCTTGCGGCCTCTCTCGTAAGCAGTATCTGCATGTACGATAAAGGAAAGGGCGTCCACTTCTTCTTTGTTCACCAGGATATCCAGTTTCACCAGCTCACTGCGCTCATATCCACAGAGTTCATAATCCAGGGAAGCATATCCTCTTGAACGGGATTTCAGGGCGTCAAAGAAATCATAGATGATCTCATTTAACGGAAGTTTATATTTCAGAAGTGCACGTGTTTCTTCCATATAATCCATTCCCAGATACTGTCCTCTGCGCTCCTGGCACAGATCCATGATCGCTCCGATAAACTCTGTAGTGACCATGATCTCAGCATTTACCATCGGTTCTTCCATATATTCGATCTCTGACGGATCCGGAAGGTTGCTCGGATTGGTCAGATTGATCACTTCGCCGTTTGTCTTGTGTACTTTGTAAATAACGCCCGGTGCTGTGGTTACCAGATCCAGATTGTATTCTCTCTCCAGACGCTCCTGGATGATCTCCAGATGAAGCAGCCCCAGGAATCCGCATCGGAATCCGAAACCAAGGGCTACAGAAGTCTCCGGTTCATAGAAAAGGGAAGCATCATTCAGCTGAAGCTTCTCCAGCGCATCCCTCAGGTCACCGTACTTCGCTCCATCAGCCGGGTACAATCCGCAGTAAACCATAGGATTTACCTTCTTATATCCCGGAAGTGCCTCTGAACATGGTCTCTCTTTATCCGTAACTGTATCACCTACACGTGTATCTCCCAGATTCTTGATGCTTGCAGTGATATAACCTACCATACCTGCAGTCAGTTCCTCACACGGAATAAACTGTCCTGCGCCAAAGTATCCTACTTCTACAACTTCTGTGGTAAATCCGGTGGCCATCATCTGGATCTGGGTGCCTTTTTTCACACGGCCGTCCATAACACGGCAGAATACGATAACACCTTTGTATGCATCATAAATGGAGTCAAAGATCAGCGCCTTCAGAGGTGCGTCCACATCTCCGTGAGGTGCAGGGATCTTTGTCACGATCTGCTCCAGGACTTCTTCTACATTCAGTCCTGTTTTCGCAGAAATCCTGGGGGCATCGTGTGCCTCCAGTCCGATCACATCTTCAATCTCATTTACCACTCTGTCCGGCTCTGCACTTGGCAGGTCGATCTTATTGATAACCGGAAGTACATCCAGGTCATGATCCAGTGCCAGATAAACATTGGCAAGTGTCTGCGCCTCGATTCCCTGGGCTGCATCAACTACCAGAATCGCGCCGTCACAGGCAGCCAGGCTTCTGGATACCTCATAGTTAAAGTCTACGTGGCCGGGGGTATCAATGAGATTGAAAATATATTCTTCCCCGTCCTTCGCTTTATATACAATACGCACTGCCTGAGACTTGATGGTAATACCACGCTCTCTCTCAAGCTCCATGTTATCCAGGACCTGTGACTGCATTTCACGCTCTGTCAGTGTTCCAGTCATCTCAATGATCCTGTCTGCAAGTGTTGATTTGCCATGGTCAATATGTGCAATAATACAGAAATTTCTGATTTTGCTCTGATCTATCATTCAGGAATTCCCTCCTAATATTTTTCTGCTGTTGATTTGCTAATTCTGTATTATAGCATACATTTCCGGCATTTGTCACCGCCTATTTCCGGGGATTCAGGACTTTGTCCAGAATATCGGCAAAAGGTTCCATGGCATTTTTTACTTCCTGCACTGTATTGGTCTGGGCGCCTGCCTCCAGAAGGATGGAACGGGGACGGAAATGAAGATTGTAACGGTAGCCTGCCAGATAGATTCCGCGGTAATAATCCGGGTAATATTCCGCAGCCTGATATTCCAGCTGAAAAGAAAATGCCAGATTCTGCTGTATGTAAGGATTGGGAAGATAATCCAGATTTCCCTTGTCCACTGTATAACTCAGGCCATTGTAAAAAAGGATCTGGGCCGTGGGCTTTCCATTAATTTCCGTTACCAGATGGCGGTCCTCAGAAACTCCGTCCCTGTGAAGATCTATGACCACCTGAATATCCGGGTTTTCCTGAAAATACGATTCCAGATAATCACGGGCATAGTCATACGCAGCACTGCGATCCAATTCTCCCCCTGCCATGTCAAATTCTTCTTTCACATGTGCCACCTGATATCCGTAATCTTCTGTAAGGATCTGCGCCAGATAATTTCCCACCCCTACAATACTGTCCTCTTCTTCCCCTTCTCTGGAATCTGCAAACGTTTCCTGGGAATGGCTGTGATAGATCAGGATCTGGGGAGTCCGGGTGTCTTTTTGTATGGAAAAATCCTCCTCCAGAAAATCCGGCGCATTCAGATGCGCAGCCCCTGCTTCTGTATTATCATCCACAATATAAAACTGCCCCAGCATATAATCAGGATCAGCCAGCTTTTCTGGCGAAAGATCGATCACCGGATGGGGCATGGCCGCCGCCACAGTTTCCCTGGAAGAATCATGGATAGAACGCTCGTCCGAAGTCTCTGCTTCCTTCGGTGCCTCTGTAACCACAGGCTCTTCCGACAGTTTCGGTTTTTCTGTTATCTTCGGATTCTCTTCAGTTTCCAGATTCTCTTCAGTTTCCGGATTCTCTACAGTGTCAGGTACAGGCGTCTGCTCCGCCTGTGCCTGTTTTCCCAGATATTTCCCATTTTCCCGGGCAAGCATCTCATAGGTTTCCCTGTCCTCATATCCTGACATCTCCCGGGACTTTTTTTCCAGAAAGCGGTACAGTGGCAGATGCCTGTACACATTTTCTCCTGTAAAAAAAGTTCCCGGCAGTACAGCCAGAACAGCAAAAAAACACAGGCTCAGCACAACTCCCAGCGCTTTCTGAATTCTCGTCACATGATCACCTCTTAAAGGTATCCTATGACATGCTTCTGAGGATTATACTTTTATCTTCTCTGCTCCGATTCGCATGTGCTCTCCGGCTGCTGTGAAAAAGCAATATTCAGTCCTTCGGAAATCGTGTAGCTTAAATATTTCACTGTTTCATCCACATCCCTGGGAGTCACGAACATGGTATGCAGATGAGGAGAGATCATTTCTTCCAGAAATTCTTTCTGCTCTGTTTCTTCCAGTGCATCCAGCAGATGAGCCATGGAATCACGGACAATGGTGGCTGCATCCACCACAGTAGGAACGCCGATGCCAATCACCTTCACCTGCAGGTTTTCCTCTGTAAGTCCGACCCTGTGATTGCCTACACCAGACCCCGGGTTAATCCCTGTGTCTGTGATCTGAATGGTACGGTTCAGCCTGCGGGTGCTTCTGGCTGCCAGCGCATCGATGGCTATCACCACATCCGGTTTCGTCTCTGCCACGATTCCCTGCACGATCTCCGATGTCTCCATTCCGGTCTGTGCCATTACCCCCGGTATGATCCCGCTGACACGATGCATTCTTTCTTTCCCCATACTTTTCAGACCGTATTCCCGGATCATGTGCCTGGTAATATAAAGATTATCCACTACATGGGGTCCCAGAGAGTCCGCTGTGATCGCGGAATTGCCCAACCCCACCACCAGAATGGACTGTTCCCGCTCCAGATGGATCAGTTTTTTCAGATGTAATGCCAGTTTCTCTGAAATTTCCCGGTGGTAATCCTCATCTGACATGGAAAGTCCCGGAGCTTCTATGGTAATATAATTTCCCTGCGGCCTTCCCATAGTCCTGGCTCCGTTTTCTGTAGTGATCTTCACTACTGTTGTCCGTACATCTTTCTCCTCATCATAGTCCTCACTGATCTCCACCCCGCGTATTTCTACATTTTCCTCTGTAAAACGTTCCGTCGCTTCCAATGCCAGGTCTGTCCTGATCCCATAGCTTCCCAACATAGTTTTATCCTCCACAATATAATGTATTTTCTAATATATTTTTCGCTTTTTTTGTACAAATATGTATTGACAAGAGAAAGTAATTAGGATAATATATATAAGCATGTTCATAGGAGCGCCCGTGTCTGTTTCTATGACAGGAGTATAATAATTTTAATAATAATTGGAGGTGTACGAATTGGCTAACATTAAATCTGCTAAGAAAAGAATTTTAGTAAACAGAACAAAAGCAGCTAGAAACAAATCTATCAAATCTGCAGTAAAGACTTCCATCAAGAAAGTTGAAGCAGCAGTAGCAAGCAAAGATAAGGCAGCTGCAGAAGTAGCATTAAAAGATGCTGTTTCCACAATCAGCAAAGCTACATCTAAAGGTGTTTATCATAAAAACAACTGTGCAAGAAAAGTTGCTCGTTTAGCTAAAGCTGTTAACAGCATTGACTAATCATAAATTGAATTTTTAATTATAAGCTTATAATTAAAAGGACAGCCATCACCGTCATGTGGCTGTCTTTTTTATTATTAAAAGCCCGATCTTGTGATCAGGCTTTTTTTACTGCAGTCTTACTGCTGTATTTAATGATCAGAAGCTCCACACTGAGCTTATCTTCCAGACGTCCGGTCTTTACTGATTCTTCTGCATCCACGAAATCCCTCACTGCCTGTTCCAGTTCTGAAATACTGTATGCCCTGGCACAGGATACAATATTTCTCACTGCAAATGTGGGAACTCCCAGTTTCGACGCCATTTCTGTCTGGGCAAGTCCTGCTGCCCCGAACTGTTTCACCTGCAGAAGTTGACGGTACTGCTTGGCAAGCAGAAACAGAATGCGCATAGGCGGCTCTTTTAAGGTAAGCAGATCATAGTAGAGTTCCAGGGCTCGTTCCTGATTTTTCTCTGTTACTGCACGGACCATGTCAAAGATCCTATTTGTAGTCTGGGTAGTACAGATTTCTTCAATATCCTGCCCGGTTACCACATCCCTGCCCTCTGTATAGCAGATCAGCTTCTCCAGCTCCATTCTCAGATTGCCCATATCTGTACCTGTTTTCGTCAAAAGCAGCTCCATATCCCTCTGAGTGATCTTCTTCCCCGCTTTTCCCAGAAGCCCGGCAGCCCACCGCATCAGGGTTTTCTCATCCTGACCTTTAAATTCTGTAATACAGCCGCATGCTTTCACTGCCTTATACATCCGGCTCCTTTTATCCACCTCTGATTCCACAAAGATCATGCAGAGATACTCCGGCAGTTCTTTCATATAATCCGCCAGTTCTTCACATTTATTCTTAAAAAATCCCGTATCTTCCAGCAGGATTACCCTTCTGTCCGCGAAAAAGGGAAGTGTCTCACAAAGATCGATCAGTTGTCTGATATCGATACTTTTCCCCTCATAATGATTAAAGTTCATGGTATCTCCGTCCGGATTAAGAGCCTTTTCCAGATTATGCTTATACTGCTGTTTCAGATATGCCTCATCACCGTACAGAAGATATGCCTGTTTAAAGTTTCCTGTCCTGATGTCTTCCTGTATACTTTTCAATTTCCTACCTCTGGTCTATTTTCATTACTGTTATGCCAGGATTGCTTTTTCTTTTGCATGCCCTATCCTGCCTCATATTCTATTGTACCAAGTTCATCTCATAATAGCCAGCGAAAATTGTATCAGTCCAGCAAATCAGCCCCCAAGTTCCACCATTTTATGGATACATCTGCCGGCACCTTCCATTACAGACTGCGGCAGGAAAATTTCTTCTCCGCCCCTGCCTTTCAGGCAATTATAAATATCCATGAGGGTAGTTACTTTCATATTCATGCAGGTAAGCTGTACAGTTACAGGATAAAATTTCTTATCCGGACATGCAAACTGCAGATGTTCTACAATACTGTTTTCAGTTCCGATAATAAATTCTTTATGCTCAGACTTCTTTGCAAAATTCATGATTCCAGTCGTAGATCCTACATAATCAGCCTGCTCTACAACCTCCTGACGGCATTCCGGATGCACCAGGAAAAGTGCATCCGGATGCGCTGCCCGGGCTTTTTCCACATCCTTCGCACTGACCACAATATGTCTCGGACATCCACCTTTATAAAAGGCAAATGTCTTCTCAGGAATCTTATCGGCCACATAACGTCCAAGATTCGGATCCGGAATAAACAGAATCTTATCATTGTCCAGTTTCTTACAGATTTCAACTGCTGAAGAGGAAGTCACGCACACATCACATTCTGTTTTCAGTTCAGATGTAGTATTGATATAAGCTACCACTGCATAACCTGGATACTGTTCTTTTAATTTTCCCAGATTTTCCAGATCCAGCTGTTCTGCCATAGGACATCCTGCTGCCGGATTCGCCAGCCATACTCTTTTATCAGGACTTAAAACTTTACATGTTTCTGCCATAAAGCGAACACCACACATGATCACTCCACTGCAGTCGCTCTTTGATGCCTGCACACTCAGCCCATAGGAATCTCCCATATAATCTGCCACTTCCAGAATCTCCTGTCCCTGATATGCATGAGCCAGGATACATATATCCTGTTCCTTTTTCATCCGCAGGATCTCCTGCTGAATTTCTGCTATTGTCATTTCTATTTCCTCTTCTCCGTAAATAATTACAGTCTGTATGTTTTATTTCTGTTTTCCTTTTTCCCAGGGCTGCAGCGGTGCCAGAAATCCTGCCTTTTCCAACTGCTCCCCGATCAGATCCAGTCTCTCTTCACTGGCAGCTTCCACCAGATGATAATGATAGCCGGAGGTAGCACTGCTCAGCACTGTAGAACGGCTGCTGTTGATTGCCTGAATAAATTCATTCACATCCTGCCTGGAACGGATATCCATCTCTGCACTGACACGGCCGTACACTCTGTGGCTGATGCTGATATTTTTTACTCTTCCGCCGCAGTCCACAATCAGATTCAGTTCCTGAGCGGCCTGGTCCTGTCCATGACGCACTTTAAATTCTCTGGTACATGCCACATCATTGTCCTGCTGCAGCACATATCCTCTGGTAGTAGAAAGAATCCCCGGCGTAGAAACACGGATCACTGCCATATCCTGCACGATCACCTGTCTACTAACTCCAAACTGTGCAGCCAGTGCTCTTGCTGCTATGGGCACCTGTGCCTCACGGAGGATTTTTAAAATTTCATTTCTTCTCTGTGCAGTATTCATAAGATCAGTCCTCTTCTACAGCATGAAGATTTTTCATGGAAATATCCAAAATAGGTGCAGAATGTGTCAGTGCACCGCTGGATACAAAATCAACCCCTGTCTCCAGGATTTTCTTAATGTTTTCTTTTGTAATGTTTCCGGAACACTCTGTCTGGGCCCGGCCTGCGATAAAGTCAACTGCCTCTTTCATCATCTCCGGTGACATATTATCCAACATGATAATGTCTGCACCAGCTTCCACCGCTTCCTTCACCTGAGCAAGAGTTTCCACTTCAATCTCGATCTTACGGACAAATGGTGCATACTCTTTAGCCATAGTCACTGCTTTCGTGATACTTCCCGCTGCTCCGATATGATTATCTTTCAACAGTACGCCATCAGAAAGATTGTATCTGTGATTGCATCCGCCGCCTACACGTACTGCATATTTTTCAAACACACGACAATTGGGGGTTGTCTTTCTGGTATCCAGGAGTGTTACCTTGCTTCCTTCCAGCAGTTTCGCAACCTGGCTGGTATAAGTAGCGATCCCGCTCATTCTCTGAAGATAATTCAGTGCGACCCTTTCTCCGGAAAGCAGTACTCGGATATCTCCTGTCACTGTCCCCAGAAGCTGTCCTTTTTTGACAGCATCTCCATCTTTACAGTTAAATTCAACCGCTGTCTGCTCATCGAGAATCTGGAATACTCTTGCATATACATCCAGTCCTGCCATAATTCCATCTTCCTTGGCAATCAGATCTACCGTTCCCTTTACTGCACTGCGCATTACTGCATTTGTGGAAACATCCTCACTTGTAATATCCTCCTGCAGCGCCATACGGATCAGCTTATCTGCCTGCATTTTCATTGTAATATCATTCATGACTTTTTCTCATCCTTTCGATTTCATCCAGTACCAGCTTATGATAACCGGACAACAATTCTTCTCTGCTCTCATACATTTTCGTATCGATGGCATCGGTCTTTACATATTCCGGTGCCTTTCCAAATATCATATCATCTGCAGCCTTTCTTGCAAAGACCAAAGATTCCAGCAGCGAATTACTGGCCAGACGATTTCTTCCATGAACTCCGTTGCAGCTTGTCTCGCCGCAGGCATAAAGCCCCTTCATAGATGTTCTGCTTCCCAGATCCACCTTGATACCTCCCATGAAATAGTGTTGAGCCGGAACCACAGGAATCGGTTCTTTTCTCGGATCAAATCCCTCTTCCAGACACTGATGATAAATATGCGGAAAATGTTTCATGATCATCTTCTCTCCCAGCGGGCGCATATCTTCCCACACAAAATCAGTTCCGTCAGCTTCCATCTGGACAAAAATTCTCTTGCTCAGCAGATCTCTGGGCTGCAGTTCATTAGTAAAACGCTGTCCGTTTTTGTCATACAAAAGTGCTCCTTCACCTCTCACTGACTCTGAGATCAGAAATCGTCTTCCTGGTTTATGAGAATACAGAGTAGTAGGATGAATCTGTATATAATCCAGATTTTCCATCTCTACATGATGTTTCATGGCAATTCCCACTCCATCCCCTGCAATATGTGGAAAATTGGTGGAATTTTTATAAAGCCCCCCGATACCGCCACATGCCAGCACTACGTAAGATGAATATACGGGCAATACCTGATCATCATGGTCCATCGCAATAATTCCGCAGCAGATATTATCTTTTGAAATCAGATCCACCATGGTCATATATTCACAGATCTCTATATTTTCTTTTGTCTTCGCCACATTCAGAAGCGTCTGAGTAATTTCCTTACCTGTAATATCCTCATGAAAAAGAATTCTTGACTGTGAATGTGCACCTTCTCTGGTAAATGCCAGATTTCCTTTCTCATCCCGCGCAAAATCCACCTGATATCTGAGAAGATCCCGGATAATATCATTTGAACTGCGGATCATCAGATCAACTGCTCTCTTATCATTCTCATAATGTCCGGCACGCATAGTATCTTCGAAATAATTCTCATAATCATCCTCTCCGCGAAGCATGCAGATTCCACCCTGAGCCAGGAAAGAATCTGACTGATCCGCCTCCTGTTTGGTAATCATAAGAATCTTCATCTTCTCCGGGAGATTCAGCGCACAGTAAAGTCCGGCAGCTCCGGTTCCTACGATAATGGCATCATAATTTTCTTTCATTTCTTTTTCCTCTTACCGGTTTTACGCCGGATTTTCTTTTTTTGTCTGTGCCATTATACCACCTGACTTTTCAGGTGTCAAGACACCTGTATATTATAATATCCTTCTGCCAGAAAATGACCGTCTTTCTCCCATATGGCAGCTGCCCCTGTATCCTTCGTGATCAGAACCTGAACCCCTGCATCCTTCAGACGTTCCAGTGTCTCCGGTGAAGGATGTCCGTAGGTATTCGTAGCCGAACAGGAGATCACAGCCACTTCCGGTATGACTGTTTCCAGAAACTCCATTCCAGTGGAATACCGGGAACCATGATGGGCCACTTTGAGGAAATCCACATCCTCCAGAACTCCCGCCGCCTTCAGCTGCGCTTCTGTTTCCTGCCCGATATCTCCTGTAAACAGGCCTTTCAACTCCCCGTATTTTAATTCCAGGACCATGGCCTCTTCATTTATATCTTTCTTCACTTCCTCTTCTGACACGTTCTCAGGAGGCCACAAAACATCCAGCTGCATCTGCCCATACTGTATCATGTCGCCCCTTTTCACATAAAGGACAGAAATTCCTGCATTTTGCGCAAGTTCTGTCAGCTCTGTATAATTCTTATTTTCCCTCTGATCTCCCCAGTCAGGCAGGATCAGATAGTCCACTTTCACCGCAGTCAGGCCTTTTCCCACATATTCCAGGATCTGTCTCACACCGCTGATATGATCCTCATCTGTGTGAGAAATATAGATTCCATCCAGCCTGGAAATTCCTCTGTACTTCAGATACGGAAGGATCTGATACTGCCCCACTGCGCTCTTGTTCGTACTGCCTCCGTCAATAAGCAGGTTCCATTTTCCCTCTGCTTCCACCACGATCCCGTCTCCCTGTCCCACATCCAGAAAAGTAATGCGAAGTGCCTCTTTCTGCCGGTAACTCAGAAAAAACACTGCCAGACAGACTGCAGCCAGCCCTGCTGCATGAAAGATCACGCCAGCTCCCGGATGTTTCTTCCTTCCCGATGACCCGCGTGTCCCTTCTTTTCCCCTGTCTCCCGCCGGTTTATCCACATAATGTTCCCTGTATTTCCTGCCTGTCCACAAGATTCCCCCACAAACCACATAATAGCCCACGATCTGCCAGGACCGGGGCCGCCCCAGTATCCAGGTACCAAAAGGAATCCGTCCTGCCAGAGTACCCAGCAGCTCGTAAATCTTTAATACTGCCCTCCCCGGGATCACCAGTACCGCGGCACCCTTCAGAAAAACCAGTCCAGTCAGTGCCCCTGCCACACCGCTTCCCAGCACAATGCCTGCAGTGGGCAGCACCAGCAAATTCAGAAATATCCCCACAACCGACACTTCCCCGTAGAACCCGAGAACAATCGGAAGGGTGGTAAGCTGCACCACCACCGACCCAAACAGGGCACGAAGGATTTTGCCCTCTACATTCCAGATTTCCAGAACTGCCGGAAACACCACGCCGATTCCCAATACTGCCCCGAAGGACATAAGAAACCCTCCATCCAGAAGATATCCCGGACTCTCCACCAGGATCAGAATGGCAGACGCAGCCAGGGCAGTGGGCAGGTCATAGATCCGTCCTGCGATCTTCGCTCCTGCGGAAAGCAGAAACATGCAGACTGCACGCATGGTGGAAACACTGCCGCCCGTCATCAGTCCGTACTGCAGCATGACTACCAGGGATATAAGTCCCGCAGGCCAGATCCCTAACCCTGCCCGCTTCAGAAGATTATAAAGTCCCACCCCCAGAAGACTGATATGTAACCCCGAAATAGCCAGGATATGGATGATCCCCGCCATCTGGTACCGCAGTTTCACCTCCTGATCCAGATTACTCTTCTCTCCCAGCACCATAGCCTGAAAGATTCCCGCTTCCTGTCCGCAGATCTGATCAAGGATCCCTTCGAAGCGCTCCCTGGCATCGATCAGAAACTGTCCGTATCCGGAATGAAACGATGATCTTCTCCTGACAATCCCTTTATTCATCATATAGTAAATATGACGGCATCTGTAATACTGTCTGCTGTCAAATTCTCCCGGATTGCGTGGCTCTTCCACCTCTGTCAGCTTTCCGGACACGAAAACCAGACTCCCGGCAGGAAGTTTCTCTTTTTTCTTTAAATTCACTTTTACTTCATCAATGAGTACTTTTTTATTTGAGGAAATTTCTGTAGAGATTTCTTCAGAATCTTTTTCAGAATTGTAAATAAGATAGGTATTTTTCAGATATACAGATTGGGTTTCTTCCTTTTCCTGGCACCTGACCACCTCCCCGCAGATGGTGGATTCCGGGTGCTTACTGATCCATGTCTGTACAGATTCCGGCAGGGGATTTCCACGGATCATGGAAAAACCCAGCCAGTCTGTCACACACAGAAATGCAGCCAGAAGCAGGCACAGGACGCACACCGGGCGTCTTCTCATTGCGCTCCTCCTATAATTGGTTACTTTTTCTTCTGGTCATCTGTTTCCGCTGTTACCAGCTTGTCATTTTTTTCGTAGAAGCAATACAGCTCCATCTTCTCTCCGAATGTATCCAGTTTATCCTTAGTTCCCACTGTGATCTGGACCTTATCTGCATCCAGGGCATCCAGAAGGGAATTCACCACCGAATAGATGGGGATATTCTCGGAAACATCCAGTGCATAAGAAGAAAATACACGGTCAAAAGCCACATAACAGATATTATCTGCAAGTGTTACATTCAGAATCTCTGTGTTCTCCGGGATCGTAGGATAATGTCCTTTCTCCAGAGGTCCTTTCATCAGCTGCTGCAGGATAATCCACTCTTTCGGAATGCTTCTCTTATACCGGACCGTGCGCTGTTCCTTTACCAGATGCTGTCCCTCTTTATCTGTGAAATAGAGGGTAAATGTATTGCTACAGTATGCATCCGGTTCGCTTCCGCTGAATTCCGCGAAAGTATCTTCTGTCATCTCTCCCACAGGTTCTCCCCTGGAATCCAGAAGATCTTCGTTCTCTACCGTAAATCTTACTGCTGTGATCCCCGGAACCTGTAAAAATGTCCTTACCACGCCTGCACGGACCATAAGTTCCCTTGCACCGCTCATCTCCTGATATTTACTGTTGAAATTCACAACCAGCACATTGTCTTCTATGCTGTAATTCATCTGCACTTCATCAGGCAGAAGCCCTATATCTTCTTTGTCTGCCTCACGGTTATTGAGCCGCTGCATCATATCCTTCAGCATATATTCCACAGTAGTCTCTTCCGGAGAATAAGCCTCTCTGACCAGCTGTGTTTCATCCTGGCTGATCTCATAGATATAATAACCTGACGACGGATTTCCATTATCCTGAACTTCTACAGAGCATCCTCCCAGAAAAATGCTTCCGATCAGTACAGGCAGGATCCTATATATTCTTTTTCTCATACCTGTACCTCCTAAGACGGAATATATGACAGAGGAATGCGGACGGAAAATGTAGTTCCTTCCCCTTCCCTGCTGAACACTTTAATCACACCGTGATGCATAGCAATAGAACTCTTCGTGATCGCCAGTCCAAGTCCGGTTCCGCCGATCTCTTTGGAATGGGACTTATCCACTCTGTAAAAACGCTCAAAAATACGTTCAATGCTGTCTTCCGGGATTCCCATTCCGGAATCCGCTACCGTGACATAAAAATATTTATGGTCTGCATCCAGGGATACACGGACCCATCCATCATCTACGTTATATTTGATCCCGTTTTCTACCAGATTGCTGATGGCAAGGGTAAATTTCACCTCATCCACATCTGCCTCTACAGGACGGAAACAGTCCAGGATCAGGTCGATATTGCGCTTGTCTGCAATAGGACGCAATCTTTTCAGGATGTCCTCCAGAAGCTGGTTGATATCCATATGGGTAATGTTCACGTCAGCAGCCTTCTTGTCCATCTTGACAAGTGAGAGCAGGTCTGTGATAATCTTGCTTTCCCTGTCGATCTCTGCCGTGATATCTCCCATGAATTCCTGATAAAGTTCTTCCGGGACTCCCTGCTGGCCTACCAGGGAATCTGCCAGCACCTTCATGGAAGTAAGAGGTGTTTTCAGCTCATGGGACACATTGGATACAAATTCCTGTCTGGACTCATCCAGAATTTTCATACGATTGACCATCTTATTGAATGCGTCTGTGATCAGCTCTGTCTCTGTATAGTCAGGCACACTGATCTCTCCATCCAGAACACCATCTGTCAGATCCTCGATGGATTTCGTTACTCTTGCAAGAGGTTTTACCAGGATCGTTGACAGCAGCCATGACAGGAATATTGCGAGAACCACAATAATTCCGATCAGCATGACGCCTTTCTGTTCAAGCTCTGCCAGGGTATCTGCGATCTCTGCTGCCGAAACAGTCACCAGCATCACGCCCTGGATCTGTCTTACATCCGGACTCTGCACAGGTACAGCCAGCTCCAGCACCTGGTTATTTTTGTCGTAATTAACTGCTTCTTCTCCCTTGAAACACTGTACTGCCAGGGAGCTCAGTAATGTCTTTCCTTCTTCTGTGTGAAACGTATCTCCTACTATCTTAAAATCTCTGTCTGCCAGAAGAACCCTGCCATCATAGATGTTCGTAAACAGCTCCAGCTTGCTGTTCACCGTCCGCGAACTGGTATCATTCAGATAATTCTCCTTGATGATCAGGTTACTGAGAATGCCACACTGATCCTGTATGGTTTCTGTAAGCATGGAAACAGCACGATCTTCATAATTATGCAGCATGGTACAGGTCACCACCACACCCGGCACGATTCCCAGAATGATTAAGATAATCAGAATACGAAAACGCAGACTTCTGAAAAAGTTGTTTCTTTTTTTCACCTTTTCAACTCCGTTCTCTTTCAACATGCAGTTTCCTGCATGCGCTCTGTTTGTTCGTAAAACACTTTTTTGTTTATCGAATCCTTATCATCTTATCACAGAAAAAATAGTTTTTCACCTGTTTTTCTTAAAAATGGGTACAAAAAGAACGGTCGGTGTTGTTCCTGTCAGACAATCGTAATACCACTTTCGTTCCAGTCTATAGGAATCTCTTCACCATCCAAGTAAATCACATAATTTTGGGGTTTTCCTTTTCCAAGATAACCATTATAACTTATCTGTTCTCCATTTTTATTTACAAATTCTTTTTTTGTAAAAATTGTATTTTGTGTATCTGATATCTGAAAATCTTTATTATCATTTTTTCCGCAAACAACACTGACATATAATTCTCCGGTTACAGTACATTCTCGCACAACAATAGAGTTATCTTTCTTAAAATCAGCCCTGTTATAAAGATATTTTATCTCAGAATTTGTTGTACATTTCCATCCTTTTTCCCCTTTATAGACTATTTTACTATACATTTGTCTATCTTCCAGATACAATACCTCTATGGAATCTTCACCATATATTTCATCTATTTTATTTTTTTCAATTCCATAATACTTTTCTGCCTGATCTGCTGTTGAAAAACTCACATATGCATTTTCTATTTCGCAAAACGACATTATGATCAGAAATACCGTACATAATATCGCCCATGCTATAATCCTCTTTGACGCAAGCTTTTTCATTTTCTTCATGATTGCCAGACCTAAACAAAAGACAATACTACAAATAAATATACGTACATTATTATATGTAATCCCTCCCTGAAATTTACTCTCTCCCGGGTGAGTTCGATGATAATTCGTTCCGGTTACCATACCATAGAATATAAAGTTTATCAAAAACATAATTAACGTTTTTAACGATATTTTTCCTTTATGTTTCTTTTGTCTGTATATCCTTATACAAGTACAGATCAGTAAAACAAATAGCAGCAGTTCAGCAATATCCAGTATTTGTATATCCATATTTCTATTCTCCTTAATCCTAATTTGAGCCGCAGACATATTTCGCTTTCATTTTCTCAATTACTCGCTGATTTTTGCCGTAACATAATACCAGCCCTTTTCTTTCTCAGACAGATTAATTTCATATTCTATTCCTCCATATTCTTTTACCATCTGAATCACATCTGTCCGGCTGTCATCCTTACTATATGTAAATAAAGAAAATCCACTGTCCAAAAAGCCTTGTGTATACCAGAATCCTACTGTATAACTTCCATTATTCTGTCGTACTACAGCTTCTCCACCTGAAGCACATATTTTATAATCTTCTGGCAGTTAAATTAATTCCAGATCTTTCCTTGTTTTTATCTGGTTCTCCTGTACCATCTGAACAATTTCAGTCCTTTTTTCCTTATATACCTGAAAGTTTAATTTTTTTATTCCATCATTAAACAAAAATGCCAGATATATTCCAAATAAAAAAACTGGTATTGCTGCAACCCCAAATACACGAATCTTTCTCAAACAGCAAAAACTCCGTATGATATATATAAAAGTTAGAATAAATGATGCAAAAATAACATACCAAAATCCTCTGAAAAAAAGTTCTTCAAAATACCAGATTGTAATAAAATTTACAGATATCACAGCTATGCATTGTAATATAAATGATTTTAATTTTTTTCTCTCATCCTTCATTTCCCGCTCCTTCAACCAGATATGTCACATTTTTCTTAAAAATGATTATAGCTTACACAATATCCTTTTCTGCGATCTGCATAATTTGATAAAATTCTTTGCACAGCCTTTTATATTCTCGTTCACGTGTATCGCCAATAGAAAATGTTTCGCTTATTGATCTATATAACTCCTGTTCTTCTTCCAAATACCCTGTTGATAAACGATAATAATTATTTCCCAAAGGTTTTTTTATATATCTATGTAAAGTGTTTCTAAAAGTTGGAGTTTCTTCTTTGGAATATAATATATAAATCAAATTTATTTTTTTATATTTTTCCCGTATTTTGTCAAGCTTTAACATTTCATGAAAATCTTCATTTAATTTGTCAATATCTTCATCTGCTATTCCTGGTACTTTAACAATCTCAAAAATCCATAGTTTATTCTTTTCAGCTTTTTTGTATATCCAAATATCCAAGTGTTTATCCAGTTTTTTTTGACAAAAAAGAACATATCCATTCTGTATACAGGAAGCCTCCATTTCTTCAATCGTTATTTTTTTCCGATAAGTAAGGCCACAAGAAAATTTTTCTCCAGTATGTCCAAAAGGTGTCCAGTCATTGCCAGTCCAGCCCGAATATAAATCACGATAAACAGTCCCCTCGTAATGCCCAGTCACCATCAATAGTATTCCTAACATAACTGCAGTTATAATTGCCAATATAATTTCTATTACTATATATGATTTCAATCCATGTATCAAACTATAAATGCCATATATTATCCAAAGAATAATTGTAATAAAAGCGCCTATTTGGCAATAATACAACCCCGGCAATTCCTCTGTGAAAATTTTCTTCTTTGTCCGTACCTTTTTGCTCAAATTATTTGAAGAATCTTTTAAACGTGTTTTTATCTTGTTTATGTCAATATCTGATCTTCCGACTAATTTTCTCTCTGTATCAGATATCCAAAAATATAAAAGTAAAACTACAATTCCATACAAAGCATGACCGGCTCCACCGCAATAATCATGTATAAATTTTATTAAAATCCCAAGGGCAACTGCAGAAACGGTACCACGTACCACGCCTTGAAGAATTGCAATGCATAAATGAATTCGCATTTTCCAATCTGGCACTTTTATTCCCCCTCACAACCTAAAGTCCTTGCTGCTGACAATGCCAACATCTATTTGGATCATCCACCAATCTGTGACATTCCACGTATTTCATCCTGTTCCGTTTTCGATTCATAGAAATTATGGCTGGCCGGTTTATTCCAGATAACCTGGTAAATTGCATCTTTAAGCTGTTCATCTGCACAGCCGCCTCGCATCAGGGCTCGGAGATCTGTGCCTTCCTGATACTGGAGGCATCCTTTCATGAATCCTTCTGATGTAAGACGAACACGGTTGCACTGGCTGCAGAATTTGTGACTCATGGCACTGATAAAGCCAATCTTTCCCTTGAACCCCGGCACCTCATAGTAATGGCAGGGGCCATTTCCAAGTCTTTCTGTCACCGGGCTCATGGAGCCGTACGCTTCTTCCAGAACTGCTTTGATAGATTCCTCATCCTGAAACGGGAACTGTTTCCCGAATCCGATCGGCATCATTTCGATAAAACGCACATGAATGGGATATTTCTGTGCCAGCCCTGCGATGGCCACGAAATTATCTTTCTCTTTGATAACAGGAACGCTGTTGATCTTCAGGGAAAGTCCCGGATGTGCAAGTGCTGCCTCAATTCCCCTGAATACTTTTTCCAGTTCATCACGTCTCGTAACTTTCTTAAAAAGTTCCGGGTCCAGAGTATCCAGACTGATATTAATGGCATCGATTCCTGCATCCAGCAATGCATCCAATTGGTCTGCAAGCAGAATTCCATTTGTCGTCAGGGTTATCTCCTCTATCCCTGGGATTGCCCTGATCTGCTTTGCCAGACTTGCGCAGCCTTTACGCACAAGAGGCTCCCCGCCTGTCAGTTTTATTTTACGGATTCCCAGATCTGCTGTGCACCTGCAGATACGGAGGATCTCGTCATATGTGAGGATGTCCCCATGGGAAAGTGATTTCACCCCTTCCTCCGGCATACAGTAAATGCATCTCAGATTACATCTGTCTGTCAGGGAAATCCTTAAATAATCTATTTCTCTTCCATATTTATCTCTCATCCTATAGCTCTGCCCGCCTTTTATTTTATAAATCAATCTTATCATAGATCAGACATTTATGCCAGACGTCCTGTCTGCTCCTAACAGTTTTTCCCTTTTTCAGGCTGAGGCTGTCACAAATTATCAAACAAGTTCATAGAACATAGTGAAATATTGTGCTATACTCATTTTATAAAATTCTGAATTTACTCTGATACATCTGATACAAAGGAGGAAACAGTTATGAGAATTGCTGTTGTTGATGATATTGCGAAAGAGCGGACACTTCTGGTGAAACGGCTGAAAGAAGATTCCAGATTCTTTCCGTGCAGCCGGGGTGCTATAGTGAATCTGGAACATGTGGCTGATCTTGCTGACGCTTCTTTTGTTATGGATGAGAGAAGTACTGTGCTGATCAGCCGGAAACTTGTAAAAACTGCACGACAGGTTTTCATGGATTTTCTTTTTCAGGGAGGGCATTGATCATGATTAATATTCTACGTCCTGTTCTGGAACTTACTGTAGTGATTCCAGGACTTCTTCTGGCATACCTGCCGCTGAACTCCAGTCTCAGATATTCTGTACGGAAACTCTTTGGCTGGCTTCTTTTACCCTCTCTGGGGCTGTGTATTGCAGGAGGATTTTTCTGTTATCATGTAAGGATTTCTTCCGCACCTTTCCTGCTGATCCTGACAACAGGTGCAATAGCCATCTATATGATATCTCTTCCGGTTTCCATCTGGAAATCCGGCAGTATTGCTCTGGCGGTGTGTGCGGTCTTCGCCTGCCTTAACAGCATTTCCAGAGCCATTAATGCTGTTATGATCTCCGAGAGCAATCTGTACGGACATGAATTATGGTTCCAGATTCCTGCCGGGCTTCTTTATAATGGTTTCTGCTGGCTGTTCGTACTTCTTGCATGGTATCCGGCCACTCATTCAGTCCATGATATGGCAGAAGACGAGAATCTGGCACAGACATGGTATGTGTTCTGGATCCTGCCCCTTGTTTTTATCGGTTTAAATCTGTTCATGGTTCCCAGATATAAAGGAACTCTGTATTCCGGACGTATCCTGAAGGGCTACATTATCATCAGCCTGACATTGCTGCTGATCCTCTGTCTGTTTTACACCATGTTCCTGCTGATAGCAGACAGCCTGAACAAAAATGCGAAATTACAGCAGGAGAATCATTTGCTGAACATGCAGCAGACACGCTACGATAATCTCTGTACTGCCATCGAAGAGACCCGTCATGCAAGACACGATATGCGTCACCATTTCCACCAGCTCTCTACAATGGCAGAAAACGGCGATCTGGAAGGCATCAGAGAGTACCTTTCCCTGACAGGCAGCAGGATTCCCAGCCTTGACATGCATTTCTGTGAAAACCGCGCAGCTGACGGTGTAGCAGGTTATTACTGCGAGCTGGCCCACAGGTCCGGCATTCCTTTCCAGGCACAGATGGATCTGCCTGCCAAAGTACCGGTAGACGAGATTGACATGTGTCTGGTACTTTCCAACCTTCTGGAAAATGCCCTGGAAGCCAGCCAGAAAACATCCCCTTCCCGCCGCCATATCAAAATAACCGCCTATCTTTATGCCGAACATCTGATCCTGATCCAGGTATCCAACCCCTACGACGGAGAGATCCGGGAGAAAAACGGTATTTTCCAGTCATCCAAGAGAAAGGGAAACGGTATCGGCCTCCAGTCGGTACGGCGTATCTGTGAAAAAAACGGAGGGGCAGATTCCTTCACCTACAAAGATGGCATCTTCACTGCCAAAGTCATGCTGCATGATTGACCAGTGGGGCATATCAAAAAGAGGCCAGCGTCTGTAAAACGCTGGCCTCTTTTATTTATGATCCTACTGTGCCTGGAAATAATATCCCACGCCCCATTTGGTGTGTACATATTTCGGCTCACTTGGATTGGTTTCAATTTTCTCACGAAGGCGGCGGATATGTACATCCACAGTACGTACATCACCCGGATACTCGTAGCCCCATACAATATTCAGCAGATTCTCACGGCTGTAAACCTTATTCGGGTTAAATACCAGAAGCTCCAGTACATCGAATTCCTTGGCAGTCAGGTTGATCTCTTTATCTGCGATAAATACACGTCTTCCCTCACAGTCCATACGCAGGTCTCCTATCTGGATATTTTTCGCCTTATCTTTCTCCTCATGGTCACTTCCTGCACGGCGCATGATAGCTTTGATACGTGCTTTCACTTCAAGGATATTGAAAGGTTTGGTAATATAATCATCTGCTCCGTATTCCAGTCCCAGGATCTTATCCATATCTTCGCCCTTGGCAGTCAGCATCACAATAGGAACATTGGAAAATTCTCGGATCTGCTGGCAGACCTCCAGTCCATCCATCTTCGGCAGCATCAGATCCAGAAGGATGATATCATATTTCTTTTCTTTCGCTTTCTCTACAGCTTCCTCACCATCGTAAGCACAGTCAACTTCCATTCCATCCTGTTCCAGACTGAAACGGACTCCCTTTACGATCAGCTTTTCATCATCTACTACCAATACTTTCCTGCTCATTGAATTCTCCTTATCCTACTACAATCTCATCTTTTATCTTAACGAATGTACCCTCTTTGATGCCCTGTACATTCATGATGTCTTCTATGGCTGCAAATGGTCCGTTCTCCTCCCGGTATGCAATGATCGCTTTCGCCCGGGTGGCTCCGATTCCTGTCAGGGTGGTAAGCTGGCTCTCATCTGCTGTATTTATATTTACTCTGCTATCCTGCCGATTTAAATCCGTGCCTGACGGATTATTCTGCGCAGTAACCGTCTCTCCCGGTTTCAGATCCTGCTGCTCCATCTCCTCCTGTGTAAGGATGTACAGCTGCTGTCCATCTGCCAGGATACCCGCCTGGTTCACACAGGTCTGTGCTGCTTCCGGCAAAAATCCTCCCGCTGCTTCGATGGCCTGGAAAACCCTGCTGCCTTCCTCCATCCGGAAAACTCCCGGATTCGCTACTGCCCCGCAGACATCCACATAAATCTCCGCGGCTTTCTCCGGTTCCTCTGATATCTCCGGCTCTTTGGACACATTTTCCTCTGCCCGGTCTGCATCTGCAGTTTCCTTCTCCTCAGCCTCCACTTCTGCCTTCGCTTCCTGGAAGCCATCGATCAGAAACTGTGCTTCCCTGCTCTTACACCCTGTCAGTGTTGTAAGAATCAGAATACAAACCACAGCATAGCATATGTTCTTATTTAAATTTCCTAACAAGGTCTGCTCCTCCTTCTTCCGGATAAGAGTCCCCTTGTCCATAATGCCATATCTTATTGTAACGAAATCTTAATGATTTTACAATAGTAAACTCTTATTTTTGCCATTTAAATATAATAATTCCCACGATAGCGATTCCCATTCCCAGAAGTTTCCGCCATTCAAATGGCTGCTTATCCACCCCGAAAATCCCCAGAAGTTCTATAATATACGCCACTGCCAGCTGTGAGATTACAATAAGCATAGCTGCCTTTGCCGGCCCCAGCGCCCCCATACTCTGGATCACTGTGATGGTAATAAATGCTCCGATCACCCCTCCCAGCAGTGTATACTTATTATCCACCTGCCAGAGAGCTGCAATACTTTCCCGCCCTGTAAACAGCCATGCCAGCACGCAGACCACAAACGCAGACAGCTGCACCCATCCCGTGGACACCCACAGGCTGGTCTGCTTCGTCACCTCCGTGTTAAAAACCCCCTGAATACTCATCAATGCCCCTGAAATCAATGCCGCGATAAATCCCCACATAATTTTCCCTCCCAAGAATCATTTAATATTCTGAAAAAAACATCTCCAAATTAGTCTATTCATTCCGAATAAAATCATACACGCTTCCGGCAGGTTTTACGGAAAATATAACAAAACCCCCGTCTATACATCAGATACGTGTTCTGATGTTATAAACGGGGGACGTGTTTAGTCAAAATTCAGATCAAAGCAATAATTTAATGGAGAACCAGTCCATCCCTGGTATTCTTTTCCCGGATTTTGGCTGTATTCCCTTTTTATAACGTAATCCTGCTTCTGCTCAACATAAATGGCATTTACACCCACTCCTTTACGTGCTGTAAAATGCTTGTTTGAAGACTTAATACTTGATTTGGTTAAAATTATTCCATGCACTCATCCAGAATAGCAGCCATCTTGTCGATGTGTTCTTTGGTGATTACAAGCGGAGGTACGATCCTCAGTACATCACTGCCTGCGGAGATCACCAGCAGTCCTTTTGCAAGAGCAGCTTTTACAACCTCTCCCACCGGGCGGTCCTGGATCACGATTCCCTGCATGAAGCCCATGCCTCGTCTTGTAGCAGCACATTCATGTTTTGCAACCAGCTCATCCAGTTTCTGTTCCAGATATGGAGCTGTTTCCTGTACATGTTCGATGATCTTGTCATTCTCATAAATATCAAATACCTTGCTGACTGCAGCACATACAAATGGATTTCCACCGTAAGTTGTACCATGATCCCCTGGCTCCAGAGAAGCTTTGGCAGCTTTCTCGCTCAGCACAAATGCACCTACCGGCACGCCGCATCCAAGAGCTTTCGCACTGGTCATGATATCCGGCTGTACACCGTATGCCTGCCATGCAAAATAATGTCCGGTTCTTCCCATACCACACTGGATCTCATCGAAGATCAGCATGATATCTTTCTCATCACAGATCTGACGCAGACCTTCCAGGAATTCTTTCTTCGCCGGATAAATGCCACCTTCACCCTGTACAACTTCAGTAATGATCGCACAGGTCTTATCTGTAATCTGAGCCTTTACACTCTCAAGGTTATTGAAATCTGCAAACTTTACACCGCCCATCAGAGGCTCAAATGGCTCTCTGTAATGAGCAGTTCCTGTTACAGAAAGTGCTCCGATACTTCTTCCGTGGAAAGAATGGTTCATGGCAATAATTTCATGATCTGCATGTCCGTCACGTACATACGCATATTTCTTGGCTGCTTTTAAAGCACCTTCGATTGCTTCTGTACCACTGTTGGTAAAGAATGCCTTGCTCATTCCGCTTGCCTTTACCAGTTTCGCACCGGCCTCAATGATCGGCTCATTATAATATAAGTTGGAAATGTGCATCAGCTTATCGATCTGATCTTTCAGTGCTTCATCATATCCCGGATAGTGATATCCCAGAGAATTTACAGCGATACCTGCTGCAAAGTCCAGATATTCCTTTCCCTCGGAATCATATAAGTAACATCCCTGTCCTTTTTCAAAAACAACAGGAAAACGATTATAAGTGTGAAGGATACTCTCTTCGGATTCCTTCATCTGTTCATTCATGTTCATTGTAATATTTCTCCCCGTCTTCTCTCAAAATCGCAGTACCAATACCTTTGTTTGTAAAGATTTCCAGCAGTAAGCTGTGCGGAATTCTTCCGTCAAGGATATGAACTCTGTTAACGCCTTCTTCAATGGCATCAATGCAGTTTTTCAGCTTCGGGATCATACCGCCGCCTACAAATCCGTCATCAATCAGTTTCTGTGCTTCGTCTACATGAAGTTCAGAAATCAGACTGGAGGGATCATCTTTGTCTTTATAAACGCCTTCAATATCAGAAAGGAACGCAAGTTTCTCTGCATGTACAGCCTCTGCAATGGCACATGCGGCATCATCTGCATTAATATTATAAGTAGCAAAATTATCATCATAACCCACCGGGAAAATGATCGGCAGGAAATCTTTTTCAAGAAGATCTTCCAGAATCTTCGGCTCAACCTTTGTAACTTCACCTACAAAACCAATATCTCCGCCCTCTGTCTGTTTTTTACGGCATTTCAGCAGACCACCGTCTTTACCACTGATACCTACAGCATTTACACCGAGGGATTCTACCATGGCAACCAGTTCCTTGTTTACTTTTGCAAGAACCATCTCTGCAATTTCCATAGTATCTTTATCTGTTACACGAAGACCATTGATAAATTTCGGCTCCATACCTACCTTGCCAACCCAGCGGCTGATTTCTTTTCCACCACCATGAACGATGATCGGCTTGAAACCAACCAATTTCAGAAGAACTACGTCTTTGATAACATTTTTCTTCAGTTCATCATCCAGCATGGCACTTCCGCCGTACTTTACAACTACAATCTTACGATTGAATCTCTGAATATAAGGAAGCGCCTCGATCAGCACCTCCGCCTTGTCCAAGTATTTCTGATTAACCATTTATCTTTCTCCTTATTCCCTGGATCTGTCTGAAAATAGCATTTCCTTCATTCCAGGCAAATCTCTGTAATCTATCTCACCACCAGATATCACTGGCAGGATTCATTCAATTTATGAACGATAGTCTGCATTGATCTTTACATAATCATAGGTCAGGTCACAGCCCCATGCAGTTGCTGTTGCATCGCCCATCTTCACATCAGCGATTGCTGTAACCGCTTCCTCGGAAAGAATCTTCGTAGCTTCTTCCTCACTGTAATCTGTAGCAACACCATTCTCAATGATCTTGATCTTTCCGGCCTTGCTCTCGAAGTAAAGATCCACTTTCTCAGGATCAAACTGCGCACCGGAATATCCCATCGCACACAGGATTCTTCCCCAGTTTGCATCATGACCATAGATAGCAGCCTTTGTCAGAGAAGAAGTGACAACAGACTTACTTAATGTAACCGCCTGCTCCTTAGACTCAGCCCCGATGATCTTCACTTCAAATAAAGCAGTCGCGCCTTCACCATCACCGGCAATCTTCTTGGCCAGGGACGTATTGATATAATTCAATGCAGCCTTGAAAGTCTCATAATCTTCGCCCTTCTCTGTGATCTCCGGATTCTCAGCCAGACCATTTGCCAGAAGAAGAACCGTATCATTGGTAGAAGTATCCCCATCTACAGAAACCATATTGTAAGTATCCTTCACATCCTCACTTAAAGCTTCCTGCAGCATCTTCTTGGAAATCTTCGCATCAGTAGTAACAAACCCAAGCATCGTGCACATATTCGGATGAATCATACCCGACCCCTTGCACATACCACCGATAGTAACCGTCTTACCACCAATCTCAACCTGAACGGCAACTTCCTTCTTCTTCGTATCCGTAGTCATGATCGCCTTCGCAGCCTCAGTCCCCGCTTCCAGAGAACCATCCAGCTTCGGAGCCATCATCTTCACACCATTCTTAATACGATCGATCGGAACCTGCATACCGATAACACCAGTAGAAGCCACCAGCACACTATCAGCCGCTACATTCAGAACCTCCGCCGCCGCTGCCGCAGTCTCCTTACAATATCCATAACCTTCTGTACCTGTACAGGCATTTGCAATACCACTGTTACAGATCACTGCCTGTGCATACGGATGATTGTACACAATATCCTGGTCCCATTTAACAGGAGCAGCCTTTACAACGTTTGTCGTAAAAGTACCTGCTGCTACGCAGGGAACTTCACTGTAAACCATTGCCATGTCTGTTCTGCCTTTATATTTAATCTCAGCTGCTGCAGCTGCCGCCTGAAAACCTTTCGCAGCTGTAACGCCACCTTCAATAATCTTCATAAATTTATCCTCCTGTATTTCCATAATTTCCGGAGCGTCCCCTTTTCATCAACCTATCACGGACACATCGGTACCTGAAGCAGCCCCTCAGATTCCTTAAATCCAAACAACAGATTCATATTCTGCACAGCCTGTCCAGCCGCACCTTTTACAAGGTTATCCATAGCACCCATCATAATTACTCTGTGAGTTCTCGGATCAATCTTAAAGTTCACATCCACATAGTTGCTTCCCTCCACGCACTTAGTCTGTGGACACACATCCTTATCAAGTACACGGACAAAAGTCTCATTCTCATAATATTTATCATAAATCGCCTTCACTTCTTCATAAGAAACATCCTTAGTCAGAGAAGCATAAGCAGTCACCAGAATACCACGGTTCATCGGAATCAGATGTGGTGTGAAATTGATCAGTACTTCCTTACCGCATGCATATCCAAGCTGATCCTCAATCTCCGGTGTATGTCTGTGAGTTGCAACACCATAAGCCTTAATATTCTCATTTACTTCACAGAATAAATTCGCAACCTTCGCCCCACGTCCTGCTCCTGAAGTACCGGATTTCGCATCGATAATGATCGTCGACGGATCGATCAGTCCTTCTTTGATCAGCGGATAAATAGAAAGAGTAGAACATGTCGGATAACATCCTGGGTTCGCGATCAGTCTTGCTTTCTTGATATCTTCACGGTTAATCTCACATAATCCATAAACTGCCTCATCAATAAATTGCGGAGCTTTATGCTCGATACCATACCATTTCTCATATTTCTTCACATCTTTAATACGGAAATCCGCACTCAGGTCGATGACTTTCGCCCTGGAAAGAATTCCTTCATTAATCAAGGAAGCACAAAGTCCCTGAGGAGTTGCAGTGAAGATCACATCTGCTTCATCAGCCAACGCTTCCATATTATCATCCATACACTTCGCATCTACCAGTTTAAAAAAATTCTGATAAACATCTGCATACTTCTGGTCAATGTAACTTCTTGAACCATACCATGCAATTTCTACATCTTTATGTCCCAGAAGCAGTCTCACGATCTCGTTACCTGCATAACCTGTGGCACCGATAATTCCTGCTTTAATCATAATAATTTCCTCCATCTTCCGCAGTATTTGTCTCTCTGCGATGTTCTTAAAATTTTATCTGTTTGTCTTTCCTTATCTGCTCTGAAACTCTACTGTACCAGAGCGCTGGACTAATTATACATCTTACTTGCATAATATGCAATAGTCATTTTCCAATGTTTTTACATGGATTTTAATTCAGATTGTTCATTTTTCCTTGTTTTTACCTATATTATGTTGCATATTTATGCAAAAATGAATAAAACTTTTTTGCATTTTTCTATTGCATATTTATAAAAAAAGGTGTATATTATCACTTGTTAAGCGGAGTCATAAAAAATCATCTTATTCCGCATTGAATATTTATTCAAAAATCAGATCAGAAAATCCCGACCTATTCATTTACTTTCAGCAAACGGATATCTCAGGAAATTTTTACAAAGAAAATAATAAAACCCAATTTCAGGAGGAATACAATCATGAAAGAAAAAGTCGTTTTAGCATACTCAGGCGGTCTTGATACCACAGCCTTGATCCCGTGGTTAAAAGAGACATTTGATTACGACGTTGTCTGCTGTTGTGTAAACTGCGGTCAGGGAAACGAACTGGATGGACTGGATGAGAGAGCAAAGCTTTCCGGTGCTTCCAAATTATATATCGAAGATATCGTTGATGAATTCTGTGATGATTTCATTATGCCATGTGTACAGGCAGGTGCTGTATACGAGCATAAATATCTCCTTGGTACATCCATGGCCCGTCCAGCGATCGCCAAGAAATTAGTTGAGATTGCACGTAAAGAAGGCGCAGTTGCTATCTGCCACGGTGCTACAGGTAAAGGTAATGACCAGATTCGTTTCGAACTTGGTATCAAAGCTCTTGCTCCGGACATCAAGATCATCGCTCCATGGCGTATGACAGACAAATGGACCATGCAGTCCCGTGAAGATGAGATCGCATTCTGCAAGGCTCACGGAATTGACCTTCCATTCGATGCAAGCCACAGCTACAGCCGTGACAGAAACTTATGGCACATCAGCCATGAAGGTCTGGAACTGGAAGATCCTTCTCAGGCTCCAAACTATGACAACATGCTTGTTTTAGGTGTTACACCTGAAAAAGCTCCTGATAAAGATACAGAAATCACCATGACATTCGAGCAAGGTGTTCCGAAAACATTAAATGGCAAAGAAATGAAAGTTTCAGAGATCATCACTGAGCTTAATAAATTAGGCGGCGAGAACGGAATCGGTATCGTTGATATCGTTGAGAACCGTGTGGTTGGTATGAAATCCCGTGGTGTATACGAGACTCCTGGCGGAACAATCCTGATGGCAGCTCATGAGCAGCTGGAAGAACTCACACTTGACCGTGAGACAATGGAAACCAAGAAGAAACTTGGCAGCCAGTTCGCACAGGTTGTTTACGAAGGAAAATGGTACACACCACTTCGCGAAGCAATCCAGGCATTCGTTGAGTCTACTCAGAAATATGTAACAGGTGAAGTTAAGATGAAACTGTACAAAGGCAACATCATCAAAGCCGGTACAACTTCTCCATACAGCCTGTACAATGAATCTCTTGCATCCTTCACAACAGGTGACCTCTATGACCACCCCGATGCAG
>SKEP01000147.1_pt1 | contig 48780 bp, 57 predicted proteins | sample 4826901 | NCBI WGS metagenome assembly SKEP01 (sample SAMN11008806, study PRJNA524170) | human gut metagenome | biome: Human fecal sample; material: Feces; isolation source: fecal sample from pouch patient p4, p43, p49, p54, p55 | host: Homo sapiens | place: Israel: Tel-Aviv | collected 2014-03-20
CCGGAGTGGACGCATCACTGGTGTTCGGGTTGTCATGCCAATGGCACTGCCCGGTAGCTAAATGCGGAAGAGATAAGTGCTGAAAGCATCTAAGCACGAAACTTGCCCCGAGATGAGTTCTCCCTGAGACTTTAAGTCTCCTGAAGGAACGTTGAAGACGACGACGTTGATAGGCCGGGTGTGTAAGCGCAGCGATGCGTTGAGCTAACCGGTACTAATGAACCGTGAGGCTTAACCTTACAACGCCGAAGATGTTTTGGCGGATTGAGAGAATTTTCAGCTCTGATTCAGAGTCCGAAGGATTTTGCGCTGAGACAAGGCGGCAAACGACGCGATGGAAGGAGCATACATAAGTATGTGACTGACACTCGCGAGAGCAGCCAACGCAGTATGAGCGCAAAAGACACAGGACGAGCACAAAGAATTTGCCTGGCGGCACTAGCGCGGTGGTCCCACCTGACCCCATGCCGAACTCAGAAGTGAAACGCCGTAGCGCCGATGGTAGTGTGGGGTCTCCCCATGTGAGAGTAGGGAACTGCCAGGCATCAAATAAAGCAGAAAGCCCGGTCGAAAGCCCGGTCGAAAGACCGGGCTTTTTGTTTTTGCGTTTAAAAAGAACCCCGTCCCGAAAGGTGCGGGGTTTTTTGCTGTGTGGGGTATATCTCCCCCGGTGGCGCTGCGCTTACCGGGGCTACAAAAGCGTAGCCCGGACAAAGTGCGCAGCACCGCCTCCGGCGAAAATTACGCCATGTTCGCTCCATTATCTCCTTTCAACGCAAAATAAAACCCCGTCATGGCAATCCCTTCGCCATAATCCACTTTTTCCCTGCCCCTGCGCTGGCGATGATCGCGAAAACCGTGCTTGCGAAAAAAAATGTGAATCCAATCACATATAAAAATATAACAATTATATAACATTTAGTTTACTAATTAATTTGTCTGCGTGACGTGGTACGCCCGACAAGACAGATTGCAGTCTTTGCTGGAGCAATATAACAATGACAGAAAGTAGCATTACCGAACGGGGCGCGCCGGAACTGGCCGATACCCGTCGTCGTATTTGGGCAATTGTTGGCGCTTCCTCGGGGAATCTGGTTGAATGGTTTGATTTTTACGTTTACTCATTCTGCTCGCTCTATTTCGCGCACATCTTCTTTCCATCCGGAAATACCACCACCCAACTGCTGCAAACGGCAGGCGTATTTGCCGCCGGATTTCTGATGCGTCCTATCGGTGGATGGCTGTTTGGTCGGATCGCTGACCGCCGGGGACGTAAAACGTCCATGCTTATCTCGGTCTGCATGATGTGCTTTGGCTCACTGGTGATTGCCTGTCTGCCGGGTTATGCGGTGATCGGCACCTGGGCCCCGGCGCTGCTGCTGCTGGCGCGTCTGTTCCAGGGGCTGTCTGTTGGCGGAGAATACGGCACCAGTGCGACCTATATGAGTGAAGTCGCGGTGGAGGGAAAGAAAGGCTTCTATGCCTCCTTCCAGTACGTTACGCTGATTGGTGGTCAACTGCTGGCTGTATTAGTGGTTGTGGCGCTCCAGCAGGTGCTTAGCGATGAAGATCTCCATGCCTGGGGATGGCGTATTCCTTTTGCCCTCGGGGCGGTACTGGCTATCGTCGCGCTGTGGCTGCGTCGCCAGCTGGACGAAACCTCGAAGCAGGAGACCCGGGCGCTGAAAGAGGCTGGCTCATTTAAAGGGTTGTGGCGCAATCGCCGGGCCTTTGCGATGGTGTTAGGCTTTACCGCCGCCGGATCGCTGACCTTCTACACCTTCACCACCTATATGCAAAAGTATCTGGTCAACACGGCGGGCATGACGGCCAGCACCGCCAGCGTGATCATGACCGCGGCGCTGTTCGTTTATATGCTGGTTCAGCCGCTATTCGGCGCCTTCTCGGATAAAGTTGGCCGCCGGACCTCCATGCTGTGCTTTGGCGTGCTGGCGACGTTATTTACCGTGCCTATTCTCAGCGCCTTGCAAAAAGTGAGCTCACCCTATGCCGCCTTCGGCCTGGTGATCTGCGCCTTACTGATTGTCAGTTTCTATACCTCGATCAGCGGCATCCTGAAAGCAGAGATGTTCCCGGCTCAGGTTCGCGCGCTTGGGGTCGGGTTGTCCTATGCCGTCGCGAACGCATTGTTCGGCGGCTCTGCGGAGTACGTCGCGCTGTCGCTTAAGTCGGCAGGGATAGAGCACGCGTTCTACTGGTATGTGACGGTGATGGCCGCCATTGCCTTCCTTGTCTCCCTGATGTTGCATCGCAAAGGGAAGGGGTTGCGTCTGTAACGCTTACTGATGAGCCAACTGCCATACAGCGTAGCCGGTGGTCGCGCCGGCGACATCCCAGGTAAAATCCTTCCAGCTCCAGCCGCTCCCAGCCGGGCGGCTGTCCCAAAGCTCTTTTGAGGCGCCAAGGCTGACGGAAAACATCAGGCCGATAGCGGCGCTGCGGTCCCGGCTGTAACCCTGATGTTGCGCATATTCATTGCCAGCGGCAGAGAGCATCGCTGAGGCCAGAAAATGCTGGGCTTTGTCCTGACCGGACCATGCATCATTTGCCATGTGGCTGCAGCCGGTTAACAGCAGCGAAGCAATCACTATTATCGTACGCATAGCGCTTCCAGAAAAAAGCCCCGTCGAGGCGGGGCTGATAGTCAGAGAATACGGCTGATCAGCCGGTCAATGCGGATCCGCCGCAGGCGGCGGATCAGTTTTCGCACTTTCACCGGATAGTCGGCGATACTTTGCAGATCCCGATAATGTTTCACTACCGTGGTGTGGGTGCGGATGAGCTTCAGCTCTTTCTCCCGCATGGCCCCCAACTGCCGCTTTGGATCGTGGATCAGAATGGCGTTTTCCAGATCGAGCCGCCAGGCGCGCGGGTTCAGGTTGTTGCCAGTGAGCAGCATCCACTCATCGTCAACCCACATGCCTTTCAGGTGGTAGCTGTTATCATCATCCTTCCACAGGCGGACGATCAGCTGATCGGTATTGACATAATACTGCAGCCGGCTGAGGAAACGCCGCAGGTTGATCTCATACAGATAGGGAAGGGCGCCGATGATTTTAAACGGCTGATCTTCAGGAATGTAGAAATCGTTAGCCGTTTTATCGCCGACAATAATCTCCACCTGTTTTCCGTCGCGCAGCAGCTGGATGATATTTCTTACCAGTACGGCAGGGAGGTTGAAGTAGGGGGTGCAGATCGTCAGCTTGTGTTCGGCACAGGGCATCAGGTGAAAGATGGTTTTATTCAGCAGGCTCGATTTACCCAGGCCTACCAGCGGGGTGACGGAGAGTTCTTCGTCACCAGCGGTGCCGACAAAATGGTAGCTGCGGTCGCGGAGCTCCTGACGGTACTGGCGAATGTCGTTTTTGATTTCCGGGCTTTTTGGCCGATCCGGTCTGTCGAGACGGTTAACGCCGCGCCCCTGAACCAGATTGTTGTCGACCCAGTCGAACATGATGTCCGCCATTTTGCCGTTACGGATGCACTGATAGCGATCATAGCGATACTTATCATGCTGATGCAGATAAACATCATTCAGGCTGGCGCCGCTGTAGAGGACGCAGTCATCAATAATAAAGCCTTTGAAATGGAGAACGCCGAGCGCCTCCCGAGTGTTAATCGGCACGCCGTAAACGGGGATATCTACCCCTGGATTTTCATTGGCCATCCGACAATACCAGTCGGCATTGGTATTAGAGGCGGCGGCGCCGATACGGCCACGCTGAGCGCGGTGCCAGTCCACCAGAACGCGGACATCCAGTTCCGGACGCTGGCGTTTGGCGTCATAAAGGGCCTGCAAAATTCCTTTTCCGCCATCATCTTGCTCCAGATAGAGCGCAATAATGCATATACGCTGAGTGGCGTGGGCAATCCGGGTCAGTAACGCTTCCCTGAATTCCGCAGGGGCGTAAAAGAACTCTACATCATCAACTGACTGAGAAAGCTTAGGGAGTTGGGCAAGGTGTTGTTGATGTTTATTACGCTTAAATTTTGACAACATCACAGTGCGTTTCTTCTCTGTTTATTGAAGGGTCTTCTGTACCATGCAGACGACGTAAGCGGGCAATAATACCATTACTACCCGCTAATGTGGTCAACAATTGCGGTCAGCGTCGCGCGATTATCCCTGATTCAGGGGCAGCGACAGGCTGACAATCCCATCTTCCAGCTGAATATCGACGGTGAATCCCAGCTTTCTGGCGAGGCCTATCATGCCTCGGTTATTTGGCATCGTAATACCATTAAGGCGCTGCAGGCCATGGCTTTGCGTATAGGCGATCAGCTTTTCCAGCAACCTTCGCCCCAGGCCTAACCCTTTTAAATCTGAACGGACCAGAACGGCAAACTCGGCGTCAATATTATCGGGATCGGAGATCGCCCGCGTCACGCCGAGGATCTCGCTCTTCTCTGCGCTGGTCCTGACGGCAACGAACGCCATTTCTCGATCGTAGTCGATCTGGGTCATATTGGCTAAGTCGTCATGGGTAAATTCGTTGATCTCACTAAAATAGCGATAATAGAGATCTTCTTTGGTGACCTGGGCGATAAATGCGAGCAACTGTGGCTCATCTTCCGGGAGGATCGGCCGGAACAGACAGCGATCGCCATTTTTCATCACCACCCACTCCTCCAGTTGGTGCGGATAGGGACGAATAGCGAGACGGCTTTCACTGTCGCCGCTGAAGGGAGCAAGCCCCAGGGTAACGTCCAGCGCCGTAAACTCGTTGCCGGAGGCGAGCAGGGGATGAATATCCAGGCGCTGGATCTCCGGGCAGTCGACGATCAGGTTCGAGACCTGAACCAGCAGCTGGCTTAAGCCAGCGATATCCAGCGGGCGCAAGGCGCTGCGGCCGCGGATCTTCTTATTTTTGATCGCCTGGATCACCAGATAACGCGCCAGGTTCATATTCAGCGGCGGCAGCGCCACGGCGGCCTGGTCCTCGGCCCGCCACTCCACGCCGCCCTCGCCCAGCATAATCAACGGGCCGAAGACGGGATCGTGCTCAACCACTACTCTTAGCTCCTGGGCGCCAGCGCGATTGGCCATGCTTTGCACCAGCAATCCATGGATGCGCGCCTGGGGCCAGGCCAGTTTGACGCGATCGATCATCGCATCTGCAGCCTGCTGCACCTCGGCGGCGGTACGCAAATAGAGCATGACCCCCTGTACTTCTGATTTGTGCGGGATATCCGGAGAACGCAGCTTCAGCGCAACCGGATAGCCTATCTGCTCAGCGATATGCACCGCTTCCGCGCTGTCAGCGGCAATCCAGGTTGGCAGCGTGTGGATGCCATAGGCCCGAAGCACCGGGCTGACCTCGTGAGTATCCAGCGTGGTGGCGCCGTCTTCTATCGCTTGCTGCAGCAGAGCATGCGCCTCGCTGGTATTGGCGGTTAAGGAGTCTGGTAGCACCGGCGTCTCGCGCAGTTGTTTCTGGTTGCGACGGTATTCCACCATATGCATAAAAGCGGTGATCGTGCCCTCCGGCGTACGGTAGGTAGGGAGGCCGGCATCGCTGAATAAACGTCGCGCTTCCTGAGAGGAAAATTCGCCGCACCAGTTGGTCAGCACGGTGACATATTTACCGCGCGGGTGATGCTTCAGAGCGTCAATCAGGGCCAGGGCACTCTCGGTGCCCGGCGCGGCGGCGCTGGGAGAGTGGATCACCAGCAGCGCGTCATAATCCTGACTGTTGAGCAAAACATTCACCGCCCGCTGATAGTGTTCGCTACTGGCGTCATCGCGTAGATCCAGCGGGTTGGCGATCTCCACGCCAACCGGCAACGCCTGACGCAGGGCGTCGCGCGTCTCCTCGCTGAGAGTCGCCAGCTTACCGTTTCGCAACCAAAGCTCATCCAGCGCCAGCGCCGCCGGCGCCGCACCGTTGCTGACGATCATCAGTTTTTCACCGCGCAGCGGGCGCATGTGGCTGAGCGTTTCCACCGCAGAGAACAGCTCATGGGTATCCTGCACCCGCAGCAGACCAGCGCGCTGAATGGCCGCATCCCATGCCGGGTCCATCCCGGAATTGGCGTGCAATAGCTTCTGCGCCGCCGGACTACGGCCGCTTTTAATCACCAGGATAGGTTTGTTTCGCGAGGCGCTGCGCGCGGCGGAGACAAAGCGGCGCGCATCGCTGAGATGCTCGAGGTACAGCAAAATGGCGCTGGTCTTGCTGTCGCGGGCCAGAAAGTCCAGCAGGTCATCGACATCAATATCCAGGCTATCACCCAGGGCGATGAAGTAGGAAAAACCCATCTCGCGCTGTTGCGCCCAGTCAAGGATAGTATTGGAGACGGCGGCCGACTGCGAGATAAAGGCCAGTTTACCGCGATGGATCGGCACCGGTGAAAAGCTGGCGTTCAGCCCTTGCCATGGGGCCAGCAGTCCGAGACTGTTGGGGCCGAGCAGACGCATCTGATAGCGCGCGGCGCATTCGAGCAGCGCCGGGTACTGTTCCGGCTGCGAAGAGAGGATGATGCAGGTCTTGCAGCCTTTTTGCCCTAAGGCTTCGAGCAATTCGAGATTACGCCTGGCGTTAGTACAGAGCACCGCCAGATCCGGGGTAAACGGCAGGCTCTCGATGGTAGGCCATGCCAGTACCCCAAGAACCGCCTTCCAGGCGGGGGTGACCGGCATCACCGGGCCATTGAAGCCGCCGGCTAACAGGTTGCGCATCATGAGATAGCCAGCGCGCTGCGGCTTCATTGATGCGCCAATAACGGCGATGGACTTTGGTCGCAGCAGCGCTTCCAGGCCTCGTTGGCTCATACCGGTCTCCTTTCATCCCAGTGACCGAATGATTTTAAACGTTTTCCACCTGGCCCGCTGTGATACTGCCCTTATGCTGGGTTTTTCCCGCCAGATAGCGGGTCCGGAAGCGGGTGAAGTGCTCGCCAAGCGCAGCGGCGGCCGGGGCATCGCCCGCCAGATCCAGCAGGGCGATGGCCACTTCCGCGGTACAATATTGTCCGTCGGCGTGCGCCTCGCGCAGATGGTAGGCAGAGATGCGCGACAGATCGACGGAGATAATCGGCAGCGCGTCGAGATAAGGACTCTTACGGAACATTTTGCGCGCTTCGGTCCAGGTGCCGTCGAGCATGATAAACAGCGGCGGTTTACCGGACGGCGGCGCGCTCAGGACCTGGCGATCCGGCCCGGCATAGGAGGCCGGAAATACGACCATGGGCTGATAATCAGGATGGGCGACCAGATCGAGCAGCGCCTGCGGCGGTTCGGTACGCGACCACTGAAACGCTTCGGTATCTGGCAGAATATCGGCGATGAGCCGGCCAGTGTTGCTGGGCTTCATCGGTTCCGTATCAAACATCACCAGGCAGAAGCGGCTGGCGGCCTGCGCCGAGGTTAACGTGGCGCACAGGCACTGCTTGAGCGGCAGCAGACAGCGCTGGCAGCGGCGGATGCGATTGCCGCGCGCAAGGAAAGGGCGGGTAGCTCGCGCGAGACGTTCGGCGCGCAGGCGAAGGACAGCGTTATCAGTCATGGGAGTCGATAGTGAAAAACGCTATTGTCGCAGAGGTGAAAACGGGGCACAAGCGGTGCCCCGGAAGGGTTATTGTTGGCCGGCTTCGTTAAGCCAGCTATCGAATGGCGCTTTTGGCACTGCGCCATTGAGCATGTCGATCACTTCGCCATTTTTGAACATCATAATGGTCGGGATGCTGCGGATACGAAACCGGGCGCTAAGCTCACGTTCCGCTTCGGTGTTGACTTTCACAAAACGCATCTTCCCGCTACGCTCTTCCGCGACGTCTTCAAAGATCGGCGCGAAGCTACGGCAGGGTCCGCACCATGGCGCCCAGAAATCGACAACGACCGGCAGATCGTCTTTCAAGAGTTTATCCAGCGTTGCCCCGGTCGCGTTGATGACGTCGCCATCAAAAAGATCGTGACCGCAGCGTCCGCACTTTGCGCCATCCGCGCTACGATCGTCCGGGAGGCGGTTCAGAGCCTGACAACTGGCACAAACGGTATTCATAACTAACCTCTGGTTATGGGTTGCAACGTGGCACGTGGCCGATATGTTTCTGTGATGTTACATATTATCGATGAAGTGTTATTTAAGGACAATGCGTTTTGTTCGATGAGTGCAATAGAGGCCGGCTTTTAAACGAAATCATGGCGAAGCGATGGCACATCGGGTAATCTGCGCGCTTCGCGCAGCGCAGGTGGAGAAAATTGATGAGCGACGAACTGAAAAATAAAAGCGGCAAGGTCAAAGTGATGTATGTCCGCAGTGATGATGATTCTGACAAACGCACCCATAACCCACGTACCGGGAAAGGGGGAGGTCGTCCAGGAAAATCTCGTGTTGACGGCCGCAGCCGCCCTGCGCGTGACGAACGAAACAGCCGCGGCGACGATCGCAAACGTGACGACCGTAAGCGTGACGATCGCAAACGCGATGATTTTCATCGCGACGATGCGTCTCCGTGGCGTACCGTTTCCCGCGCTCCTGGCGATGAGACGCCGGTAAAAGAAGATCACGGCGGGATCAGCGGGAAGAGCTTTATCGATCCGGAAGTGCTGCGTCGTCAGCGTGCGGAAGAGACCCGCGTATATGGCGAAAACGCCTGCCAGGCGCTGTTCCAGAGCCGTCCGGAAGCTATCGTTCGCGCCTGGTTTATTCAGAGCGTGACGCCGCGCTTTAAAGAGGCGCTGCGCTGGATGGCGGCCAACCGTAAGGCCTATCACGTGGTGGACGAAGCCGAGCTGGCGAAAGCCTCCGGCACCGAGCACCACGGCGGCGTCTGCTTCCTGATCAAAAAACGCCACGGCACTTCTGTTGCTCAATGGGTCGCGAAGGCCGGGGAAGAAGATTGCGTTCTGGCGCTGGAAGATGTGGGTAACCCACATAATCTCGGGGCGATCATGCGCAGCTGCGCGCACTTTGGCGTGAAGGGCGTGGTGGTTCAGGATGCTGGCGTGCTGGAGTCCGGGGCGGCGATCCGTACGGCGGAGGGCGGTGCGGAGCATGTTGAACCGATCACCGGCGACAGCTTTATCGATACCCTCGATCAGTTCCGCAAAGCGGGCTACGCGATTGTCTCAACGTCCAGCCATAATGGTACCCCGCTGTTTAAAGCCGAGCTGCCGAAGAAAATGGTGCTGGCGTTAGGCCAGGAACGTGATGGTCTGTCCGATGCGGCGATTTCCAGCGCCGATCTCAGCGTTGCCATCGACGGTACCGGCAACGTTGAAAGCCTGAACGTCTCTGTGGCGACCGGCGTCCTGCTGGCGGAATGGTGGCGTCAGAACAAGGCGTGATTCGCCTGCCTGAATGCAAAAAAGCCAGCTGATGCTGGCTTTTTTTATGGCTGTCAATCACTCGCTTTCAGCGGGAAGGACCGGCATCCAGTCGATCGGCGTTTCGCCGCGGTCAACCAGCCACTGGTTGGTCTGTACGAAATGGTTGCAGCCAAAGAAGCCGCGATGCGCAGAGAGCGGTGATGGATGCGGCGCCTTCAGCACGCAGTGGCGCTGACGATCGATAATCGCGCCTTTCTTCTGCGCATGGGAGCCCCACAGCAGAAAAACTACTCCCTCGCAATGCTCATTGATTAAAGCGATAACCTTATCGGTAAAGGTCTCCCAGCCCAGACTGGCGTGCGAGTGCGCCTGTCCGGCGCGGACGGTCAGGACCGTATTCAGCAGCAGCACGCCCTGTCGTGCCCAGCTTTCGAGATAACCGTGGGTGGGGCGGGTAAAGCCGGGGATCGTGGCCTCCAGCTCTTTATACATATTCAGCAACGAAGGCGGGATCGCGACGCCCGGACGAACTGAGAACGCCAGACCATGGGCCTGACCCGGGCCGTGATAGGGGTCCTGGCCGAGAATGACGACTTTGACATCGCCCAGTTCAGTAAAGCGAAACGCATTGAAGACGTCTTTTTGCGGTGGATAGATGGTGATCCCCGACTGGCGCTCTTCGGCGACGGTCTTCAGAGTATTGAGAAAATAGGGTTGTTGCTTTTCATCCGCCAGCACGTCATGCCAGGTTAAAGGGGTGGTCATCTTGCTCTCCTGCAAAAGGGTCATCGCTATAGCTTAACGGCTTCTTTCTATAGAACAAAATCGGCACGGCCTGATGCCGGCTTTTATGCAAAAAAAATTGAAAATTTACAAAATTATTTATAGCTCACAATGGCGTAACTTGATGTAAAACAATAAAAACCTCCTATACCCACGTTGGGTGAGTGGTTTTTATTGATTTATATCAAGGAATGCCGAGGGTGCGGCTGATATATATACACTCATACAACAATGGTTTTACCAATTGGCCGCGAAGAGGCCAAAATCGAATAAACACTGCCTGGGAGGCATCAAATGATTACTGGTATCCAAATTACTAAAGCGGCAAACGACGACCTGCTCAACTCTTTCTGGCTGCTGGATAGCGAAAAAGGCGAAGCGCGCTGCCTGTGCGCCAAAGGTGGTTTTGCGGAAGATGATGTGGTTGCGGTAAGCAAACTGGGTGAAATCGAATACCGTGAAATCCCGGTGGACGTGAAACCGGAAGTGCGCGTCGAAGGCGGTCAGCACCTGAACGTTAACGTGCTGCGTCGCGAAACCCTGCTGGACGCGGTTGAGCATCCGGAAAAATATCCGCAGCTGACCATTCGTGTTTCCGGCTACGCGGTACGCTTCAACTCTCTGACGCCGGAACAGCAGCGCGACGTAATCGCCCGTACCTTTACCGAAAGCCTGTAAGGCTAACGCCAGATGTGAAAACGCCGGGATATCCCGGCGTTTTTTTTACTCATCGCTGGACGCTGATGGCGTCCCGGCCGCGCTTGGCTTCCGGCGCTTACCGATATTTTTCGTATCGCGGTGGCGCTTCTTCACCCGCGGTTTCTCTTTTTCATCTTTTTTCTTCTGCGCACGCTTCGCCAGCACTTTCTTCGATGGCTTACCCGTCAGCTTCTCGCTCGGCGCACGGGTCGTCGGGCGCAGTTCATCGATAACTCTGGCTTTCAACGGCTCTTCAATATAGCGACCAATCTTACCCAGCAGCAGGTGGTCATGAGCCTCGACCAGAGAAATGGCGGTCCCTTTTTTACCGGCGCGGCCGGTACGACCGATACGGTGCAGGTAGGTATCCGCGGTACGCGGCATATCGAAGTTAAAGACGTGGCTGACGTCCGGAATATCGATACCGCGGGCAGCGACGTCGGTGGCGATCAGCACGTTGACGCGGCCGTCGGTCAGGCGCTTGATAGCTTCGTTTCGCTTGGCCTGCACCATCTCGCCTTCCAGCCAGCAGGTGTTAATCCCGGCCTCACGCAGCCAGTTAGCCAGCTCATGCACGCGCTCACGCTTACGCACAAACACGATAGCGCGGGTGGCTTCCGGCTGCTGCAACAGATTCACCAGCAGTTTGGTTTTATGTTCGATATCGTCGGCGCGGTAGTACCACTGATGGATTTTCTTACGCTCGCGGGTTGACGGATTGGCGGAAACTTCAACCGGCTCCTCCAGCAGACGCTCAGCAAAGTCTTTGATCGCATCGCCTTCCAGCGTCGCTGAGAACAGCATAGTCTGCTTGCGCCAGCGAGTTTCACCGGCGATGGTTTCGATATCCTGGGCAAAACCCATATCCAGCATGCGGTCGGCTTCATCGAGGATTAGGGTCTCGACGGCGCGGCAGTCGAAATTCTCTTCTTTAATATATTGCAGCAGGCGACCGGTGGTGGCGACTACGATGTCCTGGTTTTCGCTGAACACTTCCGCGTGGTTCATGTACGCCACGCCGCCGGTAATGGTAGCGATGTCCAGATGGGTATGCTTCGCCAGCTCGCGGGCGTGGTCGGCCACCTGCATCGCCAGCTCACGGGTCGGCGTCAGGATAAGAATGCGCGGCGGGCCGGATTTCTTACGCGGGAAATCGAGCAGGTGCTGCAACGCTGGCAGCAGATACGCCGCCGTTTTACCGGTGCCGGTCGGCGCTGAACCGAGAATGTCACGGCCATCGAGCGCAGGCGGAATAGCGGCGGCCTGAATGGCTGTCGGGCGAGTGAAACCTTTATCCTGGAGGGCCTCCAGCAGGTTTTCGTCGAGTTCAAGTTCGGAAAAAGTCGTTACAGTCATGTTCTACCTCTGAGTGGGCCGCCGATTATAGACGTTACTGACGTAATGTTCATCTGTTTGTAAGGCTATCTGTTCTCCGGTATTGTGCATAGCCTTAGGTTCAGGAGTTTTTGTCGGCAAGGTTATTGAGGATGTCTCAGTCGAAGTTTGCGCTGCCGCGCAATGGTTTTACCTTCAAACGGTTCTTTGTCGCTCACGATCGCTGCGCCATGAAGGTGGGTACCGACGGCATTTTGCTGGGCGCCTGGGCGCCGATTGCCGGAGTGAAGCATGTGCTGGATATTGGCGCGGGCAGCGGCCTGCTGGCGCTGATGCTCGCGCAGCGTACCGGAGATGATGTGCATGTCGAGGCGGTAGAACTGGACGAAGAGGCGGCCGCTCAGGCGCGGGAAAACGCCCTCGCGTCGCCGTGGGCTTCGCGGATTGAGGTCTGGCAGGCCGATATTCATCAGTGGCAGCCGTCGCAAACTCGACGCTATGAACTGATAATCAGTAATCCGCCCTTTTTTGCCGAAGGCGTGCCATGCGCGACCTCGCAGCGAGAGCAGGCGCGGTACACCACGACGCTCGATCACGCCTCCCTGCTGACCTGTGCCGCAGAGCATATTACCGAAGAAGGTTTTTTTTGCGTGGTGTTGCCGGTGGATATTGGTAATGCGTTCATCGAACGGGCAAGGGCGATGGGCTGGCATCTGCGACTGCGTACTGACGTGGCGGAGACCGAGCTGCGACCGCCGCATCGGGTGCTGCTGGCTTTCTCCCCGACGGCAGGGGAGTGTTTCAGCGACAGGCTGGCGATCCGCGGGCCAGAGCAGCAATATTCGGAAGGCTTTACCGCTCTGACCGAGGACTTTTATCTCTTTATGTGAGCCAGGGGCGAGAGTATCGACGGGCCGCTGTCAGGCAGCGGCTGCGGATAGTCGAGGGTATAATGCAGACCGCGGCTCTCCTTACGCAACATCGCGCAGCGTACGATAAGCTCCGCCACCTGCACCAGATTGCGCAGTTCCAGCAAATTATTCGAGACGCGGAAGCGGGCGTAATACTCATCCAGCTCCTGTTGGAGCATGGTAATGCGCCGCAGGGCGCGCTCCAGCCTGCGGGTGGTGCGCACAATCCCCACGTAATCCCACATCAGCAGGCGCAGTTCGTGCCAGTTGTGCTGGATAACCACCAGTTCATCCGGGATCTCCACCTGACTTTCATCCCAAGCTGGCAGCGTGGCGACCTTCTGGGCGAGCGGCAGGCGCCGGGTAATATCCTCCGCGGCGGACCAGCCATAGACCAGGCACTCCAGCAACGAGTTCGACGCCATACGATTCGCGCCGTGCAGCCCGGTGTAGCTGACTTCGCCGATGGCGTATAAACCATCGACGTCGGTGCGGCCATTATCATCCACCATCACGCCGCCGCAGGTGTAATGCGCGGCGGGGACGACCGGCACCGGATCTTTGGTTAAATCAATTCCCAGGCCGAGCAGCTTTTCATAAATCATCGGGAAATGCTGGCGAACAAACGCCTCGGGTTTATGGCTGATATCAAGGAACATGCAGTCCACGCCCAGGCGCTTCATTTCATGGTCGATGGCGCGGGCGACGATATCGCGCGGGGCCAGCTCGCCGCGCTCGTCAAAGTCCGGCATAAAGCGGGTGCCATCCGGGCGTTTAAGGTGGGCGCCTTCGCCGCGCAGCGCTTCAGTAAGCAGGAAATTACGCGCCTGGGGGTGATATAGCGCGGTGGGGTGGAACTGGTTAAACTCCAGATTCGCCACCCGACATCCCGCCCGCCAGGCCATTGCAATCCCGTCTCCGGAAGAGACGTCGGGGTTAGTGGTATATTGATAAACCTTCGCGGCCCCGCCGGTAGCGAGTACTACGGCTTTCGCGCTGCAGGTTTCCACCCGCTCTTTATTACGATTCCAGATCCATGCCCCGACCACCCGGCGGGTGCCCGGCAGGCCAATCTTATCCGATACGATTAAATCGACGGCATTGCTGCGCTCAAGGATGCGGATATTAGGATGGGCAAGCGCTTTATCGACCAGCGTCGTCTCTACCGCTTTGCCGGTGGCGTCGGCGGCGTGAAGAATGCGCCGATGGCTGTGCCCCCCTTCGCGCGTGAGATGATAGCTCTCTTCGCCATTGGCCTGGACCTGGGTGTCAAACAGCACTCCCTGATCGATAAGCCACTGGACGCATGATCGGGCGTTGCTGGCGACGAAGGTGACCGCATGACGATCGCAGAGCCCCGCGCCGGCGATGAGGGTATCTTCGACATGGGATTCAATACTGTCCGTCTCATCGAAGACGGCGGCAATCCCACCCTGGGCGTAGAACGTCGAACCTTCGCTGATCGGCCCTTTACTCAGCACGGTCACCGAACTGTGCTCAGCCAGGCGCAGGGCAAGGGAAAGACCGGCAGCGCCGCTGCCGATAATCAACACATCACAAGAGAAGTCAGGAGTGGTATTCATTGTCTTTGTTTAATTTACTAAACACATTTAGCTCACAATAGCACCGGTCCGTGAGGAATCGTACAATTTTTTTGTCTGCTGTTGTGACGGCTAAACAAAAGGCGAACGGAAACGGCGTCTTGCGCGCTGAAAATGAGACGCGGGGAAGGTTGATGGCATTGGATTTTATAGTGAAATAAACGGCGTGTTACGATACCCTTCAGACGGGCCTGCGCTTTTTCTTATTGACTTACCTATCGTTTAGCAACCTGGGCATATAATGATTGATAACGATCTGCCGCCGTTGCCAGACAAAAAACAAAAAGCGTAACGGAACTTTATTGTTTTCATGCACTCCAACAGTCAGCTTGCTCATAATGCAGATTTTGGGTGGTGTTTTGAAGACGCATGGGAATTGGGTTTGGGGAGACATTACCTCGGATGAGCGAGCAGTTAACGGATCAGGTCCTTGTTGAACGGGTCCAGAAAGGAGATCAGAAAGCGTTTAATTTGCTGGTAGTGCGCTATCAGCATAAGGTCGCGAGCCTGGTTTCCCGCTATGTACCGCCGGGCGATATCGCTGACGTTGTTCAGGAATCGTTCGTTAAGGCATGGCGTGCGCTGGACTCTTTCCGGGGAGATAGCGCTTTTTACACCTGGTTATACCGTATCGCTGTCAACACGGCGAAGAATTATCTGGTTGCTCAGGGGCGCCGTCCGCCGTCCAGCGATGTTGACGCCAACGAGGCGGAAAACTTCGAAAGCGGCGGGGCGTTGAAAGAAATTTCGAACCCTGAGAACTTAATGTTGTCAGAAGAACTGAGACAAATAGTTTTTCGTACCATTGAATCGCTCCCGGAAGATTTACGCATGGCAATTACGTTACGGGAGCTGGATGGCCTGAGCTATGAAGAGATAGCCGCTATCATGGATTGTCCGGTTGGGACGGTGCGTTCGCGTATCTTCCGGGCGCGAGAAGCTATTGATAATAAAGTTCAACCGCTTATCAGGCGTTGACGATAGCGGAATACTGGAAAAGGGTATCAGGCATGCAGAAAGAAAAACTTTCGGCTTTAATGGATGGTGAAACGCTGGATAACGAACTGCTCAACGAGCTGAGTCGTTCTTCTGAGATGCAAAAAACCTGGGAGAGTTATCACCTTATCCGCGATACGCTGCGTGGCGATACCGCTGAGGTGCTGCAATTTGATATCTCCGCCCGGGTGATGGCCGCCATTGAAAATGAGCCCGTTCGTCAGACGGCGCCGCTTATTCCTGAATCTCAGCCCGCACCGCATCAGTGGCGGCAGATGCCGTTCTGGAACAAGGTGCGTCCGTGGGCCAGTTCCCTGACTCAAATGGGCGTTGCCGCCTGCGTATCGCTTGCGGTTATCGTCGGCGTCCAGCACTATAATGGTCAGTCTGATTCCGCTCAGCAGCCAGAAGCGCCGGTGTTCAATACGCTGCCCATGATGGGTAAAGCAAGCCCGGTAAGTCTTGGCGTGCCGGCTGACGCGTCAGCGGGAAGCGGCCAGCAGGCGCAGGTCCAGGAACAGCGCCGCCGAATTAACGCCATGCTGCAGGACTACGAACTGCAGCGCCGCCTGCACGCTGAGCAGCTTCAGTTTGGCCAGGCCCAGACTCAGCAGGCCGCAGTCCAGGTACCGGGCTATCAAACTTTAGGAACGCAATCGCAGTAATGAAGCAACTTTGGTGTGCCATGTCGCTCATGGCAGGCAGCCTGTTGTTCTCTGTCAACGCCTCGGCTGATACATCGTCCGGGGCGTTGTTGCAGCAGATGAACCTGGCCAGCCAGTCTCTCAATTATGAGCTGTCTTTTGTTAGCATCAGCAAACAAGGCGTTGAGTCGCTGCGCTATCGTCACGCGCGACTGAACAACCAACCGCTGGCGCAGTTGCTGCAGCTGGACGGTCCGCGCCGGGAAGTGGTCCTGCGCGGCACGGAAATCAGCTATTTTGAACCCGGTCTCGATCCGTTCACCCTGAACGGCGACTATATCGTCGATTCGCTGCCATCGCTGGTCTATAGCGATTTCAAACGCCTCTCCGCGGCGTATGATTTTATTTCCGTGGGCCGTACCCGTATCGCTGACCGCCTCTGCGACGTGATCCGCGTCGTGGCTCGCGACGGCACGCGCTACAGCTTTATCGCCTGGCTGGATGCTGAAACTAAGCTGCCGCTGCGCGTCGATTTGCTCGACCGCGACGGGGAAACACTGGAGCAGTTCCGGGTTGTCTCCTTCAACGTTGGCGATAACGTCAGCGCCAGCATGGAGACGCTGGCAAAAGCGAATTTGCCGCCGCAGCTGTCGGTGCCTGAAGGAGGCGACAAAGCCAACTTCAACTGGGCGCCGACGTGGCTCCCGCAGGGCGTGACTGAGGTTTCCAGCAGCCAGCGCCGTCTTCCCACCTTTGACGGTCCGGTAGAATCACGTCTCTATTCCGACGGCTTGTTCAGCTTCTCGATCAATATCAACCGCGCCACGGCGGCCAGCAGCGACCAGCTGTTGCGCACCGGCCGACGCACCGTCAGCACGACGGTGCGCGATAACGCGGAGATAACCGTAGTGGGCGAGCTGCCGCCGCAGACGGCGAAGCGTATCTCTGACAGTATTAAATTCAAGGCAGTACAATGATTAAAGAGTGGGCTACCGTGGTTTCCTGGCATAACGGCGTGGCGCAGGTGCACTGCGACGTTAAAGCCTCCTGCAGCAGCTGCGCCTCCCGTGCCGGCTGTGGTAGCCGGGTGCTAAACAAGCTGGGGCCGCAGACCAGCCATACCATTAGCGTGCCCTGCGAGCAGCCGTTGGCCGCGGGGCAAAAAGTGGAGCTGGGGATCGCTGAAAGCAGCCTGCTGGGCTCAGCGATGCTGGTGTATATGGCGCCGCTGGCGGGGCTGTTTGTAATGGCGTCTATTTTTCAGGTGCTGTTTGCCAGCGATATTGCGTCACTTTGCGGCGCGCTGCTGGGCGGCGTCGGCGGCTTCCTGGTGGCGCGCGGTCTGTCGCCGCGACTGGCGGCACGTCAGTCCTGGCAGCCGGTGATTTTGAACGTCGCACTGCCGCCGGATCTGCTGCGTGTTGATACGCCTTCCTCCGACATGGGCCAGTGATTTCACTGGCCCTTATCTTTATTTACCTTTCCTGTTACAACGCCACAATTTCTGCGGGTATGCTGGATCTAACAGCATTTCCTGGTTTCGCGGATGTAGTGTAGAATGCGGCGTTTTCGGATTAAAAAACGTCAGGCACAGTACAGCGGCCTCATGATACTCGTAAGGCATAATTAACTCTAAATATGAAGAATATACGTAACTTTTCGATCATCGCTCACATCGATAATTGACACTAAGTCACCCTCCGCCAACCTCAGACAATTTTCCCTCAAGATCCCCGCCAGACCAGCTTTCTCAAAAACAATACTGTTTGCATGTACAGTCAACCTAAGACATCATAAGTCATGGTTTTTGTGTCCATCAGTGCGTCCATATCCTATGATGGACACAGAAGCATCATTTCTGATGGACACGTGCAGGGATAAATCATGGCTATTTCAGATAGTTATCTAAAGTCGTGCCTCGGGCGCGAACGAGACAAGGTAGAAGAGAAGGCTGACCGGGACGGCCTTTGGGTGCGCATTTCTAAAAAGGGCGCCGTCACCTTTTTTTACCGTTTCCGCTTTCTGGGGAAGCAGGACAAGATGACGATCGGCAGTTATCCTGAGTTCGGTTTAAAGGCCGCGCGCGATGAAGTAGCCAAATGGGCTGCGATTCTTGCCCGCGGGGAAAATCCTCGAATCAGGCAAAGCCTCGATAAAGCAAAAATAAACAGCCAGTACACATTCGAGGAACTTTTCCGCGAATGGCACGCCATGGTTTGTATCCAGAAAGAAACAGCAGGGCAGATCCTGCGGACGTTCGAACTTCACGTTTTCCCTAAACTAGGTAAATACCCGGCACACCAGCTGACGCTACATAACTGGCTTACGGTTCTGGACAGACTGGCGCAGGGTTATAGTGAGATCACCCGCCGGGTAATCAGCAATGGCCGGCAGTGCTATTCATGGGCGGTTAAACGTCAACTACTTGAGACCAACCCTCTGTCTGAAATGTCTGGCCGCGATTTCGGGATCCAGAAGCAGATGGGGGAGCGCACCCTTGATAGAAAAGAACTGGCGATAGTATGGCGAGCTATTGAGGACTCGCGCCTGATGGAACGAAACAAGATACTTTATAAACTCTCTCTGCTATGGGCATGCAGGGTCGGCGAACTGAGGCAGGCCGAAGTATCGCATTTCGATTTTGAAGAGGGTATTTGGACCGTTCCATGGGAAAACCACAAAACCGGGCGGAAGAGTAAAAAACCGATACTTCGACCGATAATTCCAGAAATGCTACCATTGATAAAACGGGCCATTGATCTTGCACCTGGTCGCTTCGTTTTCTCTAAGTACGAAGATAAGCCGATGAGTGAAGGCTTCCATATGAGCATCAGCAGCAACCTGGTTAAGTTCATGCTGAAAGCTTATAACGAGCAAGTGCCCCACTTCACGATTCACGATCTGCGCAGAACTGCGCGCACAAACTTTTCTGAGCTTACCGAGCCGCATATTGCTGAGATAATGCTGGGGCATAAACTGCCCGGCGTATGGTCTGTATATGACAAGCATACGTATATAGAAGAAATGAGAGAGGCATATGGCAAGTGGTGGGCCCGACTGATGAGCATCATCGAGCCCGATGTACTGGAGTTCACGCCGCGTCAGGCCGGATAAGGCGACCTTTGTTATCGCGGGGCAGATTCAGATGTGACATTGGCCGTCTGGTTTTCCTAACCATCTCTTTTTGCTGCCAGGCGACTACTTTGCTTTTCAGCCATTTGTTTGGGCCGCCCATATATGAACAGTCTGGATCAGGGAAGGGGTTTTCGCTCTTTTTACGCTTGCGATAGCGATCCAGTGTTCTCGGTGTAATGCAGAGTTGTTCGCAGATATCGCGCGTTTTCATCAATTCGAGTTCATTGCTCATCATTATCTCCATTGGCCCCTTCGGGGCCGTATCATTATCAGGAAACTTGCCCAGCCAGTGCGCGCAGTCTACGTGCGCAATTCATAGCAGTAGCCACGTAACTGCAGCGTCGGTTAACCACCTCAACTGTGATTTTTGTGCCCTGTACCACGACGGTATAGGTCCGCTTCATTTTCTGCCGGCCATAATCGCCATAAAGCTCAACGTGTTTTGCCAGTGCCGCATCGCACGCCTGGCGGCCCAGCGGTGATTGTTTGCTTCGGTTAATCAGTCGCATATTCACCTCACACAAAGACATCAACCGGATCGCCAGCTGCGCGCGCGTTGTCGTTCGCTTCCCGGCGGAGGCCGAGAACATAGCCAACGGGATCCCAACTGGACAGAATTGCATTGAGCTCTTTATGGCTGTGCCAGGTTGTCAGGCGTTTTTTAAGCTCGCTGGCGCAGGCGCGCATGTTCGCCCGGGTGGGGCCGGCCATCTTCATGCATAAACACAAAGTCAGAAGCAGATCCGAATATTCGTCGGCGGCTGCGCGCAATGCTGCCGGGTCGATGCTGGCTTCCAGTTCGGGAAGGCGGTGTTTCAGGCTCATTTGGCACCTCCCTTACGACGAAGAGCCATTCTCAATCTGTTTTTCTCCAGTCTGGCTTTGCGTTGTGCGGGCGTTTCACGTTCGCGAGCGCGCGCATTAGATTCACGATTACGGCGGCGCCTGGCGTTGAGTGATTCGTCTTCGCTTCGTAAATGCATCCGAGGTTCCCCGTCCTTTGGCTCGGGCCACTGGCGCGCCTTATTTACCGCGAGCTTATCGATCATCGCCTGGGTAATCTGCTCGTCAGTGATACCGGCACGGCGTTGCGCATCCCACAACAGGAATTGCATATCAGCCCACTCAATCAGATCATGCGGCTTAGCGATGGTTTCCAGCACTTCTCTTCGTAGGTGCTTCAGTGGGCCGATCGGGCCGACATTCCCGAAGGTGGACTGTGACCACTCGGCGTGCTCGCGGCGTACCTGGTTGCGAGCAAATGAGAACTCCCCCATCAGCGCAGCCAATGCGATTTCAGTAATACGCAAATACATGGCTGCGCGGGACGGATTGCTGAATTCACCCTCTTTTAAAAACTTCGACATTTCCGCCACGTCAGCACGGCACACGGCGATTAATTGCTCATTAGTGAAGGTGGCGATATCAGTCATTCCAGGCCTCCAGCTCGTTCTGAATTTCTTCATCAATAGCTTCGTTGCAGGCAAACGCATCAAGAATGAGCTTTGCGTCTTTGCGATAGTGCTCCCGACGTTCGTCGTACCAGTCTGAGAAAACCGACGACCAACCCTTAATACCAAAATCAGCTCGGGCGTTATCTTCTGCCATTCGTTCAACCATGCAGTAAGCCGTGGTGAGTGCAGCTTCGCGGATATACCCACGCAGATCGCGCTTACGCCAGACAGTGCTAAATTTTGAATCGCAGCGCCCTTTGAACTCAACTTCCCAGCGACGGATGCAACGTGCATTCAGTGATTTGCTCATATCGTTACCGGGAGGGCGAACCCTCCCGCCTCCCTTAGCCCACGTATTCCGGTTTCATGTCGTCCAGGGTGATGCGGAACTGGTCATACAGTTCATCACCGAGGTGGCGGCGCGATGAGGTCAAGGTGCTTTCTGCCTTCGCGAATAATGCTTCTGCTTCCGGATCCCCCGGGTTAGGGAGTGAATTTATGGCGGCCTCAACTTTGTTTCGGGCGTCTACCATGAAATAACGCTGCACGGCTTTACCTTTCAGTTCGGTGAAAAGAACAGTGCCCAACACAGCTTTCTCTTTATCCAGATCCGCCCTGATGGCTTTTGCTGCATCGACCGATTCGGCGCGCTCAATGCGGTCACGGAAATCATCTGCCAGGGAATCAATATTGAGAGCTGAATCCTGCGCGCTGGTGGTGATGTCTGTTCCGCTGGTGATCTCTGCGACAGACATTCTTTGCGCCGGCGCCGGGTTTATTTCTCGCTCGGTCCTTTGTTCAACTTCATCCGGGCTGTAAACACCCAGGATGACTTCCGGGCAATACAGCCGTGCCCAGTATTTGACGCCCAGATAAGCGATCTGCTGTTTCGGGTTAGAAACCCACAAAGGAGAATTACGTGTGACGACTCCAGAGAGATAAAGTGGCTCCCCCCAGGTGATTTCTGATTCACCGCGCAGAATCGCGCCGACCTGGACGAATAACCCGATTTCGTCTTCATCAGTCCAGCCGCGCACCCGTTCTGTAACGCTGTATTTCCCATTTTTACCGTGTTTTTCCCTGGTAATTTCCTGCGTCCTTGTGCAACGTTCCCAGTTGCCGCCGTAGCGATAATGAAATCGACCGTTAATAGCGCTGGAACTGGCTATTACCGCGTTGACGAGCTGGGCTTCATATCCGAGCACGCCGTTTACCAGATGCGTTTTTTGCGCGACTGCATAGGGATTCATGCCCCACTGCATAGCCTGCATAACGATGGCCATGCAATCGGCTGGCTTACCTGCAAGGTGAGCTGGCACTGTCACTTGTGAATCAGCCATAAGGTTTGCGAAAGCAGTTAACTGACCGAGAGCCTGAACGTTAAAGATCGCGTTGCTAGCTGAAATGGTGTTTGGTGCCTGCTGTTCGGCTGTAACAATGTTAGTGTTTTCCATGACTGTTCCCCCTTATGCCTGTACGCGCAGCGCTTCGAGACGGCGCATATCAAAATCGTTAAGTTCTTCGGTGTAGTCTTCGGTAATCGGCGCCGGCCATTCGCCAGTATCGAAACCGTTAGCGATGGCACGCATTGCTTTGCGATATTCCAGCATGCCGAGTTCCAGCAGTTCTTCGGATGCCTCGATGATGGCGATCCAGTGGTAGTTCTCGTCTTTGTTAACGAATATCCAGAAGAACTGGTCAAGGGCTGCGGTTTCGCAGTACATAGCCGCGCTCAGGTGGTAATCGCGCTCGATGATTTCCCGGTGCAATTTGGCGCGCAGGCCTTCCTGCTTGATGTTCCACATGCTGATGGTTTTCAGGTCCGCACCGATGCGCAGGCCGCCCATGTCTATCTCAAGGTCAGGACGCACACGAACTTCCAGCCCGGTTTCCTCATCAATGCCGAAATAACTCACCTCGACGGCACGGCTCGGGTGCGTCAACAACTTGCCGGCGGTAGGGTGATTCAACAGTGCTTTCTGAATGGCCAGTGCCGTAGCCAGCTGCTGGCGGGTAACCAGCACTTTTCCTTCAGGGTTCTCGCGCCATGCATCCAGCAGCTCATCGGCAAATACGGCATCCGGCTTAACCGATTTCACGGCCTGAATCAGATCCGCCTTAGTACCTGATACTTTCAGCGGCTGCGCCTTCTGCGCTTCCTGAGCAACCATGTCAGGATTGATAATCGCCAGTTGCTCCAGCATGGAATCACGACTTCCGCTGGTTTTAACAGGCGCTGGCAGGGTGGCGTTGTATTCTTTGATGCAGGCCTTCATTGCTGACGCGGTAAAGTTTTTATCGTCACCAACGATTCGCTTGAACTCGTCAGGTAATTCCAGATACGCAATGCCAATTGCATCTTTGTCGCCGCCCAGAGGTACAGGAGCGGGCAGGGTGGCGTTGTGCGCCTCCAACTGCGCCTTGATATCGTCAGCACTCAACAGCGGCGGAAGCCCGGCGTTGTACTCGTCGATAAATGCGCGGATCGTCGCAGTCGTGGTGAAGGTGCCTTCCGGGATTTCCGGCTCGATACTGAATTCTTTTTCCAGCTGATCAGGCTGCAGCGCCAGTGCATGCACCAGATTTCCCATATCCAGAACAGGGGAGCGTACCTTCTGGATGGTTTTGGATACGTGGCGCGCCTCGAAATACATCAGCGATACCCGCGCATCTTTAACCATCGTGGAGCTGATGCCGTTAGCGGCGTGGTAGACCTCATTTGGCACGCCTTCATATCGACCAGGCTCGAAATACTCCGGCCATGCTGGCGCTGCTTGTTCAGCCTCTTCCTCTTCATCGCTATGAGCACTCTCGGAAACCTGGCTTTTCAGTACTTCGGCGGTAAGATCCGGGCAGCGTTCAGCCAGTATTTTGCTCATGTTCACGGCAGTTGTTTGCGCAGGAGGCTCATCAGCGCCTTCGCCTGCTGATACCGCATTATCATTTTCGTCTTCGACCGGCTGAGCCGTTTCCATCTGCACATCGCTGGTGGTTTCCCCGGAATTAGCTGGATGTAATTTTTCTTCTGCAGCGCGCTGGCGCGCCTGGTCCACGATAGAAAGCGCTGGTGCTGGTGCTGGTGCTGTCTGGCTATCCATCAGACCATCAATCGAAAAAACACCATTGCCCATGTTTGAAACTTCAGGCTGTTTGGGCGTGGTCAGGTCTTCGGTTATCCACTTCGGATCCGAGGGGTCACTGATGCCTTCGACATATTCACCACGTTCGGCGGCCAGAACCTGACTAGCGTCAGGACGTTTCTTTTGAGCTTCTTTCACCAGTTCGGTGCCAATTTCCTGAAAGTCAGTTGGGAGAGTTTCCAGGTCAGGCACACCTTCATCTCCATCGATATCCTTTTTCACAGCGTCCAGAGTGACAGCGGCAGATGAAACATGACCAGCTTTCTCAAGCGTCTCAGCAGGAGGGGTGTCATGCTTATGCTCAGTCAGGTTCGCATTGATATAGGTCTGCAGACTTACCGGGAAATGATGAATATCGCTGGTGGCGCCACGAATAAGGGCAAAAATGGCTGCGCGTGAATAATCCAGGATGCCTGCGACCTTGCGCAGCGCTGCAGACCATTCCTTGAACGGACTTTCTTTCTTCTGAACGATCTCTTTGGCCCGGCGGTGAATTGATGCCGGGAAATTGTAGATATCGAAATCCATTGGCATTGTGGCCAGGGCTATTTCTACATCGAGCGTATCAAGGGTATGGGTGTAGTCAGGGTTACGATCGGTTTTATTACCGCCGCCAGCATTCGTACCTGCATCGGTTTTCAAAACCGAAGAAATGCAGTTACCGGCAGCCCATTCCCTGGTGAGAATGCCGCGGTCGATCGCGTTCGTGGCGAACCACAGCTTTGCAAACTGGATACGCTTACCGAGCTCATGCCGTTTCCCTTCCGGGAAGACTTTTTTATTGGCGCTGGTGAATTTCCAGAGCGCCGGCATATCGTATTTTTTGATTTCAGGGACATTCTCGGCGGCCAGAATCAGATCCTGGACGGCTGCGTTATCAGTGTCCATTTCAAGAGCTGACAGCTCCTGCCGGTGAGGCATGCTGATATGATAAACGTGACGTTCTTCGGCCATGTACTGCGCCAGCAGCTGAGCGCGAAAGGGGAGCTCGGCCACGTTAAAAAGCGCGCTGGAATCGTCCTGGTATTCGTCACTACCGAAAGTTTCCACGGTCTCACCTTGTGCCGCGTCGCCATTAGTATTGGCATCAACCAGCTCGCCAGTAACGGCCTCAGAGGTTACTCCGGCATCATCAATGTTATGATCCGCAGGCACCTGACCTGGTTTCAGAGCCCAGGTGCGACCATCGTCGCCGAGCTGGTAGCGTTCGCACCATGAGTAATCGAGAACACCTTCCGCCGGCAGGTCATTGAATACCGGGAAATCGGTGCGAATTGGTTTTTGATAGTCTTTGCCGCGGCCTGTTTCGATCCCGGCGTCTTCCAGATCGACGTCCAGCTGCAGAAGGGCGCGGGCTTCTGATTTATTAGTGCGCCAGATTACGGCATCAGCTTTACCCGATTTTTGAGTCGCTTTTATCAGATAAAAATATTCCATGTGATAGCCTCTATTTTGGATGTAGAATCCCCCGGGCCATTGGTAGCGCCCATTCAGGGTGGTCATTGGTTTTGGTAATTTCCGGTGTAACTTTGGTCGGTGGCACCGGACGTACAGCCCGCTTCGGCGGGTTTACGTTAGCCCTCGTGCGCCATCTGGTCGTGAGAGGCGCAACGTTCAGAGCAGTACTCTTTTTCTTTCCGTGCGAGCTGGTTCCCCTGGAGGTACAACAGAGTGCTCACCACTGGTTTTCCCTCGATCGCTTTACGGCAGTAACCGCATTTCTTCTGCATTCTTCCCCCTACATTTGCACCGTGAACCCGGCCGGATGCTCGTCCAGTACGCCTTTCAGTGGATAGCATTCAGCTTTCACGTGTTGCTCTTCTGCGGCTGCCTTGCAGTCATTCTCAGTGTCGTAAACGCCGAGCAGCACATCCTGATTACCGCCCGTCAGCATGCTAACGGTGAGAACCAGGGCAAACATCGTGCTCATGAAGGGGCTCCTTTTTGCGCGAGCATGTAGCACACCCGGCGGATGAAAGCTGACAGCGGACTTAAACGAACAGCCTGCTGACGAGCGGGTTTGCGTGCGAAATCATTCATAGAAATATCTCCCTTAGTACGCTGAAAAGCGCTATCCAGATGAAGAGCCCAATTACTGCCGAAATGACCAGGGCTCTGATGCCGTGCTTGCTCATTTCAACCTCTGCCTTGTCGCCGGCCAGCGGAACGTTTAAACCTACTGCGCGTTGATCTCCCCACCTCTTCCGGTGTTTCGTATGCCGCCGGCAGCTACTTCGTGGGCGTCCTGCCTTGGTGGGGTGTTGCTGGAGTTAATTAAACACAATGTTTAATGCTGTGTCAACATTATGAGTAATTAAGCGTAAACAAAAAGTTTATAACGAGAGGTGGGTTAGTGCAGGGAGTATGTTTATGGGTCTATTCTTTGGTTTTAAAAACATCTATGAGGGCTAATGGTATGCGGTATGAGGATGAGTTTTTCGCAGAGATGCACCCGCAAATAGCGCAGGTTATCGGGGTAGCGGTTATGCAGCTACTGGTTGAGAAGCAAGAGCCGTCAAGAGAGGCGCTGATAGAGATGATTCAAGTGTTGTGGCAGGAAGACCATGTCGATCTGGCTGTGGTATTGGCCCTTGACGTTCTGTCGCTACCAAAAGAATAGGGGCATTAAAAACCCGGCATGGTGGCCGGGTTGGATTCATAAACTAAATTACTGGAGCATTGACGCAGCGTTTAACATCTTTTCATAATAAAAATTCATATCTTCTTTACTGTACACATTTATAAGATTATCTGCATGTTTTTCAAGAAGATTTATTTGCTGTTTTGCGGTTTTTTCTTGTGCTGTAGTTTCAGCTGCATAAATAACAAATGAGTCGATATTATGTTTGTAAATTTCACATGCTTTTGAGATTGTTAAAGCACTAACAGCAGCCTCACCCATTTGTTTTTTAATATTTTCTGAACGGAAATCTAAAGTTTCTGTAAGATGATATTTGCCATTCTTTAGCAAGAAATCGGCAACTAAGCCTTCGTCATCGCTTATAGGATAGTTAGCAACAATCTTGTGCTGATAAAGGTCTTCAGAGTATTTGCTAAAGATTCCGTGCTGCATGAAGGTTGACTTTATTTCAAAGAAAACTTTTCTTTTCAGTTGCTTGTGAGATTGCTTCTGTGGATTTACTAACCTGTTCATCAAATCATTAATTTTTGTTTCGTAATTATCATTACTTGGAATGGTAAACATACCAAAAGAAGATAATGATAACGATCCCTTAAAAAGGCACGGAAGAAGTTCAACGTCGTTAATTTTGTGTGACAAATCAAAAAGTGAGCTTGAAAGATCTTCCAAGTAATTTTGTGAAAGACCTTTATCAATTGCTTTAAGCTTTGAAACTGAATTAAGCATGCGTACGTCTATGTCGGAGTCATGGTAAACGATCAAGCCAACGTTAATCGTTTCACCTTTCTCAAGATTCGGCGTAACTCTGATTAAGCTGTATTTGAAAGTTTTCAAGAGGTTATCTCCAGTCTTATAGCGTTTATTCGCTCAATCCTTTCTTCACTATCCCACCATTTCAAAAAATATTCTTTATGCATTGGTGGCATCCATGCGACAGGCATAGATTCCAGTATATCAGAGATGGTAGCAACTCCAATTTTCTCAATCTTGTCAAGTACTGACAATGCGCACATTCTTAATTCTGGTGTATCGCCGACAAATTGCTTAGCTATAGACCAGTTTGTTGATGTGCTTGAATCTGTGGGGAGTGTGTGCGGGGTGCTACGTGGCCAACCGATAACAAAAGAGCTCAAGCTAAAATCGAACGTTTTTACTATGATGTGACCGCGCGTATTTTCCATGTAAAGGTAATTATTGAGATGGCGATCAATGTTGTACACGAATTGGTCAAAAGCATAAATTGCCCATAGCTGTTTTTTCAATGACTCAGAGGCGTTCGCCAGCAAATTGATCCATTGCGGGCCGTTAAGTCCTGACTTCCATGCAGAAAACTCAATACGAGAGCCAAATACATACTCGCCATCGGCGATACACTTAAGAATCTTACAAACAGGTGTTGCAATCCCACATCTTTCAGCCAAATTTGTGCAAAACCACTCTGCAGCAGGTACTTGAGTGGGGTTTTGTACAGGGAAAGGAGGTGCGGCTTTCATGCTTTTAACCGCATACTCCATCTCATCAGTGGCAATAGCAAAGCCAGAAAGATGCACTGTACCCAAGTTTGACGGAGTATATTCATTGAATTCTAATTCAAATAAACTCCCTTGTTCCGGGTCTGGCTCGCTATTGCTTGGATCTTGTTCTTCTGCCATTTGCTTTTTACCCCACAAAGAAGACATATAAACCTCATGAAATTAAAGTAACATTATGATGTTATTATCTTTTTCTATCCCAGCCTCTCATGGCGAGCATAGCCAAGTTATCCCCTCATACTTCATGTGTGTAAGCTGGGAGGAGAGAGTGTGTTAGGTTTCGAAATGTGTGGTCGAGCGAAGCCTAACCAGGGTAGTTACTCCGTATCGCCCTTAACCCGCCGCCCCATGTACTTCGCATACAGCTCATCGAGCTCTTTGAGACGCAGAGATACGATCCGCAGCATGTTCTGTTGCTCTTCTTCGTTGGGGAGTTGGTTATAGAGTTCCAGCAACCGTTTCTCGTCCGGGCGTAAACCATCATTTGCATCGACGTCCTGACCTAAAACCCACTCAAGGCTTACGCCAAGAGCATCAGCGAGCTTTATGGCAGAGCTCTTTCCAATCGCTCCCCGCACAAACCAGTTGTTAACCGATTGCGAACTTACACCACAAATTCTCGCTATATCCGCTTTGGATATGCGCTTCATCTCAATTATTTCATTGAGCCTTTGGACCTGTGGGTTGTCGGACTGGTGCGTATTTTTTCTCATATATCACGATTTTAAACTAAATGTTTACCGGCTCAACATTCATAAAGTTGACATTAAAATAAACATAATGTTTAATCCCCTCTGTAACTTTAATGGAGTGGTTTATGAACGCATTAGAAAAAGCCATACAGATCGCTGGTGACGCAACGAAGCTAGCAGAAAAACTGGACGTCTCATCTATGACGATTAGCCATTGGAAGCATCGCCATGGGGGAGCCGTTCCTCAGTCTCGGGTTTTCCAGATCTTCCGGGTAACCGGCGTTACTCCGCATGAACTTCGCCCAGATCTTTACCCAAATCCAAACGACGGTTTGTCTTCACAAAATCTGGTGGGATGACCATGCAAACACTTTCCTTTCAACAAAATACCGGATTCAACCCCGGCGCTCTGATAAAGCGAAATCAGGCGAAAGTGGCAGATCACGACGGCATTCGTTCTGCCGTTCGCGCCTGGGCCGCTGCTGAAGGTCAGGATGTTGTTTCGGCATACATCATCGATGAGTGGCGCCAGCAGGGCGGGCAAGAAATTGAATTTCCCGCGGACATCAGCCGCGCCCGCCAGAAGCTTTTCCGTTACCTGGATAACGAGGTCGATTCTGAAAAGTATCGCGCGAATGTGCGTCTTCTGACGCCAGCCATCATGGCCGTCCTCCCGTTGGAATTTCGCCACCGCCTGTTGCCTGAAGACAATTTCATGTCCCGACTGGCACGGCTGGAGAAAGAGACCAGCGAAGCGAAGGTTGCCGTTGCCATGGGAGCTCCACGTCATCAAAAGCTGAAAGAACTGAGCGAGGGAATTGTCGAGATGTTCCGGGTTGACCCAGAACTAACGGCGCCACTGATGGCCATCGTCACTTCAATGCTGGGGGTTTTGTAATGTCGGGTATCAAAAAGGCGAAAGCCGCGGTGCTGTAACACCAACGGCTTTCTGGTGCAAAAACGAAGAGGTAATTGCGAGGTAAGTATGTCAGGAACAAAGACTGAGGTAAACGCCCAAGCGACCCATAAATGCTCCTTTTGCGGAGCGAGAAATATTGAGGTTGCAGGCGTTCTCATTGCCGGCCCCGGCGTATCCATCTGTCAAAAATGTGTCTTTCAGTGTGTTGATATTGTCTTTCAACACGCAGACAAGACCGATAAACCAACGTCATAAGTTCAGGGGTATCTATGCGTGACTATGCAACAGTCGCACCGCAATTCTGGCTGGGGAAAACAGGTCGGGAACTGCGGAAAAAAGGCGCTGAAGCGCAGGTGGTCTCGTTTTATCTCATGACCTCGCCACACGCAAACATGCTCGGTTTGTATTACCTGCCAATTCTCTATATCGCCCATGAAACAGGGCTGGGATTAGAAGGGGCTTCGAAGGGGCTTAAAAGCACCATCGAAGCGGGGTTTTGTAGCTATGACGAGGACACAGAGATGGTCTGGGTGCATGAAATGGCCGCCTACCAGGTAGGCAAGGCATTAAAGCCAGGTGACAACCGTTGTGCGGGGGTCAGGAGTGAGTATGCGTCACTTACAGAAAACCCTTTTCTTTCATTATTTTACGAGCGTTATAAGGATGATTTTCATCTGAATGTCAAACGCGAATCGTGCCCAACGCCAGAAGGGGCTTCGAAGGGGCTTCGAAGCCAAGATCAGGAACAGGAACAGGAACAAGAACAAGATAAAGATCTTTCGGGGCATGGCTCCGCCACCCCCCCAGATGGTGGATCCTCCGATGAAGCTCCATCTGAAAAGCCGAAAAGCAGTTACCCGGAGGAATTTGAACTGGCCTGGAGGGAATACCCAAAGCGCGCAGGAGGCAATAGCAAGGTCGATGCGTTCAAAGCCTGGACTGCCCGAATTAAATCAGGCGCAACAGCGCAGGAGCTTACCGATGGTGTTCGACGATATGCGGATTACGTCACTGCTGCCGGAAAACTCAACACTGAGTACGTGAAACAAGCGTCAACGTTTTTCGGTCCCTCAAAGCACTACGAGGAGTTGTGGAGCTTCGAAGTACCAACCGGTAAACGGGATCCGAACTCAATATCCCAGCCAGATAAATTAATTCCGAGTGGGTTCAGGGGGTAGTGATGAAAAATATGATTGGTACTGGTAGTGCGCTGGAGCGGCTGAAAAAACTCATCCCTCCGGGTGTAGAGCCTAAGTTTGGCAGTGTAGAGGAGTGGAGAACCTGGCAGGCCGAGGAAGGGCGCAAACGCTGCGAAGAACTGGAAAAACAAAACCAGCGTACCCGTGCTGAAAAAATATTCGGACGAGCGGGAATTCAAGATCTGCATCGGAGCTGCACGTTCGCAAATTACCAGGTGGCAGGAGATGGCCAGCGCCGGGCGCTCACGATGGCGAAAAGTTACGCACAGAACTTCGGTTCAGGGTTCGCCAGTTTCGTATTCAGCGGAGCGCCGGGAACCGGGAAAAACCATCTGGCGGCCGCAATCGGAAATCACCTGCTGGCTGGTGGTCGCTCTGTGCTGGTGGTGACTATTCCTGACCTGATGCTACGTGTTCGCGAGTGCTACGACGACGGGCAGTCAGAGGCTTCGCTTCTGGACGACCTTTGCCGGGTAGATCTGCTCATCCTGGACGAAGTAGGCATTCAGCGCGGCAGCAGCGGCGAAAAGGTCATTCTGAACCAGGTTATCGATCGCCGCCTGTCGTCGATGCGCCCGGTCGGCATCCTGACGAACCTGAACTACGAATCTCTGACGGACACCCTCGGCGCACGCATTCTCGACCGTCTCCAGATGGACGGCGGCATGTGGGTGAACTTCGACTGGGATAGTTATCGCAAAAACGTCCGCCATCTGCGCGTCGTTAAGTGAGGAAAACATGGCTAGAGCATTTTCTGCTGTTGAGCGCCGGGAGTATGTCCGCGCAGTGATTCGGATCACCAGGCATCAGGGGCGCCTTACGACCACCGAGGCAATGAAAAAACTGGGGCTGAGCCGCGCTACTGTCCAGCGGTATTTTTCCGAAGCAGAAGCGACTGGCGAGGTTGTCCGGCATGGTCGTTTGGGGCTGTTCCGCGACCAGCGGGCCGTCATCGACTTTGACATGAAGCGTTTTGGCCTGGTGCCGAAAGTTGCTGTTGGGATGAATTACAGCCTGCTTGGCAGTCCTGTTTTTCAGCGAGTTTTAGATGTTCAGGAGGCTATTCATGGCTAAGAATTCAATCGATGTATATGGTGCCAGCGGAAAAACAAACGTGCTCAATTTCGAGCCTGAAAACCTGCACCTGGTCACCGATAAGACCCACCCACTTTACGATGAGCGTGTACACCTGCCTATCGAGGAAGGGATGGTACTGAACATTGCGGAGCTGGGTGTACTGGAGCCGATTATCGTCTGGAAAGACCCCGAATTGGGGCTCACCTGCGTAGTTGTTGGCCGTCAGCGCGTTAAACATACCCTTGAGGCAAATAAACTCCGTCTGAAAGAAGGCAAAGACCCACTGCTTGTTCCTGGGGTCGTTAAGCGCGGATCAGCAAATCAGATGGCTAAATACATGGTCAGCGAAAACGAAATTCGCCGACCTGATACGCCGCTTGGCCGGGCTAAAAAAATGTCAGACGCGCTCGACCGCGGGCTCGATGAGGACGACATTGCGGTGTTGTTTGGCTGCAGCGTTCAGACCGTTCGAGCAACGCTATCCCTCCTCGATGCTACTCAGGCCGTCAGGGAAGCTGTGGAGGCTGGCACAGTCACCGTTACCCAGGCGCGTCAGTTGGCATCGCTTAAACCCGAGGAGCAGCGGGAGAAGGTCTCTGAAATCGAAGCGGCAACTGCTGGCACAACCGGCCATGAAAAAGCCCGGCGTCAGCGTCAGATCCTCGGTGAGGCAAAGCCTCGCCTGAAAACCCGCAAAGAAATCACAAAAGCCCTTGAATCTGCCGAGGGTGAATATGCGAGCGCACTCCGTTGGGTGCTTGGGGAGGCCAGCCATGACTGATATCACCGAACTGGCGCAGAGCCTGAAAGCGGCAGCAGAGAAGGCCACTCAGGGGAACTGGAGAGCATTCCAATACCACGACGGTCGTTGTGGTATTGGCGGAGGCCATCACGATGAAATTATGGTGTGTGAGCTCATCAGCAAAGAGCGCCCGCATGATGCTATGTTCATCGCCCTGGCTAACCCTGCCAACGTTCTCGCGCTGGTAGAGGCGCTGGAGAAGGCGCAGCAGTCGCCGATTATGCCATTAGGACTTCACGCGGATACGCAGAAGCTGGTTACCGACTTCTGCACCGCCCTAGCAGAGAAGCTGTACAAGGCCCAATTAAAATATGGCTATGACACAGACTGGAAACAGGATGGGTGGTCAAATCAATGCCAGGCGCACTTTCACCAGCATATCGCCAAAGGTGACCCGCGCGACGTTGCCGCTTATTGCGCCTTCATGTGGTGGCACGGCTGGAGCACTAAGCCGGCAGAAGTCCTGGAGGCCCGCACCGTGAAGTTGCCACATCCAACTGATTTCGATGACCATCTATCAGCGTATGCAGCTATCGAAAAATGCAAAGATGCGCTTACCGCCGCTGGCATCAAGGTGGAGGCTGAATGATGGCGGAACGTTGGAAAATTTATCTCACTATTGCATTCATCGGCTTGGGAGCTACGCCGATAAGCATGGTAGCGGCAAAGATTGACGTTCCTGTTTGGGCGCTTATTGCCGGGCACTGCGGCGCGATTATAGCAGGATTTATTTGCGCAGAACTTGGACGGGGAGCCAGACAATGACCAAATCAACCATAACCAGAGAGCAGTTACTCGAAATTATTGAAACCGATCATGTGCAGTGCGGTGAGGCATCTTATCTAGCCAGAATGGCGCTGGCCGCAATGGACAGCGAGCCGGTGGCGTACATCTTCAAGCATCCAGCAGGACGGCTGTTCTGGTCTCTGACTGATGAAAGTAACAAGGGTCATGATGATGTTATGCCGGTCTACGACTCCCCGCAGTCACCCGGCAGTGAACCCGCTACCGTGCCGGGTAAATGGATTCCGGTAAGCGAGCGGATGCCGGAAGTTGGCGTTAAGGTCTTATGCTTCCCGGTTAAAGATGAGCCAATTCATGCAACCTTCAACGGTCAATTATGGCTGCAGGATATTTCATGGAGCGGAAGCGACGAGCCAATTGATAACGTCATTCCTACCAGCGTAACCCACTGGATGCCGCTGCCAGCCGCCCCGCAGGAGGTTAGTGATGCCTAAATCCCCCGCAGAACGCAAAGCCTTCAGTTGAAATCAAACCCCTCTCCGGAGAGGTTTTTCTCGTATATGCTCATTTTGCTTTTATCCCCGGGAAGGGCGATAATTACTTAGTCAGTCTGGACAACAGACAACTTTACCCCGGCGCCAAGTGGGGACACATGGCGCACAAAGTAAAAAACATCCGGATTAAAGATTTGTATGCAATAACCCTTCTGATCGTGATGATTGTTCAGGTTGTTGTAGTAAATGCAGTATTTGTCTGCGTGGGGCTTGGGCTTCTTGGGCTATCTGATGAAGCCCTGACGATTTTCGCGGGATGCTCAATGCCTCATATCTGTGGTCTTGTTTACTGCGTTATCCAATCCGTTTTCCGGGCAAAAAAATGAAAAGCCTTCTCTGCGGAGAGGGCTTTTTTATAGTTGATTAAACTGAAAATCTACGCGGATCTGGGTTCTCCCAGCGGTACATAATTGACATGTATTTCTGCAGTGTGAAGTGCGCTAAAGACAAGCAGGTTGCGCGTTGTGGTAATGCGGTTCCTCCGCCTTTTGCTGAGGCGCTGGTGAGGGCTAATTTACCGGAGATGTGCCTGAAAAAAGACATTGCAGCATGATAAAACCCGCTTCGGCGGGTTTTTTAATATGGAAAAACATCAATCTAAACATAAGCATGGTGTTAGCAAAAAGTGCTGCAGAGGGGTTGAACATTTCATGCAACCGGTATACTGTTTATTTATACAGTATCCATGTGAGGTGCTAACCATGAAAGTTGAAGTCACAATTGATAAACATAAAAAACTCCCTGATGGCGCCATACCTGCGCTTGAGCAAGAATTGCTGCGCCGCTTGTCCCAGTCTTATGATGACTGCAAATTAACCATTCGACGCACAAGCAACGATGGCCTTAGCGTTTTGGGCGGCGCTGATGGCGATAAAAAACGCGTTGAGCAAATTCTGCAAGAGACGTGGGAAAGCGCGGACGACTGGTTTTACTGATTCACCTTTTGGTGGCTGGCATTTCCCAAAGCATCGCAATAAGCGTGTCCCTTTGATGCTGTCACCGGACTTTTTTTTTGCGTCTGTATGTCGCTCAGGGGGTAGTGTGAGTGATGGTATTGAGGTTCCTACTAATCATTCCTGGTACGATGTTGTCAGGAGATCAGATGGCGCCATTATTTGTAGCTTCCCGGCCGAAGGAAGGCATCTGATTTACAGGGTTAATGGCATAATTTCAATGCGACCTTTATTGCCTGAAGAAGAAATTTTTACTCTAAACGGATTTATGAAATTTGCGGAACGACTTGGCTACCGAGTTCTCCCACCTTCTGATAATATGAAATCAACGGCCTGAACAACCGTTACCTACTGCGCCACGGAGAGAAGCCATGGCGCAATTGCACTTAATAAAACAATCTCAAGGTATCCTGATCCCCGCGACGCCGGAGACCAGTGATTTTCTGCAATCAAAATGCAAGCTCGGATCCGTTCTGGAAGCCGATTATAAGCTTGTCCGCAATCCGGCGTTTCACCGCCGTTACTTTGCTTTACTCAATCTCGGCTTTGAATATTGGGAACCTACCGGCGGGGCGATTTCGTCTAACGAGCGCAGGCTTATCACAGGTTACGCCAAATACCTTGCTGCATATGGCGGGAGTGAATCGGCGTTGCTTGATGCCGCCGGGCAATATCTCGACCGGATAGCTGAGAAGCGATCCGGCTATATCAGTATTTGCAAATCCTTCGATGCTTACCGGGCGTGGGTCATCGTTGAAGCCGGCCATTATGACGCCATACAGCTGCCGGACGGCACGCTGAAAAAACACCCTCGCAGCATTTCTTTCGCAAGCATGGACGAATGCGAGTTCCAGGAACTGTACAAAGCATCGCTGGATGTTCTCTGGCGGTGGATCCTCTCTCGTTCATTCAACAGCCTGCAGGAAGCTGAGAACGCCGCCAACCAGCTTTTAAGCTTCGCGGGGTGATGCCGATGAAACACTCATGGTTTCACCATCTCGAATGCACAACGCAGCAGGCCGACGAATTGGTAGCGAGATATCGTCAGCGGGGCGTAAAGGTCGAACGAAGCTTAAACCCTGACTTTATGACATGGACCGTCAGCGCGCAGCTGGTGGAGGACAAAAAACCGCCGCGGCCAGACTCTCGCTGGCGCAACAGGATGTGGGGGTGAGTATGGCGAACCTTCGCAAAGCGGCCCGAGGTCGCGAATGTACAGTGCGGATCCCTGGTTACTGCAACGGCAACCCGGAAACCAGCGTGTTGGCGCATTACCGCCTGGCGGGTACGTGCGGCACAGGGTGCAAGCCTGACGATACTCAGGCGGCTATCGCCTGCAACGGGTGCCATGACGTAATTGACGGCAGAACCAAAACCACCGATTTCACATACGACGAATTGCGCCTGATGCACGCAGAGGGGGTAATGCGCACCCTGGAAATCTGGCGGAAAGAGGGACTCATCAAATCATGAAAATCTACGATATCACGCCCATCGGCAAACCCAGGATGACCAGAGCTGATAAATGGAAGCAGCGTCCGGAAGTAATACGTTACCGGGCGTTCTGTGATGAAGCTCGTCTGCGCAAAATTCACCTGCCAGATTCCGGCGCTCACGTCACGTTCGTCATGCCTATGCCGCAAAGCTGGAGTCATAAAAAGAGAGCGCAATACGCAGGACGTCCACATCAGTCAAAGCCCGACTGCGACAATATGCTGAAAGCCCTAATGGACGCCCTCTATGAGGATGATTCACACGTATGGGATTGCCGCATCACCAAAATATGGGGCGAGAAAGGGCAGATCATCATTGGGGAATCTCTATGACCCTCGATCACTTCATGCAGTACCAAACTGAGAGCGTTAAGCGCGCCAGTATGCCGCCAGTAGCAAAGCACAACCTGAACCAGACCAAACCAAAACAGCCAAAGAGGGCCGCAGCGTGAATCTTGAAAACACAGTGAAATACCACTTCGCAAAATCCACGCTGATTAGCGATTCTCCGCGTGCTACCGCCTCAGATTCACTGACCGGCACCGACATCATGGCAGCAATGGGCATGACCCAGGAACGTGCCGCTATGGGGTATAGCGCTTTCCTGGGCAAGATGGGCATAAGCAACAATGACCGGGATCGGGCTATCGGACTATTGGCTGAGTACGCGCTGACAAAATGCGATAAGGTTGCTGCGTTGCGAAAGCTCTCGCCAAGCGTAAAACCCCGGGTTATACGGATCCTCGCAGAGTACGCCTTTGAGGATTACTCCCGCAGTGCTTCCAGTAAAAAAACATGCGACTGCTGCAATGGGTCTGGATTCATCGACGCAGTGGCGTTCACCAACAAAGTAACGTATCCGGACGGCAAACCGCCGAAGTGGGTCAAAGTTACAAAGGGGATCTATCCATCATACTGGGAGGAGGTGAAGTCGGTCCGGGAGCAGGTCCGGGTGCTTTGCCAAAAGTGCAAGGGAAAAGGGACTGTTAGCGCCGCCTGTAACGACTGCCACGGTCGGGGGAAGGTAGTGAACCAGGATGAGACGGAGAAGCAGGGAGTGCCTGTGATGGGTAACTGTAAACGCTGTGGCGGTCGCGGGTATGAGCGAATCCTCTCCACTGCTGTGCATAGGGCCATTTGCCAGATAACGGACGCCATCACTTTGGATACTTGGAAGAAATCGGTTAAACCGTTCTTCGATGTATTGATCACTAAATTCGATATAGAGGAGGCGTGGGCAGAGGCGCAACTCAAACAAATAACGCGGTGAGATATTTACTTTTCCCGAATTCGTGTTAATTTGTTCTAACGATGGGCATTGTATGTTCACCGTTGAAAAAAAATTTAAAGCCTCGGCAAATGCCGGGGCTTTTTCGTATCTGCAATCCGGTCAGGGCTCTTGGGTTGAGATGTGCTGCACGACACATTAACGCCCATGCGCGAGAGCCCTGAACCAGATTGAAGTTACTCAGCAATAAGAAAACTGCATGTCATCATTTGCTTACATCTTATTGACCATAAAATTAACATCTTGTTAATCTATTCGTGTGGTGAATCCCCCTGTGCGGTGGGGCGACCAGTCACTTACAGTGATCTGTAAATGCAGCGCGGGCCATGCCGACTGGGGCATGCTCACCGGGAGGCACCCGGCACCATGCAATGCTACTAAGCTATTTGGTAGTGGGGTTGCCGTTTCGGCTTCCCCTGCTATGTTTAAAAGGCAGTAACGGAAAAATGAGCGCTCTCCTGGTAAATCGGTAGCTCGGACTATTAGGTGCGCCCTTGCCGTTGCTCCTTGAATTGCTAACTTCAGCCCGCCTCTCTCAGCGGGCTTTTTTTCGCCATGAATAAGGCTCCTCGGCAAGCTGAGGAACAAATCATTTGAGGCTGCGCTTATGCGCGGCCTTTTCTTTTTCCCCTCAATTCTGAGAGGACTCACAGCAATAAGAGGGGGCTAAATGTCCGATCCTGTTTCTGGCACAACGGTAGCTGCTGGCGGGCTGATGGGGGCCAGTATGTTCGGCCTTGCAACTGGCATTGATTATGGCGTGGTATTTGGTGCGTTCGCTGGGGCAGTGTTCTATGTCGCTACGGCAGTAAATATCAGCCGCCTAAAGCTGGTGGGCTACTTCATAACTTCATTCATCTTCGGTGTGATTGGTGCTCCTCTGCTGGGGTCTTACTTCTCAAAGTGGACGGGGTACAGTGACAGGCCGCTTGATGCACTCGGTGCTGTAATCGTTGCAGCCATAGCCATTAAATTGCTGACGTTCGTTAACAGTCAGGATCTGGGTAGCCTGTTTGGGATTCTCTCTCGCTTACGTGGAGGAGGGACAAGCAATGGTAACAAGTGATCCGAGCGCAATCGTCAATGCGGTGATATGCGCTGTAATTGTTGGGGCGTTGATGTTCTATCGGCGCGACGGGTCAAGACACCGCCCCATGATATCGCTGATGGCTTACTTCACTGTGCTGGTTTATGCCAGCATCCCTTTCCGTTTCCTGTTTGGCTTGTACGAGTCATCCCACTGGCTGGTGGTACTGGCAAACATTCTTATCTGCGGCGCAGTTCTCTGGTTCAGGGGGAATATAGCGCGTCTGGTTGATGCACTGAGGCACTAATGAATCAATCACAATTTCAAAAGGCGGCTGGCATCAGCGCCGGGTTAGCTGTGCGCTGGTTTCCGCATATTGCAGCCGCGATGAAAGAGTTTGGCATCACTGCTCCACTCGATCAGGCAATGTTCATTGCCCAGATGGGACATGAGTCCGGAGGCTTTACCCGGCTGGTGGAAAATCTGAACTATGCAGCAGATAGCCTTGTGCCTACGTTCGGTAAACACCGTATCACCGCCCAGCAGGCCGCCGCACTCGGCAGAACGGCAACGCAGCCAGCTAATCAGCGAGCAATCGCGAATCTGGTGTATGGGGGCGAGTGGGGAAAAAAGAATCTCGGTAATCAGGTTGCCGGTGATGGCTGGAAATATCGCGGTCGCGGTCTGAAACAAGTCACGGGCCTGAGCAACTATCGCAGCTGCGGACTGGCGCTGAAGCTTGAACTTGTCACCCAGCCTGAGCTGCTGGAGCGAGATGATTACGCAGCGCGTTCAGCCGCATGGTTTTATGTTTCCCACGGTTGCCTGCTTCATTCCGGCGACGTGGAGCGTGTAACGCTGCTTATTAACGGTGGTCGAAACGGTCTGGATAAACGCCGAGCGCTGTTTAACCTGGCTAAATCTGTACTGGTATGAGGTCACTATGGGCATTGAAATGATTATTGGTTTGGCAACTGCTTTGCTGGCGGTTATCGCTGGCGCGTTCGGTATTGGCCACGCTCGCGGGACCTGTAAAGCTGAATCAAAGGCCGAGCAGCAGCGCAGCGAAGAGAACGCCGCTGCTACAGTCGCCGCGGCAGAACGCCGGGCTGATGCAACGAAAGGGGCCAGCGATGTTGAAGAGAGCGTTAAGCGTATGCCTGATGACGATGTTGATCGCGAGCTGCGCGAAAACTTTACCCGCCCCGGTGGTGGTTGATACCGCCTGCAACTGGGTGCGGATCATCTACCTGACTGACCACGATATAGACGTGATGGATAAACAGACGAAGCGCGACATTCTGGCGCACAACAAATCCGTGCAGGCCAACTGCCCGCAATCAACAGACAGGGTTACACGATGACCAAGACAAAGAATATTGAATTTCGGCTGAGCAAACTTGAGAAAGGGCCAGACAAGAAGGTTCTGGCCATCATGGAGATAAGGTCGAGAGCTATTGCAGGTAGCTTGCTGAAGCAGATTTCCTGCCAGGCGTTGAAAGATCGATAATGTCATTGAAGATTGCCTTGTAGGCTTTATTTAACTTCTCAACTGTTTTCGGGGTGATATCACTCATAGGCGGCGCGTCGATACCATCTATTAATTCTATTTCAGCAAATTTTTTCAAAACCTGAAGGACACTCTCTTTTTGTTCTTCAGGCATCGTTTGCACAATAAAAGCAACAACGTTTCTCAGCGCCAGGAGTTGAGCATGAGTTACATAGTAATGATCGATCATATTTTCATTCCTGTTCTGTTGAACTCGGCGATTTAACAGTATAGCGGAGAAATGTTGCCCGCTACTCTGTGGCAACTTTCAATCGTGATGACTGGCAATAGCGGGACTTTTTATGCCCGGAACGGAGTATCTATGAAAGAACGAAAACTCGTAATTGAAATTGATGACAACGCCATTGATTCAGTAATCGAAAAGGTTCGCCTGCTCAAAGAAGAACTGAGAAGCCTCAGCCTGCCGATCAACATCTCTGACGCAGTGCCGGCAGCATTAAAGCCAGAAGAGGAAAGGAACACGCAGGATGCCCGAAGCGTATTCCTTAGCAACCTTGATGCCGAAATTATTCAGGCTTGGTCATCATTGATAGCGCTTTTGAATACACGTCTTGACGCGACCTCCTTCGACTAGGAGCTAAGGGTGTTTAGTTCATTCACGGCCTTTGCGAATTTAACCCTCACTTTACTGACGCTATCTGATGGCATCTCGCTGAAGAGGCAAGATATAGCGATAGATAGTACCTCGGTCTCACCTTAGAGTGATTCCAGCTCCTCGACGATTTTCTGGAAAAGTTTCTGATTATCAACAGACATAAAAGCTCCTTATTTTGCTGTGTGGAAACTCAAAGATAAGCGAGCGTAACTTTTTGTAACATCCTGATATTCGATCAGTGCCGCTACCGTGCGGCTTCGATAATGCTCCCCACATCGCACAGAGGTAACACATGGCAGAGATCACTTCAGCTCAACAGATTCGAATGAACTTGCTTGCAATGCTGGGCTATGACACAGCCGCAGCGAAAGAAGCCATTCAATTCGTACAGGACGACGATCTCAAGTATCAAATGTTCGTCCAGCAATACAACCGTGTCACGAGTGAGAACACCTACGTGGCTAAGGCCATGAAAGCAATTCAGGAGTCTACTGAAGCGCTGACGCTGTTTGATACCGCGACTGAACTGCCCAGTTAATGAACTCATCACAAAGGCCGCCAGCTATCTGGTGGCTTTTTTAATGGCTTCAACCACAGGAAAAGACCATGGCAAAACCGGACTGGGGCGAGCTTCAGCAACGGTTCCTGTCCGATCATGCCGCAACCGGCGTATCACCGAAGGATTGGTGTGAAGCGCAGGGACTGAATTACGCTACTGCCCGCCGATACATCAAGAAACCCACTGCGCAAAAACCTGCGCAGAAGAAATTGCGCACTGCGCAAAAGGAAAAGTGCGCAGAAGAGCTGGTGGAAGATGATCGACTCACCGATCAACAGCGTTTATTTGTCGCGGAATACCTGAAGGACAACAACGCCACGCAGGCCGCTATCCGTGCCGGGTACAGCAAGAAGACTGCTGAACAAATTGGCTATCAGCTGCTTCAGAAAACTTCAGTTGCGCAGGCCATTGCGCAGCATCAGAAAGCATCCATTGTGCGCACGCTTGGCAGCGCTGATGAAGTGCTTGAGCAGATGTGGCGCCTGGCCACCTTCGATGCCAACCAGCTATCACAGTATCGCCGCGGGAGCTGTCGTTACTGCTGGGGCTTCGGTCACCAGTATCAATGGCGCGATGCGGTTGAGTACGAAGAGAAGCGACTCGAAGCGCTTGAGCGTAAACGCCGGGAACCTTTGGATGATGGCGGCTACGGCTACAACCACAAGCGCGAGCCCAACCCTCATTGCCCCCGTTGTAATGGTGACGGTATCGGACAACCCTTCTTTGCCGATACCACGAAGTTGCCATCAGATGCTGCGCTTGCCTATTCCGGCGTTAAGCTCGGGAAGAATGGTGTGGAGATAACCGCTATCAGCCGCGAACGAATGTTCGAGGCGGTGATGAAGCGTCTCGGACTGGCTGATAGTGAATTCGCCCAGCGTCTACAGCAGATTGAAATCGAGCGCCGGCAGCTGGAGATCGACAAGCTCCGTAAAGAGCTGGCCGCTGACCCGGAAGATGACGAACCAACGCCAGTTGCGATCAATATCAACGTAGTCGATGCGCGAGTGAGGGAAGAGGATGGCGATAGCACCGACGCTTAATATCCCTCAGGCCAAATTCCTTGCAATGCAGTACAAATTTAAGGCCTATGTCGCCGGCTTCGGTTCCGGTAAGACGTGGGTCGGTTGTGGTGGTATCTGCAAAGGGATGTGGGAACACCCAAAAATCAACCAGGGTTACTTTGCGCCAACGTATCCGCAGATCCGTGACATCTTTTATCCCACTGTTGAGGAGGTGGCCCACGACTGGGGGCTGAATGTCAAAATCAATGAGGGAAACAAAGAGGTTCACTTCTACGCTGGGCGCCAGTACCGAGGAACGACGATTTGCCGCTCGATGGAGAAACCGCAAACCATCGTTGGTTTTAAAATCGGTAATGCGCTGATTGATGAGCTGGACGTAATGCCCGCCAAAAAGGCGCAGTTAGCCTGGCGAAAAATCATTGCCCGTATGCGTTACAAGGTGCCCGGCCTGCGTAACGGAATTGACGTCACCACGACGCCGGAAGGGTTTAAATTTGTTTATCAGCAGTTCGCAAAGGCTGTACGCGATAAGCCTTCGCTCTCAACGTTGTACGGTCTGGTGCAGGCCTCAACGTTCGACAACGAAAAGAATCTGCCGCCGGACTATATTCCGTCGCTAATGGAGTCATACCCGCCGGAGCTGATCAAGGCTTATCTCCGTGGCCAGTTCACCAACCTTACCAGCGGGACGATTTACCATCAGTTTGACCGTAAGCTGAATAACTGCAGTGAGGAAGAACAACCCGGTGAGCCGCTGTATATCGGCATGGATTTCAACGTCGGGAAGATGGCCGGGATTGTTCATGTATTACGTCTGGGGCTTCCATTTGCGGTTAATGAAATCGTGAAGGCTTACGACACCCCTGACATGATCCGCATCATCAAAGAACGGTTCTGGCTCTACGACGGCAACGATTATCGCAAAATTCGGGAAATTTATATTTACCCGGACGCTTCCGGCGATTCCCGCAAATCCAGCAATGCCAGCGCCACGGATATCGCTCAGCTTAAGCAGGCCGGCTTTAATGTGGTTGTTAATGCATCAAACCCGCCAGTGAAAGACCGCATCAACGCGATGAACGCCATGTTCTGCAATGGTAACGGTGAACGTCGCTACAAAGTGAATGTAAAGCGATGTCCGGTCTACACGGAATCACTTGAACAGCAAGTATGGGGTGACAACGGTGAGCCGGATAAAACGGCGGATAACGATCACCCCAACGATGCCGGCGGGTATTTCATTGTGAAGCAATTCCCGATCATCAAACCGACTGGAAAAGTCACCCAACTGCGGATGTAAAACCATGCCTGATATTTCAACGCCCAACCTCGACTATAACGACATGGTTGAGGCATGGGATATTAATGATGCGCTGATGGGCGGCACGCTGGAAATGCGCCGGCAGGGGAAGTTGTATCTTCCGAAATGGCCCAATGAAGACCCTGAAAGCTACAAAGAACGATTAGCGGTTGCAACTCTGCTACCTGCCTATGAAGAAGCGATCAAACAAAACATAGGGCGCGTATTTGCTGAACCTACGGTATTGAGCGAAAGCGCGCCCGAAAGCATCAGAAAGCTATCTACTGATATCGACATGGAAGGCAATCGCCTTGATGTGTGGGCGCAGCAATTCTTTAGCATCGGATTTCAGTATGGTCTGGTTCATGCGCTGGTGGACTATCCACGAGTGGATACTCAGTCCGTAAGAACAAAAGCTGATGAAATAGCAGCCGGGAGCAGGCCATACGTTACGATGCTGAACCCTCGACAGGTTATAGGCTGGAAGTCGAAAGTTGAAGGGGGAAAGGTCATCCTCACAGATTTGCGTATTCGTGAATCAATCATTGTTGATGGAGATGACTACGGGCAGACGAAGGTTGAACAAATTCGGCATATCATGCCCGGCAAGGTTGAAATATACCGCCGCAAAGCAGGCGATAATGGAGTAGCGCAATGGACGCTTCACGAAGAATGGACAACCAGCCGCAACGATATAACGCTGGTAACGCTCTACACGAAACGCACTGGTTTCATGCGTGGATCACCGCCACTTCTTAATCTCGCCTTACTGAATATCAAGCACTGGCAGAGTCAGAGTGAACAGGACAACATACTTCATGTCGCTCGCGTGCCGTTGCTGGTGGCTTACGGTCTGGCTGATGGCGAAACGTTGACGATAGGTGCTTCCTCTGCGACTCGTTTCGATGATCGTCAGCGCCAGGGACTGGAATATGTCGAGCATACCGGGGCTGCGATTGAAGCTGGTGAAACGTCATTGGAAAAACTGGAAGATCAGATGCGGCAGGCCGGGGCAAAACTCTTACGTGCCGAGAATACCTCTACCAAATCCGTTGATCAGACCAATGAAGAGCGCATGCAGGAAAACTCCCCTCTGTATACGATGGCGAGCTCTCTTGAGGACGCCCTCGATAACATTCTGCAGATCATGGCGGAATGGCTGGGCGAGAAAGAAGGTGGCAATGTCGACGTTCGCACCGAGCTGGATGTTTCAGCCCAGACGTTTGATTCCGCAGCTGCAACAGCTGTGCAGGCGCTCCGCCAGGGTGGTGATATACGTCAGGTCGATGCTGTTCGCGTGTTGCAGGCCCTCAAATTTATTGATCCGGATGCGAAGCCCGAAGAGGTAATCGACGAGTTGCGGAATCAGCAGGTCACGCTGGCCGGCGGACTGAGTAACCCGGGTGGTGCAAATGGCAACGGCGAATGACAAGCTTCAGGATGAATCGATAGCGCATGCGATATGGATTGCGCGGTACAGCACCAGCGTTGCAAACAGGATGATAAAAATCCTGAATGACAGCGATGCGGAACTGACGGCCAGATTGCTGGTGGCGATGGATAGCCTGGATGCGGAAAGTTTCACGGTGTCGAGGCTAGAATCTCTTCTGGTCAGCGTCAGGGCGTTAAATCGTGATGTGGTTCAGTCGATGAGCGAAAGCCTCGCCGGCGAGCTGCAGGAACTGGCGCAGCATGAGGCAGGCTATCAGATGAGCCTGTTTCAGTTCGCTATCCCCGACGATGTTCTGGCGCTTCATCCGCTGGTGGGAATCTCCCCTGATGCTGTGTATGCGGCGGCGATGGCCAAGCCATTTCAGGGGCGCCTGCTCAGTGAATGGGCTGATAGCCTTGAAGCCGATCGCATGACGCGCATCAGTAACACGGTGCGGCAGGGATTCCTGCTGGGCGATACGCATGAACAAATCGCCAGAAAGGTGCGTGGTCATGCTAACCGTGGCTATCAGGATGGCGCGCTGCAGATGAGCAGGGCCAACGCCGGCAGCATTGCCAAAACAGCTGTAGGGCATCTTGCGGCGACGGCGCGAAAGAGCTTTGCGGATGCTAACGACGACATTCTGAAGGGTAAGCAGTGGTTATCCACTTTGGATAACCGGACATCAAAGGATTGTCGGATTCGCGACCGTCTCAAATACACCCTGGATAACAAGCCTATCGGCCATAAGGTGCCGTATCTGCAGGGGCCCGGGAAAATCCATTTCTGCTGCCGCAGCGTCGAAACCTACATCCTGAAATCGTCTGATGAGCTGGGTATTGCTGTAGGGCAAATATCAGATAGCTCACGTGCCAGCATGGACGGGCAGGTGCCTTCGGATACCGATTATCAGGGCTGGTTCTCGCGGCAGTCATTCACGCGGCAGTCCCAGATTGTCGGTGTGACGCGTGCCAGGCTGATTCGTGATGGCGGCATGTCTCCTGATGAGTTCTACAACGACAAAGGCGAATGGCTGACGCTGGACCAGTTGCGTGAGCGCGACGACCAGGCATTCCGTGACGCTGGGCTTTAATTATCATTTTCATCAACAGGCTGCCTCCGGGCGGCCTTTTTTATTGCCGTGATCCGGATGGTGAGCGGCGCAACGGTCGGATGACCCACAAAAAGGTAACCACATGAAACTGAAAACAGTTGAAGTAAACGGCAAGAGCTATGCAGAAGTTGATGCGAACGGTCTTCCCGTTTATGTACATGACGACGGCAAAGAGATCGGCTTCGATGCTGTGCAGGCCGTTGGAAAAATCTCCTCTCTGAACGGTGAGGCGAAATCTCATCGTGAAGCCAAAGAAGCAGCTGAAGCAAGCCTGGCGAAATTCGCCAAAATCGGTGACCCGGCGAAGGCACTCGAAGCGCTGGATATGATGACCAAAATCGACCAGAAAAAACTGATCGACGCGGGTGCTGTTGACCAGGTGAAAGCGGATATCACCAAATCATTCCAGGCACAACTGGATGAGGCCAACAACAAAAATAAAACGCTGGAAAGTCAACTGTACGATTCGATGATCGGCGGTAGCTTCACCGGTTCCAAATTTATCACCGATAAAATCGCCATCCCTGCCGATCTGCTTCAGGCCCGCTTCGGTCAGTCGTTTAAGGTCGAAGAGGGTAAAGTTGTCGCCTATGACGGAACCGGCAACAAAATTTATTCCCGCTCGAAGCCGGGCGAGCTGGCCTCGTTTGATGAAGCGCTGGAGTTTCTGGTGGAGCAGTACCCGCAAAAAGACCACATCCTGAAATCCAGTGGCAATAACGGCGGTGGTTCACGTCAGTCCCAGCATCAGGCAGGGCAGAAAACCATGAAGCGTGATGCATTCGATTCGCTGGATATTGCAGGCAAACAAAATGCCCTCAAAGACGGTGTCACCATCGTTGATTAGTCCTCTTTTGCCTGCCGCCGGATGGCGGCGGGCGCCGGAGCTGGATAGCTCAGCCAACCCAAACCCATCTCTAAGGAAAAATGAATCATGTCGAACACTTTGACCGGGTTGATCCCGACTATCTATACCGCTCTGGATGTTGTTTCCCGCGAGCAGGTAGGCTTTATTCCTGCCGTCGCCCGTAACACCAAAGCAGATGCTGCAGCAAAAGACCAGACGGTTACCGCACCAGTTGCCCCGGTAGCAGTAACTGAAGACATCGTGCCGGGCCCTTCGGCTCCTAACACGGGTGATCAGAACATCGGTACCGTCGATGTCAAAATCACTAAATCCAAAATGGCTCCTGTCAAATGGAATGGTGAAGAGCAACTGGCCCTCGGTCCGGCTGGTACTTACAACACCATCCTTGCTGACCAGTTCAAGCAGGCATTCCGCGCACTGGCGAACGAAGTTGACGCAGATCTGGGGGCGCTGTACTTCAACGCATCGCGTCAGGTTGGCACGCCGGGAACTACGCCGTTCGGTATCAAGGAAGACCTCAGTGATGCCGCGCTGGCCCGTAAGGTGCTGGAGGACAACGGCTCACCGACTACCGATCTCCAGATGGTTCTCGGTTCAGCTGCCATCGCAAACCTGCGCGGCAAACAGTCAGTGTTGTTTAAGGTGAACGAAGCCGGGACGGAACAACTGCTGCGTGAAGGTACGTTGGGGCGCCTGGAGGGCTTTAATATCCATAACTCCGCCGGCGTTAAAACTCACACGGCCTCGGCTGCCGCGGGCTACCTGGTTAATGGAGATAAGGTTGAAGGCGATCGTATCATTGCCATTGATACTGGCACAGGGTCTTTCACCGCTGGCGATGTGGTGAGTTTTGCTGGTGACGACAACAAGTATGTAGTTGCAGCTGCGACCGCAAGTACTATCACCCTTGCTCAGCCTGGTCTGCGTCAGGATTTGGCAGATAACACCGCTATTACCCGTGGTGCAGGATATGTGGCGAATATGGCGTTTGACCGTAATGCACTGCTGTTGGCATCTCGCACCCCGGCAATGCCGCAAGGCGGGGATACTGCGGATGATGTGATGAACGTTACCGACCCGGTATCAGGCATTACCTTCCAGGTGGCACTGTACCGCCAGTATCGCCAAATCCGTTATGAAGTTGGTCTGGCGTGGGGTGTCGCTGCGCCAGTTCCGCGTCACAGCGTCATTATTGCTGGCTGAAAACCATCAACCATGAGGGGCTTCGGCCCCTTTTTTTAGTGGAGGGCTTATGGCCGGATTAACCAAAGAGCAGCGTGCTGAACGTGCTGCAGCAAAACTTGCGGCCGCGCAGGTTGATGCCAATGATCCTGAACAGCAGGAACAGCAGGAACAGCAGGAACAGCAGGAACAGCAGGAACAGCAGGAACAGCAGGAACAGCCCG
>SKEP01000012.1_pt2 | contig 48007 bp, 59 predicted proteins | sample 4826901 | NCBI WGS metagenome assembly SKEP01 (sample SAMN11008806, study PRJNA524170) | human gut metagenome | biome: Human fecal sample; material: Feces; isolation source: fecal sample from pouch patient p4, p43, p49, p54, p55 | host: Homo sapiens | place: Israel: Tel-Aviv | collected 2014-03-20
ATCTTTTCAGACATCTTTTCCATCTCAGCAAGATATTCGCCCTTGATGGATTCAGCAATTACCTTTTTCTGTTCTTCGATCTGTTCTTCAAGCAGTTCAGCATGATGGTTAGCCATTTCCTCGGCAATGGCTTCACGATGCTGTTCAAGCTGTTCGGCGAGCATTGTTTCTACCTTAGCATCAACGGCGCTCTCAAACATCTTTGAAGCTTCAGACTTAAACTGTTCAGTAAGCCCTTCACTAGACTCGAGCAACTGAGCAAATTCAGCATTAGACATTTATAAATGTTCTCCGTAAGAGATAATAAAATATTTTATGTGAATTATTTAACGCATGCTAGATTGCACGAAACATATACGTTTTTGACTAATGAAGTCAACATATTAAAATGGTTGTAAACAATCTATCGTCACGTTTCAAATTCAAACTATACTTACAAAATTTTTCAATGCGCATTTAGACGCACTGTCAATGTTACTTAGTTAAAGAATTAAGCAACTTTTCAAAAGACATCACCTGAAGCTCAGTCTTTTGTTGTTCAGTTAAACCTTTCTTGGGAACGAATTCATTATTAGTTTCGTCCCATTCCCAATCCTGAGTGCTTTCGACAAGAAGAGATACGTTTTCGGCAGTTTGGGCACTGGATAAGAAAACCAAGTCACCAGCAGTAACAAGGCGGAAGTCATTTTGGACGATATCAGCACCATTCTTACGAACAACACTACCACCAGCACGACTAGAAACGCCTAAATGGCCACCTTCTTTAAGAATCGCCTTTGCAATTCGACCACAGGGTGTATCAAGTAACTTAGCCTTAGCACGCCAAAGTCGATTATCGTTAGGGTCCTGGTAGATATCAGTGATCAAATGACTGATTCGATCAAGATTAATGCTAAGATTTTGCGGATGTTCCCATTCTCCGTATGCGCGCATCTTATCAACGTAATCGCGCTTGTACACTTCAACGGCACGTGCCATCACATCTCGGGGATAAATTCGCCCATTACGATTCTTGATCTCTGACTGAAGAAAGACCCCTTCGATATAATATTCAGGTTCTTTTCCTTCATCAGCTGATTCTGTCAGGATCTCTAACTTATTAGTTTGTTCTGATAAAAACTTCATTTTGTTATTTTGCGCGTTGTGCGCTTCTTGGTTGTTTTCTTTACTACTGGAGGATCGATGAGCATGCGATCGTTTTGTTGCTGTGGTTCACCATTGTCGTAACCATCTTTAGGGCCACGCTTTGTATCATCCTCATACACACCATAAGAAGCATATTCAGCACTATAGTTAGCAAAATTACGTTTGCGAATTCGCAGCCACAACGACATTTCGCCCTCAAGAACGAACTTGATATCTTCTTTGCGATACTCGCATTCTGGTACTGCATCCTGACCTTGCATATCAAGCTGACATGTATCGCCAACGCAGAATGCCATAATTTGATGTTCTAAATCATCACCACCTCGGAACATACGACCATGACCATCTTGATTAAATCCAGACCAGTGCATATCAGTTACCAGCATATAACTGCGATCGGTAATATCTTGGAATTTATATCCAACGCCTGGAGCACAAGACTCATCATCAGGTTTGTAGCACAACATCTCTTTCGTAATAATTGCTTCACCACCTGACGAGTCGCTTTTTACCTTAATCGCAGCATCAAGCTCTGTATTTTTAAGAATTTTTACAATTGTGGCCATTATTACTTGTCCTGTTCTAAACGCTTAAAACCACAACGTTCAAATACATCATTGCGCCGTTGACGAATTTTTTCAACAATTCGCTGATCAATCATGTCTTTCATTGTTATCTGAAATTGTTGAATATCGCTATTAATTACAGCCTTTGCTAATTTGATTTTTTCGCTGGTCATCACTGTCCCTCTTTTTAGATTCTTGTTCTGCCACAAATTGACGAAGCAGTTCAATGTCTTCTTCTTTGACAGCATCTATTAGTTGCTGGATTTCCATCACTCAATAATATCGGCAGAAATTACACATCTTATTAATGTTATTTAAACAAAGAAAAAGCCCCACAAACGGGGGCTTTCTTTGATTACATCGTGGCTTTTAGACCTGGGGTTGCTGGGCGATCAAAATCATCCTCTCCTGGATTGGGTTCAGCAGTATCATCAATTGTGTCAGTAGTATCACCTTCCTGATCAACCTCTTCAGGAGCACTATCGTTCCCACTAACAAAATCATTATATCCATCATCACCTTCACCCTCAGAAGAGTCTTGATCAAATTGTTCATCACCCTCTTGGTCTCCAGCATTCGCATTTTCCAATTCTGCAGCTTCACGAGCTTCATCGATTTTTTCTTGCTTCATTTGCTGCTGGATCTCCTCCCACTCTTCCTGTGTCATTTCAAGAATGTTGCGAACAATGTATTCTTTGCTGAAATAAATTCCCTTAAAGCCGTCAGCAGTTTGAAGTTGCGTCATTCGCTCATTGAATACCTCAATTCGCTTCAACTCCTCAAAATAATTGTCATGTTGGTACTCAAAATAAATGCAGTTACGAATTTTTTCCCAATCACTTTGACGAATGCAATTAGTTGTGATTAGTTGAATACGCAATGCTTCTTTAAACAAAACATTGAATCGATTGCGAAGACGCTGAATAAATTTTGCAAATGCGAGTTCTTCACGAGTAACCTCATTTGGGTTACCAATCGACATTACATTGTCGTTCAAAAGACGCTGACGAGGAACATTAAGACTTTGATATAGTTTCTTTTGGAAGTACTCAATATCCGCAATTTCCGAAAGATTTTGAGAGTTCTTTGTAAACACACCACAGCTCAAAGCGAACGTATGATAGTTGTGATAGATCTCATCAATGTCAATCGTCAACGTACCAACTTCAATTGGATCATCAAGCCACTGAATTGCAACAATACGATGATTCAAATACTTGGCATTATGTCTAAAACGTTTCCATGTTTCAAATCCATAATAACGACACATCAAGTTCTTGAGATTGTTGACAGTAAACCAACCATCCCAATTGGCAGTTTTCTTACCCTTATTGAGCATTCTAAAACGATCAACTATTTCATCGTTTGAATTCAGAATTGCAACAATATCACTAGCCTTCATTTGGTGTGTGGTCTTGTTTTTACAAAGATCAACAACAAATTTGGCAATATAATCGTCAATAACTAACATCTGTTGTTCTTCATGAATAGCTACGTTCTGCAAACGAAGTGCTTCGCGTTTTGATGGATCCATGTTAGCATAACGTTCTTTATTTTGAGTACTTCGAACTTGACGATGATCATCCAGATCCCACCATTGTTTGACTTTCTCAACACGTTGAGCTTGTTTGATGGGGTCTTGTAAGGCAATCAAACTAGCACGCTTAGCTTTAGCCACGTTAATACGACAGTATGCAGCCCTTTGTTCTCTCTGTTCATCAGTTAACGATGCAAGATATTTGTTAATATTATCAGAAATATTTTTACAACGTTGCTGATATTGTTCTGGACTTAAAGAATCCCAATATTCATGGCAACTACTTCTCAATTGAGAAATTCTTCTGATACGCTCTTCTTCATCAAGTGCTAGCCATTTTTGATGGGTCATTTCAGCATGTTTTGCTCGAACATGTTCCCACTCACCCCGGTCCTTAACATCCTGCCAATACTTTTGTAGAGTGTTATTTTCGTTATGAACTCGAACATGATCATCCCATGTCATCTTCACCAGATTCGTAGGATCGTTATTAAATCTATTAAAATCTGCATGATGAATAACAGGATGTTTAATATCACAATTGGTATCAATATAATTTGACACTAAACGATGGGTAAACTGCCATTCGTGGGTTTCATTATCATAAACTTGCTCATATGTCTGATTAGGTTTGTGTTTAGCAATATATTGAGTGCGTCGATACAAAGGAATTAGACTATCATTAACCTTTAACTGATCGGCTCTTACAAACCCAACATCTTTAATTGGGAATTTGTGATCAGGAGTACATGTGATAGTTTCACCATTGTCTAAAGTCAGTTTCATTACTTTGGCTGACTTTTGTGTTACCCCAGCCCACGTAATAAGACCTGGAACAACCTTACCTGTTTCAGGATGACAACTATATGTCCACAATTGCTTACCACCATCAATTTCGTTTTCGATTTCACGAATAGAAAGCTCACGTCCGTCTAACAAAGACACCTTAGTATCCATAGACAGACAACCTGGCAATGTTTGAATTTCAGTAGCTTTACCACCTTCACGTCGTGGTAAGAAGAAATCTTCACACACTGACATGTAATTACGGTTGTTCTTCACTTCCCCCGTTTCAGCGTCATAAACCACTTTATTGCGGAACTTATTCATTACATTATTGACATATTGTTCCGCCTTTAAACCTGGTAGGTTACCGACGTCAACATAAAATACGCGACGTTCAGGTGCACGTGTAATTCGATAAATCACCAATGCATCTTCCATCATCTTCAACTGGTTTGCCGGTTTAATTCCTTTAAACAAATGACTGATCACTTCACCGGTGTTCGCATCAACAAGACCACTGCGAACATTAATGATACTATCCGTAGAAAGCTTAACCCCCAATGCAGCACTTTGTAATCCAGCATCATTAAAAATATAATAGCTCTTTTGACCGACAATAACATCAATACCATTACGATTTTCACGCTGGTATTCAATCACCTTTCGAATCTTACGAGGATCAATGTATTTTAAATCAACAATCCCTTTTTTTGGATTCTTTGGATCAATCATCACATAATAGTACAATCGACCATCAATATACCATCGCTTGAAAATATCATGGCAATTATCATTAAAATTCAATACATTCAACACATGATCAAAATGCTCGCGAATAGTATCTCGTAATGGATGATATTGTTTTGGAAGACCATCCAAATTCAAACTTACAGGATCACGACCCTGTTCAATAATGACAGCATCGTTAACAATTGCTTCGATTGCACCATCAACTTCTGGAAAACAAGCGACTGTACGATATTGATTGATCATCTGCGATTCGTTACGAACCACACCATCTAAATCGAATTGATACCCATAATATCCAGCGGCAGCACCATAGCTCCCACTATCAGATGAGTATACAATGCTCGCACCATCGTCACGAGGCGTAACCGGCGTGACTACAGCAGCTTGAGGAGCCTTGTCCTTTTTCTTGGAAATCTCGTAACCAAATATTTCAAATGCCATCTTCTAAAACAATTATCAATGTATATGGGCACAAAACCGACACCCTAGTAATGATTACTTAAGACATACAAAAAGAGGAAGACGCAAGCCTTCCTCACAATAGTCGTTGTCATTTAATTGGAAAATCTGACTCTAGCGCATCATCAAGCAAACGTCTGATCTTAACACGATCATTCAGATTAATCCTTTTTGCTACCAACGCATCATGAATGAATGCAATTGTCATACACAATGCACTATCTTTTGGCAGAACTTGAAGAGCAACTAGCTTCTCATGTTCATATTCATCGTCAGTAATACAAAAACCAATACGCTGAACAAAAATCTCACCAAGTTCACGATCATATACCATATGCGTTTGCTCCTTTGTTTAACGATGATGGCATTTTACATATTCATTATTTGTCAACAGCTTTTTGGCGAAGAACATAAACCAATATCGTTCATTGTTAATTCGACCCATTCGAATATTGTCGGTGCACCAACCAAGATAATGACCATAGTATTCATCAGCATCTCGAGCAGATTCGAAAATACAACCATCAATCAGGTTGATCACACCCTTAGCTTTTGATCGCTTTCCTCTCTTCGTTCCTGCTGCTCTATTTTTGACCGTTTGTTGCCATTTTTGTTGACATTTGCTCAACACAACTTCTTGACTGTATTGTTCAACATCTTTCAACAACGCCCAATATTGCCCATTGATCTTGTGCTGTTGCTGTATCATCTTACTCGTGTAACCATACAGACGACCCAATCGCTCATCCAAACAACGAGTACTATTCAAGATCTCACCAGTATGAAGGTTGATAATTGGTCTTGAACGTTTGTTGCTTTGAGTGTAGATTTGTAGTTGCTCTTCAATGCTGGTTTGCTCCACAACGTCTTTGTATTGAAAATAGCACCCCTTGACTTTGCATCGAAATCGAATCGCTGACCCAATTGTTGATTCCCCCACACCAATTGATCGTGACGCTTCATATGCACTAGGATATTCTTTACCAGTATTCAGGTTGATCACAGGACGAGCAAAACTGCCGATCGTTTGTTGCCTTGTTCGTTTTCGATGCTCTAGGCATAATTGCAGTTGATGATCAATACTTGTTTGATCTACCACATCCTTGTACTGCCAATAACATCCTCTGACCTTGGTTTTGTTTTTAATTGCATTACTCAACCCATACGTGTCTGCGATTCGATTCGCTTCTTCAAGACTACAGTATATTTCGCCTGTATTAAGATTAACTACAGGTCGATAGATTAAACGTTTGGTTTGATCAACAATGAAACTGACTTGCTTGAGATTAAAATGTTTGATGTTGGTGACTGACTTTTCAGTGAGGATATGAAAAGCTGCTGTCATCTTTCGATCACGTGTTAATGCTAATAATTGGTGGGCAACAATATGGTAACTCAATGGAAGCTTAATGATATTATTAGGTTCATCCACTAATGATGGATCCCACGATCGTGGAACAATATGATGATATTCAAACAGCTCAGTATCATCGAATTGTTTTTCTAAGCACCCTTCAATGAAACGAATGTAACGTTTAATCCATTTTTCACCCAATGCTAGATCTTTAAAATCATAATTCAATAATGCTTGTTTAATATCTTCATTCATAATACACAAAAGAAAAGAGCCACAATGTTGTGGCTCTAAAATTTAAATCATTTTTTGATCAATTCAGTTCGTTGATTCTTCGAGAAGCTCTTTACCGCCGGTTAAGAAGTAATCAAAGACAAATGTTGCCTGAAATTGTTCAATCTGCTGCCCCTGTTCGAAGTCCAATTCGATCGCGCCAGTGTTTGTGCAATAAGCACCATACAACTTATAAACACGGAGCGTATTGTCGTTACGATCCAGTTGTTCAATTGCGATGTTAGTTTTGTATTTTGAAGGGTCCGTAATACCAGCGACAACCTCAGGATCATGGATCGCACTAACCCATTCTTCCAGAGCGGTACGAATTGCAAAGTCGCTAGAGTTATAGATTGTACATGTCCACGCTTCATATGTCTTTTCACCAGCCTCGTGAATTTGACGACCACGATACCAAACAGGAATATCTTCAGTATTATAAGAAGGAAGACTAGCTTGGCGAGTCAAAAATGTTGCAGCTGTTTTGGCAACGACACCATTGGAAACCAAACCAGCTGGAAAGTTAATATGCACACGGAACTGGTTGGTACGTGCACTAGCATTAAGCTGTGCGGCAAAATCGTAAATTGTAGTCATTTATATTTGCAAATAAATCACAACTAATTGAAATCTGTATTGGCTACTTCTTCGGCCGAGCGAGCATCCAAAGATTCAACAAGTCGTTTTGTTTAACATACATTTATAGTTTTATTTAATACTCAAGCAAGAAAACCGCAGATGCTGCAGCATCGTGGTACTTCACTTAATATATTCCCAACAAATTACAATTTAATATGGCCACCATTTGGGTGCGCCTTTTGATGTAGGGGTGCATACCATCCATATAGCAATTGTTTTGCCAATGTTTTGGCCGAAATAATCATGCACCCTTGAATCAACTGCCGTTTTAGAAGATGCTAATGCATTGGACGTGGGGATACACTTAAAAGCAAAATAATTCAAGTCTGGCAAACAAATCCACGTTGTGTATGGTTCGGGGTAGTTGATATTAACATCACTATACTCGATCATCATGAAAAATGGATTGCCTACAATTGTCAATGATCGAGCACAGTAAAAGTAACAAAACGGTTGTGTTGTTAAAAAGTTTTGAGCATACGATGGAGATAATGCACCAGCATCTCCATCGTATGCTTTTTTATAACCGTAACGCATATCACGACTAGTTGATGCACCAAAATCAGCAATTGTTAGTCGATAAGCTTCGTTTAATGGCGGAGGGTCTGGTGGAAATTTCTTATGCACACCAAACAAGGTTATAATGTTTTTCACTACAGCATTTAGGTGTTTCGATGAGGATTACTTAAAGTAATCCTCACTTTTCTTTCCTAAAAAACGGCACATATCATTGAGACAAAACAACAAAACGTCAAATATTTTCCCTCAATAAACGTTTTGATCAATCATCAACGAATTCACTACAAGTTGTTGCAGCGATCGCCGTGTAAATGATCTCTTCACTATTATCGACATCGTCGTCTAAGATCACACACGCACCCTGCTTGTTCGCCCATGCAGCGACCTCTGCAATATTATCTTCCAGCAGCATCATATACACAATTTCAAGATCGTTCACTTTAAAGCTCCCCATACAATTGTCAATCATTGGATTCTTCTTCCGAAAAACGCTTCGTCTTCGTTGTAATCATCAATGTCCATCACCCCATAAAAACGAAGCAACTTTGCTGATAATTGTTCTTCAAACATTCTTGATGCAGCAGATCTTACACCATCAGGGGCAATGAAGTCAAGATGATCACGCCAAAATCCAGTCAGTGAACTACCACGATGTTAAAGCATTTGTGGCTTCGTGCTTCTTAGACAGCCCTTGGATCACCAGTTGAATTACTTCTTCTAGTGGTCTAGAGGGGTTTATCTCCACACGCTTTTCAATATCGATTAAGGTTTCCTTAATCCTCTTTGGATCCCTATATTCCGTAGGTACCATCGTAATCAGTTTATAGAAAGCAATCATATTCATCGCTGCGTGAATATCACGGTCAGTGATACAACCACAGTTAGGGCATACGAACTCTCGTTCCCATACTTTAAGGTTTTCATTTTTATGAAAACAATCAAAGCAATACTTCGATGTTGGTAACGAACGATCTAAAACAAATGTGTTTGAAAGTGTTTTGAGGATTGCTTTAACACGTCCTAAGATCCCCTTTTCAATCTTTTTGCCGTGTCCAGATGCTTGCCAATTAGCCAACATTTCGTCTTGGAACACAACGGTTTCAAATTGTTTTAACCAAAAGATCAGCTTATTAGCTGCGTCTTTCTTTCGATTGGTTCGTTTCTGTTTTTGCTTTCTAAGGTGTTTTGTTAAACGTAAACCTTTATTTGTCCTGTTAGAGAACTTCTTTGATCTTCTACGAGACAACTTACGTTGAACCCTCTTTTCGTTCTCACTTTGTTCAAAACAATAACTTAATTTACGACTTTCCTCGGTTTCTTCAATATACGTTGTGAAGCTAGTTTCACAACCAAAATCAATCCCAATCGTTTGATAATTGTGTTTATGTTCCTGTTTGGGAACATAACACGTTACCTGAATATACCATCCAGTCGGCTTTTGTACCAAGCGGGCATTCGCAAACTCAATCCCTTCAATATTCAGCTGCTGTAAACCAAACACTTTCAATGGCTTTTTCAAGCCGGATAATTTCACTTTAGTGCCATCAAATCTCCAGCTGTTGCCAAATTGCCTAAAAGATACACTATTGACTTCGCTTACGAATGAAAGCCCTTTAGTGTGCTTAATATTACCAGCTTTAAGATTGGATTTAATGCTCTTACAAGCGATTCCAATTTGTTTATTGATCTCTTGACGTGATGCAGCACTTAAACAAGTGAATTCACTCGTGATAGGATTTTTATCCTTATCATAGTGAGTTACTGTTTTATTTTTACAATCGTTTTTGTAAGGTTTGTTTCCATCGATCTCGCCAAATGCAATACAACTATTATAGTACCATTTTGCTTCTAAAAAGATATTGTAAAGAAATTGTTTTTGGGTTTGGTTGAGATGATTGGATTGAATCTTTAACTGAAATACTTTTACATCCATTTGAGACGCACGTCGAGCAGCAGTTTCAACTTTCTTTTGAAACTGAGCTTTGTAGTCTCGAGTATTATTTGATGGATAAGTATTATCTGACATGATACAAGTGGTGTTTGTATTCGTGTTGTTTGGAGGGAAGGAACGGCAATTCTTTCCCTCTTTTGCTTTATTTACACTTTACTTTTTTCAGGCATTTCATCCACGATGCTGAAGCATCTGTGGCTTTCTTGCTTGGATCTTTATAAATCATCGAATTTTTCTTCCAAAAAACGCTTCGTCCTCGTTGTAATCATCAATATCCATCTTTCCATAAAATTGAAGTAGTTTTGCAGAAAGTTGTTCTTCAAACATTCTCGATGCTGCAGATCTTACCCCTTCAGGAGCAATAAAATCCAGATGTTCACGCCAAAACCCGGTCAGCAGATCAAATTGAATTTGCTGAACCCACTGATCCCGCGAACGAATAGTTCCCTCATCATCGTAATATAATGCAACTTCCTTGACAATTCTCATACGTGGCATCTTTGTTTGCTCCCTTTGTTAACTGATGAGAAAACTATACACAAATAAAGGTGAAAAGACAACAGACAAAGGAAAAGCCCCACAAGGGGGCTTTTAAGGGACACTAGCCAATTTGGAAACAGCCAACTGGATACAAACTTTGGAGTTGCTGCTCTAATTTATCAATCTCTTGAATAGCTTCTTGATACATTTCAGAACCATTCAGTGTAATTCCGCCTGGAAGTTGTACACCTTGATACTTCTTGAGATTTTGGGCATATTGTTTTTTTGCTAGTGCTAGTGCATAACCTTTAAACCACGGCTCCATCCACATCTTGGTTGCTGTTTTGGGATCAAGAGCTCGATAGCAATCAAAAATCATATAATCGCCAACACTGAGATCATATTCCCAATTACATTGTGGGTACACATACCCTTCGTATTGATTGAACTCAAAATTTGGTTTAGCTGTTAACTCCCAATTCAACAAACTAATATGTTCCATTGCTTGTTCATAATAAATCAAACTCTGACTGGTCAGGTTTTGGAAATCATTCAATCGAATTTGAAACTGAAGATCGAATAAGTTTTGGCTACTCATTGCCTGACTGAATGGAATAATTCGAACCACACCAAGAATCCAATCTGGCATCTTGATTCGCTGATCATCAACGATCCCCTTAATTTGATAATCTGGTCCTGATTGTAGCGTATATTGATTACCATCAATATCAACAGTTTCACCAGCAATAAAATCACGATCACGAATTCCAGCACAACAAATAATTCCACCACCCGATTGTGTACGACCATCTAGATGATAATTTGTACAAATTCTAGCCGTAGCACCACTAGTCAGACCTTTAATATTACCGCCACAATCAAAAGTTGCCTTAGGATCAGTAATTTTTAACATTGAAGGCGTGATGATTTGTTTAAGGAACATTCGCATACTACCTTCAAAGTGATAATTGCTCCAGTAAGCCAAAGCATCATCAATGCAGCTTTCAAGTTGACTGTCCGTAATATTAACCTTGACTAAAGGTTCACCTAAATGCTCAAGGATATATCTTTTAAATTGTTCACGTGAACGAATAATTGCCATTGGTTACTACGAGATCCCTATTAAAATCGCATCAATACTTAAACAATATGCGTTCTCTTAAGTATTAAGACATATAAAATAACCATACACAATGACACGAATTCTAATCAAGCGAACAGGTACGGCGGGACAAGTTCCTGAAGCAAGTAAGTTGGTACAAGGCGAGCTGTGCTTAAATTATGGTGACGGCCGAGTGTTTTTCAAAAATGGCTCCAATACAGTTCAAGATATTGGTTATATTAAAACAAAAGGTGATGTTGGTAAAATTAACCCATATTCAACAACTCATAATGTAACCTCATTGACAGTTGATCAAAATACTCCAGATGAGTGTGTTGCTAGTGGTGCAGTAACTGTTAGTAATGGACCGACCGGTAAAAGCTACACAAAAGTGATTAAATGTACTGCAGCAAGTCCATCGGTAACGTTAGGCACCAACTGGAAGTGGCAAAATGGGTCGGCACCAGAATTGAAACAGAATGGTTTCTTGGTCGTGTGTTGGGTCGATAATTCAGGTTTAGCAATCTTTAATAATGTTCAATAATTTCACCGACTTCCTTTGCGAAGCAATCAAATTTGCCAAAGGAAAAGATAACGATTACTTCTTTCATAACTATGCAATCATCACGTTCAATAAAGGCGATGTGTCAAAATACAAAGTCGAAGGCAAGACTGCAGGGTTGTGGGGCCATGCTTGCAAGCATTTAAACCAGATCGATTGGCCATTCGTACAAAATGTCGTTAAGCAAGTCAAACAAACATTGATTCAATATGTTAAAGAAGATAATCATCCTCGCACGTATGAATTCAATATGTTTGATCGTAACAAGAAAAAGGTTGATGGTGATCCCAAAAAGCTAATTGCTAAAGCTCCTTACAGCAGCATCATCAATTTTCTTGATATGATCAACGATAAAGTGATGCTGAAGAAACCACTCGCTCCAATTGAAGAAAAATGCGTTAAGTTTTTAGAAGCATTAGGTGATCGTTATGGCCAGTTTATTGAAGATGTGGTAAAAAAGGGCATTGATGTCGATCAAATCGAACGAGATGAAGATAAGATCAAGGCATTAGAAACTGAAAATTGTATTTGCTTTAATGCACGTAATGATAATTCAGACATCTACAACAAGATCTATCTCGATATTAAAAATAATATCATGGTGATCAAAACCGGGCCTATGGTTAACACTTGCTATCAGCTTGGTCGAGGTGGATTATCACGAAAACAATTCTTCAAACATGTTATTGAAAATCCAATGCGCGAACGTGGGTTCCTAAAACCGGCAACTGCACGTGCAATGCATGAGGTCGCAGGAATTGAAGATTAAAGAAAAGGGAAGGATTTAACGTCCTTCCCTTTTTAGTCACTGTAGATTTTGCTTGATCTTGTTAATCGCTAGTTGCAAATGATGTCTGAGGTTACAAAGCCCATCGACACCAAAAACAGGATTTTCAATACATTCCCAATCGCCATAATTGATAACTGAACATACGCGGAACCAATTTCGTCCCGTCTTTTGAATTGTATGTGCTTCGATTGAAAGATAACGCAATGGAACACTTTCTTCAAACACGTAGATGTCTACGTTATTCTTTCCCTTGAAAGCTAATGCCTCGTCGATCTTTTTGATGATGTTCTCGGTCTGTTCAATCGTGTATGTTGGGGTACTAATGTCTCCTTCTCTCGCATCACCTTCATAACACAAGAACCCAACTTTATCATCATATACAGCAACACAAATCATGCTATGTTTCGTTTCGACAGGGCACCAAATTTGTTCGTACATTATTGTTCATCTCATTCATGCATTAGATGAAGGTATTATACTATAGTTTAATTCCTACGGCAACAGTTGGGCAATGTTGAATGACATCAAGCTGTAGACGATCGTTTTTGTGTAATTGCGATTCTTTGCAAACAACAAGAATCGTTTCGTCTTCCCATTCAGTGTATCCAACATTGATCGTTTTAATGGTGTGAAGATGAAGACCAAGTTTTTGCAGCGCATCAAGTTGCCATTGGTTCAAACCGCAAAAATCACGAGGCCATTTGTCTTGAAATGATTGGTCGACCTCAGCAACGGTATACCATCCTCGATGAATCTTGCTGAATAGTGCTTGAAAAATAATTCTTAAAAATGTGAACATAGAAACAGGAAAAGGCCCCTGCATAGGGGCCTTTGTTTAGTTTAGAAAAGCTTATTTAGCTCTTCTTGCTCAACCAGCTTACATCATTGATGGGCAAGTCGAGCAAGAGGAAGGAGCAGCAGAGCCGTTATTCTTTTCAGGCTTTTCTGCGATTACACAATCAGTGGTAAGGATCAGAGAAGCAACACTACCAGCGTTCTGAAGTGCACAACGGGTGACCTTAGTAGGATCAAGAACACCCATCGTGATCATGTCACCAAATTCACCAGTCTGAGCATTGAAACCAAACTTTTCCTGTTCGCTTTCAACCACCTTAGTAACAATTACAGATGGTTCGTAACCGGCGTTCTTAACGATCTGACGAAGTGGTTCTTCCATTGCACGGAGGACGATCTTGATACCAGCATCCTGTTCATCATCTTCACCCTTCATCGCTTCAATTGCCTTACGAGCACGGATGAGAGCAACACCGCCGCCAGGAACGATGCCTTCCTCTACGGCAGCTCGAGTAGCATGAAGAGCATCATCAACTCGATCCTTACGTTCCTTCATCTCGACCTCAGTTGCAGCACCAACCTTAATCACACCAACACCTGCAGCGAGTCGAGCAATGCGTTCCTGAAGCTTTTCACGATCGTAATCAGAAGTCGTTTCCTTAAGAACAGCCTGAAGACCCTCCACACGTTCGTCAATATCCTTGCGGTCACCCTTACCATTGATGATCGTCGTCTTATCCTTAGTGATCTCAACCTTACCGGCAGAACCAAGCTGTTCAATCTTAACATCTTCGAGCTTCATGCCAAGAGAAGAAGTAATCATTTCGCCACCAGTAAGAACTGCGATATCTTGAAGCATTGCAGCCTTACGATCACCAAATGCCGGAGCCTTAACAGCACAAACGTTAAGAACACCACGCATCTTGTTAACAACGAGAGTAGCGAGTGCTTCACCATCAACATCATCAGCAATAATCATTAGTGGTCGACCAGCCTTTGCTGTTCCTTCAAGAACCGGGATCATATCACGAATCGTACTGATTTTGGAATCGGTGATAAGAATCAGCGGATTTTCGAGAACCGCCATTTGCTTATCCGGATCGGTGACAAAATACGGAGAAAGGAACCCACGATCAAACTGCATCCCTTCAACAACATCAAGTTCATCAGTAAGGCCGGAACCATCTTCAATGGTGATCACACCTTCCTTACCAACCTTCTCCATTGCTTCTGCAATAATCTTACCGATCTGCTTATCATTGTTAGCGGAAATTGTACCTACCTGTGCAACTTCTTCATTAGTTTCAATTGGCTTGCTAATCTTCTGGATTTCGGCGACCGCAGCTTCAATTGCCTTATCAATACCACGCTTAATGCCAATTGGGTTCATCCCAGCAGCAACATACTTCAGGCCTTCATTGACGATCGACTGAGCAAGAACAGTTGCGGTTGTTGTACCATCACCAGCAACATCATTCGTCTTAGAAGCGACCTCACGAACCATCTGAGCACCCTGATTCGCAACAGAATCTTCTACTTCAACAGCCTTTGCAACCGTAACACCATCCTTCGTGATCGTTGGGGTGCCGTAAGACTGATCAATTACAACATTACGACCCTTCGGACCAAGAGTAACCTTAACAGCGTTAGCGAGAACATTGACGCCTTCAACAAGACGATTACGACCAGCTTCACCAAAAACAACCTGCTTCATACTAATTCACAATTCCTTTTAAAATAATGTTCAAATGTAGTTGATATTTTAATTATTACTCACCGATAATAGCGAGAATATTTTCAGATGGAATGATAAGAAGTTCTTCACCATCAACAGAGAATGTCGTACCAGCATACTTCTTATAAAACACCTTTTCATCAGCCTTGATGCCGACTGGAACCGCAGAACCATTGACGATCTTACCAGGGCCAATCGCAACCACAACACCAGTATCAGGCTTTTCCTTAGAAGTGAGAATAATACCACCAGCAGTCTTTTCATCACCTTCGATTGGACGAATGATAACATTATCATGAAGAGGACGAATATTAGTCATTTATTTTTGTTTCCTTTAATTTGTACAAACGTTTTTGACACGAGAAATCTATTATACTACAACTCAAGCGGAAGCAGCAACAACAAGCTCTGGATTTTTACATGCTTGTTTAACACTATTGATCACGTGTCGATTAAGCTTCCATCGAACTAAGCTCCAACCATTCTTAGGAATTACTGTATTCTTCGGTGTTACAACATTAACATCAACATGCACATCACCATCATCAGTGCAACCAATCACCTCAAAGTTACCAAGCCATTCTTGGCCAAGACGACTACGAAGCTTCCAAACAATCTTCTGATCATCAGTAACATCAACGAATTCAAACTTATACTTGTTGCTCATATTATCTTCCTTTAATTTTTAGTTTAGCTTCATGGGATCAGTGGGAACCTCAGATTCGTCAAAAACATCATCCAGATCTTCACCCTCAACTTCTTCATCATCTTCCATCACTTTAAGCTGAAGATCAACACACGATTCTGCTTGAACGACGACTTCGTCATAGTCCATCCCAAATGAGAGAAGAATTCCATCCTCATCTAGTGCAACGTACCAGCTCATCTTATTATCAACTGCTTCAAACACCTGGTAGCTGAAACCATGATCCGTCACTGATCGAACACAACCCGTTTCAGGATCGACCTTATCTAACAGCTTGTAGATAAGCTCCTGAAGAATCGTTTTCTCAGGACGCGCATGCTTTACTCGCCTTTTTCTATTATTACTCACCTGCAACCTTCCACATAATGTCTTTAAAAGCGTTTTCAAAATAATGTTCATTAAACAATGATTGATACGTCATCTTGCAATTATCGTCAAGATTACCCTTCTTAACATCTTGATCAAGAATCTGCATTGCCTCAATAATTGTTTTGATTTCATCAGAGTTGAAATCATGGTAGATCTGATCGATTGTCTCGTAATTGGGACGCAGAGCACTAAATTCAAAACAGAACATATCAACGACTGCATTGAACTTTAGCCATGCATCAACAACATCACGACTACAAGTCGTAGCAACATGCATATTGCGACTATCAATTAGATCAAGAGCTTTAATAATAATTTGTTTTTGTTGTTCTGTGTGTTTGGTCATCACACATCCTCATTTAACTTGAAATATATTATACACCGTGAACCACCACGATGCTAAAGCATCTGTGGTTTGCACTCACGCTTGTTTTGTATCAAACTTCAAACTAGCAACGACTTTTTCGGCATCTTTTGCAGCCATCTTGAATGCTGAATGACGAACCTTAGGTTCAAATGCAACCAACCACCCAAAAAGATATGAAAGATGCCTATTTGTATCAGTTTTGATCCCAATCTTCTTGCAAATAATAGCACTGGTCAGCTCAGCAACCAACTCTTCATATGCATACTTTTCACAACCAAACTCGGGAAAATTACCACTACGATAACGCTTGAACTTCTTAAAACGAATATAATGACCAACTTCATGCATCAACACCGAGTAGTATTCATTGGGGCTATGAAACTGCTGAATGTTCGGCATCGCGATATAGTACTTCTTGCCGTCAAAATACTCTAAACGAGCAATGTTAGATTGATGCTTAACATTAATTCGATTATCTTTCAACCATTTAACAATTCGTTCTTCAACGATTGCATCATTATAGGTGCGCACTTTTCGCATCCCTTTGATACAATCAATTGACTGCAGCTGATCAAGATTATACAAATATACAGTGTGATAACCACAAACTGGATGAGTACCCTTAGGATCGTTAAACGTCATATCGGTGACAATATAAGGTTTCTGGCCGCGGCGAACTTTTAAACCATAGCTTTTAACCACATGCTGTGGGATCCAATAGTTCGTCGAGTAGTTGTTCACCTCACGAACCATACCGTAATCCCCATAATAAGTTCCCTTGCTGTTGATCTCAACAAAGTCTTTACGAATCTTCTTACGACTTGCAATTGAAGGGTTGGTCAACACATATGGTGTATTTTGAACGTTAACCCATACAGGAGCACTATGATCAGAACAATACTTGTACCGATTGTTCTGGCTAAGAAACAGTCGATCTTCAATCATTTCAACTTCACTGTTCATTGAAACTCCTTCATCAATTAACGTTATGAGATGAATTATACACGATCGTCTAGAAAAAGAAAAGGGCCTAAACAGGCCCTTTGTAGAATTAGAGGTTGAATTCAATTACCATGATCGTTGACCATTGATTACCATAGCGCTCGATCGTTGCTTTGATTCGAGAACCTACATCAGGATCATCTGGATAATCATACTCTACACCCATATCATCTTCATATGTCGGTTGATCGACATTGCCTCGATTCCAAGCGGTGGTCCAACCCGGAATTGTAGCATGAAAAGTAGTAGAACAAGAATCGTCAATCTTTTTGATTGAACTCGCCTTGCAAGCGATTAAAAGACGCTTGAGGTCATTGAGATGATCAGGATTACCATTGTAATCAGCAGCCATAGCTTGCCACTGAGGTTCTACTTTGCTATTAAACATTTTCCTTAGTACAAAAATGGTTGAAGAAAATTATTCTTTATTCTTAAAGTATAGATGAATGATGAAAAGAGCAGCAACTATCAGTGCTGGAATCAACAATGTGATCAATGCAATTATTTGCAGCCATACTTGATTAGTTGAGAGTAACCACGGAACTCCCCACGTATAGTAACCCATTGTTACTATAAGGACAACTGCTGATTTCAATAGAAAGATATCATTGTTCACTTGATGTTCTCACTACTATCAGCAATGTCCTTGTCTTCGCGAATTTCGACGAAGCGTGGAAGAAATAAGCTGTCAACATCTGGACGATTTTTATCTTTGACCCTCATATTATACGTCACTGTGACGATTTTGCCAACAATATCTTCTTTCTTAATTGTTGATCGTTGTTCTTCAGTAAAACCAGTTCCCACTTTAACAACAACTTTACCATCACGAGATTGACAGACAATCGCTCCAAGCATCCCTTCAAAACGCTTTGAACCAGACTCCCAATCCGTACAGAGCAGATCAATATCGTTCTCTGCCTTAAGTTTCAAATTGTCGGTCGCACGAACATTCTTCCAAATGTTGTTCGGAGATTTGATGATCACCCCCTCACGACCATGCTCAACCATTTCAATGAACAATTTATTCGCTTCGAGTCTATTTGTAATCATCCAAGTCAATACTGGAAATACTCGATTAAGTTTCTTACCTTTCAAACGATCAGTCAATGATGCAAAACGATCATGATACTTTTTGGTTGATTTTCCGGCTCGAAACTCACATAACGGAATTTCATCCCACAGTACAGCAGTAACACGAGAAGCATCATCAGCAGTCATAGTCCCACGAACCGCTTTATTGAGGATCCCGTTTCCAGTTGAGCGTTCTACAGCATCACCATCTGCAGTACCATCAATTAACAGCTCGCCATCAAAAACAACATCATCGTCACCAGCTAAACACTGAAAAATTTCAATAAAATTGGAATCGGGGATCTCAATTGGCTTCCCACTGCGACCATAAAACCCAACGTTGCCATTAGACTCAACCACAGCATTGAAACGCATTCCATCACACTTTTGTTGACAATATAACTGTTCGCCATCCTTCAGTGCAAACAATTTATCAGCTTTCTTCTGATCGTAAGCACTGGTCAGCATGCAAGGATAATCGAAGATCTTTTCATAAGTTGTGTTGTATTTTTTATTGCACAACTCAATTGCTTTATTGATCGTTGCAACCTGAACACCACAACGAAGATCTTTCATTAAAATTCGCTTAACAACCTCTCGCTCGGAAGGAACACAATGATTATACAACATTGCAATATCATCAATCAATTGTTGACTGTGATTCATTCCTGAAAGCCGCTCAATCATTGATAACGTATCATCAAAATCAACAGTGATATATTCGACTTCTTCAAATGAAGGCCAATCGCGAATACCAAATCGAATCAGACTATCTAGTGCAAGACGGCATGTATTATAAAACGTAGGCGAATCTTGTAAACACTCAACAAGGATATTGATTTTATCATTACGCCCACTAGTAGCCTCTAGTCGATTCAACATTTCAATAATCATCAAAGTTCCTTTCATTAAAGATCTTTAAAATACTTCACAACAATACGTCCAAAATTAGTGAACAAGCTGTGAAGATCTTGACAGGTGATACTGTTGCTATTATAGATTCGCAGCTCAATGACAGGCCACTTGGACACAGTGGCACAAAACACCCACTTCGGAGAACGATTCCAACTTTCAGTCGGTTTTGAACATTCCACTACAATTTCAGTATTATCCGGTATGTGTTCAAAATCTTCCTCTTTAATTTCGGTCCATCTGCTCAAATCAAGAACCTTTACCCTTTCAATTTGATCACCAGAAATTAATGTTTCATGGGCATAAACTTTATTAGAGAGTGAACTGGTAACATAGTTGCCATGTTGTACAATAAAATTCACGACATCACAGTTGGCATCACAGTTTTCACACGCTTTTTGTAATGCAGCACTAAAATTACATCCAGGAATATTTGGATCGGTCAAAGCATTTAATGTTTGCTCATATGTCTTATTTTTAAGTTTGAAAATATATGACATTTTAACTCCTTTGAATGAAGTCACTATACAACATCATACAGTATAAGACAACAATTGAGAAGCTTATTATTTTTCCTTTTGGGTTACATCCAGGGAGTGTAGCGACCTGGATGGTTCAATCTGAACGTTAGTGAAGATTGAACGACTTGGGGATTTCCAGCATCTTTGGAAATTTAAAGATTTTTGATATCAATTTTATATTGATTTGTTATCTTTTGATCTTTTATGCCTTTAATAATAGGGGATTATACACTATTTTGGAGTAAAAATCAACGGCATTTTAGCGTTTTTGTTCCTAGTACTTTTACCCATTAGTATTAATACTATCAAGAGACCTTAAAATAATAACTTTATATTATATTCATTAATGAGAACAATTCTTATTATCTGATAGGGTATTCTTATAATAGAGATGATGAAGATTAAAGATTTCTATTTAATGTACATCAAAAGATAATATTAACGAGTATTAGGTCCCATTTAAATGTTTGTATGGGTATTTCCCCTATGAAAAATATTGGAGAATCAGTTGACTTTTCTTCAAAAAAATTAGATAATCAATTATTATTAGGAGAAATTAAAATTGGATAAAAGTTAAAATTAAAGATTTTAGAATTCTTTTTTTTTAAAGTTCTTCTAATCCGTTAGATCTTCACTGACGTTCAGATCTAACACATCTAGGTCACTACGTTCCCTAGATGTAAAATAAAAACAAAGGTAATAAAATAAAGTACGTTCTTTAAGTACAATAAAATATTATTTCAGTGTATAACAAATATAATGGCGGCCATTTGTCCAAACCCATCAGTTGTTAATCCATTACAAAGTACAGGGTTTATTCTCAATATTGCTAAGATTCCTGAAATCTCATTTTGGTGTAAGAGTGTAACTATTCCTTCTATTACATTGGGAGAAGCTACTCATGAGACCCCATTTACTGTTCTCTATCAACCTGGAACTCGCCCTGAATTTACAGGGCTCAATGTTAGCATTTTAGTGGATGCTGAAATGAACAATTATGCTGCGATGTATGAATGGGTGACTTTAATTGGGTTTGCAGAAACAACAGATGATATTAATCAATGGAAGCGACGTTTTATTGATCAGAGTGGGAAAAATGATGCTAACATTCCTCCTCTTGTTAGTGATGGCTTTCTTGATATTATTGGTGGTAACCAAAAGCCTGTACGTCGTTTGAAGTTTCGTGATATGTGGCCAACTAGCATTGATGGTTTTGAAATTTCAGAAGACACAACAGAGACAACATATTTGACTTTTCAGGTATCATTACGATTTACAGGAAAACCAGTTTTGACTGATTTTCTTCAGTTGCCATCTCAAGTTGTATAATGTATTGTGAAACTTTTTATGGGTGTTTGACAAAGTGAGTGTTGTTGAAGAGATTATTGAACAATGGGAAATTGACGCCGCCATTGATCCAACAGATATTAAAGGTGAAAGCATTCGAACACCGATATTACATGCAAAATATGTGCGAATGTTAGCCGTATGGAAAATTAAACAAACTAATTTAAAAATCAAATTGAATGAAGTACGGCAAGAAAAGACTCGATATTATAATGGTGAAATGTCATTAGAGGAGTGTAAAGCTAAAGGTATTGATCAATATCAAGGACTGAAGCCGGTGCGCGCAGTATTGGAGCAAATGTTAGCAGCTGACAATGATGTCACTAAGGTACAAATGCAGATGGAAGCAGTTGATACTACTGTATACATTATTGAATCTATTCTTAAAGCAATTAGTGCACGAGATTTTCAAATTAGCAACTATATTAAACAACAGGCTTTTATGGCTGGAGAACATTAATATCCAGTTAAGATGACATTTAAGACATGAGTGAAATTTACGTAAAAAAGATTAACGAGACTGAATTAGTTGTTGATGGTGATCGTGGCGCACTTCAAGAGATGAGTGAGTATTTCAGTTTTTTTGTCGAGTCTGCAAAATACAGCCCTCAATTTAGAAATCACGTTTGGGATGGGCGTATTCGTTTAGTCAATCTTCGCAATAATACTACACTTGTTGGTCTTTATGCACATATTGTTAAGTTTTGTGCTGATCGAAATTATACTTTTATTGATCAAACTGAAGAACATTTAAAACCTCATATTGATGATATTAGTCAATTTGAACAATGGGTACAATCATTAAAACTACCATTCGAACCTCGTGAGTATCAGTTGCGAGCGGCAAAGTATGCAATTCAAGCGAATCGAGGATTATTGCTTTCACCGACTGGTTGTCATGGTAAAGGTACAAAGGTAATCATGGGTAGTGGGTTACGTAAGAATGTAGAGGATATTGTCATTGGTGATTATCTGATGCATCCGTCGTTCACTGAATTCCGAAAAGTAACCAAGCTGTATCGGGGTCGGTCAATGATGTACCGAATCGCCCCTAGTGATGGAATTGATAGTTTTGTTGTTAATGACGAACATGTTCTTTATTTGAGAAAAGACAATGACAATGTTCAGATGTATGCAGATCAGTTTTTCAAGCTATCTTCACAAGAACAGAATCGGTATCAATTGATTCGTGTTAATCCTTTCTCGCATATTGATGAATATCATCACTTCAACATTGTCAGTATTGGGGTTGATGATTTTTATGGGTTTGAGTTGGATGGTGATCATCTTTATATGACTGACAACTATATCATTAACCACAATAGTGGGAAATCGTTGATTTTTTACATGCTTGTTCGTTGGATGCTTAAACATGACCGAAAGGTGTGTTTAGTTGTTCCTTCAACAAGTCTTGTTGAACAGATGATTAGCGATTTCAAAGAATACGCAGCTAATGATGATAGTTTTGATGTCGTTGAACAGGTACATGGGCTTCATTCTAAGATCAAAACAACTGACCCGTATAACGATCGGTGTGTAGTCAGTACATGGCAGAGCCTTATCAAATATGATAAAAACTTATTTGAAACATGGGATGCGGTATTTGTAGACGAAGCTCATAGTTGTGTGGCAAAATCTTTGAATACAGTTGTTGGTGGTGCAATCAATGCACGATATAAGATTGGAATGACAGGTAGCTTGTCTAGCTGTGTTTGTCATGAATTTCAAATCACTGGACTGCTTGGTAGTGTTTACCAAGTAACAACAACAAAACAACTTCAAGAAAAAGGTCAGTTAAATCAGCTTGAAGTTTATATGGTTAATATGAAATATCCTGCAGCGGAGTCTAAGCAACTTTGGAAAGAAACCAAAGAGTTAAAGAAAACATACTTGGACGAGCTGGATTTCATCAACCATCATGTAAAGCGACAGTTGTTTATTCGTAACCTGGCTTGCAGCCTTAAAGGTACTACTCTGATTCTTTTCCGTTTGCGTGAACATGGTGAGTGGTTGTATAAACTGATCAAAGAAAAGGTTGGTGATCAACGTCCTGTGTTTCATATTGATGGGAAGGTTGATGCAAAAACGCGTGAAGCAATTCGTACCTCAATTAACAAAGGCAACGAGAATCCAATCCTTGTGTTCAGTGTTAGTACTAGTGCTACAGGTTTAAACTTACCTAAGTGTGAGAATCTTATCCTTTCACCAACAAAGAGTAAGATCACAACATTACAGGCAGTGGGACGAATTCTTCGATTAGCTAAAGATAAAGGAACATCAAAAGTGTTCGATTTGGTTGATGATCTTCGCACTGGTCGTCGAATCAACCACACATACAAACATGCACAAGAACGATTGCAGATCTATAGTGAACAAGGGTTTGATATCGATTTCAAAGAAGTACAGTTCTAACATATTGTAATCTTAAATACCAGGGGACATAAAGATGTCCCCTTTTTGTTTAACCTCTCATATTGGTCTGGTGTGTTTAAGTTTCTTCACAAACATTTTGATAAAATCGTTGGAACGTTGATCTTTCTTGTTGGATGGTTGCTAATTCTAGCTTCACTTTGGGATGTGTATCGAGTATGGATTTTCTTCCAGGTATTTGCATGGCCAGAAACAATCATTCATGTGATTTGCACTGTGATCATCTGGATTTGGGGTTATAAGGTTTTCTTCCATAAAGAATGATTAAAGTGAAGCGCCACAACAGATTAAAGATACACAAAGCCCCTTAAGGGGCTTTTTTTTTTGTCTATCATGTTGCCTTTTGTTTGGTAACGTTGTACAATATAATTATAATACTTTGACGGGCAGTGAAAGCTCGAAAACTATAATGGAACGTGATTTATTTGATGAATTGCAGGATGCAATTGATCCTGTTAATGCTAACAATGAGGATATTGTAGAAACTGAATTGGAAGAACAAGATAAAAAACCAATTCGACGCAGAGACGGTAAACTTGTTGATGAGGATGGGAAAACGTATGAAGATGTTTGCCGTTCAATGGGTCTTAAAGTCCCCGAAAAAGGACACTATGTCGACAATGAAGAGTTGTATGCACATATGGTCAAATATTGTGAGGAACGAGATAAAGCATTAGCTGAAGGGCGCGAAAAGCCGCCAGTTGATGACTTTATTGGGGAGTGTATTATGAAGATCGCTACTCATCTTAGCTTCCGACCAAACTTTATCAATTATAGCTACAGACAAGAGATGATCAATGACGCTATTGATAATTGTCTGACATATATCGATAGTTTTGATCCTAAGAAGAGTAAATCTGCATTCTCATATATAACTCAGATTAACACATATTGATAGTCTGCGTATCGAGTGATCGGTATGAAAAGATAGTAATCGAATTGCTGGAAAATCGTAAAGCCCAATCAACTACAACGTAGAGATGAAATAAACTCAAACGTGACAGTTACGAAAGTATAAAAAATGATTAGGATCAGATAAGGTCAAAACCTAAGTCTGGAATAATAATTGATAATCAGCAGCGAAGCCCTGAACAGGGGAACGTTCAACGACTAGGTGCCTCGAAATCGTGAGGACAGTGGTTACCATCCTTAATGGATGAAGATATAGTCTGCTCTTTGATGAAAGTTAAAGATGGGTATCATACCCCATGAGGAAGTAACGTCTCCTCATAACAAAAGGATGTTGGTGTGCGTTCATTCGACGTCTTAAACTTGAGAAAAAACAAAATCTGATTCGTGGTAAGCTAATGATGATGTCGCCAATTACAGACACAATGCAGCTTGATGACGATGATGATGGTACCAACGTAATGAATAATAGTACTATTCACACGTATATGGAGTTAGCTCAAGAAGAAGAAGACAAGATCGCAGCAATCAAGGCAGAGAAAGCTGCAGAAAAGGCCGCTCGTAAAGAAGCGATGCGTGAAAAGACTGCTTTAGAAGAGTTCTTTGCTTAATATTGAAGGAATGGCAAAAGACAACTTTTGCCATTTCGGTTTTAAAAAATCCAAGCAAGAAAACCACTGATGCTAGCATCAGTGGTAGTTCATGAGTTAAGTGGTGCACTGTTTTGACGATGTTCGAAACAATAACCAAAGTTAGCAGCAACGCTGCTAGTGAATTTAGAGGTATATTTGAATGAATACTAAGATTATTGCTGCCACAGTGGCAGGTGTTTTTGCTGTTGGTGCTGCAGTAGCTGCCGACGTTAATGTTTATGGTAAGGTTGACCTTGGCGTACATTACAAGAATGTTGAGCATGGTGAGTTCGGTGGTTCAACTGATTCGTTCTCTATGGAGAGTGGTCAGAATTCTGCTTCTCGAATTGGGATCAAGGGCACTGAAGATCTTGGTAATGGCACAATCATCGGTTTTCAGTTAGAACAGGGTTTCAATGCCGATAGCGGTGAATTTGTTGATGATGATCGTGCATTTTCTCGTGAAGCTCGAATGTTTGTGCATAATTCCACATATGGCGAACTTTCTGTCGGCCGTATGGGTGCACTTGATAGTGGTAACGGCACGTATGGTTTGATGGGTTCTGCTGGAGCGTTTGGCACTGGTTGGGGTTCCGTTGGTGCGAACACAACCATTCTTTATGGTATGAGTGGTGGTCGTTTCGATAACACTATCACATATAAGTCTCCTGAATTTGGCGGCGTCAATCTTTATGGCCAGGTGTCTTTGAAGCAGGATGTTAAGGAAGATGGCAAGGAAACGTCTTCAGAAGTCAATCGGTATTATGCAGTCGGTATGACCAGCAAGTTTGGTGCTGCTGATGTTGGTGCTACGTTTGCAATCACTGATTACGCGAATACTGAGTACTCTGAACCTGCTGAAGACAATGGTTATACTCTAACAGGTTACTATCGTCACAATCTTGGCGAGATCACGCCAGTCATTGCGGTGCAGTGGTTTGATCATGCCAAGCAGAGTCGTTTCAATGATGAAGGCAAGCCGGTTACGCTTGTCTCCGAAACTGCGGGTGTCGATGGGTTTGGTGTTGTTGGTGGTGTTACGATGGAAATCGGTGGTGGTACTGCTATGATGCAGGTTGGTTATCGTCGTGCTGAGTATTCAACACCAATGTTTGCAAACGGCTATAATAAGGCTTGGGACGCAGTTCAAACTGCAGTTGGTTATGAATATTCACTTTCTAATCGCACCAAGGTTTATGGTGGTGCAGGCTACACATGGGAAGAACAACATGGTGTGTGGACCAGTGATAATCGAGCTGCTGAGGTAGTGGCTGGTATGGTTCACAGTTTCTAAGCTGGTTTGATGGTTTCTTAACGTAGTGACTGGTTTGGGGCAGCAATTAGCTGCCCCTTTTTTGTTGTCTTTTGTCTAGAGATATGTTAGAGTGAATAATAATGACTTGGTTTTCAAAATGGAATCATAATATGACTGACAAGAAAGAAGTGTTTCGTTTCAGCTTGTTTGAAATCGTTAATGTACCTTTTCAATGGGAAGGGCAGACATATGTTTTTGATCGGTTTGACGTAGTTGTTGATGAAAAAGGCAATCGAGAGTTTCATTGGCATAGTGAGCAGGAAATTCCGTCTATTGTTATTTCTAAGTTGTATCAATTGATTGAGGCGATGTATGCACTTCCTAAGGCAGTGATGATCAAGTATGCTTATTTGATCGCAATTAATGAATTAACCTTGGATCAGATGTTCAAACATACATTCATCTACATCAATGATAGGAGCTCGCTGACGATTGATACCTTGACATACGTTGCACAGTTGATGAAACAGTTTATTGAAACCAATGTTCGAACTGAAGAGCTGACAGGATTTCTGTCTGTGTTTAGTCCAGGATTGATGGATCTTTGTTGCGAGTATGGTGCGTATAAACGAGCGTTGAAGCGTCAACAAGAGGAAGCGTTAGCAACTGCACAACATCATCATGACCCTGTTGAAAACATCTTCACAAGGGTGTACAATTACTTTAAGCGATATTTTGGAGGATGATGTATGAATAAAGAACGATATCAGTTTCCATTGTTTGATATTGTTGATGTTCCTTTTGAGGTAGAAGGAAAAATATATTGTTACTCGAAGTTTGATATCATCTTTATTGATGGTTGCCCTCGAACACTTGATCGAGAGATGATTGGCGATATTCCTGATAATATTAACAAGATCGTACTCGAATACGTCAGCGCTTTCTATGGTTTACCTAAAGAGCTACGTTTGGCAATTGTTTCAGAAGCGCGTGAAAATCATCACATTTGGGAAAAGATGTGGGCGCCTGCTAGTGTATTTGTTGGTGAGCAATATCGTTATCAAATCCAATTGATGACATTGATGTACAATCAGATGTGTTTGCTTTGTAAGGGAGTATCGATTGATCGTTTGCCTGAACTTCGGTTCTGGATTGAGAAGAAAGCTGGTAAAGAGGGGGAGCAAATAATTTCACAGATTCGTCAGAAACAACGACCCACACGATCTCATATACGATATTGTCGAGAAGAAAAAGATTGGTGGGATCGCGCTTGTGAAACGTTTTTTGGTTTTTAATGAAGAAAATATCGTTATCAATTATTCCAACATACTGGTGTAAAACCAATTGCAAGTATTGCTATTTGGGTGATCTAAGGAAAGATCAAACAACACTTGATCTTCAATGCTTGGATAACAAGTTGCATCAGTTAGTTGAAAATGATTACGTGGTTGATAGTATCTCCGTGTATGGCGGTGAGATCAGTTTGTTAGATGAGCAATATCTCATCCAAATCGTCAAAATTATTCGAAGTCACGTTTCAAATCAAGTTACAATTGGGTTTTGCACTAGTGGTTATAATCGTTCAATTTTCGAGCTCGCTGAGTATCTAAAAGTTAGAGTAACGATTCCATTAAACCAGGAACGACCGGACTACAAAAAGAATCTACAACTTGCGAAACTACACAATTGTTCACTAGGCGTCGTTGTTCTTCCTTCAATTATCAATACTCCAGTTGATCAATTGGTTGAATTTTATGATTCACTAGGTCGAGACATTTATTTTTATCAGTTTTATCCATCATCAATAAACAGGTCCCCATATTCATTTGATATCAAACAATATACAGATTTTGTCATCAGTTTTATCAATGAATATAAAAAGAAACCTCGTTCGTTTGAATTAATCAATTTGTCAGAATGGGTAGATAATTGCTATAATCCAGAGGCATGTGGGTTTGTCTACATCAGTCCAAATGGAAAATGGATGACAACTAGTTACAGCGATTGTTTGGAATCGTTTGTTGAGTTTGACACGTTAGATCAATGGAAGCAATATTGCAAGAAAGAGCGTCTTCAACGTCTTATCAAATGCAATGCGTGCCCTTATTATGATAAGTGTAAGGCTGAGCACTTGGTTGTAATGGGTGAAGAATATTGCTCTGGGTTGAAGAAGTTGATCATCAGTGGCTGTCTGGGGTAGATATTATGGGGTTGCACATTAAATGTGTAGCCCTTTTCCTGTATCTGTAGTATAATGATATCGTCATTGTGTTTTAAAATTTGTAGGTGTTATGAAGATAGTGATTTTAGGTGATCTTCACTTTGGTGTGAAAAATGCTAGTGAAGTGATGATGCGACACCAAAAGAAGTTTTTCGATCAACTGTTCCATTACATGGAGCAGCATGAAATCAAAACAATTTTTCAGTTGGGCGATCAGTTAGACAATCGTCGTAATTGTAATCTTAAAACGATTGATTTTGCATACAATAGTTTTTTCGACATCATTGATGAACAATCGATTGAATACCATACATTGATTGGCAATCATGATGTGTTTTATAAAGAAACGTTGGACATTACTAGTAGCGATCTTCTGTTTCGAAATTATAAGAATGTACATGTTCACACCGAACCAATAACATTAACGTTTGACAAAATCACGTTTGATTTTATTCCGTGGATCTGTGAACAAAACGCTGAACGATGTTATAAAATGATCAACGATAGTAATAGTGACTACTGCTTGGGTCATTTTGCAATCAATGAATTTCCAGTAGTGGGGACAACGTTATTTGAAGGTGGGATCGATCGTCACATGTTTGATCATTACAAGCAGGTGTTTAGTGGTCATTTCCATAGTCGTAGCCATAAAGACAATATTAGCTACATCGGTACCCCCTATCAGCTAACGTGGAGTGATGCATTTGGTGAGAATGGGTTTGTTGTTTTTGATACGAAAACGTTGACATGGGAATATGTTGCTAATAACGATCGTTATTATTCGTGGCTTGTGTATGACGATAGTGCGCCAGGTCAAACAACAACGTTTAAAGAAAATGATATCGAGGATGCTTTTGTTAAGGTTGTAGTCAAATGCAAAAACAAACCATTCCTATACAACAATTACCTTAATAAAGTGTTTGCTAGTAAACCAGCAGATGTAAAGATTGTCGATCAAATCTTGCTAGATCTGCAAAATGGCGATATTGATCAATCAATTTCGGTGAAAAATACAGTCGAGCTTATTAACGATTATATCAGTGGTCTCGATGTAACCAATAAAGATGATTTAATCAGGTACATGACATCGCTGTATAACGAGGCTGTGCAGATGCAGGAGGAAGTTAATGCTGACAGTTAAAAATATTCGCTTCAAAAACTTCATGAGTTATGGGGCTGCATGGAATGAAGTTGATCTAGTGAAGGATCAATTGTCGGTAATTTCCGCAAGGAATGGTGGGGGGAAAACTTCCATTATTGTGGCCCTTTCATTTGCCCTGTATAACAAGGCATTTAACGGGGCCCCAAAAAGCAAGCTCGTCAATTCGATCAATGGTAAGCAGATGGTTGTTGAAGTTGAGTTTGACAGTAATGGTATTGAATACAAGGTTATTCGAGGGATCAAACCATCAGTCTTTCAAATCTATAAAGATGACAAGCTGATCAATGAAGACAGCAACAGTCGCGACTATCAAAGCGTTTTGGAAGATCAAATTCTACGAATGAATTACAAAACGTTTGTCCAGACTGTGATCGTTGGTACCGCTAGCTACACACCGTTTATGGAGTTGAACAGCGCTGAGCGTAGGATCGTTGTTGAGGATCTTTTGGGGGTGGGGATCTTGACGACGATGGGTTTGGTGCTAAAGCAAAAATCTCAAACCAACACAAATTCAATCAATGATAATGCGTATACACTAAAGACGATTAAGATCCAGCTAGAGAGCGATAAAGCAGTGATCGATACACTGAAGCAAGCTCGACAAAACAATATTGACAATTTGCAGAAGCAAAAACAAACGCTGTATAAGCAAATCGATGAGCACAACAAAAAGATTGACAAATTTAATAAAGCAATTGAAAAGTTGGTACCTGCGATCGAAAAGTATGATCAATTCAAACAAGCATTAGCACAGCTGCAGCAACAACATAATGAGGTTGTTACACTGATCAATGGAGTGTTGAGCCAACAGAAGTTTGTCAATAATAATGATGAATGCCCAACGTGTCATCAAAAGATCGAACAAAAGTATCGCGACGCGATCATTGAACGAACGGAGAAGCAGCGCTCTCAACATCAAGAAAAACTTGATAAGATTCAAGCTAAACTGGATTCGTTGTACCAAAAACAACAGAAGTTCATTGATCTTATCAATAAGTCCAATCAACTTAATAATGATGTAAGGGTTCAGAATAATTCAATTAGCCTAATCAATAGGCAAATCGCTGATATTGATCGACAGATTGAACAGCCAGATAATAGTGACCAAATTGAAGAGAAACGAGCAGAAATCGAAGGCAAAGTTCTTCAAGCGAAGGATCTAATTGAACAAAAGATTAAGTTGATTAATGAAAAGAATATTATTGATCAATGTGGGAACCTTTTGAAGGATACTGGTATCAAGTCGGCTGTTGTTGGCCAATATCTTCCAATTATTAATCAGATGATTAACAAATATTTGGCAGATATGGACTTTTATCTGAGTTTTGAGCTTGATGCACAATTTAATGAAACTATTCGAGCTCGCGGCCGTGATGACATGACGTATCAGAATTTATCCCAAGGTGAGCGTCGACGCCTGGATTTGGCAATTATGTTTACTTGGCGATACATTGCTCAGATTCGTAATAGCTGTGGTTGTAGTAATATCTTCATTGATGAAATTCTTGACAGCTCGTTGGATCAGGCAGGCATTGAAGCGGTAATGAAACTGTTTCGAAGCTTTACAGATAGCAATATTATTGTTATCAGCCATCGTGAAAATGTGCAAGAAATGGAATTTGATAATATTATTACAATCGAAAAGCGTAACCAATTTAGTGTATTAAATCAGTGAACTAGATAATGATAGAACCACTATAGTTTCAAAATGCAGGTATTTGTTCTTTCGTGTAAATGGGTTGATCAATTTTGTAGTGGGGCAGACCCACAAGGTCGTTTTGAAGATATTAAAAAGGTTGATGATAAGTCAATGTCAAAACTGATCTCTTGTGATGTTGTAGCTAAAACGTCATTAACACTCAATAATCAACAATATGTTGTGTATTATGATGTCGAAGCTGCAAACAAAGGATTGCCAAATAGCGTCGTGCGAAGTGATGATGGTATGGGTTTGTTTGGCACCATTGTTCTGGTACAAAATGAAGGTGATGTCTCTGTGTCAATGGACGAACAACATCAGTACCCACTTCGTTCTGTGTTTGGCCTTCTAGAAGAGTCACACTAATTCAAATTAAAAAGGACCTTTAAGGTCCTTTTTTTTGTGGATCATATATGGTGGGTTGTCTTTTGTCTCCAGTTGTTGTATTGTTTCACCTTGAAAATTTCATTCTTTTAATAGCTCATGTATGTCTAGTGTATGAAAAAAATGACAACAATCGGATTCTTGGGAGCTTTTGATAATAGACGTTGGCCTCTTTTCAAACAACCAACTGAGATGGTTCTTGATTGGATGTTTGTTCATAGACAGAATATTAATGTATTGGTTGAGTATAAAAGTCTTCCGTGGTATCGATTGAATTGTAGAATTACTGCACACCAAACGGACATATGCGGAATTGATTATATTCCTTGGAGAGGGTGGAATGGAATTTTTCCAAAACAGCAAGGATGTCGCCAAATAGAAGCAGCGTTGGTTGATTATCATCTGATTGATAGATTGGTCAGTGATGGTCATGATTACCTTCGCCACGTGAAGAGAGGAACTCTTCGTGAAGTAGGAAGCATCGATAGCGTGATTAAAAATAGTGAATATATTATTTTTTGCGATATCAAATATGGTCGGCGATGGAGTCTTATACGAGACATTTGTCGACTAAGACACATACCTCTATATGATGTAGATGAAATTAGTGAAGTTATTAAAGGAGCTAATAATGAAGCAAGTTACACTTGATACAAAATATTTGTGAGTGCAAACCACAGATGGTTTAGCATCGTGGTAAACGAACGGAATAAAAGATACTAAATATAGATAACAAGAAAGGAAGGAAACAGCGAATTTCCTTCCTTCAATCAACACGAATACAAGTACTAGTTGTATCATGTCTAAAGTTATTTATAAAGCGTATCGTTTTCGTTTGTATCCGAATCTCGAAACGCAATCGATATTCAATCAATGGTTTGGTTGCTGTCGCAAGGTGTTTAATGTCACTTTAGATGAAGCAATTAAACAATACGAAACTGGCAATAAGAAGTTTGTTAATCGTAGTTCATTGTTTTCAATGATAACCAAATTGAAAGCAGATGGTGAGCATGATTATCTGAAACAGGTTCCAATTCATACCCTCCAAAATTCATTAGCCAATCTTTTAGAAGCGTATAAACGTTTCTTTAAAAGACTCGGTGGGTACCCCAAATTCAAATCAAAACACGATAGTAAGCAATCGTTTACCGTTCCTTGTAGCCTAAGCATCGTTAAAAATTGTCGTTTTGATAACGACAGGGTTTGGATCCCCAATCTAAAGAAGCTGATTAAATTCAAACAGCATCGAAAGATTGAAGGGGCTGTTAAAAGTTATACGATTACAAGAGAAGCTACAGGAAAATGGTATATTAGCTTTCTCTGCCAAACAGTAGCTCCTCAAAAGATTGAAAGAGATGGTGTTATTGGTTTGGATTTCGGTGTAATCGACTTTTTCACCGATAGCAATGGAAACAAAGTTCCTGCTCGAAAGTTCTTACGCTCAATGGAATCTAAGCTAAAGAAGATGCAGAGAGCGTTATCGAAGAAAGTCAGGGGTTCCAACAACTACCAAAAGTTAAAACAAAAGATTGCTCGCTTGTATGATTACATCTCAAATTGTCGCAAAGATGCAAATCAAAAGCTATCAACGATTCTAGTCAATGAAAACCAAGTGATTAGTATCGAAGACCTTGCAATCAGTAAGATGAGTCGTAATCATAAGCTAGCAAAAAGTTTATTGGATGAGGGTTGGTACCAATTTACAAGCATGCTTGAATACAAGATCAAATGGTACGGAGGATCGTTGGTAAAGATCGATCGTTTCTTTCCATCATCAAAGACTTGTAGTGCTTGTGGTTATAAAGCTTCAAGGATGCCTTTAAACATTAGAGAATGGGTTTGCCCTGATTGTGGTTGCGTTCATGATCGAGACATGAACGCAGCTCAAAATATTCTTACTGAAGGTTTGAGATTATTAAGCCTTTAAACCAAAAATTAAAGATGTGGTTGGAACGCCCATATCTATAAAAATAACGTTGAGATCCCAATTACATGCAATGTTAGCTTTGTTTGCAATTGGATTAAGATCAATACGAAGCCATTGATGGTTTACCATCGTGGTAGTTCACATTCAAATGACAGTTCGTGAAGATCAGGTTGTCGAAGTGGCACGATTGTTGAATTGGATGCAGCTTTGTGGTGGAATTGGTCACTCTTCGAATGTTAGTGTTTTCATTGATGGTGATGGTAGTTTTCGACCCCAGATCAAGATCAATGGTGAATCGTGTGGCGAATTCCTAGGTAATGATGCATTCAAATATGATGATGTGGATCTACACAAACATGATGTCTCAGTTGAGCTAGAATTCGATCTAGGGTAGTTGTCCCCACCTAAGTACGTTGTCTTTTTGTTTGAGGTTGTGGAAAATAATCGCATGTTCAAACAACACACTTGGTTAGGAAGTATGCTGAATAAGATCATTACTGGCTTTTGTTTGTTTGCTGCTATGTGTGGGAACGCATTTGCAGATTATGAGCAGCAGTTAACATGCTTAGCTGACAATGCCTATTTTGAAGCTCGTGGTGAAGGTAAGGCTGGGTGGCAGGCAGTAACCAATGTTGTGTTTAACCGAATGGACCATGATAAGTTTCCCGATACTGCTTGTGAGGTTGTCAAGCAGCGTCGAGGATCGATCTGCCAGTTTTCGTGGGTTTGTAGTGAATTGAACGAAAAGACCAGTCATCGCAACACGAAGTTGTATCGACAGATTCGAACGGCAGTTCATCACATGTACCGAGATCGTGATGCAGTGGTAGATAATACCGATGGTGCTTTGTTCTATCACTCGACTAAGGTCAGCAAGCGTGCAATGGGTCTTCGTGCGAAGATCGTCAAAACATCAATTGTCGGTAAGCATCATTTTTATAAAATCTTCGTTGTGAAAACCCTTGACTTTAGTCAGGGGTAGTTCACCGCACACTTTAAAATCAAAAGCCAGCATTGCTGGCTTTTTTGTTGTCTTTTTGAAACTACCAATATATAATCTTGTGTTATTCCAAACCTTAGAGGTTCAAATTATGGCAATTCTTGTTGACCTTTCACAAGTTGTGTTAGGATCGTGCTATGCATTTAAAGATGAGCTGCATATTGATCGCACCAATGCAGACAAAACTGAAGCAACCAATCTAATTCGTCACGTAATCCTTAGTCAGCTGAAATACTACAACACTCATTACAAACAACAATACGGCAAACTTGTTGTTTGTTGTGATGGTCGTCATTATTGGCGTAAGGAGATCTTTCCTTACTACAAAGCAAATCGCAAAAAGGTTCGTGCGCAATCGGACATGGATTGGCACCTAATTTTTGAAACGATGAATACAATGATTGATGATCTTCGTCAAAACTTTATGTTTCCTGTAGTTCGTGTTGATCGAGCTGAGAGCGATGATGTAATCGCAACATTGTGCAAATATTATCAAACCAATGAAACTGGAGAGGATATTTTATTTGATGTAAAGCAGCCGGTACTGATTGTCAGTAGTGACAAAGACTTCGTCCAGCTACATCAATATGATAATGTCCATCAACTATCACCACGAACCAAAGCAATGGTGACCGATCCCAATCCAAAACTGTACATTGCACAAAAATGTATGACCGGTGACCGTGGAGATGGAATTCCAAATATTATGAGCGCTGATGATACGTATGTTAAGGAGCAACGTAGTAATAAGCTGACATCAAAGAAGATCGATGCTCTTTTGGCTGAAGGTTATGATAACTGTCAGGATGAGACGATCAAGGCTCGTTGGATGCGTAATAAACGATTGATTGACTTTGCTTTCATTCCGGACGAAATTCAGAGCGAAATTGTCAGTACATATAAATCGCCAATTGAAGGGAATAAAGCGAAGATATTCAATTATTTTGTTAAGCATAATTGTAATCTTCTGCTCAATGAAATTAACTGTTTTGTGAATTAAAGTATGAGTGAAATTAGAGATTTTAATAAAATGGTTCTCAGTGAGGTTCTACAAGCAATCAATGATGAACCATCTTTGATGGATAAGGGTCAGCCATTTGCTTTTCAACCACATAGCGCACTTGCGATCGTGTTTGCACATGCGTATATTCCAGCTGCAAAGTTCAAGCTTCCTGAGGGAGATCCGCCCTTTAATAACGAAGAACGTAAGCCTGGAATGACGTCTAGTGATCTTCTTTATGCAATTCGTCGTAATCGATTCTCGTATTTTGTCGATTCTGCAATCGATCAACGAAAACGCGAACAGCTTTTTATCATGTTGCTGGAAACTGTGTGCAATGAAGAGGCAAAAGTTCTTCTTGCAATCAAGGATCAAAACCTTGACCTTTTGTACCCCAATCTAACATACGAGCTGCTTGAACAATATGGATATTTGCCCGCACGTTCTGAAAAGGAGATTGCTGAAGCAAAGTCCAAAAGCAACGTGGATCAGAAGAGTGAAGTATCAGTTGAGTCTAAGCCCGTCGATACACCGTCTAAAACACGTTCTAAAGCGAGCGCAAAGCGCGGTGCTAGTACTCGCACCACAAAGCGTACAACGGCGCGTAAAACTAAAGAGAACGTGGCTGACACGCAATAATCCTAAGCGAGATCGTACTAGAATGTAAGTGAAAAGTGAGTGAAAGAAATTTCCTCACTTTTTTGTTTTGTTGTTGCCTTTTTCTTTATTTTGTGTATAATACGCGTATCGATCAACCAAACAGGAGAACAAAGATGCAAAAGTATGAAGATATTCTTACCGGTAAAGTAATGTCATATGATAGTTGGATTGATGAGATCGCAGGTGTTTTTGTTGCTGAAGGTTTAGATGATGATCGACCTTTTGTGGAACCAATTCGTATGATTGCTGAAATGGTTAGGGAAGGAGAATTGGAACCGTTGTGCTGATGGTTCTGCAGCTGATATTTGCTTGAGGTGAAATATATGTGTAATGTTCATTACCACGATAATGATGAACATAATCGTGCGTGTTATTGTAATCGCAAGACCAATAAGAAGAAGTACTTTGTGTATTCTAAAATCGTTTCTCGCTCTGGTGCGATTTTGTCAGTTGGTGTGAATTCATATGTGAAAACCAATCCACTTCAAGCAAAATGGGCAGCAAAAGTCAATCTCCCACTCAAGCAACATGTTCATGCTGAGGTTGCTGCGATTGCAAAGCTGAGGCCTGATCAGTATAAGCGCGCTTATGCGATATATGTGTATCGCTTTGATAGTCACGGCCGTCCTGCTTGTGCAAAGCCGTGCAAGGTTTGCCAAGCGTTGATTCGTGAAATTGGAATCCGTCGAGTTTATTACACGATGCCTGATGACGGACTAGATATGTCGTATGGCCGATATAAGCGTTATAACCAGCGATATGCTGGTCAGTGGTGCGATGAAGATTGCATCTAATTAAATTTGTTGTGTTTTAAAACACCTTTTAATGATCCTTTATGAGGAATTTATATGAAGTATTATAATGTCACCTTTACGTTTAATATTCCTGTCGCCGTAAAAGATGGTGATGATGCTGAAGTTGATGCTTATTATGCAGCACGTGCTAAGTTTTCTGACTACAATGTTAATGAGTCTCAGATTAAGTGCAATGAAGTGAGTGAATCTCAATATCGTGCGGCTGCAGACACTGAAGCTAAACTTCATGGGAAGAAGTAATGACAGCTGAGAATCCGATTCAACTTGTATTCAAAGATCCTATAGATTTTTCAATGTATATTGAAGAAAAGGCGAAGGAAAATGATCAGACATGTTTAGAAACGCTGATCGAGTTTTTGGAAGATAAGGAAATCGAGATTGAAAAGATTAAAAATCATCTTTCTCAATCCCTTCAAGATAAGATCCGACAAGATTTCGTTGATCTTGGTATGATTCGTGTAACCACAACACTGAACGAATTCTTTGAATGAATAGGTGAGTAATCGCCCCAAAAGCCGGCTGAGCCGGCTTTTCTTTTCAGTGTTGTCTTTTGTCTTTTTTGTTGGTATAATAACGGTACTGATCAATTCTAAGGAGCAATTCAAATGGCAAAGGTTATTATTAATCATGGCGAAGCTAGCACAGTGCTGACAGTATCGGAACCTAATCTACAGTTTGTACACAGTGCAATTTCATTCCATGATCGTCGAGATCGTCGCATTGATGATATCAGTCACAATTTCCTCGCACTTCAACACAACTTCGAAGTTGGTGTCGAGTATTTGCATTACATGCAGGACCTTGTTGGTCTTTTTGAAAAACTGATGCCTGGTCAGATTGTTGGAACGACAATGCATCGCCAAGATAATATTGTCATTTATTGCACCATCGATTGTAATGATGATGAAAAAGATATTGTATACACACTTTCAATGCAGCCAACGATTGATGGAATTCCTGTTGACAACGATCTAGCATGGTTGCATTTCAACGTTAATGCTTCATCGCTTCAACAGTGCTATTTGGATGCTTATGATTATTTGAATGCAGCAAAGGAGCGATCGGTAGCAATCGTTGAGCTTCTGGATCGCGTGTTTCAGCAAGTATATGATGACGACATGTTCACTAGCCAGACAATCGAAATTCAGGAGTAATAATGTCAACCGCTCGAGTGCGTACAATTGTTCATGACAATTACATTACATTTTCTGCTGCAATTGAAGAAGAGGATTTCAATTATGCAACCGTTGGTCTGGGTCTAAATCATCTTGATCGATGCCGGTGCATTAAGGAAAATCTCATTGCTGAGTATCGACAGCATCTTCAGCAGTATGTGCACAGTCAGTGTCTCGTTAACACGATCGATGATTGGCTGAATAATAATCCCAATATTCAATCGTTGAATGAAAACCTTCAGATTTTCATTCCCACAGGAGAAGGGACTCAACTACAGCTGGATATTATTGATGATTTTGATCACAACACTCGATATTTGAGTTTTCAATCTCTTGTACATGGATACAAGATCGATGCTCCGTTAGTTTTTCAGATGTTTCAGGTTGACGTCACTGTTGACTTTTTGAAGACTTGTGTAGACAATATTGTCGATCATCACATTCCAGATCAGCAAAGAAAGATGGATATTTTCTTTGCTTTGGTTGATCAACTCTCCGAACAAGATTTGCAACTAACTAATATACTATCGATTGAATGTTAGGTTTTGATGCTTTTAAGTTGTGGGTTGCAATGAAGCAACATTTCACAACAAAAAACTTTGACATTTTTAAAAACAAGGGAAGAGTGAAAGGTAAATACGAAACGTTTCTTGCTCGATCCGATAGCCCTGTTATTGAATATGTCGCATCGAAGTTTGATATTCGTGATTTTGTGTATTATCTTGCAGGCAATTTCATCTATGGTAATGATGCTTGTATATGGGATTATGGACAAGGTGCCGCCAACTACAACCTTTTCATTGCTCGTAAAAAAGTTTTAGGTAATGTTGTTGCCAATGACTTTAAATCGTTGGATAATATGAACACTGCTTACAACGATGGAATCGGAGTTATAAGAGCGTTAACACGAAATCAAATAACAATTGAAACCGTAAGTGTAATCAATCAAGTTATAAACCTAACTGACCAGTTGCGACCGCTGCCAGTAGGAAAAATGGTCGAACCACTACTGATGAGAATTGATAAGTCGAAAGGATTTATCAAGGTGCCATCAGGTGTAGAAAAATACATTTTAACAAATATTACTTTTTAAAGAATAGATAAATATGAAACTCGATATTTCCAAGCTCAAGAAGATCTCCTCCTCCACCCTTTCTACGCTTGCTACGAAGGAAGCAAAGAACAGCTATGTCGATGATCGTTTTTGGAAGCCTGAACTCGACAATGTTGGTAATGGTCGAGCTGTGATTAGAATTCTTCCCTCCATTCGTGAAGGTGAACTTCCTTGGGCTGAACAGTGGTCTTATGCTATTAAGGGACCAGCTGGTTGGTACATTGAAACCAGTCTTCGCACAATCAATAAGCCTGACCCAATGGCTGAGTATATTGCTTCTCGTTGGAAGCAAGCGATCACTGAAGCTGACAAGCAGGCGCTTCGTTCTGCAGGGCTTTCCAAGGCTCGTCATCAGTACATTGCAAACATTCTCGTTGTCAATGATCCTGCACATCCTGAGAACAATGGCAAGGTGTTTCTCTGGCGTTTTGGTCAGAAGATCTTTGAGATGATCACTGATAAGGCTAAGCCTGACGCTTTTGACGAAACCCAGGGTAATATTAACGTTACTGACTGGGATGCCGGTTGCAACTTCCGTTTGATGGTGTATACACAGGATAAGTTCCCACGTTATGACAAGAGCTCTTTTGAAGCGCAGTCTTCAATTGGTGATGATGCAGCCATTGTTGCAATCGCCGACAAGATGTATGATCTTGGTGAATTTACAGATCCTGCCAAGTTGAAGGATTATGACGCTCTCAAGGCTCGACGTGATCGTGTGTTTAATCTGACTTCTGATGATTTCGAATCTGCTCCACGTCAGGGTTTTGCTCCTGCAGCAGTTCAGAAGCCGAACTTTAATAAGCCGATGGCGGCTCCTGTTGCACAAAGTGCAGTTCAGCCCCAACAGCAAGTCATCAAACCTGTAGTTCAGCCAACCACAGAGACTGCACCGTGGCAAACATCTGCTACAACAAAGACAACCACATCAGAACTTGATGATATCGATTTTGATGCTCTAATGGCAGACATTTAATTATAAAGATCCAAGCAAGAAAACCACAGATGCTTTAGCATCGTGGATGAATTGCTTGAATAAATAAAGCTGTAGATGGTACCTATGGAATGTAGGGATCCAAAGAGGATTAAGAAGCTCTTAATCGATATTGAAAAGCGTGTGGAGACAAACCCCTCTAGATCATTAGAAGAAGCGATTCAACTCGTGATCCAAGGGCTGTCTACGAAACACGAAGCCACAGATGCTATAGCATCGTGGTAGTTCACTAAAACTCATTCATATCAACGACGCCCTTAGAACTTTCTGCTGGCATGAATGAAAACCAAGAGGGGCCCTAACGCGTTAGGGCCCCTCTTTTTGTCTGTTGCCTTTTTAAATTAAATTGGGTACAATAATATTAACAGTTAAGGAGACACAAACAATGGATACTATCGTTTTTTATGTTCATGGGTTCAATAGTGGTGCTAAGTCGTCAACCGTTGCACGAGTGACTGAAGCACTTGGTGATGGTTATCATGTAGTTCCTCTTCATTACAATAGTGGTAATGATTACTACACGAATATGATTGATCTCCTCGCTCAAATCAATCACGTTGCGATTGACTATCCACTTGACAATGTTGTGATCGTTGGGACCAGCCTTGGAGCGTATTATGCGCATCAGCTCAGCCAGAAACTTGCAATTGGTTGTATTATGATTAACCCTGCAATTAAACCAAAAGATGTGTTGGCTAAGTTTATTGGCGACAATACGAATTATGTTACTGGAGAGAAGTATCGTTTGCTTGCTTCTGTAGTTGATAGTTACCCAGAGATGCTTCATCTTAGTCGAATTGCAACAACGGTGTATGTCAGTAAGAATGATGAATTGATCACTGATAATGTTCAGACTGTTGAGAAGACGCTCGGCAACGCTGTTAATATTGTTGTTACTGACACCAAGCACCGAATCGACGATTTCACTAAGCTGGAAGATTTTAAGCACAATGTTAATATGTGTTCACTAAACCTCGCTATTTTTGAAGACTGATATACAACAAATGTGAGTGTGAACCGCAGACTGTGGTTCGCAGTGAACTACCACGATGCTAAAGCATCTGTGGTTTTCTTGCTTGAATTTGTATAAATAATCATAACAAAACGTTGTAGTTTCTTATGATTTCATTTTCAGACTTTCTTGTTGAACACGTCGAAAACCTATCTTCCTCTGAAGCAAAGGAAAAATACGTTGATGAGGTTTGGCAGATTCTTCAAGACAGTTACAAGTATTGTGGCGGAATCCACGGCAGTGGTTTCAAATCTAAGCAAGACATGATCGACAATGTTCCATTTTGGAAGCTTCAGAAGAAAGGTGGCAAGATTGTTGCTTGTGTAATGTATAAAGATAAGGGTGGGCGAAAGATGGTTGCTCTTGGTAGCGATGGCTCGGCCGAAGGTAAGAAAGCTGTTAAACAATTCATCTTTGATGATATCAAGCATCAACGTGCATACGGTGAAGTTAGTGATGCCGTACAACGTTTCATTACCAAGCATCTGACTGAAGATGAAATCGAAAAGTATTTCGTTCCTGCAGAACAAGTAGAAACAATTCTCCACAAGCCAGTCAAACCTACTGGTAAGTTCACATATACTCGTGAGATTGGTGGCCACGAGCACGAAAAGATGATGTACGGTGTTCCTGGTAAAGGTTTCAAAGGAAAGTAACTTTCGTCAAACAATAGGATAAACAAGCCCTCTGTGAGTTGCAGAGGGCTTTTCTTTTGGTGTATAATCAAGATATCACATTAATTCGTAGAAGGAGACCGATAATTGTTTAAAAATCAATATAATGATGTTAAGCCAGTCAAGCTGAAAACATACAGCAGTGTTCATTTGATTAGAAACAAGATCTTTGTTCGTGGAATCGATGAACAAGGTAATCGAGTCAGCTACTACGATGAATTTCAACCTACTGTGTGGGTACCCTATGAGTTTGATTATCGAGAGTATAAGGGTGACATCATCAATGTCGATTTCAAACGTTGGACTTGTTTGGTTGATGATGTTCCGTTGGTTGGGTTGACATTTAAAAACATCTATACGTGTAAAGAATTTGTTCGTAAGAATTCAAAGATTACTAAGAATCCAAACGGTCAAGGGGTTAGCATCGACACGCGTGTACATACGTCCCCAAATAACATGTTTGTTAGTCAGTATATTGCTGAGAAGTTTGCTGGTGATTGTCAGACTGATTCTAGTAGCCTAAAGATCTACACATATGATATTGAAACTGAGGTTGGTCATCGCGAGGTAGATGATGATACAGTTGTTTATTTCGTTCATAAGACAGATCAAACGAAAAGCAATGTTGAGTCACAATCAATTTGTCAGTTTGAGAAGCGATGGAATAAAGAAGATTATCTTTTGCAGGATCCATACAATTCATCCAGCTGGATCCCTCTAAAGCAACACCCTTATCGATACGTTGGTGGGTTCCCTGATCCAATGGAAGCAAAAGAAAAAGTTACCTTGATCACAGTTAAAGATTTGAATGCGTCACAGATTTGGACATGGGGTCTTGAAGATTTTGTCAATGAGCGTGATGATGTAACATACATCCAGTGCAAGGATGAAAAGACACTTTTGAAGTCTTTTGTTGAGTTTATTGAACAAGATTATCCAGATGCCACTACGAATTGGAATGGCTCTGCGTTTGACAACACTTATATTTGTAATCGAGTAAAAAACATTCTTGGTGAAGATTGGATGAAGCGGTTGAGTCCATGTGGAGAAATCAACTTTAAGCAAGTTGAATTCAACGAGTATGGTCGATCAATTGTGGAAACATCGTGGGTGGGGATTAATGATCTCGATTATTTGAGGTTGTATAAGAAGTTCACATATGGTCAGAAGCCTTCATACAAATTGGATGCGATCGCTGAATTCGAAATTGGAATTAAAAAGATCCCTAATCCAACAGGTGGATCGTTTAAAGACTTTTACACTGGTGAGTTTGATGTAACAACAAAACCAAATGAAGATGACCATCAAATCAAGAAGCTTGGTTATATTCGAACTCAATTGAAGAAAACGTTGTATCAACATCCGGAGAATATGGACAAATACAATCAGCTGAATGAAAAGATTATTCGAATGTGTAAGCAATTATTCATCGAATATAACATTCGAGACGTAGAGCTGGTTGATAAAATCGACGCCAAGCAAAAGTTCATTGATCTGATCATGACGATCGGTTATATGGCGCATTGCAATTTTGAAAACGTTTTCAGTCCTGTTCAGATGTGGGATTATTTTCTTTACAACACACTGCTGGAACAGAATAAAGTAATTCCTATCAAACATGGTGGTCAAAAGAGTGAAAAGTTCCCAGGAGCGTATGTTAAGCCACCACTAGTTGGAAGACACGAATTTTGCGAATCGTCAACGTCGGGCGACATTACTCAGTAATGAGTATATGCAAACCATGTGAACCCAAACATTTGGGGTGTGAGCAATTATTTGCTTGCTAACGGTAGAAGTGGAATATATTGAATAAGCTTCGTAAGAGAGTCTAACGTCCATTTGAAATGGATAGGTGATGATACCGTGCCAAGCCTTTTATAAGGAAGGTGTAACGACTAAATGAGAGACACAAGCCTCTCGAGAGATTTGAAGTGAAACTCTTCATTTCGTAGTGCATGGAACCCCCATGGGGTTAAGAGATAGTCTATTCCCTTACAAATACATCGAAAGATGGGGTGTTTGAATCGACTTAGATAGCCTTAACAAATAAGGGCCTTATAAAAGTAATTTTATTTGCAAACCTCGTGAATTCAGGGAAACTCCTTTTTAGAGGACAATCCTGAGCCAAACCTTGAAAGAGGAAGGTGCAACGACTATCGAAAGCACATCGTGAAGATGGAAGCGAGTAGAGTACACCCAAGTGGGTGGAAGTGCGAGGGGTCCGAATTCGGATCATGATATAGTCTGCTCTTTATGGTAACATAAAGCGGCCATGTTATAGTGGCGGTTAGAGATTAACGACCTCTAATGAACATAATGGTTATCCGCATATTATTTTACAGTACAATATTAGTCCAGAAACAATTATCAAAAACAAGATGAATGAACCAGTGGTTGTTCCGACCAATTTGGCAGATTTGGTGTCTGGTAAATTTGATACTAATTTTGCTCATGAAAACAATTACAGTATGGCAGCAACAGGTGTTTGTTTTACACGTGAAAAATGGGGGCTCCTTCCAGAAATGTGTCACAACTTATACGCTGGGCGTAAAATCACCAAGAAGCAAGCATTAAAATATAAAGCAATGCGAGAAGATATTATTGCAGAGCTGCATCATCGAGGGGTTGAAATTTAAGGTTTGTATATGAAAGAATTTGAAGAATATTTGAATGAAGCTTTTCTTAATGAGGCTTCTCTCGGCCGTTTCTGGCAACACTATAAAGAACACAAACCAATGGCATTTGTCAGCGCTGATCGTAATGAAAACACCAAACAGCAAAATGCTAGGAACTTCAGCACACTTAAACGACACGTACGCTTAGCAGGATTTGGGTACAATCGAATCAAGGGTGGTTATGTTGAAGAGGGCGGTAAAAAGGTTGATGCGGAAAACAGCCTTCTTATCATTGGCAATTCAGCTGAAGATGAAAAACGTGTGTGTGATCTCGCTATTGGTCTAGGGAAGATGTTTGATCAATCCAGTATCATGTTCGTCGATACCAACGGTGATGCCCAATGGATCTCGACAAGAGAAGATAGTGACGTTGGGCCTATTGGAACGATCAAAAAGCTAGGAAAATTTAGAACCAACAATATCAACGACTTCTATAGCAAGTTGGGCAACAAGACGTTCAAATTTGATATGCTGGTAGAAGAGGCGCCATATCGTCCGGATATTCGTGAACGTCATTTGAGGGAATGGTTTCAGCAGAATCTAGACAAACATGGAGCTGATACATGTCAACTGTGGGAAGAACAATCATCGACAGTATCAGTTGATCATATTGATCAAAAGATTGAAATGATGGAGCAAACTCTTCTGGAGGCATCTCTTGGTCGTTTCTGGCAGCATTACAAAGAGCATAAGCCAATGGCGTTTGTCAGCGCTGATCGTAATGAGCGTACCAAGAAAGAAAATGCGGCCGCATATAAAGATTTGAAAAAGTGGGTCCAACAATCAAATTTTGGCTACAATCGTGTTAAAGGTGGTTATGTCGAAGAAGGTGGGCGTACAGTCGATAACGAAAACAGTGTTTTGATCATTGGCAAAGGTCCTGAAGACGAACACCGTCTTTATAATTTTGCAGTTAGTTTAGGTAAACACTTTCAGCAATCAAGCATTCTATTCATTAGTAGTGACGGTGACGCAAAGTGGGTAGCGACTCGAGATGACTGTTGGTTTGGTCGAACAGGTGAAACGCAAAAACTTGGCAAGTTCAAGACAAGCAACATTAACGACTTCTACAGCAAATTGGGCAACAAGACGTTCAAGTTTGATGAGTTGAAAGAAGAGGTGCCATATTATCCAGACAATCGAGAACGCCAACTGCAAGTATGGTTCCTTCGTGATATGGATCGTTATGGAAGCGATTTTTGTGAGCGCTGGGCCAATAGACCAAAATAGTCAATTAAATACCAATAAGTGATTAACGTTTGTGTAATCATGTGGTTTTATAAACAATTTGCAGCTAGCTGATATTTTTCGTTAGCTGCATCTCTAATGAAGTAATATTGAATAATAATGAAGCTAATTGCAATTTGTGGCCAAAAAGGCACTGGTAAAGATCTTGTTTCCAATTTAATTGTTGATGCGTTGATCAAGCAAAATGTTCCAGCTCGCAAGCTACAGTTTGGAGACGCCGTTAAGAAGATTATTCAAGCGGCTTTTGCTCTTCGAGACGATCGAGAATATAATCAATTTATTCGCGGTTTTCTTCATCTTCCCAACGGTCGTGATCGTACGGGGAAAGAGGTGATGAAGGTTATTCAAGCACGTCTTCGTCAGTATAATAATAAGGTGTTTATTGAGGATGTTGAAGATCATATGCTCGAATTTAAGGGTTATCATCCTGAGCAGTGGAATGATGTCGTTTTTGTGATCACAGATCTTCGATATAAAGAAGAATTGAAGTGGTGCCGAGCCAACAGTGCAACAATTATTAAAGTTGAACGCGAAGGTGGTGTATTTGATCCACTTGCTGAACAACCTGAAATTGATGACTTTTTTGTTCATCATATCATTGACAATAACGGCACTGAGGCTGAGCTTAATGAACAGATTAAGAAACTTCTTCCTAAGATTGTTGACATTTGACAACATTTCAGCTAGAATAAAGGCCTAGTGCATCAAGCACCAAATTATTATTGACTATTGTGAGGAATGAATAATGAAGCTCAGCTCTAATACCATTACCCTTCTTGAAAACTATGCATCGATTAATGGTAATTTGATCATCACGCCGGGGAATATGCTAAAGACGATGCATGCGTGTCGTACGATTTTTGCAAATGCTCAGGTAGAAGAAGTGTTTGATCGTACGTTTGGGATCTATGATCTGAAAGAGTTTCTTGCAACGCTAGCAATGTTTAAGAACCCAGATCTAACATTTAATGATCAGTATGTTGATATTGTTGACGAAGATGATCCGACAATTCACACGAAGTATTGGAGCGCTGATACTGATATTCTCACACATATTCCTGAACTTAAACAGCTTCCATCTCCGTCTGTTGTGTTTAATATCTCTAACATTAATTTCAAGCGAATTCAAAAGGCAGCTGCGGTTCTGAAATGTCCAGACATTGTTTTTGAAGGAAAGGACGGTAAAATCGTTGCTAAGGTGTGCAACCTTACGAATGCAACAAAGAATGATTTTACTGTGGTTTTGGAAGATAATTTCACTGGTGAAGACTTCAATGTT